>Ga0214544_1000065_pt1 | contig 127525 bp, 73 predicted proteins | sample CNSS3metaG_FD_160074 | JGI IMG/M metagenome (GOLD analysis project Ga0214544, IMG submission 160074) | Root nodule microbial communities from cowpea collected in UCLA plant growth center, Los Angeles, California, USA - CNSS3 | ecosystem: Host-associated > Plants > Roots > Nodule | place: USA...
ATTTAGGACCTTACTTGATCAAATTTCAAGTACCTTGCTCTAGATACCAATTGTTAGTTTTGAAATGGTTGAAAAGCCAAGAAGGGGGGTTGAATTGGCTAGTTAAAACTTTAGGCTATTTTTGCAAGCTAAAAACCTCCTTTAATTGAATCAAATAGATCACCAAGTTAGGATGCAAATAGTACTGAACTATACACTTTCAATCGATCAAAAACAGAGTTAACAGATTGATTTTACTAAACAGATTCTGTTCTGGTATAATCAATCGATTGAAACTGAAAAACAGTCGACTGAAATACTGGGAAAAATGCAGAAATGTGAATTTAAATTTTAAACCAGAAACAATGCTCAAGAATGATCAAGATCAGTTCCAAATGATTATACAAACATGCTCAATGCTTCAGATGCTATGAAAACATGCAAGAACATGAAAAAGATGATTAAAACACAAGTTCTTGAAACTTTAAAATGAAAATGCAAGAGAGAAAGGTTAGAGAAGAGAGGACACCACGAATTTTTATACTGGTTCACTCAAACCTGAGCTACATCCAGTTTGTCAAGGCAACCTGAGCTTGACTTTGCACTATTTCAAAAGTTTTACAAAGAATCCACCCTTACACTTCCAAAATATGCAAAAACACCACAAAAGACTCTTGAATCACACAAGAATCACACCAGCACAGCAAGAACCCTCTTGCAGACCTGGAAAACCACCAGGCACACACACAAAGCTTGAGAAAGATCAAACCTTAGTGGTAGCACAACCTTGCCTACCACAAACCACTTTCTCCAAGCTTCAAACCAAGCCAAAAGCTTCAAGAATTGATCCAAGATCAATCTTCAACAGCTGCAACACCTATGATCACGAAGGAGAGAGTTTCCACAAGTTTCCAGAACCAATTCGTGCTCTAAAATGATCAACCGACCTCTCTTTCGAAAATCACAGCTTTTATAGTCAAACTGTTAGGAAATTCAACAAGTTGATTTTCAAATCAATCGGTTGATTTCACTTTACTTAAGTGAAATTAGTCGATTAAAAACTAAATCAACTGGTTGAATTTGTTGCAGTTTAAGACTACTGCAGCCAACCTTTTAACCTGTTAAAAAGTCATTTAACAGATTAAAAGAGACATTTTAACCTGTTGAAAAACCATTCAACAGATTAAAAAACACAACAAAGACCAAACTACATCTAATTAATGCTTTAAGGTCTACAACATGAATTACAAACTACAAGCACACTTTCTTAATGATGTAAGTACATGGAGAACACACATTCCAGCTTGATCACCATGGATATCATCAAATCTCCTTTCCTTCATCAATGTAGACTTCATTCCAATGTTTATGGCTTCAATATAGTTCAAAAGAGCTTCATTAAATCTTCATTAAATCTTTAAGAAGCAAACCACCTTGGCTTCTTATGTCAACAATATTGATGTTGTCATTCCTCTCCAATACATCATCAATTCTATTATCATCTTTAAACAAAATTGTTTATTGATCTTGTAGGTGAAAAGTTAAACGTTGAACAACAGGCCATCTATGATGGATATCAAAGCCATAAATTCTCCTAACTACTTCACATGGAGATAAACATCTACAATCATAATATCTTTTAATCTCATCAACAATACACATTTCTGTAGATTCATTCTCTTTGTCTGTAATTTTCATTGTGGCTCTATCAGGACATTTGTTGACATATGTGAACAAATACTTGATTGTTTTTGATTTGTTGCAATATTTTGTATTAACATGAACTTGATACCGCATTAAGAGAAGAGGACTATAAGGCACGACATTTCCATTACCTAATTTATGTCCATTTTTCAACACAAATAAACCATCATCCCTACGCCTATATAGAGGATATCCATCTTCATCAATTGTAGTTTTATGTCTAAATTTTTTAGGAAAAAATTTAGAACACCAACCTTCTTTCATGCATGGTGAGTTGAATCTAGGGGCTCCGCACGGATCATGTACCATATATGTTTTAACAACCTTTGAAAGTTTTGGATAGAGATCTGGATGAGGAAGTTCAGTAGAGATTACTTGATCTATGTGCTTTGCATTTTCTAACTTGTTTGAGTCACTCAACCATAATAATATATTAGCATGTGGCAGACCTCTCTTTTGAAATTCAATTGTATACATACCTAAAATTTGAACATAATTATTAGAAAAAACAGTTGGCGGTAAAAAGTCTAAATGATGGAAATGTAGTTTGGTGACCTGCATTGACTTTGCCAAAGAAATTATTCTTCTTGAAATCTATCATCATTTGGTCTAATTTCATTATAAAAACTCTACAAACAATGTTTGGCCTATCTGAAGCAGTTAAACCTCTTGATTTTACAAAATCAAGAATATCAGGCCAATTTACATTACATGTGATTGTTATAAACAAATTTGGATAGCTATACCTCTTACAAATGGCCATAACATCTTGGCAATTATTGAACATGTATCACATATCACCTATAAATGAAGCTGGCAAAACTATACGCTTTCCAGTGAAGAAAGATAAGTTTCACCTTTGTTAACAACTTCTTGTAACCCATTTAGAATATCAGAACGAATGAGTTTTTGATTATTTCTCATAAAAGACAACCTTTGGGCTTCAATCATAGTGTATGTATCCACTAAAAACTGTTGAAACAATCAACATGAATGTACAAAGTTAGCAAATTCAACCTTTCTATCTTGTATTATGAAAGCAATGAATTCTCGTAAAGAAATGTGAATTATCTTTCTACTTTGACCATATCTATGACAATCTCTAATTGGAATATCCTCTTGATAACCATCTTCTCTATATGGAAAAATAAAAGTATATTGCAGAAGAATGAAACATGTGTGGGTTTCATTGTAGTCTCATCAACTGACCATAAACTTTCTTAACAATAATGTCCCTTCCTACAACTAAGGTGCTCAAATCACCAACTATCAATGTTGCGACTTCATCTACTATTGGTGTATTGTATACTCTAGAATCCTTAAAGCGATGTCTAAATAACCTCAATCCAAAATCTGATCGGTCATCATCATCTACAAAATCTCTTACTCTTCTGAATGTTTGAGCAAGAACATTGTGTTTGTCAATCATGTTTTTCAACTCTTCGATCAATGATTTATCAAATATGGATTGTTGTATATCAGACCTGTAAAATTACAAATGAATCAATTATATATGCAATGATTGGTAAAACATAAATAAAGTATGTAGAAATACCCAAAGTGACTAACTCTGTTTGTTGTTTCATTTTCTGTGTCATAAATATATAGTTGTGCAAATTTTGGACTTGATCCTTTTTTGGGCAATAAACTTCCAATGCGATGGTAATTTTGACCACTAAGAATAAATTGAGGAGGACCACATCCATTATTGATTGACGAATGAATCTTAGCACCAATTGATGTAAATGAGAACATGTTGTTGTAGCTTCTTATGTACTGTAAGAAATGTTGGCTTGTAGTGTCTTCACCTTTCAACAACTTTTGAAGCAATTATGGAGGTTTCTTCAAAAATGGAAGTTGGACTTTTCCCTTTTGACAACAAAGAGAGAAATCAACTTGTTTTAATCTTTTGCATTTATCAGATCTTTCTTCGTACCACAATTGAGCTTGACAATAGGGACACTCAATGGAACAGTCCCCTACATCAACATTTGCTAAGTACATAAAGAACAATATGTCATTAATTAAAACATATTTATATTTATATGTACACTATAATAATATAAATTAACTAAAAAGTAGTGTGACACCTTGAATTTTAGCTCTTGAATACAATCAGAGGAGAAATGGCAATTTATGTAATCTGAAATAAAATAAAGAAGCAATTTTTCATCAAGGAAAATAAATACAATATGAATTTATTCTTTAAAATCAACCATTATTGATTACCATCATTTTCATCTTCATCAGAATTATTGTCAAAATCCAATATCTTTGAAATAGATGTAATAGCATCCTCAAGAGAAGGCTGACAGGATTTTACAACTTCTAAATATTCACATGATTTACTTGGTCCTACACTAGCATAGGATGGCAGCTTAGATATGTATAAATATTGATTTCAAGATTAGCAACATGAATTTGTAAAAATTAAAGTAATTAAAGTAATCAAACTAATTTTGTTAATAGTAAAAATTACCACGACTTTGGTTCTCTTCAACATAAAAAATATTAACAACTTCAGAATAAGGAGAAGAATCCAGAGAAGCAGGAGTGAAGCTGCTACCAACAATTTCTTTATCTAACATGTTAGTAATTGTATTCAACAGTGGTTGTGTATTAAACAAATTTGTTTTCCTTCTTCCACTATGACAGTCACTTTGAACCATACCTACAAGTATATGCATAAATTCATGAACTGAATTCAACATTTATATAGACATGAAATATAAACTGATGGTATATTAGTTTGTAACTGTGTTCTTAATTTTATATTGTACGAATTTGTTTTAATTAAGTTGAATGGAAAAACATTGAATTCTTATTACATTGGAATAACTAAAATAATTTTGTTGGTTTCACATTTGACTACTGTGAATAACTAAAAGAAGTATAAGTTGGATTAGTACCTATGTTCTTAGTGTTGCTTTTGTGCAAAATTGGACCATTGGTGATTTCAATTGAAGTACAATCCATTCCAGATCCAATGGAGGTAGAACCATGAATTTCTTTACATGAAATGTTAGTAAATGTTAGTAATAGAAAAAGTATGAAAGGAATGGAAATAAAGATAAAATAATAATAGATTTATCAACAATGATATTACTTTTTTCTGCAATCTTCTGATTCCTAATAACTTTCCTTCTTGTTCGTGCATATTTCTAATTAATTTGGTCAATGTCTGCAAAATGCAATTAAACAAAATTAAATAAAAATGTATCTAGTTTACAATAGAAAGATTACATTAAATATAAAGATCAATGAGAACAAACATGAAACAGAGTGATTATCAAATGCAATGATTTATGCTCCATCTTTGTCAATTTCATTGGATGTCCATTGAATATGGATAAACCCTAAACCCTAAACCCTAAAAAAAATTAAAAACACAACTTATCTGTAAGATGATGTATTCAGTAACTTATTACCACAATGTAAAAATGAAAAAATGCTTCACTGTCAATGAATGGACAGTGATTACAACAATTTATAATGAATGTGTTAACTGGATTCAATTTGTATTGAATGAAAAAATGATTACCACAATGTGTATACTGAGAAAGAGGTGTAGTATTTGGAGAAGGAAATGCTTCAATGTCAATGGATTTTTCCTTATTGGTATCTGCACTCAAGAGAACAAAATAAAAATTTGTATTGGTATTTACAACTTTGTTTTAACATCTGAATGTTTATGTTATTGTATTGGATGAGAAGTAACTGTATTTATTTTGAAGAAGTTTTAAGAACAAATGAAATGAGAAACCAAATTGAAGAAAGTTTAAAATGCAATGTCAGAAACATAAATTTATTTTACCTGAGGACTTCATCATGATATTTGAAATATTTTGTGAGACAATGTTATTCCTTTCTCTTGCATTTCTTGAATCATTTGCATCCATTTGTTTGTATTACTGTTCAAAGTTTGCAGAAGTAATGCATTCTCTTATTGTGTTATGTTTCTTTACACAATCAAAAGAAGTTGAATAAAAAAAAAGATTTTGATTAATAATTAAATTTTGTTGGAGGATGTGTCCAATATAAAAAGCTATGAATAAATGAAGGGACATTTTCAGTTTTCCACGCAAATTATTCCTAAGGTAGCTAATGTAAGTACAATCTTTTTATACAAAAGAACAACCAAGTCATTGATATGGAAAACAGTAACATATAATTCAATATTTTGAACAGCGTACCTTTTGAAAAAAGATTTGATCTGTAATGTCCAAATTGATGATTTGCAGACACTACTATGCTGCATTTTAGAATGTGCATCTGTGCTACAATTCATTTTTGGGCTAACACATAAGTACTATGCTTGGTAATAGTCAACCATCAAAGTAGAATTTTGTTTCTACATTTAGTGTACTCTGAAACTAATCAAAAAATTGTTTAAAAAGTCAAGGCAAACAAAAAGAATGATAGCCCAATCAACTTTTAATTGTCCTTTGCTGAAAAATTGAGCAAAGATAATTTTGAAAAAAATCAATACGTTGAATATTAACTTTCTAAAACATACATACATTGTAAAAATTCTAATTTAAATTACAACACGTGTTTCAAAGTAACAAATCAATTGTATTCTTTTTATTGCATTTTTTTTAAAAGAAATGATCTTGTGTGATAGTATTCGAATAAGTTAAAGATTTGTAAAAAACAATTAAAAATGAATAGCAAGTTAAAACAATTAAAAGAAATAATTAAAGATTTGTGTTTACAAAAATTAAAATAACGTTATTGAAATTATTTTGTAGCAAAATATTTCAATTTATAATGAGTTAGCAAGTTAAAATATTGAGTTATTTATTATGACTTCAAACATATTTTTTTTACATCAATTAAATCTTTTAAAAAATTTGAATTTCTCTCTTAAAAATGTTTGTAAATAATAATTTTTATTATAAGAATTGAATATTATTTGTATAAAATAAATATTCAAATAAATCTTATTGTTTGTGATATTTTTTTAAGAAATAAATAAAAAAGTAATACATAACTATAATACATAATTTGAAGCATCAAATTAAGTAAAATATTAAAGTTGACCATAATTAACTTACGGATAATAGTTATAGATATGGCTTCTACTTCTTTGAAGCAACAAAATTAGCATGCATTCAGTCTTACACAAAAAATAAAAGCAAACTTCCTTGAAAATTCAAGAAAAACCTTACATACCATCTAAAGTAAAATGAAAGAAAAGTTAAATATTAAAAGTTGAATTCTTTTTTGACATAGACTTTGATCTTCTTCTTTCTCATTTGGTTGTCAGTTGCAAACACAATAATATCCCCTTCTTTCAACCGATTGAATTTGTAGATATCCTTCCATCCCTTCCCAATCTTAGTTGACTTCTTAGGTGAATTACGCACCAAAAGCTTACATTGAACAACAAATGTGTTCTTTCCTCCCTGTAATTCCAACCTCTTGAATCTACGTTTCCGAACGTATGCTGCAAAGTCAGTTGGTAACTCCTGAAAAAAGAACTAAATCAGAAACAAAAAAAAATAACAACTTATATCAACAAAATAACATATAAAACAACAATATAAAACAACATTGTTCACCAGATGGCCCGCTTTGCTTTGAGATTTTGTCAATTTCACTCTAAAAAGATGTTTTGTTCGCATTCGAAGTATGTTTGAAAGAACCTTCTGCGCAATTGATATTGTAGACATGCCGGAGAATACAATAATCTGGAAGGTTGAGTTGCCAACATATCTGAATAAATTTGATGGATATGTTCCAATTTATAAAAAACTCTTAGGCTAAACCAATCGCCAGTGACCAATGGATCATTGACATCCATACTAAAAGTTAACTGATGGTGATTCCCTTTAATATCTTCCAAATGCCAAACCAGTCCTAATTCTTGCTCAAACATAGCAACAAATATTCGATCAACATGACCGAATTCCTAAAATTTTAGTGTTCAAAAAACAAAAAGTAGGGTGAAAAACATTTTAAAAATGACTGTAAGAAAAAGAATGTATTTAAAGCAGTATGCAATTGTTGAACTTAAATTAGTTGTAAGGTACAAAGACAAATATTAAACTGATCATGAAAGAAAGAGAAAGAATAAATAAGATTTCCATTAAAGAAATAAAAACATGCATGGCTGATGTAAGCAAAAACGTTTCCAGATAAATGAAGCATGCAAAATAAAAAGAGAAAGTCGTACATTTGATCGATTATTGAAGAAAATTCACATTTTTAGAAAAAAAATTAATACGTAAGATTTCCAACAAAGTAAAAATAAAATCTTAGCTTATGGAAGCAAAAAAATTTCGAGATACATCAACAATGCAGAACAAAAAGAAAATGTCGTAGATTTCAACGATTATTGAAGAAAGTTTACATTTTTTTAAAAAAAATAAAAATTTCTAACAAAGTACAAAAAATGAATCGCCAATCGAAACAAAAACATTTCTACATAAATGAAGAACGCAAAAAAGAAGAAGAAAAAGTCGTATATTTGAAGAATTCTTGAAGAAATTTTACATTTTTAGAATTAAAAAACATAATAAGTAAGAGATGCATGTCTGATAAAAGAAAAATAGTTTGGCATAGATGAAGCATGCACAACAAAGAGAAAAAGCCATAAATTTGAATGATTATTAAAAAAAATTTTAATTTTTAAAAAAAAAAAAAGAGAATAAATAAGATTTTGAACAAAGTAAAAAAAAAAATGCATGGCTGAGGGAAGAAAAAACATTCAGAGTACATTTCAACGAATAATATTGATTGAACCAAAAGAGATGAATGCAGAAAGAACATATTTTTCAAAGTTTTCTAAAGTAAACATACCTGATTATGAACAAAATGCACTGTAGTGAACCTTCCTAAAGTTATTTTAGCAACCACACTCACAGAGGTATCCATGGAAGTTTACAGGGAGTGACCCTTCTGTTTCTTTGATGGATAATAAACAAAACTTGATGGATACTCGACGGTTATATAGATATGAAAACACGGTTTCAAATTCTAATTACTTTAGAAATTATATATATATATATATATATATATATATATATATATATATTTAATGATTTTCAAAATATAATTAATTGTTAAAAAAACAATCATTAAATTCGTATATATTTATTACAAATTACAAATATTACAAATAAAAATACAAATTAGAAGTTCAAACAATAATACAAAATATTAAAAAAACAAAAATAATGAATAAAAGTGTATATTATATATTATGTATTTATAAAAAAATAAAATAAACGTTCATTCAAAGTTCTTTAAAGTAAAAATAAATTCTTTAAAGTTCAGCCAGTTAAATTAAAAAAAAAAATTATTGTATAAAATGTCGATTTGTGTCTTGGTTAATTAAAATTCAAAACTTAATAATTTTTTATCTAAAAACATTAACTAAATAAAAAAGACATATGAAAAATATATATTATGTTTTTTTTTTTTGAAATTTAAGTAAATCTTCAGAAAATTAATTTTAAAAATAAATACATATATTAAAAATAGATAAATTAATTTTAAAAATAAATAAATATGTTGACGGGTTGGTTGATTAAAAATAAAATTAGAAATTTTAATAATTTGTGTATTTGTGTAGGCAACCAAAAAAAGCTATATTTTAAAATAGATATATTATGAATTTATTAAAATTTAAATAAATATTCAGACAATGAATATAAATAGATTTTGTTCTTTAAAGGAGTAGAATATATTTGATGTAGATGGTTTTGAAAACATGAAATAAGTTATATATATTGGACAACAAATAATGTAGTTAAAAAATCTTCATATAGATCAAAAGTCATTCCATTTGATGTAGCTAGCATGATAATGTAGTTGACAAAAAAAAATATCAACACTTTCAGATTCAACTAGCAACATATACTGATGTTTAAAAATCAACACAGACAACAAAAGTTAATACTATATGTATATAACATGAAATATATTTTTACGAATAATTGATTGAAAAGATTGAAATGTACCCAAATATTGAAAGACTACAATCTTTTAAAACACAATACACACACAATACACTTCCTTTGATGTAGCTAGCATGATTATGGTGTTGACAATATAAAATAATATCAACACACTTTGATTCTGCTAGCAAATTGTGACTGCAAAAATAATTAGGAATTCATGTTGAGCAATAACTAATATAGTTCATAATTAAATAAACAGAAACTTCAAGTGAATGTTTTCAAAATAATAACAACTTAAGAACAACAAAACATATTGGTCATGAGTACATGCAGTAAAAGCAGCAAATGTTTTCCAAAAAAATAACATAACTAACATAAAAACACAAATAAAGTCTGCTATAATTTTGAGATTGAAATAACACAAATTACTTTTCAATCTTCATGTTCTTCTTCAACATCTTCACTGGTATCTTTTTGTTTTCTTGAACCAAAGATCGATTCTGTCTTTTAAGTGTCGGGACACGTGCTTGCGTAGCCAACTCAAAGCTAAGATTGTCCAGATGAGATGATTCTTTGCGGGTTAACTCATCAATTTGCACATCAATTACTGCTTTATTGATCAACGCTTCCTTTGTAGAAACATGGCTTGATCCTATAGTGTTCAAATGATCACTTAGAGTCTCAACATCATTTGATTCTTTAATGAATTTGATCAGCAAATCCTAAAAATAAACTTGAAAAAGTTAGCATATACAAAGTTTTAGAAAAAAACAGTATAATTCTAATCTTCACATACCTCTGCAATGGTATCAGATGAGATCTCATTTGTTAGCTGCTTAAGTTTGCTTTCTTCTTCATTTGCAGAGTATAGATCCTAAGAAAGATATTCAAGTACAATAAGAGTAAAATTAAAAAAAAAATATATGATAAGACATCAAAAGAAATAAATCAGATCTTACCAAAGACTTAACTTCAACACAAGTAAAGCTTTCAACGACTTTTTCATCCATGCACACTTTTTAAACTCTGAAAGATTGATCAAATTTGCTATCATAATCATTCTTGCACTCAACTTTGAACGCAAAGAAGAAGAAAAAGAAAAGAATATACTTACTAACTAAGTAATCTATGTCAAAACCAGGAGCTTTGATGGTTGAAAAAGGGGTGTATGCAGTTCTACTTTTCGGAACTAAGGTACATTCGACAAAATTCACCTTGGTTCCAAATTGGAAGTTGATCTTATAGGCGTGATTTGTAGTTCTATAAGAATCACCATTACATGAAACACTAAAAGATTGAATGGCGTAAACCTTATCCTCTTTGATTTCATATTGAAATTTGTATATCAGTGTGCGTCTAACAGATGCATGGATTAGGACACCATGCACAAACAGTTTCATATATCACATAATAATATCATATTGTAACTAAAAGAATAACGAAAAGTAAGAAACTAACAGGCGTTTATAGTATTGGGTAGTAATCTTCAACAAACCATAACCTTACCATTGTTGCAACGATATTCCAGCTTTCCTTCTCTGGGTTCAGTTCTTGTAATGACTGGGTGTGTTTTTGCAAAGCAGACATGGTGTAAGGAAAACGGGAAATTAGATAATAGTGAAAAAAGGAAGGTGTGGATAGATGTATTTGTAGAGAACATAAAAACATAAGAATGGTCTGATTTTAATTTGAATTTAAATTTGGAGATCATACACCAAAACTAAAACCATACGCATGTTGTGGTTTTGGTTTCACAAATTCAGTAAAAATCAGGAAAAGCAATAGTCAAACATATGAAAAGCACAAAAGGAAGAAAAACACCTTTTTTCACATGCCTAAAGATTCATTTAAACTAAAACCATACGCATACTCTGGTTTTGGTTTCCCAAATTGAGTAAAATTTGGGAAAAGAAACTGGTCAAACATATGAAGAGCACAGAAAAAACCAAAAGCTCTTTTTCACATGGCTCAATGTTGTGGAAGAAAAGGAAAATATGGCAGAGAGCAGAAGAAAAATAAAAGTTGCACGACCTTTAAATGCTTGTAAAAGGTTGAAACATAACATGAAAAAGGAAATAAAGATCTGATTTCAAATAAAGATCTTGTTTGAACGTTTGAAGAAAAGGAAATTATGAAGACAACAGAGAAGAAGAAGGAAACACTACAAGAAAATGTTTTATTAGTAACTAATTTTAGTGACAAAAAGTTGTTAGTCACTATAATGACCAATTTAGATACCAATTTACAAAATTAAAAATTATTGGTTACTAAAATAGTCACTATTATAAATAAAAAAATATAATTGGTCACTAAATTGGTCATTACTTAATTGGAGACCAATTTAGTAACTAAGTCATTTTGGTAGCCAAAACCTAGGTAGCTAATTTTTAGTGACCAATTTCCTTTTGTAGATAAAATCATGGTAGCTAATTTTAGAAACTAATTTAGTGACCAATTATAATTTTTTATTCATAATAGTAACTGTTTTAGTAACCAATAATTTTTTACTTTGTAAATTGGTATCTAAATTAGTCATTATAGTGACTAATAACTTTAGGTCACTAAAATTAGTTACTAATGAGGTATTTTTTTGTAGTGAAAGAAGAAAAAAAAGTATGGAGAGAACAGAAAGCCGAAAAAGGAAAGAAGTGACCTGATGTAGTCATGTAGCATTTTTATATCAGATAAGAAATAAATTGAAAAATGTTTCCAAACCTTAACATAAATGTCATATTTAATTTTAGTTGTCATATTTGAAGGAAATTCAGATATCGTTCCAACGTAAGATGAAAAAGGAAATAAAGATTTGGTTTGAACTTTTGAAGAAAAGGAAAGTGTGAAGAGAATACAAAGACGAAAAAGGAAAGAAGTGACCTAATGTTGTCATGTACATTTTTTACCCTTTTAGTTAACTGAGGAGTCCAACATAAAATATGGGAAAACCTACATAAAATAAAAGAAAAATAAGGTTAGAAATAAAATAAAAGGTTGAATAAAATAATTAAAATATAATTATTTTAATTTAATAAACAAATTATATTTCTAACATAAATTATAGAGATTGTCAAATTGCTTTTTATCGTTATAGAAAAAGTTATAGAAAAATATCTAACATATATGAAGAAGTGATATTTACTTTTTTAGACATATATACAGTTTGATGTATTTGTAGTAAAATTAAATATAATACGAAAATTAATGTTATTGTTGGGTAAAATGCACAAATGATAATACGTTTTGATGCAAATGTAAGTGCAGTCTGAAAGCAAATGATAGCATGGACATATTTTGTCTAATTCAATCTCAAGCAAATACATACTAATTTCATATATGTTTTTCAAATCTTCTACATTATTAGTTCTCATATCCAATCCCATGGAGAACAACTTTTATTCTTGCTTTGAGCTGCTCAAGCATGAGCATTGCAGCTAACCATCTTTTTTGCATAAAATTGCATAAAGCATTCTCTCTTTTGCATAAAAAACATTACTTCCTTTGCCTTGAATTCCAACACTGCCTAAGACAACAAATCGACCTTGGGTTCCAATCCACAAATATGAGTAAGTCCTGTTAAAACAAATCAGTTACACAAATCTAACATATATAAATAAAATTATGTGGATTTAAGTGCATAACCTGGATTTAAGTGTAGTAGCTTTGAACAAATCTGAAGACATTTTGGATACAATCCTGAAAGAATAAGTTGAGTAATAACAATCTAGCATAACATTAAAACAATTCTCTGTTATCAACTTTGGAATCAAGGGAAAGTAATAACAACAATCTAAACTCCATAACAATCTGAAATTATTGTTTAATGAAAACATGGGAATAATCAAAACAATTATAATGTGACTGTAAAGGAAACAACCGAGAGTAAATTTAAGATTTATATGCTAAAGAAAAACAAAATACTTTGTCTTATAGTAATAGAAATATAAGAAATAGTTTACTTTGATAATAAGCATTTTATGTTTTAACTTATGTAGAGGTGGATTACGTTCTCGTGTGCTTTATGCAATCTTTTTTATTTTCCATTTTCAGAAAAACTAAGAACACAAAAAGTAAGACCATTTTAAAACTACTTAAAAATTAATACAATTACTTCTCATCCAATACAATAACATCAACAACCAAGAAATCAACAACCATCACCCATGCATGTGAAAAAGAAATCAATTTGAGCACAATGAAAGATGAACAGAATGAATTGAAGAAAAAAATTAAAATGGTATCTTTGAATCAACAATACAACAATAAGAACAATAATGGAAGAAGATGAAAAAAAACATTAGATTATGCAGACATGTACTTGGAGCTGAAACTGTTAAAGGCATTTAATAGCTACCACAATTATGTGGACTCAATTTTATTGAAGGTATTCCATTATCAATTTAATTCACATGTGCACTCTGCTTTTGAGTTTTCTTACCTCTAAATTTTGGTTAGCATTATCAACTACTCCTCGCTTGAAAATGCAGCTCTGTCACATAATTTAAAAATATCAGTTTCCTACAGCACAAAAAAGTTCATGAATGCCTTTAAACAGAACTCAACCTAAAATCTTGGCGTTTCTTCAAAGTTGAGGTCCAATGAGTTCTAACTTCAGACAAAACTCACCATTGTCATTTTGTGCATAATTCTGTGATGTGTTTGGGATAGAAAAATAAATAAGTGGTGTTTTTCAAAGGCTAAAAATAAAGAAGGAGTGCGATATAAAAAACATTAACCAAAAAATCATCACTAAACATTAGGGTATCTTCTTTGACCTTGCATCCTATAAAATACCATGGAAAGCTCTTCGTCATTCTGTTTACTAAAGGCGTACCCAAAAAGAACAAAGCAAATAAAGTTAAAAAAAGCATAAGAGAAGTAAACGGTGAAGGCATAACCAAAACCTGATCTTTGGACTTGAAGACTTCTCCGATCTTCTTCTTTGTTAGTGAAGGCATAACCAAAAAATAAACAAAAACGAAGATAGAAAAAACATAAAAATAATCATCTACACAAAAAACACCAAAACCATACCAAGTAGTGGTCGAATATGATGGAAATCTGAAAATGCAGTGTACACATTTCGTAGAGGGTTTCGTTGATGATTAGGGAGTAATAGGAGGGTAGGGTTTCAGATGATCGGGGAGTAACAAAACAGTAGGGTTTTAGTGATGAATATGGAGAGTAGGATTCGAAAAGTTGAGAGAAAAGTGAGGCAGTTGAGGCTGGGAGAAAAGTTGAGAGATGTTGATGATTGGGGAGTAAGAGAACGGTAGGGTTTCAATGATGAATATGGAGAGTAGGATGCGAAAAGTTGAGAGAAAAGTGAGGCAACGAAGGGTGAGTGTAAGACCCGTGGAATTTAATTAATTAAGTGGTTGGGAGTACTTGATTGTATCAGAGGACTTGGGTTCAAGTCTTATGTGTTATTTATGTGTTATTTATTTGTTATTATTCTTTTATGTGATCATGTTGTGGGAGGATATAATCATTGAATTATATTAGTTAGCAAGAAACATGAATTGACTTGATGGTTTAGCATTGACTTGGCATTGGCATGGTTGTGGGTTCAAGTCTTGGAGAACTCAAATTAAACTTTATTTTTGCTAATTTTAGTTTTGGGTTTGAATATGAAGAGTTAAAGGAAACCCTAGATGAATGGACAACCTAGAAGTGGCTGAAAAACAGACCATAAAGGACCATTGAATGGTAATTAACATTACCATTAAGCCTATTTTCGTTTTTGGTAATTAATCATGCATTAAGAACACAAATAAAAGGCTAATTGAGAGAGAGGAAGGTTTTTGAGTCTGGACATTTGAGGGTAGTGAGAGCTGCACGAAATTAGAGAGAAACAATGGTTAGGGAGTGGAATTGAGGGGCTAGACAGTGGAAGAACTTAGAGGAACTATTGGAAATCAAGGAAAGGACTCAAGCACTATATTTTAAGCAAAGGAATTTCAGCTTAGAGAAGTTTACGCGTTAATTTTTATGTATGAGCATGAATTGTATAATGATTGGTATTAATTGTATGCATGTCTCTCGTTCTGGTTGCGTTTTTCGAGTTTCTAGAAATTTTCCAGAAACCGCCTAGCGGGCTCTTCATAGCCGCCAAGCGGCACATAAGTTTTTCACCTGTTTTGGGTTCCTGAAGAGGAACCGCCTGGCGGTAAGCTCCCGACCGCCAGGCGACACAAAGTTATTTCACCCAGTTTATGGGTTTTGGATGAAGAGTCTGGCAGTGGCGGCCGAACCACCAGGCGACGCGAGCATTTTGGCTCGATTTTGGGTATTTTAGTGTTCTAGGAGGATTTTGATCGGAAGAAAATCATGTCTTAATGATTGTGAATAATTCGACATCATACATTTCTTAAATTCGTAGAGTTTGGGGTTCAATTGAGTGAACATGGTATGAATGTGAGTTTAGGCTTGACGATTGGAGTCTGGATGAATTGGATACAATTATTATTGTGTTGAATATAATTAAATTTGATTATTGGTAAGCCTGTTATTAAGTTCACGAGATGAACGATGAGAATAGGCATAGAAACGCATTGAGGAGCTATTAGGAGGGGTTGTGCAGAGTTGGAAATTCTGAAATTTTTCCAGAATAGAATGCACCGCTTGGCGGCAAGGATTGACCCGTCAGGCGCCATCGTAGAGGGAGTAAATTGTGGGATTGTTGTGGTGCTTGGGAAAATTAGGGGCAGTTAGGACTAATGGATAAGGAAATAAATACATAGAGAGGAGTTTTATGGAGATGATATTAGGATGTTAAGTAATGAAAAGAAGTGATAAGAGTTATTAAATTGTGGTAAAGGAATGGAGTAATGCTAAAACAACAGTGTTTACAATTCAAACAGGGACTAGCTAGACCAAGGTATAAGGCAAGAATTACATGAAGTTGTTTCTATTGCATTGGTTAATGGACACCTAGGAAAGGTTATAAGCTTGAGTGGGATGAATAAATTGTGAAAATTGGTTAGGAATGTGAGGTATTATAGTAGGACAGTGTAGAATGTAGGAATTAGATGGAAAAAGAATGTTAGTGTAAGGCACTAATAGTCGCAGAGCAAAATGGGAAATAAGTATGGTATAAACACAATGGCATTAGTCATGATAAGGGGTTAAAAGAGCAAAGTTGATTTATAAAGCTAATTGGAATCTTTGAGTTGGAGGAATGGTATAAAAATGATTAGGAATTATGGTTATGTCTTATGATATCTGTTGGGAACTCAGCTAATGATTGGGTAATTAGCAGATAACAAGCGCACAACAATAACAGTGGCAAATTATGAATTAGCAAATATGGTAGGTTAACTAAGTTTCATTATTGAGAAATCTTGGACTCACGAATATAAATGGTAATAAGTAGCTTGGTGACAAGTGCATTAAGTGGACATGAAATGAGAAAACCTGGTGAAGAGCATTGTGGTATTTGGTGCCTAGTGAGAGTGTGTCAGCAGAATTGGAGCAACAAAAACCAGTATTTGTCCATGTCCTGGTGTGGCGCCTAGCGATAAAATCAACACCGCCAAGCGATAGGGTCAACAATTGTGGGCTCCTAGACCTCGCGCGCCTAGTGGCAAGAGGGAGTTCTATCAGGCGATGACGGCAGCGATGGTGTTTTCAGAGGCGCTATGGGCCTGGCGATACGTGTCACCTGCTAGGCGATCTGGAAGCAAATGCGCTTGGCGGTACGTGTCTCCCGCCAGGCAATTTTGCTGCAGCAGCCTTTGGTTGCTGGTACTGCATGTGTGATCTACAAGGCTTTTAGGATGCTTTAAATGTTGGATTGTTGGTGTTCCTTGAGTTAAGCTCGGAATGTATCCCTTGAGTTGAGCTCGGGATATGGGTTAAGCACGTGGCATTCCTCGAGTTGAGCTCGGAATGACATCCCTCGAGTTGAGCTCAGGATGGCGGATGAACACGAGGAACCCTTGAGTTGAGCTCAGGTTTGCGAGTGTTACCGGTGTGAGTGTGCTGGTTGTGGCCAGTACGGATGGGTCCAGATAGATTGCTATCCTCAGTAGTAGTTGACAAGTTTTGTAGTCTTGGGATGTTACGACTATTGTCGTATTTGGGAACTCCACCTAGCGTTACGGTGTGTGATCTGTGACCTGGTTTCCCACACGTGCTCTATTGGTTGTGGCTGATAGGTATGGCAGCAAGTCATCTTGAAGTAATCACTAGAAGATGTAGAACACGAATAACATGGTTGTGGCCATGTGATATGGAATCAAATGGGGAATTCCTTTGGGGTGATTGTATGATATATATGTATATATGTGTTATATATATATATATATATATATATGTGTGTGTGTGTGTGTGTGTGTGTGTGTGTGTGTGTGTGTGTGTGTGTTTATTCTGTTAAGCTCACCTTATCTGCTTGTGTTTGGCGATGATCGTGTACGCGGTACACGTGAGTAGATGATGTTGTTGCAGGTGGTTCTGGTGAGACTTAGCCACGAAGCGGGGAAAGCTTGGGAGTTTTGTATTTTTTATTTATTTATTTGAAATAAGTTGTAAGCTCCTATGAGAGGCTTTTATATTATTTCCAGTTTTATAAACTATGGATTTTGGATTTTAATTGGAAATAATAAAATGTTTTAAATTTCCCGCATTTTGGGAAATGATGCATTATTAAATAAGGTTGACGTAATATTTCTTATTTTTACTATTTAAATCCGTAATATCTGGTCGGGATGTTACAGTGAGGGTGAGAGAAAAGTTGAGAGAAAAGTGAGGCAGCAAATGGTGAGAGAAAGGTTGAGAGTGAGGCAGCAGAGAGTGAGAGAAGAGTTGAGAGTGAAAGAATTAGGGTTTTAGCAAAGGAGATGACACGTGTCAGAGCCAGGCGTTGCCACTTGTCAAAAAAATGGAGTGTTTAAACTTTCTATTTTTAGTTATTTCTATGTGTTTTGCTTTTTGTGATTGATGGAAAAACTTGCATTTTATGCTACCTTCATTTGTATTATTAATATATATATATATATATATATATATATATATATATATATATATATATATATATATACACACACACACACACGGGTGTGTGTGTGTTAGCTCACCCTCATCTTATTTGCTTGTGTTTGACAATGATCATGTAATTTGTAACACGAGAGCAGATGATGTTGCAGGTGGTTCTAGTGAGGCATAGAGCTGGAGAGGGGCTAGCTCGGAAAAGTTTCATGGAGTTTCATTGATTTATGATTTTTCTTTCATGAATTTTTGTAAACAGTATTTTTACTGTATTATGAGTTTGTAGTAATTGTTGGAACTTTATGGTTTTATTCGGACACGTTTAATAAATTTATTTTAATTTTCCACGTTTTGGGAAAGACATTGACATAAATGCAATTTTATATTTTCTTTTATCTTTATCTTATTTAAATTAGTAATAACTGACTGAGATGTTACATAATCCATAAAGGTTGAAGAAGATACAAATGCACGAAGGAGAAAGTAGAATTTGAGGGTCGTGGAAGAAGAAATATGAAATGATTACTAAGTGAAGGGTTAATTTGAGCCGTAAATTCAAAGTTTGACAATGCATCAAGAGTCATACACATGTCAGAGTAGATGAAAACTAATGATGAGTTTGGGAAAATGCAATGTCATGGACGATCAATGGAAAACTTCTCATGCCCAAAGGTTGGCTACTCGAGGTTGGAGGGTTGTGTAGCGTTCAAGGGTAGTAAACCTTTATAAATGTGTGTTTAGGCTGAACTCACAATCCTTCATAGGGAAAACGACGAGGTTCATCAAAATGGGTCGTAGGTCGAGCTTGAAAGTGGTTGTGGGCCTAGCTGACTCGTCATAAGGATTTAGCTACAAAACACTCTTAATAACACTAGAAGACCAAGTTGTTGGGGGAGGCCAGGTAAATAGTTAATAGGTTGTTGGTTAGAGGGAGAGATCCAAAGCGAGATATTGGTTGAGTGATTCATAGGAAGGTTATATTTGGTTTACTGGGTCATTACTTTTGTAAAAAAGATACTCCCGAATTTTTATGGAAAATAGAAACAATTTGTATTTATCTTTTCTATAAATAAAATGATCACTCCTTTGGCCAAAAGACGAAATTATTTTTGTCTTAGTGTAATTATTATTATAATCATTCAAAGTCATGAGAAGTTCTTTTTACTGTCTTTGGTTTGGAAGCCTATTGTTTCTTACCTGAACAACCATTATATCAAATTAGTGGAAAAACTAAGTTTTTGCATAAATCTCTAGGCAACAAGAGGTTTATCAAAGGGTGCCATTGCAAGGGAGATGTGAATGTTTAAGTGAATTTGTGTGCATTCGATTTTTTGTAGTCACCTAGTTAGTCATAGTTTTATTAGAATTTTTGAACTATTTTCTTATTTTTCTTGTGAATTATTGTTTTTGGAGAAATTTTGTGGTGATAAAGGGTGTAGGAATTACTATTCTTGATTTGCACTCTATATGTGTCCATTAAAAATCAATTTGCAAATATACTCACATAGGACCTGAACAACGGTATCAAGTTTGAAAAAAGTATATCCAAGTTAAGAATTGAGTAACTTAATGTGTATTTTATGAATGTTTAAGTGTTATTCTCTATCACAACTAATTATTTGTTGTTAATGTCAGAATTATGTTTTTAGAATAAATCCTATTATCATCATTGGGATTTATTTCCCCAAATTAACTTTTTAATATTTTCATAAATAGTAAACAAACTTGTGGACATATAAGTCTAATACCTAAGTATGAGAAATAAAATATTCTTCCTTCTAAATTTGAAAGTCACACAGAGAAAATAATTAAGCATAAATATGAATAAAAGATGTATATTTTGTTTTACTTAAATAAATTCAAATTAAATATTAATATTTATTTAAATATTTAATCTTTTTTAGAAAAAAAAAATATTTGATTCAACATCTATGTGTTTGGAAAATCCAACCTTTTATTTAACTCTTCATTTAGTCAAAAGATAAAATAAAAAAATTATCTGTTTAAATAAATATTAAAGACGGTGATAATGAGATATGGTACGAAAAAATGTACACACATGTTTAATTTAATTTCCTTTATTATTATTATTATTATTATTATATATTATAATTATTAATATTATTGATGGTGAATAGGAAAAAAATTTCTTCCTTTTTTATTTCTTTTAACCAACATTAATAGAGAGGATAGATAATTACTAAGTCAAGGTACATTTTATCCAAATGTATTAATGTATTTATAAAAGGGAACTAATATGCAGTACCTATCACTTAATTAATTTACTATATTAGCATAAAATAAAATAGAAAAAGTAAAAGTAAGAGTAATTTATTTAATTTATTCTTGAAATAAGTGGATTTTACTCTTTAAATTTTATAAAAATAATGCATCAAGCATTGTGTAACTTAGATTACACAGCAATAATCTCTCTATTTTCCTATTATCCATCTATCAAATGTTTTTTTCCCATTACACACGACAACTTTTAATGGAAGTCATCTCTTGGTCATCTTCCCTTCTTATAAACATCAACCACTTTTTTTCTCACTTTTGAATAAGATATCATTGTGCCATGGAAAATATTGTCAACGAAATTGGATCAGAAAGATAAATTGCAACGATAAAAAGACATTGGAAATTTCAGGGTGGCAACATAAATAGTTTGGCGGTGGAAACGGGTCCATATGGAAATCCATTTTAAATCCGAACCCGGTCATACCCGCCTGATACCCGTAGTTATAAGTAGCTTCACTTCAAAGATGTTTGGATTGCGAACAATAGAATAGTTGGGGAAATCAGTAAGAAAGCCCTAGAGAGGAGATGGGAACGCCAGAGACATCACGGGAACCTTGTCCTGATCGGATCCTAGACGACATAGGCGGCGCGTTCGGCATGGGCGCCGTCGGTGGCTCCGCCTTCCACTTCCTCAAGGGACTCTACAACGCGCCCACGGGAGCGCGTGTGGTAGCCGCCTCGCAGGCCGTGCGCCTTAACGTGCCGCGCGTCGGTGGCAGTTTCGCCGTCTGGGGCGGCCTCTTCTCCACCTTCGACTGCACCATGGTCTACCTCCGCCAGAAAGAGGACCCTTGGAACTCCATTGTCGCTGGCGCCGCCACCGGCGGCTTCCTCTCCATGCGCCAGGGTCTCCCCGCCGCCTCCCGCGCTGCCGCGTTCGGCGGCGTCCTCCTCGCTCTCATCGAGGGCGCCGGCATCATGCTGAACAAGTTCCTCAGCGCGCAGCAGCCGATGCCCATCATCGTCGACGACGGTTTCCCTCCCAACGAGCTACCGGGTCAGATCCCTCCCAACGAACTACCTGGCCAGACCGCTTCTCCGCCGTCGTGGTTCGGCGGGTGGTTCGGCGACGGGAAAAAGAACGAGCCTGCGTCCAGCGGGGGAAGCGAGACCAAGGTTTTGGAGAGCTTCGATGCGCCTCCTGTCCCCAATTTCGAGTACAAGTGAAAAAAAGGGTTAAGAATTAGGATCATTGTTTTTTGTTTAGTGTTTTAGATTTTTATTGTCAGTGATTGCCTACACTTCTATGAGCAAATACAAGTATAGTTTCCCTGGCTTTCTTTATTATGGTATATTGTATATGCAACTAAATCGCAGATGATGTTAAATGCTTTTGATTCAAAATTCTTTGACCTTGTAAAATCTGAAAGATGAGGAGTTAGAGCTTGAGTTTTCATCACGAAAAACCTCATTTTGCAAAGGAAAAAGGTTTATGATTTTTTGAGTAAAATAGTAACTTTTGTATAACAATTGGTAAGGCTTGAACTGGTTGAGTTTAACGCTGAAGAAACAATATTATTGCAAGGGTATACGTTTGTGGTGTAAGGACGAAGATAATTTTTTCACAAAACCTGTCTCTAAGCATTTAGATACGCTGGAATCAATCATAACGAACTTCAGTTACCGATAACACTTCAGAATTTTCAGAGTGGATTTCGGGTTTTGTAGGTTAGTTATTCATGGTTTAAAATGTGAATTGATTTGGACCTATCTATCTACTGAAAAAAAAAAAACTCCATTTGTAGAATTAATTATGACAGAACCAGTGATCTGCATTTCTCATATGATTACCATCCCTAGTTCCCTTTCTCTCGACAACCTAGTAAAAACAAATTTCATTGCTCATAGACCTAGCTGATTAACACTTATCTGTGCATACTACAATGCTGTTAACCGTAGGTTTACATCACTTCTATCTCCAAATTTGTTCACACTATTGGATTCCTCCATCAAAAAGCACCTACTACTGACCACTGATTCTACTTGTTTTTATCTCAGCTAGAACAACCAAATTTCCATTTAAAGAAATGTTAAATGTTTTTCACTGATGAGTTGAGTTGATTACAAAGAGCAAAGACATAAAAGACCAGCTGCTAAATAAGGATAAGAGGACTATTTCCACACTACCATTTCCATTGAAATTTTCAGAATACAATTCCATAATATTCTCAGATTGTTTGCATCTCATTTGCAACGGGTTGCATTCTTATACAATAAAGAAAGAAATTATTTTCAGAATACAAATGCAACATCATTCATGCAGAATGCCCAATATGTCTTCATCCCTAAACAAATGGAACCTGCAAGAAGGAAAGGATGCGATACATAAAATTTCAATAGAAAGAGCTTCAAATACAACAAGAAAACAGATCCAAAATGACACATACTCTTTGTCATCGAGCTTGATTTGCGTGCCACCGTACTCAGGCAACAGAACGCGATCACCTTCCTTGACGGACACCGGGATGAAGTTCCCTGCCTTGTCTCGTGATCCGGGACCAACCGCTATCACCTTTCCGGAATTAAGCTGTTTCAACGCAACACAAAAAACTTGGTTCAACTGTTGAGAGAAAAACAAAAAGAATAATCACACAAAAGCAAAACGGTGAGAGGAAAAACCTGGGAAGACTTCTCAGGAAGGAGAATGCCAGCGCTAGTCTTGGAAGGGGGAACAATTTTCTCTACGAGAATGCGATTGAAGGTGGGAATCAAACGCTTCGCCATCTCCTCCTCCTATTCTCTGCAATTAACAGTATAGTTGATATTAGGGTTTAGAGAGGACTCACTATTCTTAAAACACTGGAACCAGGGGTTTCGCGATCAGGATGGAAGGTTCTAGGGACTAGATTTTGGATTTAGGGTTTTTACTCGTTAGGGTTTTGGAAGACATTATGTAAAAAATGGGCTTACAATTAATAAATAAAGACAAGGCCTTACACAGCCCAAACTGTGGTAATATTGGACAGTTTCATCATGCACCTCCATGATTTCAATGATTTCAATGTGTCCACCTAAACTTCAACTTTCTTAAGAAGTTCATTTCAGTTCGGAATTATTTAATATCAATACCTTTAAGGATGTACTATATTCTGAATTCTGAAATATAAATTAGTATTATAGATTATATTTTAAAATTTATAAAATGTACGATTTAGAATATAAAATTTATATTTTAAAATGCATAATACAAAAAATAAATTTGTACTTTATAAAATAAAACTTTTACATTCTAAATTTTATATTCTGAAATATATTATTTATATTTTGGATTGTATATTTTGAAATATATACTTTGTATTTTGCAATGTATTTTTTATTTTGTATTTGATTACAAATTCTAAAATATAAATTTTATATTTTAAAATATAGGCTTAAATACATTTTTGGTCTTCATTTTCGTAGTGTTTGTTGCAGATGGTCCTCATTTTGACAGAATGTTTAAAATGTTCCTCATTTTTACCGAATGTTTAAATGGTCCTCATTTTCGCAATTCGTGTTTTATTTGGTCCTTTTCTGTAATGCCGTTTAAATCATTAACGGAGCATTGTACAAGTGGCACGGTTTGTATTAGGGTGTATTACGTGTACTGTACATATGGCTAATTAACGTTAATTTTTTAATTTAGGAGAAATTTTGCAATTAGGGTAATTTCTTCATCTTCGTCTTTCTTGAGCTCGGATTTGCAGAGGAAGCAGCTAATACTTGCCATTTCATCATTGGATTGCAATTGCGCTCTTCATTTCAATTTTTTAGTTAATCATCATCAACAAGGTAAGTGGGGTTAGGGTTTTCTGTGTTGTGTTTGTTCGTGGGTTAGGGTTTTCGTAATTCTATTTTGGGGTTTGTTTATCTTTCGATTGTTGTGATGTTCTGCATGGTTTCTAAACTACTTCCATGATTTTGTGTAGTTTGTGTCTGTAGGTGGGGTTCAGTGGGGTATTATTTTAGTTGGTTTGTTTTTCAGTTGTTGGTGTTGGTGTAATGATCCCCATTATTTTATTTGCAATTGATTGTAGCAGTGGTTCGCCATTGCGTTAAAGTAGGCTTAATAATACATCTTTTTTATCTCTTTAATTTACTTTAGGCAATGAGTGATGATAGGTTCAATGTTGTTGTCCCAAGAAAAAAAGAAGGTTTGAAGAGTGAGAATTGAGAAAGGATAACACACAAATCAGCAAAGGAGGTCATAGAAAAAAATGTAGCATATGCTGTCAGATTGGACATAACAAGAACAATTGCCCAGATAAGCCTGTGGATGAGCAGACTACAACACCTACTAAAACTACACTAGATGCCCAAACTGCTGAGAATGCACCAACTGCTGAAGTGGTGAGTCAAGCAACACCACTACCAACACCAGAAGAACCATCTCAGCAGTTTATGATGAAATTACAGATTAGGAGGAGGCCATGATAGCAGCTACAAACGTCTTAGTTATTTTTTGGAATTTCTGATGTAGAATTCATTATTGATGTACTGCATTTTGACTTTCCTTAAACTTCGTTCAATTTCACTTTTGTCAAACATTGATGTAGTGCATTTTGATGAGGATGAATTAATGTTATGAATTTAACTTCTTCCAGACTTAGATCAATTTAATTTCTCCCAAGCTTAGATCAATATCACTTACTTCAATGCTCAGATTAAGATGTCATTTTGAACATGTTGGGACTAATATCAACATAATCAAACTAATTCATTTCTTCATTTAACAATAGTACAAAACCGATTGGACTTTAAAAGAATACACACAATAACAGTACGAATAATACAATAACGACACAAGTGAACCCTATTACTAATTACAGCCTTTTCTCAGCAACCTTCAATGACTTCTCCAAATCATTAATTTGCCTCATTTGTGTCATGATGATGACATCCTTTTCATCAACACCACCATTTAAAAAAGTTGCAGCCCACATTAATGGAACCACCACTATGTAAATCAATAAACCAAAAATTAAAACCAATTTATTATTAACACAAAAATAAAAACAGATTGTACCCAAAATTTTCTACCAATATTCTTTGGAGTTCTTGCCATCCTCAAAGCTGTCATCTCTCCGCAGCTACAAATTGGGGTTAATCCATTTCTCGTTGAACCACCAACAGTGCACGAAGTGATACAACACGGTTGCCTCCAACGATTACAAGTAGAGGTAAAGGAAGAAGATTGGGACCGTAACATACCTATATAATGGGATTGCAAGAAGAAGAAGATTGCAGCAACACCAATTGGGAATGAAGGAACAAGATTGTCAAAACTCACCAACTGCTCAAACATTCCTTACCAAAATCCTAGCTCACTTATTTAACTCCAAATATCTAATTACCACACATGTACAGTACACGTAACACACCCTAATACAAACCGTGCCACCTGTACAATGCTCCGCTAATGATTTAAACGGTGTTACAGAAAAGGACCAAATAAAACACGAATTGCGAAAATGATGACCATTTTAAACATTCGGTAAAAATGAGGACCATTTTAAACATTCTGTCAAAATGAGGACCATCCGCAACAAACATTACGAAAATGAGGACCAAAAAGGTATTTAAGCCTAAAATATAAAATAAAAAATATATTTCATATTGTATAATTTGAATGTATTTTTCAATAGGCATACATGACAACAAGAATAAGAATAGTTAAAACAAAAATACACAATGCATGGTTAAGATAGTTCTCATAGTAAGATTTTTTGGCAATGGATTAGAAACAAAAACTAAACGAGGAACGAGAGAGAGGGTTTGTAGAGTTGGGGTTTTTTTATTACTATAGTGCAATTTGAAATGGAAATTAGAAAGTAGTGCTTTTTTTCAAAAAATTTACACTCACGTTAGGTGTAAAGCTCTGGTGATTTGGTTATAAAAAAGTCATGCAAGGATGACACAATTTTACTCAGATTTGCACAAAGTCGTAGTCGTTTATGGCGATTTCAGTGTATTGAAGTCATCCTAATCAAAGATAACTCTACTTAAATTAACATGGACAGAAACAAAGTTGTTCATTATGGCATGACTTCCGTTCACAGTGAAGTCATTGGAGCTCTACACTACTTCTATTGTGGTGTGTTGAAGTCGTTGTAGTGTTGTGCAACTTCTTTGTTTACATTATTTACAGGATGGCAAAATAAACAAAAGATTTCATTATGTTAAATACACTAAGTGTAAATATTTGTTAAACAAAAATTAGTTAATTTGATAAAAAGAATGGAAATAAAGAGTAAAAGGAGAAAACTTAACTTTACTTAATTTGAAGTACATCACTAATTAATTTTTGGATATGCTTATGGTGTATATCCGTGGAAGCGAATCCTTTCCCATTATAATTAATTAGAGGAAACACATGCATGTGTCCCTTTTTTTCATGTAGAAAATTTATTTAATTTAAAATAATAATTGCAATTAACTAAATAGTCATTAAAAAGGGTAAAACACTAAAATAACTATTTTAGTTTAAAAAATAATTAAATTTAAAATTAATAGTAGCAAAATGGTAAGATAATTTTTAGTTTTAACAAAAAGGTTAGTTAAAAGGTGAAATTGGAAATAAAATTATCTAGAATCCCTCTTATATAATGGCTTAGATTAAATGGAATTAGAGTCTCCATTTTCACAATTTAATCTATAGTCTCCATTTTCACAATTTAACCAATTATGGATACTAAATTGTGACTATTTGGTACTTTAATCGATTAAATTGTGAAATTAGAAATTCTTTTAGTTATTTTTAAAGGGATAGGGTCCATAGTCATTTTGTTGTTCTGTATAAATATCCATATTACATTCACTTGTTTTTAATTTTAGGCTATCCGAAAATAAGAATTTTCATCGTATCAGTTTTCCAATACACTAAATATAGAGAAAAATTTGCTCTATTGTTTTATTTAAGTTTCACAACATATTCCTTGTATCTTATGAAGTAAACATCTTACACACTTAGTTAAATAATTGATACGATAACTAGCTAGGCTATTCATTTAAAGAACTACATTAGAACACTTCAAGAGTTTAAAAAATAAAATACCCTTTACAGACATGATTTACTACTACTTTCACCATTTGTTGATAGTAAATGCATGAAATTTCTTTGCTTTTAAAAAATGATGACCCCAACTTAAGTAATTGCTTGCAAACTCAAATAGAACTCATTACAACGCACATGCTTCCAACTATAACTCAATCACACAAGAAAAGGAAAAGGAAAAGAAAATTATACTAAAACATTTAACTAACCTTGTGTAGCTGCCAACACAACTTTGACCTCCACTCCAAAATCTCTTCTTCACCCCCAATAATTGCAATCAAAAAACCACCTCCAATCACAATACTACCTGATCCTAAATTGAAAATAAGATAAAACAAATCAAATAATTTGTAGTTCAACGCATATTCAAATCGCAGTAACTCATGCACCTCATGTTCAAAATTTTAGCTCAAAGTCCATCCACCTAAAATGCTCATTCTACAAATCTAATTTTGGCCCACAACCAAAAAACTACTCAGTCAACTAGAATTCAATCAACATAGTACAATCACTGACTTGGATGCTTTAAAAATCCACTTGGGGTGAAAAAAAATCCCTAAACTATGCCTTTGAAAAAACTCTTCGTCGTAGAGAAGAGAGTTTTTTGGTCGTAGAGAAGAGAGTTTTTGCGTTGTGTTGCTGACGAGAAGTTGTAGGGTGAAGGAAGCTTGTTGTCGCACCCTCTCTCGCTTAAGCCTCCACGTTCGTCACTACAGTCATCTCGACAAAGCAACTAGTGACGTTGCAGAACCATGCCTCATCATAGAAGGTGGCATCGTCGAAGAAGCTAGTTGGAGTTTCGCTCGCCCACTCGTGGAAGAAATCCCGCGCCAAAGGGAAGGAAGGAAAACTGGAGCTCACTCGAGGAAAGGTGTAAAGTTGAAAGGGGAAAAGTGAAATCTGATGTTTTCCCCCTATACTTTACCTAAAACTCTTATGTGTTTTTTTACCTCAACAATGTATGCGTGGGCTAGACGACGCAAAAATTTAAATTGTTATGCGTCGGCCATCCGACGCTAGCTATTTGGCATGTATGTGTCGACCAAACCAATGAAAACCTCAAATTAATCATTTTTTACATTTTCGCGAATAGATAATTTTTGTTTCTAAATAATTTTTTGTTAATGTCGGTTTTGCGTAGGTCTAACCAACATAATTTGCGTCGCACACTCATTCGACGCTATAATTTGGAAGCTAAAACAATGCATTCTTGTAATGTAACCTGCAATTGAAGTCCTCGCAATTGTAAATGACTTCCTATTAAACAACTTTTACTAGTATAACACGACTTCAACACAATTCACATTAACATTGAAGTCATGCCAACATAGTATGACTTCTTCATTTAAGCTTCCTCAATGAAGTTTTGTCAATGTACTACGACTTCTTTATTTAATATTTCTCAGAGAAGTCGTGCCATAATGGCACAACTTTGCTTTGTTCAATAATTAACTTTTAATCAAAGTTGTGTGAATATGTCATAACTTCAACTATACACCAAAGTCATGTTGTTTTGCCAAGATTTCAACTAACTTTAAATGAAATATGCCAGCTTTGCATGACTTGTGTTGGATGAAAAAATTTTCAAATCTTGCACCACTTTTGTAATTTGTGAATGGAATTGCACCACACGGGTAAAAAAGACGCAAAGTTGATATAGGAAGAAGATGAAGAGCATTGGAAAGGACTGCGATGTTGGTGTAGGAAGAAGAAAATGAAGTGAAGAAAATAAAGGTAAATAATTCATTTATGGAAATGTAGAAAGAAGATGTTGTATTATTACCAGAGCGTTGGTCTTTGGGCATGGGCTGGAAGTTTTTAGGCCTACTCATTCTTTATTTCGACACTCCAACAAAAGACCTTTTTGTTTTTTGTTTTCCACTCGGTAATTTTCTATCGATTAACAGACTAATCTCAATTATAATATTGAGACCAATAAAAAACAATGTGTGTTTATTATTTAACTTTAAAAATATTTTAAGAAATAAATATTCAGACCACCATTATTCTAATTTAGTTGAAAGTTAACTAAAGTTAGACAAAAATTATTCTCATCAAGGATTGCGCGTGAAAAAAAAAACGATGCTTGAACCATTCAATTTTGGGTTTAATGTATTAACCATTTGTGTCTAATTCATTGATTAAATCTTAATTGCGTAATTTTTATTTTCATATCTTTCAATATTCGGATATTTGATCCTAACAATTTTTTTCTCCAAAATAATTTTTGTCCCTTAATTTTTAATTTTGTTCATAGATTTCTTTATAAACAATTTTGACCTATTAAATTTTAATCATCCGTAACTTTGCTCCACTTTTAGTTTTGAAAATATATTAAATCATTATTAAATTATATTGGGTAATAAGTTTCCGGTATTAATATATTTTTGAAATTCTTTTATCACTAATTAATTAAAATAGAGTCACTTTGATGGGTCTTCGGTTTCTCTCGCATTCATGTACTATTATGGGTAGTAATGTGGGTTTGGTTTGGTGGACCAGTCGGCAGGTCAGCCAAACAAGCGGGGCGGGCCAAGATATCGAGTCTGCTGGCCTGCAAAAACCTAGCATGCATTGCAGTCCACGCAGACTGGGCCACAGTCTGTGCGGGTTGGCTTGCTAGCCCGCATAAAAAAAAAAACTTGCACTTGTGTATATCGGTTACTTTCCTTATAGACTTATATATGAATGTTCCAAATTCTTGTATGAGTGAAAAAGACAAGTATTATATATTTTTGAATGTACTAAAATTTGAATATTACATCTTGTATGTCAAAGTATGAATATAAATATGATGAAAATGTTGAATTATCAATTTATCATCTAACTCTCCAAAATCTTTACTTAATTTTGTGAATTTGTTAAAGTTTCTCAATATGTTGAATATTGAAAATTTTATTATAAAAATTATAAAAAAAAGAAGGCCTGCGACTCACACTTATGCGATGAGGACCAGACTTTTTAGCCTGCATTTTCCGACTCGACCCACATTTTGTAGGGCAAATGCAGGACGAACCTAAACGGACTAGACTGGTCCGCGTTGCCACCCCTATGTACTATTGACCTTATTTCCTCGTGAGAGACTCTTTGACCAGTTCTATCCAAAGCCCAATATAAAATAGCAAAGCCCAATATAAAATATCATCAATGGAAAGTGATCCTTGAAGATTGTATATTCCTGCATTTTACCTTCATATCAATGAAAATATCCTTGGAAAGTTGTATATTCTTACATCTTACCTCCATTAAATCCTGAATCCACTCTTCACCAAACATAAGCTAACATTACACTTAATGTGCCAATTCACCACATAATAAAATAATTTCGTGTTAGAATTTTCTTTCTCAATTATGTCTTTCTATCCATTTGTTGAAGGAGAATAAGTTTAGCATACTTAGAACGACAACTTGCTTATATAATTTAAAAAGATAAATTATACTCAAACATGTGTTCAACAGTAATAAAAATTACAAGTCACAAAATATTTTAAAATTAAACAATATTTCAAATTTTATAATATAAATTGATGTTTTAAAATAGTGTATATATTAATGGAAATCTATTGCGTACTTATATACTTAAGATCAATCAATTGTAAAAGTAGGCAAAGACATGATGTTGAATTTTTTATTTTACTATTGATAACAGTTTTAGAATATTTGTTTTTCAAATGTTTTGATTTAGATGAAAATGTAATATTCAAAATATACATGTGATGATAAAATTGGAAACTGAAATAAAATTATAGTATATTTGGTATTAATATGTGCATAACAAAATTTACAAAAAAAAAAATACAAAAAACAAAATATATTTTTAAAACTAAAACTAACTTATGCATAAGTTAAAATTATAAATTTAGAAAAATTATAAGTGATAAATTTTACGATTTATGTATAAAGTAATTTTAACTTAAAGTAAACTATCTTTTTAATTCTTAAACTATAATGTGATTTGGTTTTTGTTTCTATTTCAAACTGGATGGAATTCTATTTATGTTAGGTCTTCTTAGAAAATGCATGGATGTTGGATGCATTATAAAAGATTAGTAATTTGTAAAAAAATAGCATAAACTACGTTTTATTATTTATTTTTTAACGTAAAGCCGCTGTGAAATTATATTGGTAACAATGCTATTGTAGTTATAATTTTTTTAACTTCTTAACTAAACATTGGTCGGTGTAGAAAAAGAATAACATATTGGTTATTATTTTTGTTTTGGTACTTCAATACTTAAAACTTTAAAATATACAATACCTCAAACGTATTTATTGATCTAACGATATTATCTTAAAAAACTTAAGTTCGGGATAATTTTTTTTTTTTCGTTTTTGTTAGGTTAAGGACCTATTTGAGAAAGCTAATGAGAGAAAAGGGAATATATGGTAGGAACAAATTTTGTTGCATTTTTTAGATGTTCTCAACTTCTAAAAGGGAAGTTCAAGAGAATAAAGAATTTAAAACTTTAGACTTGAGATGGAAAGAAACACTTGGAAAACAAAATCTAACATTTCACCATTATTTGACTCTAGTTTGAGTTAAGCAAATTTTGTGTTGGTTTGAAGAGCCAGCAAGAGCACGAAATGGACAACCACAATCTCAAAGATTCACTTTTAAATATAGATAGACACTATCCCACATTCCCACCATTTTTCCTCTTACTAAATCCAACAACAAAAAACCAATTTTTGGCACACCACACATGATGCTAAGTGGTTGGACCTTAGGCCATAAGCATGCACAAATGAATGACCCTTATGTGGTTTGAAATTTGTAGCAGCTACATTTTTTGTTATGCAGCAGAAGCAAGATTCTTTGACACTTAATTTCATCAGCTATCTTTTAGAAGCATGGTTGACAAAAAAAGTTGTGAGGACCACACTTTGCCACTACAACACAGCTTTTGAGCCAATATTTGAGGCTCAAAACTAACACTGAGGAAAAAAGAGGCTCTTTCATTTTGAAGAGTGCAGTGACTTTAAGAAATGTGGTTATGGTTGCATTGTACACTGTCCCTCTTTCTTGGCAAGGAATCCTTTAGAATCTTGTGATGATCAAGTTCCACATTTGAAATAATGATGACAAGACAATTTAGGTGTTTAGGTCATAAAATGTTGCTTTAAGAAAGTGAAGAGTCTAAACCATGATTAGATGTAGGAATTCAAGGATTTAAGTGGGTCAATCATGGTGATAAGTACAAATGGATCATTCCAATTATTCACATTATACAAAACAAGAGATCATGATGATGAATTTTATTGGGCAAACTTTAGTGCCTATATCATGAGAGACTCATTTAGCCTTTCTAGCAAAAGGTGTTTCAACCAAATGTGTATAATACCAATTGCAACATACATGTTGCTCTTCCATAACTTTCCTCTCATAGAATATCTGTGGGGTCTTATACAGATACTGGAATCTCTTACTGCTCCACTACCTACTTAGGGTATATTCTATGGAAAATGGTTAAGACTTCAAATACTAGTTGTGATAGATGTTCAATTTCCGTAAGGGATCACCTAAAATAAAACAAGATTTGGACATAATTAAGATAAATGTGCATTCAAAATTTGTTAGGTAAGACATTGTGTGGTGAGAGGTTCTCTTTCTCCTCCATTACCCACCTAGCTAGTAGTGGGGGCGTGAACAAATGCTCTTAAAATTAGGTTCCTCACTTTCAACAACGTGGGGTAATGAATAATTGAATTCCTAGGTTATTGGTAATTAAGACTTTTTTTGTGAAATATTTCTTTCAATAATAATAAAGTGTTGATATTAACATCAAGGTGGGCGTGCCGGAGTGGTTATCGGGCATGACTAGAAATCATGTGGGCTCTGCCCGCGCAGGTTCGAATCCTGCCGCTCACGTTTTTATATTTTTTTTTTTGAATAATTGTTTATTTTCACTTAATCAGGTAATTATTGTGTTTGTATCACAAGTGAATTTCTTTTTTAAATGTTTGAAAGAGTAAATTTAGAAGATTAATAAGTAAACTATTAATTTATTTTAGTAGTTTATAAGTTGGGTTAATCAATATAAAAGTGTTGTATACCAAGATATGTCGTTTTCGGAATTACAACTTAATTAAGCTGCTTTATACTTCATAATTTTATTATTATTATCCTTTATATTTTGATATATTTTTGTTATTTTTATTTTTTTTTACCTAGTATTACTTATTTTAATTTTATAGAACAAATAATTATTATGCTATTTTTAGTATTTAGTGGATTGCTTTTTATTTTGTATGTGATTACAAGTTAGAAAATATTTAATATTATAACTTAAAGTTATTAACGTGTCATTATGTTATTCAAAAACTACACTTAATTAAAATTGTAAAATTAAATTCAATGTAATGTCATTTAAATTAAAAAATAAATAAAAAATCATGAAAATAAATAAAAATTGAATTTGATTAATAGTTATTATATTAACTAGTTTAAATAAAATGAGTTATCCAAATAAAAAAAAACGTTTATACAACTTTTAAGAAAATAAATAGAACCAAACTAATAAAAAGTTTAACTACTTTAGAAAATCTATAATTATAAGCACAAAATAATTTATTTATTTAATACAAATTATATAATTATGTAACTTCATGTCATTTTATATTTACCAACTAATGTAGTAAATACTTCTCATCCAATAAACACAAATTTAAAACTTATAAGGTAGTAAACAAGTTATGTACTATCATCTTACTTATCACGTAGTTTTGTCAAACATTCTTTTAAGTTAAACAATATATTTTTAATTAATAAATTTTGATTTTAACCAAATGGATTATGAAATACTATTTGGTTTTTAAGAATACTGAAAAAAAAGTTTACACCTGTCTATTTATATGGAAAAAAAAATATGATTTTGAGCATTATTTTAATTAAAATTTTATCTTTAAAATTTTGAATTGAGTTAGACATTGAACTTTTAATTAACAAATTATGTTTTTTTTTTCTCATTGTTACGTTATCATTACAGACCATTGCATGTTTTTAAATAAAATAAAATCACAAACATACACTAGTAGAAAATAAAGTATAAAGTATGAAAGAAAATTTAAGAAATACTCAAAAAATTGTTGGACATTACTAATTGGATAAAGAGTTTTTAGATTTTAAACCTATTGAGAAAACTTTGGTAATACTCTTGGAGAGATACAATTTTTTTTTTTATTATTAGAAAACACAAAGAATCTATCTATAATTACTTTGACAGAAGTGATACATAACTTAGATGCATAAAAGCAATCAATATTAGTGAAAAAAGACCATGCACTTGAAGGTATTTACTTCATACTAATCAAAGTGTTTTGAAAATTAAGAACTAAAAAAAGAACAAATCAACCAAAATAACAATACATGAGTTTTTCAATCTTGTCACTGTTGTAAGGAAAATATCACCAACATTGCAAAATTTCACAAATGTGGTCAATTGGGACATGTGGAAAAGACATGAAAATTTCAACTTCTTAAGAAGATGTTAAAGATTGTAGAAGATGAATGAGAAGATAAACTACTTCTTGCAATGTCATGTGCTATAACTAACAAATCTACAAAATATTGGCTTATAGATAGTGGTTTTAGAAATCATATGACTCTTGATTAAGAACGTTTCAAAGAGCTTAATAAATATAATATTTGTAAAGTAAGAATAGGGAATGAAGAATAACTGGTTGTGAAAGGTACAAGAATAATTACAATTCAAACTATTTAGGTGTCAAATTATCTTTTATGTCTTAAATATTTCTAGGATTACTCAAAATTTATTTAGTATTACTCAATTGTTAGAGAAAAGTTAGGAAATGTCATTCGAAAATAAACTTTATGTTGAGATGACAAAATAGACCAACCTAATTCGTTTTAGCCCAGCTCGCCCTTGGCCTATCAAAAATAGACCGGGTCGGACTGACTCGCCACCAAAAACAGGCCATGAATTGTAACCTGCCCTACCATAAGATAGGTAGCCCGCCACCTTTTTTTTCTTAATTTTTTATTTTTGAAAATTGTTTATATACATACGTATAAATAAATATTAAAATCATATTTAATCATATAAGTATTTTATAAGAATTTGGATAAATTAAAATAATTATTATATTTATATGTTAAATCACTCTATTATAACTATTAATTAGAACTTAATTTGTAGGTATTAATGATTTAAACTACAATGTTATTAATATTTACATCTTTAAAAAATATAATATATAACATTTAATTTTTACTTTAAGAAAAAAATGAACAAGTGAGTTTGGGTGGGTGAACCTACCTTTGGCACACCAATTTAGGCGGATCGGGCCAAAACAAACTATTGAGTTGAAAATTCCAACCTGACTCGCTTTGGTGGGCTAGCAGGTGGTCCATGGACCATGACCTAATTTGCCACTCTCAACTTTGTGGGATTAAGATGATTAAAGATGTAGACAACCAAGGAATATTTAAAATTCATGTGAAAGACAAAAACTATGATTTTGATTTGATGAAAGAGGAATTGGTTACAAATGAATAGAATAAAAAAGAATGATGAAGACAAAAAAAAAATAATAGTTGTCACTTAAAGAAGTTTGATGTCCTAGAGGGACAAATAGACAAAAACAACATTCTAATAACCATCAACGGTCCAATGTCACTACAATGAAATTCACAATAGATAAAAAAGATGATGGTGATAGAAAAATAAATATAATATATATATATATATATATATATATATATATATATATATATGTAGTATATGAATAAATTAAAATAATAAACTACTCTAGACTAACTCCTATATTTTAGTTCAATTTCGCATAAAAATTCAGGAACTAAAAACATACTTAATCTTTCTTTTATTAATATACTAGTTGATCTCAATGAGTAAAACTACAGTTGACGACGTTCAAATTTCACTATATACTAAATTGAATAAAAATATTCTTACATGTCATTTTTTTCTTAAGTATATGGTTAGGAAAAAGGGTCAGGCCTAACGGGCAAGCCTACCAACCCGCTCCAAAAATGTCAGGTCAAGATAAAGTTTTCAACACACAAATTCGATGCAGCTCGACGCGCTAAGCCCGTGAACCCATCGGGCTAGCCTGCGGGTCAAGCCGGGCCAACCCGTGGCCAAATTTCGTAAAACAAATTGGAACATCACTTTTATGGTTTGAATTGTGGATTGAGATTTTATGGTTCGAATTAGGGAATTGGTTCGAATTTTGTGGTTACAGGAACTACAATTTACAGTTTAACGTTTGTTCTAAATGGAATTGTAATCCAAATATTGGAACTTGAGAGGTGATATTTGTTTGGTCTTGACATGCAGTAAAACCCAAAAAATGGAAAGGACTACTTTTGCTCCATCATTGAAAGAACTTGAGTATAGAGAAATTTTGAGCATGCATTTCTTGGAAGCGTACAAGCACATATTGGAAATAAATGTGAAAGAAACTTATTCCAATTTTCTTTGCTTGGAGAAGTTTAGAGCTTGTTCGAATTTTCTATGCATCATTCTTCGTATTTCCAAAACTATGAAAGAAAATAAGGGAGGAGTGACAAGCTCGTGAGCCCAACAAGCCCCATTGACGGGACGGGTTGAACATCTCAATCTGCTTTCATACTCCGGGTTAGCTCGACTCGACTAGATTTTTGCGGATCAAAAACAAAATAGGCCTAGAAGAAATGGTTTGACCGATTTTGCCATTCTTACTTAAATATATTTGCCTCTGACCTTGATCACCCTTCTATCTTCGGTTTAAGTCAATTTTAAATAATTATCAAAAAGACTTTATAGTTTTGCTGGTATTATAGTGTTAGTTTGTTCATTTTCACATATTCACGTAATTATTATGTTTCATAACAATCGATTATATTTAAAATGTTTAAACTGATTTAAAAAAATATTTTTAATTAATATTTTTTATTTTGACAAAATAAACTATTGAAATGTCACGTGGAGTTTAAGAATACTGAAAAAAATTTCAAACTATCTATTTATAAAAAAAAGGAAAAAAAAAGGTTTAGGAGTTTGAGAATTATTTTAAAATTGAAAATACTTTTTAAATTTGGAATTATTAGTAACATATTTATTCAATAAAATTCGTAACAAAGGTGTGGGCGTGCCGGAGTGGTTATCGGGCATTACTAGAAATCATGTGGGCTCTGCCCGCGCAGGTTCGAATCCTGCCGCTCACGCTTTTTTGCTTTAAGTTAAACTTTGTTCTTCAATTTTTTATATGGATACATCGTGTTTCATGCATCGGTTTGTATTTATTTTTGGAAGTGGTGATTATGTGTATAAATTTTTATTTTTAAGTTTTTTTTTTGTATTTTTTTTAATTTGTTTAGACATTTTAATGTTTTGATTCGGTAATCACATTATTTTATTTTATTTTCAAATATTACTTTTTTGGTATAATTTAGTTAATAAATCAAACTAATCATATTAATTGAATGTAATTCGAGAAAATTAAAGAAGATACTAAAAAGGATATTCTTAATAAAATAAAACATATTCAATAAAGTGAAGAAAATATATGATTAAGAATATGAGTAGTAATTACCACATGTGAGGGTGAAAAATAAAATTTAGCTTCGTACAAGTAAATCAATATAATTTTCATTTTAAATTGGCTGAAATTGAACTTCAAAAGTTTTGTAATTATAGTTGTAAGTGTGTTAACAAATGTTAATAGTTGTAAATGAAAAAAGGAACTATCAATAACTAGAAGGCAAAATGAGCTTGAAATTTCTACGATCAGAAAGTCAATGTAATAATGTTTATCAATCAAGTTGAAAATGTACATTCTTAATTTTCTGTCATTTTTTTCGAGTAAGATAGTTGTATCTTTAGGGTACTAATGTCTTACTTTTAACATGTATTTTGTAACTATCGATTGTTAAAAAATCATGATTTTCTTCAGTTCAAGGTTATCTCAATAATAATAATAATAATATAAAATGTTTCCTTCAAAAAAGAGTTCAACTCTTTAATTAGTGACAGATCATCAATAAAAATTGTTTTTGAGTCAAAATCTTTATATGAATGTATAAATTTTTTTAGAGATACCAAATAAATAAAATACATTAAAAAATATTAAAAGTTTTAAAAGATAATTTAAATTATTTATTAGTTTATATAAATATAAAAAAAAAGTTGGGGGACCAAGGCCCCTATGTCACTAAGAAGATCTGCCTTTACCTTTAACGAGAGTGATTTTTATATGTAAATGCTTTTACCATTAGACTAAAAGATATAGTTCATAGTTTGAGTGTAACTCTTTTACCAACTCTAGTATCAAAATTTGATATGACATGACCAATTTAATTTCTAGCATGAGACAATTGATGTACATATTGAATTCTTCAATTATAACCCAGTCCATCTAACCTATCTACAAGATAATTTGTGCAACTCACAACACATACATTTTTGCGTTATCATACACATAAGTCCACTTTTACAATGATATTTTATCTATGCTTGAAATGACTTGTGAGAACTCATCTCAGTCATTAATTTGACTGAAGAGTTATTTGTTTAATTTCATAATCTCTATCTATATAACAAATGAAATTACTTCAATATTTTGTAATTGTCTAATAATGTGCAAATTTTGTAAGGAAAGTTAATATATTTATCGATGTTCACTTCAACTTAATTTTTCTCAAACTTTTGTTGAATTTGAATGCAATATGATGTATGTAGTACAATGAGCGTAAGAGATTTTTAAAAATTGTAATGTTGACACTTTAGTTGTTAAATTTTATTTTCTCTTTCAACTTGTCAAATTGTAATGTTGACACTCTAGTTGTTACTTTATTTATTATCATCCATAAATTTAGACGAGTGTGTTGAAAGATCCATGTCAAACTATGATAATTTGTAATTTCTATAATTAAACTTTAATTTGGTCTAATAATTTATTTTAAATGAGTTTATAACAATTTCAATAATTTGGGCTGAATCTAAAATTTGGTGATGTGGAGAGAGAATGATACAAAGAAATCGTGAGGTACTTCAATTTGTTTATCCTACAATTATTAATTTTTTGTTGAAAGATGCTCCAATTATCCATTGACATGAAAAAAAGAAAAAAGAATAGTGAAAGTATTAGTGAAAGACGAAGGAAAAACATGGAAAAGCTTTTCCACAACATTATATATGGTCTTGTGTGTTGGACCTCATCATTTTCCGGTCCTTGTGGAAGTTCAACTAACAAGAACAAAATAGAAAAAAAGAGATATATATGAATTTTTCCTTGAATACTTACTTCTACATTGGACTTACATGAGAAGGTCAACTTCCCAAAAAAGAATTGTGGCACTTGTGAGAGAGAAGCAACTAATTAATGTGAATAGCATGAGTTAAATCATATGTTTTCTACCACATACAATGTAGTTACATCAAACTTAGAAGTGGAGCTCCATAAAGTTTCTCTTTTTTGGTTTATGGGAATGGGACCCAGTAAAACTCTTTGCCTGATCCCTCATATTCATAATTTTTTCTTTAGGACCATCTTCAGATTCTTCATTTTATAGGCCATAGCAAAGGCAATTATTGATACTAATTGCCCATTTCTCACTAATGTTACTAGCCCATTGCAAAGTTGTTCTATCCAAAACACAGTCATATATATATATAATTCATGCACAGAATGCACCATATTACTGAGTTTGCTCACTTATAAAGTTGATGTATATAGCATACCACATAAAGCTGGTCACAAGTTGACTTTATTTTCCCCAATTGTGGCTTCCTTTTACAATATCATCTTCCAAATATCTCCATTCACAAAACCAACATAATCATTGCCATTTTGTTTCCGATGCCAACTTGAATTAAGAATGCAAAAAATGTGTTGGAGCTTATCGAAATTCTTATATCAAACAATTTCATAATACAAGTAGAATATAAATATCATTTTATAAATTAATTTTATGAAATTAAATTAAATTTAAAATTCACTTCTAACAAATTTTTAACACGATGATACAACGGTTTCAAGTCCTGTCAAAGTATCAAACCTGCCTTCGGAACCAACTACTAAATCTTGGAAGGTCTAATTTAGTAATTGTATATATTTTCTTATTATTCTTGAACATTTCCTACAGAATAACAGAAACAGAGGGAACTTGATTATAGTTTTTGATTTCTACGTTTATGGATGTAACAGAGGAAGGAGTGCGAATCACATATAAGAAATGGTGATAAAGGTGTGTAAGTGTAAGTGAGAACCAGATTTTGAAGGTTTGGCCAAAGGAACAATGGACGGCTAAGAAGAAAGAAAAGTATCGTATGCCCCACAATTTTTAATCAATTCCTCTTTATCACTTTATGTCTCACTCCTTCAGTATTCACTATGATTCATCAAAATCTATATATCTTATTAACACTTTTCTTTATTTAATATAACTTTTTGCTTTTCATGTAATTATTTTAAGAAAAAAATTATACATGCATATTCATCCTTATCCAATTAAACAACTGTTAAACTATTATTCATACCAATGCCGACATGCAAAACTTTTAAAAACGTTGAAGCATCTTCTACTTGGTTTCAACTTTTAGTGTTAATTAACAATGTTCACAGATTTTCCACCAAAACAGGACAAACTTATAATCACATGCTCAGTTTCCGCGTCTATATATGTTACTATACCTATATATATAATATGTATCTAGAGGTGTTAAATGGAGAGTTTAATAAAACAAATTACTCAACAAAGTGTTAACGTTACTTTATCAGTATTTTAAATGAATTTGTAATTTTCAAAGTTTAATTTCGCCTGTATTGGTTTACCGTTGGAAGTCCTATCTTAATTAGAGATGAGATAAGACTAATTTACAGGATGCAATCCTAATCTTACAAATTGATTTTACGAGGTTGAATTAGTATTAAACTCACTTCTAATCGTTACTCTTTACTCTGTCAATATTATTATAGTTATAAAATTAAATATAAATAATTTTTATATTTTTTTATTTTAAAATAGTTTTATAATTAGAAAATGATTAAGTTTGAAAATATAATTAGATGAAAAAACGGTCAAATGTAAAGAAATAGTCTTTTAAAAAATAATTATTTTAATTTTAAAAAATTATTTAAAGATAGAATTGAAAAACAAATATGAAAAAAAAAACCTCTTCATAAATAATTATAGATAATATCATTTTAAATTTTCAAAGTTTTAGAATTATTCTCCTTAGAACTTTAGATTTTCTTTAAAGATTGAAAAATATATCTTGTTCAATTTAATCTCCTCTCTCATATTAATTTAAAATTATTTCATATCTCAAATTAAAATTTATATTTTTTAAATATAATTTGATCACCAAATTATTAAATAAATTTAATAAAATTTGATATAAATAATAATGATAATGTAAAATTACAATGTAAAACTTAAATTGGTTATAATAGATTTTAAACTTAATTAATAATTTAGTCTTAAATCTCATGATTTATTTTTTTATGTTTCTCTTGACTTAATTAAATTTCAATACTTTTAATATAAAATAAATTTGATCATATCAATTTAATTGGCATTAACTTTATTTAAAAGTACCATATGTGAAAATTTGAAAAAATTGTGTCATGTTTATAATCAGAAGGTTCTAAAGTAAAAAATAGCAAATTTTGACGATCATGTTACATCAATATAATGAAAGGAACCAAATTAATTTATTTAAAAAAATAAAATTTAATTGAGTAAAAAAACATAAAAGATAAAAATAAATCGTAAATTTAAATATGAAGATTAAATTACTGATCTAAGTGTTAATTTTATTAAAAATATCTTACAGGATAATATTAAATAAAATTTGAAATTCAATATTAGATGAAAAGAATCTTTAGTCATTCATAATTGCGTGTGATATTATAATTCAGGAGCAAATGATAGAGAAGATCATGTTATATATAATAAACCATGCTTCTATTTGGCCATTCTAATTCAGTTAGGTATGATATTATACAACCTAATTTTATTCATACTCCTTTTAAAAAATATTCCTCCTTAATTCAGATGCATATATAATAAAATAAAAGTGCTAGTCATAGGTATTGTTTAATTGATTTGATCAGAATATTAACTAAAATCTAACAACAAAGATTAAGATTATATAAACTATAATTAGCAATTATGTTCTTACACCAGTTAACTTTAAAGAGATATATAAGGAGTCAATTTTAGAATATTGAAATAAGAAGATCTCTCTGTCTCTCTTTATATTCTCTTATCTTTCAAAACGATTTGAAATTTATCAAAATTTCACTTAAAAAAAAATTAATATTTTCAGAAATTGTAGTGACTTTGAGAATTATAAAAACTGCTCAGCAGCTACAAAACAAATCGAAAGACACAATTAAGCTCTAATATAAGTAGATTAATTAACTTTACGTGTACATATAAATGCTTAAAAAAATCTATTAAAGACAAATAAAAATGAATGAAAAGAATAATGTATTAGTTGATTACTTGAAGAAGTTGTGAGCAGAGAAAAATCAATAATGGTAAGAATCTGTGGCACATTCATTCAATCTGTTGGTGTGGCTTGTGCTTGCACGAGAAGAATTGATAGCATTGGCCACCATTCTCCAAAGAAAAGGACAATTCCACATTTTTTTTTTCAGAAAAATTTAATAACGTGTTTAGTCTTTGCACGACTTCTATGCTGTCGATTAAGAATAACATTTTCTGCACAAATCTCTATACTTTAGTGGAAGAATATAATCAGTATTCATCTTACTCATGTGAGTAAGGATTCATTTTTGTCCAATATTTAGCATCAAAGAATAGGTTGCTGTATACTTTCTCTTTCTCCTGCTAACACTTAAAAGTTAACCAACAAAACCAAAAATATCACGAGACCTTTTCAGGGAAAAGTTATTCAATATTTTCTTTTCGAGGCAAAAAATTCCTGTACAAAATTGGTTTATTTCCAACTTAATTTTACAAATTAATCTATAAGGTCATAATTAAAAAATATAAATTTTAAACTTAATTTAATTATTATAAAATCAAATCATAAAATTTGTACAACCTTATATATTATCAATCTATTTTTTCTCTAGTTAATGTAGGATTTCTATCATCCTTGTTCCGGTACACTCAATAAGTCCTACATCGCTTAGGAGTCGAGGTCAAACGAAGTTTATATACTCCTATCTCCCTTTACCCTTCAAGACCCTTTTTAAAGACAAAACCTTAATGGAGCTCAAACGCTTCAAAGCGAATAATACCTTGGTAACGCGGTCATCGTTCCTAACGCTGACTGCCAGAACTTCCCTTGCCCTCGACTGTGGGGGCTTGTTCCAGTACACTCAATATTATCGTATGATATTTCGACAATAATTTGATAGTAAATAATACAATATGTCCAACAAATAACAAATAACAAATCTCAATAAAATAAGTTTCTACATAAGTCGAATATCATATTAAAAAACAAACTTTTTATATATTTATTTACATACTGTAAATTTATTTTGTAGAATTTTCAGAGATAATGATTAAATATTGGCTAGTGATAAGAAAAATTTAAGGAAAAGAAAATGAAGAAGGTAGTGTTAGGAAATTGGAAAAATTGTTTGGCAAAAGTAGGAAAATTAGAAGGAAGTTGCAGTTGTAGTGTGAGAAGTTGGTGGTTTGAGGTAAATTGTGTCATGTGTTATGTTTGGTCACATTATCCTTTACCTTTGCATAAAGGTACTAACCTTTTTTTCACCATACACTTCACCCAACTTATTTTCCTTTCTTTGTTCTATCTAACTCTAGACTAGGATGCTCTTTTCAAATGTTCCACGAGGTTTATTTTTTATATTAGATGTAACCGACATTCATGATGCCTTTAATTCTTTTAGGACAATACATTCATTACAAAAAGTCAAATTTTACTTTCAATTTTTAATAAAATAGCTACATTTAATTATAATTATACTTATTTGCTAAAAGTGAGAAAGATGAAAGTAAAATGAAAGGTAAAGTTGAAAATAAATAACAACTTGATATTGTAAGGGTTAAAATTTTAATAAAAACATTTTAAAAATTATTGTTAAATAGGATTAGTGTGATTCGATATATGTAAGTCGGGTTAGATTACCATGTGTTATGTTAAAGATGAGTTAACTCAATCTGATTCATTTTTGTTGAGTTAAAAATTTTATAATCGGGTTGATAAATTGGTGAGTTAACTCATTTAATTATATTTTGTTCCTTCAATTTGTTTCACATTTTATTGTTGTGTAATTTAAAGTCAATTAACTTAACTAAGAGTGTCAAAATTGAGTTAACTTAAGTTGATTCATTTATTAGTCGGCCAAAATATTTTAACTTGACTCGACCGACAATAGATTAGTGGATTAGACAAGTCAACTTTTTTCTTGTTGTACAATCAAAATGTTAACTTAATTCACAAAAACGTTATTATAAAGATAATAAGTGAAAATAAAAGTGTTTGGACAAATAAGTCAAGCATCAAAGTCATCGTTCAAAACATTATTGAATATCATTTTAATTTTTAAAATGGCCAAATTATCAACTGCATAATTAGAAGTACTAAACAATTACTATAACAAAAAAATTGATAAAAAAAGATAAAAGGGTTATTATTGGTGGATTACAAGTCAACTTATCTCCGACTCAGCTTGAACTTATTTAACTTGAGTTAAGTTCGATTAGTTTCAGCTTGACTTACATTTTATTTTTTTAAATTCAACTTTGCTTGAACCAGTAGTGAGTCTAGTTGGCTCACATATTTTAATCAATTTTTATACTCTAAACTCAACCCACATATTTATAGCAGTACATGGTGTTCACCTATATATTTAACAAAATATTAACCACAATTACAATATGAAATTATAAAGATGACAATAAATTAGAGTGTTAACTATATAATGGGAGAAACAAATAAATTAAGCATTCAAACCATTTAAATACTATTAAAAATGCTGAACTTTGAAAAAAAGAAAACTAAATTATTAACTTATATAATTAAAAATAGTAAATAATTATAACTAAACTATGTCTTGAGTTGTTTCTAAACATTGGGAAATGCTTTTAAAACTTGGTCCTCAAGATTAAACAACGAAGGAATATGATTCTAGATATAATTTTATATCTCTTGATCATTTTAAACACTAATCCTTCATGCACATCTTTTGTAAAAAAAAACTAATAAATTGATATTTTCTCATTAAGGTTTATAATTAGTTTAGAATTAGGAGCAGTGAACTTATTGTGTGAATATTGGAGTTGTGTTCAAGATATATTGGTTGGAAAATGTGTATTGAGTTGAGTTCATGAAATCTAACTTCGGTGAATCTTTATCTTAATTAAGTGTATAATTTTAAGTTTGTATCACTTGAATTATCAATTAGAAACTTAAGTAGTAATGTTTGTGCATGTATAATAGATGTCACCATTTATATATAGGACCATCGATTCTCAATTTGACTAATAAAATTCAAAGTTATATCAAAGGACATTCAATACACAAATATCCAAAGTTACTTTCACTCCACAAATATAATAAATTAATATACATTTTGTGCTGTACAACTTATGTCTGTATTCAAATAGAAAATTGAAAATGAATTCAAATTAAATTACTATACGTATATTTCGGGCTATTATTATGTACTTGAAACTTACACGTGCAATCCAAAGTATTCGTGTACAAAAAAATTTGGTCATTAAAATAACGAAAAGAATATTTTTCTGTAATACATGCATAGTGGTCCTGCTCGGATTCTATCCGAAAGAGATAGCTATGTATATACACATAAGAAAAAACACACTAAATTATGTGTTTATTATTTATATGATGCTTATATCTGAATTAAAGATACTTATATGGTTGAAGAAAATCCCCAAACAAAGGATATGGAATTGGTCTTAACACATACTTTGGAAAAAGAAAAACAGAATCGATGCAAGTAACGAAAAATTGGAAGCAGGTGAATTTGTGTACTGGGAGTGAAAATTCCTTGTTAAATACGGCAATGGTTGAAACCAAATTTCAATGTAAAGAATGATTCGACGTGAAGTGATGAAGGTGATGGTGGCAGGAGTTGGTGAGCGAAAATAATTTTGGTGATGTCATGAGTGGGGGTTGAAGGTGATTTGAGTCTTCTTCAACTTAAGCATAGAGTCTCGTAGAAGTCTTATGAAATGGTAACATGAGTTGAAGAAATACCATAGTGGGACCTGTTGAAAAGAAGTGTCCAAATTTGTAAGAAGAGTGTGTAGTATAATATTAGGTGAACCGTATACTAAGGCTATCCCTTCTCGTGTTTTGGTTTCTGAAATTACATCTCATATTTGTTGTTATCCTCTTGTACTTTACCGCACATAGGTGCCATCTTGTTTTATAGCGGTTTTGCAGACGTGTTCATTACTGGGGCAGGGCTTGGGGACTCTCATAAAACCCATCATTGCTCATACCATTCAACACACTCTTCTCTTTTCTTCTCTTCTCTCTTCTCTTCTCTTCTCTTCTCTTCAAATGGACCCTAATGAAGTGCAGCATTCTCATTGCCTAGAGATGACCATGGAACTGCACCAGGTTGTTCCACCACCCCACAAGACCACTCTCACCAAACTCAAAACCAGGCTCAAGGAAACCTTTTTCCCTGATGACCCTCTTCGTCAATTCAAGGGTCAACCACTCAAGACAAAGCTCATTCTTGCAGCTCAATATCTCTTCCCTATTCTTCAATGGGGTCCTAAGTACACCTTCAAACTCTTCAAATCTGATCTTGTTGCTGGCCTCACTATTGCTAGCTTGGCCATCCCTCAGGTTTCTTTCTTCTCCATTCTTTCACTCTTTTCCATGGTTGCTTAAAAGCAAAGACTTTTTATATATCTTCTGCATGATCATGGAAAAAATAATATTCACTCATATTCAATCTTATAATATACAGGGAATCAGTTATGCTAAGCTTGCAAATCTTCCTCCGATCGTGGGACTTTGTGAGTAGATTGATTGAACTCTATAGTTTGTGGTGATCTGTGTGCTGTATGTTAACCAGTTGTATTGCATAACTCAGATTCCAGCTTTGTTCCGCCGCTTGTTTATGCTGTTCTTGGGAGCTCGAGGGACCTAGCTGTAGGACCTGTGTCGATTGCTTCTCTGGTGCTGGGATCGATGCTGAGACAGGAAGTGTCTCCCACAGCAGACCCGGTTCTGTTCCTTCAACTAGCTTTCACTTCAACGTTTTTTGCTGGTCTCTTTCAAGCCTCACTTGGGATCCTAAGGTGGTAATATGAAACCATGCTGAAAATTTGTTGCAATATGTGAAAGTGTTCTGATGTGTTATTAATGATTGCAGACTCGGTTTCATAATTGATTTTCTGTCCAAGGCCATTCTGATTGGGTTCATGGCTGGAGCTGCTATTATTGTCTCCCTGCAACAGCTTAAGAGTCTGCTCGGAATCTCACATTTCACTAATCAGATGGGCCTGATTCCTGTGATGACTTCTGTTTTCCATAATATACACGAGGTTGGTTCCCCTTTAACTTTTGCTCATAAACACACGCGCACACAGAATTTCAATTCTGATAACTGTTCTTGTCTTTAGGCTAGAATCGATTTTACCGCTGTATTATTATCTCAGGTTTTGTTTCTGTGGTTTTTCTGCAGTGGTCATGGCAAACGATACTGATGGGGATTTGCTTTCTAGTGCTACTACTATTAGCAAGACACGTTGTATGTTATTCTCTTCAATCATTTCTTTCTCTTTCTCTGTTTTTTTTTTAACTTGCACTTTTTTTTGTCTTACTACATTTATCACAATCACTTTAAGTCTAAAGAAACCATTAACTTCCATGAAATAAGACAAACACCATTAACACAACTACTGTACATTATATATGTAATATAGTTTCACATGCACCAATTGTCAAACACATGGTCTGGGCTCAGGTTTGCATTGCATCCCAGCAACCACTGACACACTTCATTCACAGTCATAGTCATAGATAGGTGTGATCATTTCTTAAAGTTCACCCACAATCACTGTTTTCATTAACTCCTTTTAAATAAAATCAATGTATTCAATTGTTTTCAAATTTAAAACAAAACTATTTAATATGATATAGCAATGAAATTCTTAGGAAACTGTTTCCATTAGTACATAATATTCATATGTTTAATGCATTTTTACACTTAAAATATCCATGCTATATATTTTCATTTCTAAAACTATTTTGTATATATTGCTTTATTTGGTTAGCGGAAACAATCCCCTAGTATAATATAAGGGATACGAGTGTTGCAATATTATGAATTTTTGAAGATTTTGGTAAGATTGAAAAAATATTCTTAAATTTCTGAAATATATATTTCTATATATAGAGAGAAATAATGTTGGACAAACTAGTCATCCCACACAAATTTTATCATCTATTACTTGTACAAAATATTAAATAAATAGTAAATGCATACAAGTAAAAATGTAGTCAATAGTCTTACGTTAAAATATATTTAAAATGTTGTTTAACAAATAAAACATATTATATATAAAGTAGATTACGAATTATTATATAACATAAATTTGTTGAATAATACTTTATTTCTTAAAGGTTATCTGAATATTAATGGATAAATAAAAAGTGGATAGTTCTCTTGAAAATATTAATAATATATTGAAGAGATTAATTAACACAAATATTTTTTAATCATTAAATATTTTATAAAAAATAACTGAAATTAAATGCACTTGATAGTGTATCTGTAATTCTTTTAATATGTTATACATAATTTAATAATTTAATTAGTTAATTAATAGATATTTTAAAGATGATTTTCAAATATTCATTGTATTTAATAGTTTTCCTAAAGCTAAATATTCATTTAATAATGTATTAATTAAATATCTTATTTCATTAAATAATTACATTAAGAAGATATATTAATTTAAATGCATTTGATAGGATATAACTGTAGATTTTTTTTAATATGTTATATATTATATTTAACATTTTTTAAAAGAAGATAAATATTCATTTAATAATTTATTTATTAAATGTCTTATTTGATTAAATAATTACATTAAGAAGAAATACTAATCTAATTCATATATACAAGTTTTTGGGATATATGTTCTGAAATAAAATAAAAAAAACATTTATGTATGAGAAATCAATCGTATTTTAATGAAATTTTAAAGTGAATTATGTTAAATATATTTAACATAAAGAAAATTAAATAAATAGATGTATATTGTAAATAATGAAATGATACTTTAAAATAAAATATATGCTCTACTTTCAAAGCTAATAATTGGAAGTTTAAATGACTTCATAATCACTTTATAGTTGTTTGTGTTTATATTATTGGATTTGTGCCCAGAAAATAAAATATAAGTTTTTTTTTTTTTTATAAAATAGATAAATTATACTTTGACCTTTAAGATATAGTTATAACTTTTGACGTAATAACAGAATTAATAATTAAATTGCAAGAGTTTTATCATTTTATTTATTACAAAAAATAAACATAATTATTATGCAAAAGATAAAAACATAATTTTTTACATAATGTTAGGCATCCTATGACATCAAACATTAATTATAATATTAATTGTTGTGAAATCAATTGTGATTTTTACTTTAAAGTATAGATATATGTATGTCATATTAATTGTGTAAAGCAATAATTATAAAATCATTTTATCAAGATAATTCAGAAATTCTTATTTTTGAAGTTAAATGTTCACTAAAGCTAAGAATGTTACACATTCTTATGCTTGCATTTTATATAGATAAATAGTTCTTTATATTACCCTTACTTTATTAAACAAAAAGTATAGTATAGTTTAGGATTATAGTCATGATTACATTAGTTAATATACTTTATGTCTTTATATTATGATTGAACCCAAATAAAAACAAAAAAATTAAGATTAGAATTTCTTTATGTATTTTTGAATTGTTTTTTTCAAAAGTCAATTTTCACCTTTTAATGCGAAACTAACCTTATATCTCCTAATTAACTATTTATATATTTTAAGTTTTTAATTAATTTTGTTAATTGTTTTTAGTTTACAAAATAAGAAATTTATTTATTTTTATTTTAGTTTTTTTTTCAGTGGGTTAATATGTCAATTTGTAGGAGAAGTCATGATTTTTAATTTATTAGTAGGAAGCAAGTCTAGTCTAGTAATGTTTAATTAGTTGGTGAAGAATACACTAAAATGGATCAAATGACTTAATTTTCACTATTACTTCTCAAAACACAATTTATTATATTGTTCTTTTAATGAAATTTTGTTGTATAATATTTTTTTAAATAAAAAAAATAAAAAAAATAGATGACTTACTAACCATGTCTTTTTATTAGCAAACTTGAAGAATATCTTGATAATAACACTACAAAGTTGATGAGACAACAATAATAAGATTTTTCAATTTTATAATGATAAGATTTTTTCTCATTAATTTTAGAATGGCAAGATTAACTCGTTAAAATAAAGTTTTAGGCTGTAATGAAAAATTTTAGAAATTCAATTAGTGTAAATATTAAATTTTTATATGAAATTAAAATATTAACTGCATATTAACAAATAGAAACTTAGTTAATAATATACTTATATTTTTATCAATTTTTTTCCCGAAATGTTCAAAACTAAACGAATTTTTATTATAAATTGTCAAACTAATTGAAATTGAAACAAAAATACTATAAATTGATCAAACCCAAAAAGTGTTGATGTGATTTATTTTGGGATAGTTTACGTGATTACATTATATTTGGGAATTGAATCTAACCCATGTAAACACCACTTTTAATCTAAAATATTGAGGTATTAGATTTTTTTTTTTTGTTATATGATATTTGACATCAGTGACTTGAATCAGTTTAAACAGTCACTAAGAGAAATAATGAGCTTTGATATCATTGATGAGATTATTTTTAGAAGGGATTAGGAAGATATTATTAAGAGTAATTGTGAGTTATGAGAGATTTTATTTTTCAAAAGAGATTAGAGAGACATCATATAAATGTGATTTTTAATTTAACATACCTACTAACACAAAAAAGGCCTTCAACGTCACCTGTTTAACATCTGCTCAAAAGAACACCCACATAAAAAATGACCGGTAGCAATTTTGTAAGTAAGTGAACAAATTTAACATTTGTAAATGATACTACTTTTAACTTAAAATTTTAAAATAATAGATTTATGAATATTTTTGTTTTGTGTATAATTTTGTCATTTCACGACTTAAATTCATATTTGAATTATTTCGAACAATTATTTGAGATCAATTTTTAATTCTTGTTGCAAAAATTCAACCAACCTAAACCACTCTAAATTCAACACGAATGCTTAATGTTATGAAAGTCATAGTAAGTGACTTTTAATGCACTCTTCGAAAGGGGTTTAAAAGGATATTTTTTTTCTCCTTTATTAGTTAGTATTGATTTTTTACTTCTTAGTTTTGAAATTCCAAAAGTTACTTTTATGTCATAAACAATATCAAATCAATAATTTTAATTAAACATTAGTGAAAATAAACATTTTCAACCAAAATATTTTAATTAGAATGAAAAGAAAATTATAAAACTAAAACCAAACAAATATGCAAAATTATTGATTTGGTTTGAGTATATATGATGCTGCATCTAATTGAACCAATTCAAATTGAATATTAGTTCTATATATCTTTTTCAAAGACTTTTTCTCTACAAGTTTAACCAAACCACATTGTAAATAAAAGTGTACAAATGAGTATCCATATGATATCATATTCACTTTTTCAATGAGAATATTTTTTTAAAAAAAATTATCATCCATAATTGTTTATAACTGTGCAAGATCACCAGTTAAACTATGGCAACAAATAAAAAAAAAAAAAACCCGATAAAAAAAAATTGCATGACCCATCATCGCATTTAACCCGATACAAAATTTAGAGAAAGTTGGACGAATTTATTTTTCACAGATCCTACTAATCTATGTAACTATAGAGATTTATTTATTCATGTTAAAGACATTAATTTGTGAACTATCCAATTGTTAAAGATGATAATCACCCAAACTTTTAGGATTTATTTCCTTAATACAAGAAAAAATATTTTTTAGTAGTACGAGTGACGTAAGATTAATTCAAAATGTACCACATGCATTATAAAAATTATATTAAAGGGTTTATTATCAGTTTTTGTCTTAATAGCATATGTAAATTAGCATTACTCTGTTTCTTTAAAAAAAAAGCTCTGATTTTAAAGGTGTATCTGAATTTGCATGATCAGATGTGATCTTTATGAAAGAACCATTAATGATTTTGTGATTGAAAATGAAATCCAGAAAATTCCAAATCTTCCTATACTGAAAAAATATTAGATTTATTATTTATTATTATTATTGACTAACATATATTCAAATAAATATACATGCAGAGCATAAAAAAGCCAAAGTTATTTTGGGTCTCAGCTGGAGCTCCTCTTTTGTGTGTTATCATTTCCACACTTGTAGTTTTTGCAATAAAGGCTCAAAATCATGGCATTAGTGTGGTAAGTATTATTTGAATTTCAACTTTTATTATTTCCTTTTGAAATCATCATTACCTTAAAATTGGAATTTTTTTTCCACAAAAACATTATGAACTTCATATTGATGCTGTTACTAGATTGGAAAATTGCAACAAGGGATAAATCCTCCTTCATGGAACATGCTGCGCTTTCATGGAAGTCACTTAGGCCTAGTCATGAAAACAGGGCTTATCACTGGCATTTTGTCTCTCACTGTAAGCTTAATATTTTCTTTCCCTTTTCTTTTCAAATTGTTTTCAACCTCGGAGTAATAATCAGTAGTAAACTTTCTGAAAAAATGGTATGTGAAATTCATCTTTTATTTGACACAATGAATTAGTAATTTTTGTTTATGTTTAACAGGAAGGTATTGCAGTGGGAAGAACATTTGCAGCTTTGAAAAACTACAAAGTGGATGGAAACAAGGAAATGATGGCAATTGGGTTTATGAATGTGGTTGGCTCCTCCACTTCCTGTTACGTTACAACAGGTTTGTGTTCGTTTGGTAACTAAAAACCAGTTGAAAATGTTGTCGTAGAAACTCAAAATCTAAGGATAAAACTTGCCCTTTATTGAAATTCAGGTGCTTTCTCTCGGTCAGCTGTTAACAACAACGCAGGTGCAAAAACAGCTGTGTCAAATGTAGTGATGTCTGTCACAGTCATGGTGACACTCCTTTTTCTGATGCCATTGTTCCAATACACACCCAATGTTGTGTTGGGTGCGATCATAGTCACTGCAGTGATTGGCCTCATTGATCTCCCTGCTGCTTACAACATTTGGAAGATCGACAAATTCGATTTCCTTGTCATGTTAACTGCGTTCATGGGTGTTCTTTTCATCTCTGTCCAAGGAGGCCTTGCTCTTGCTGTAAGTTCATCTATTTCTTTGCTTTTTCCAAATATCAACATGGTGCAAAACCTGTTTTTCATGTTGCCCATGTGCACTAAAATGCTTTTTTTTCTTTGATTTCAATGCTATTGATTAGGTTGGGTTATCAACTTTCAAGATATTGATGCAAATAACAAGGCCGAAAACAGTGATGTTGGGAAAGATTCCAGGAACAGACATATACAGAAATCTTCATCAGTACAAGGAAGCTGTGCGAGTACCTGGTTTTCTTATTTTAAGCATTGAGGCTCCCATCAATTTTGCTAACATAACATATCTTAACGAGAGGTTAGTTTGAGCTTCGTAAATTCTACGACACAAGTTTTCTTTTGTTACACCGATATTGTTTCTCCTATGACTAAAACATTGGCATGTTATGTTAGAACACTGCGCTGGGTGGAAGAAGAGGAAGACAACATAAAAGAACAATCAAGCCTTCGATTCTTGATATTGGAAATGTCTGGTAATGTCGTTATATATTGATGATACTTCATCTACCTATTTATCCCACATGCGATTCTCAACTAGTCACTTTGAAATTTGCAGCTGTGAGTGCCATTGATACAAGTGGAATCTCACTTTTCAAAGAGTTGAAAGCAACCTTGGAAAAGAAGGGTGTTGAGGCAAGAACACTAACTTCGACATATGCATAGTTTACATACCTTTGTGTATGTTTGGAATATTATGAATGGTAACTAATTCATGTGAGTTGTGACAGCTTGTGTTGGTGAATCCTCTGGCTGAGGTCATTGAGAAGCTGAAAAAAGTTGATGAAGCTTCTGATTTCATGCAAGCAGATAACCTTTTCTTGACTGTTGGAGAGGCTGTGGCTTCACTTTCACCAACAATGAAGGGTCAATCACCAACTTTTCTTGGAGGGGCACACACAATTGTGTAATTGCTAGATTTGGAAGAGGCAGAATGTATAAGCCAAAGTTAAGAAAAGAAAAAAAAATAAAAAATAGAAGATGTAGCCACAACAAGATTTTCAGAGAATTTGCGTAAAACTGGTAATTGTTAAATATAGTTTAAACGACAAAATTAAGATGAATCCTTGTCATTTGTGCCTTCGCTTACTACTAGTTGCTTGTTAATTCAATAGTTGAAGTTGATTTTCAAGCATCTAATACATTTGACTCAATAGAAATGCTTTCGAAAATATCGTAAATTTGCAAACATCTCATCGTATTAATTAAGAACTCATCAATATATAATTATTGAATTGGGAAAAGGTTATTTGACAGCTTTTCATTGCCATTAGACAAATTTTACAGAAATAAGATTCATGGAAGAAAGTGAAGAAAGAGAAAGAGAATAGTAACAAGAAGTAGTATTAAATGATAATAAGAAAGATTGTGGCATCAAAATATCATTGAATTTTGTTAGTTTTATTCGTAATTGTTATTCAATAAAAAACTAAAGTATTTAAATATAACAAAAAATATTCACCGACCGTAAGTCATATTTTATTATCAAAACTACTATACTTTTGTTATCAAAATAAAATAAAACATTATTTGAGCATATACTTTAAAAGATAAAAATATATTCACATGTTAAATTTCTATGCATATAAATTAGGTTAAAATACTCCTTTGGTCTATGTTTTTGTTGAAAAATCTCAAATAGGTCTAAGATTTTTTTTTAGTCTCAATTAGGTCCATATTTTTGAAAATGTGTAACAATTAGGCCCATTCCGTTAGTATAGAGTTAACGGTGTTAAAGATGTGCCACATGTCAACTCCACATTTTTTTGAATTTTTTTGATTTTTTTAAAAATTTTTTAAATTTTTTTAAATTTTTTTAAATTTAAAAAAAATTTTTTGAAAATTATTCATGCCATGTGTCACGTCAGTATTGTGCCACATGTCAATTCAGTAAGGTGACACGTGTCAAATCATTGTCTGAATCTCAATTTGGTCTATATATATTTATAACTTTTTACATCCGCCACAAAAAAGCAACTCCTTATTGTCTATATTTGTTGTCCTAAGCAATATAACCCAAATTTCATATTAAAAGTATTCTTATTTTGACTCGTTCTTTTTAAGACTACTGAATTTTAACTTTATTACAATTAGGAGTAAATCAATAAGTTTAAAATAAATAGTATACTTTGAATTATGAGAATAAATATAATTTAAAATAAGAGATATTAACTTAATAATGTTTTGTTGGATAAAAAATATTAAATTTGGCATAATTAATGTATTGGAATTTTAAATTTTACATGAAATATTATTTTCAATATTTAATTATTTAGTTTATTTTGAGTTTATGTCAATATTTAGTTATTTATTTATTCTTTTACATAATATTTAAATTTTATCATTATTATGTGAAAGTTGCTCAAGAAGCCTTATTTTACAAATTTCTTTTATGTTGAATTTCAAATGCAAATTTTGTTATTACACTTTTACATTGTTTTGTAATTTCAATTTTTAAATTTAAACTTGATTACCGTATATTCTAAATTTCAAATTTCTCATTCACAATATGAATTTGAATTTTAGAAAAAACAAATTGATTATTATCATCCTATGATTACACTATCTATTGCCAAAGTGCGCATACATTTCAATCAAGCACAACGAACAATTAGTATTTCACGCTCTTCTATGGAAAAGGAAGTTTCATCAAACTAGATGATCTCCCCATATCCATATCAGTGGGAAAGGAAGCTTCATCAAACTAGATGATCTCCCCATATCCATATCAATGGGAAAGAAAGCTTCATCGCCCTAGATGATCCCCCCACACCAACAAAAAATAAAATAACACATAACAATACACAAGGACAAATCCAAAAAACTAGAAGGCAAAAGGCTGGCACCATCCTGGCCACGAGTGGCCGAGTACATCTCGGTCAAGAATGGCTGACCACATCACGACCAGGAGTGGCCGGGTACACCTCGTACTTTCCTTCACCTGCAAACAAACTTAGCCAACGACATACAAAGAGGCACAAGCAACAATTACAAACACAAAAGTCTAAGGAAGCAAGTAAGTTCAAAATATAAAGTTAAAGCATACAATGTGCGTTAATACATGTCCAAAGGGTGAATACCAAAGCTCAAAATACAATTCATAAAACAAGAAAATATAAATGACAAGTCAATTCTCTAGAGGAGTAGCAAGTTTCTGTTGCCCAACAACAAGGATCTCCTCAACAACCATGAAAGAGTCTTCGTACACATCTTTGTCAATGTCAAAACGCTCATCCTTCGCATTGAAGTTGAACAAATGTGAAGCCTGGCGCAAGGCCTTGTAGAAACCTTCCTCGTGTTGAGACATCACGTACCCTTTCAGTTGATAAATTCGACCAACTTTCTCAACATTCTCCTTCTTTGATGTTGCCAGCTCCCCCTCTAATTGTTCCAAGGCCGCCTAGGACTCCTCATCTTTTTTCTCGAAGTCCCTACAACATACTTTTAAGGCGTTACGTTTCGCCAGCAACTGTGATCGTTCATTTTTCACATTTTCCAATTAAAGGGAAACCTCCTGCCTCCTGTTGTTGGCCTCAGTCAACTCCCTCTGTAAATTCTCTATCTCAGCAGTCAGCTTGCCTGTCTTTGGCAGTTGGCTTAACACTATGTCCAGATGGCGATCCATCACCATTGCTCTGGCATGGAGTTCATTTAGCGCATACAACACAGTCTCAAGATGCATGGCTAAAACAATCTCAGCCTCCTCTGATGATAGGGAAACCTCTATGCCTTGGTTAATTTTAAGTTGCGAGTCAAACAGCGCTGCCAAAGAGTCAGCCGCACTATTGATAGACGAAGTGCCTCGAGACTTCTTTGGAGAAGATGGTCGGGGAGTCCTCGGCCTTGCAGCGCGATCCTTGCGCTTGCTTTTATTCTTCTCTGCAGCATGAGGCATTAGGTCGCTGAGAGGGCAACTTTGTGGGAGTACGACGAGAACTCTCACCTCCTTTCCTTTTCTCCTCCTCCAGCTTTTTCCTCCTCAGTTCTAGAAACACTTCCTTACTAGAGGGACAAGCAGCAACCATGATATATGTAAATAAAAATAAGCATTAGTCAAAACATAACAGACGAATATGTACGAGTAGTTAGACAAACGTACATACCGAAAAAATTATCGCGCAGATGAGAGGACCTAAACACACCAATACTTTTCTTGGAGGAGAGTTTCTTGGGCAATTGGTCCAAATAAGACAACACATACAAGTCTTCCTGGGTGAGGGATGTTCTCGGCCAAACTCGATAGGGGTGGGATATTTAGTCCAGAAGAAAGGGAATTTGGGTTCGCCATCGTCAAAATAAAAATATTCAGTCCCCACGGATCGGATGACTACCTTAAAGAATCCAGTCTTATAGGACGCAAGCAAGCACTGATGGTTTTGACCCACTAGGCACTTACGGGGTAGGTTTCAAATGAAACACTCGATAGATCAGTCAGAACGCCTAAAGGGATGCCCAACTGTTAGGATGCAGTTGACTAGGTGCTACGTTCAGCACCCTTAACACTCCCATTGTAAAGTAATCAGAAGGAGGTTCGACATAGAGGATTCTTGAGATCGTCTGGTTCCATACTAAAATAGTACCGATCAGGTACAATATTATTGATGATAAACTTTATGTTACACTTTCATATATATTATTGCCATATTTTTTGGATTCTATATCATGTGTGCTTGTTTTGAATAAGAAAATGATGAGAGAAAATGAAAAAAATAATTTAATTAGAAAAAAAAATTTATATATATAAAAAAAATTGGTCTCTTAAATTTTTTGTCCAAAGTTATGCCATTGGTTAAAAGCACACATTGTCAAATGTCAATATCATATTTAACCACATGTCAAGTTGTAAAGTGTGTTTAACTTTCTTCTTTTAGTAAATTTTGACACTTTTGATTATTGGGTTTGTTTTAGGTTTAAAAAGTTACTTTATGTAATGGATTGAAGTTTATAATTTATATAAATTAAGCTTTTTAACATTTTTATTGAAATCATTGTAACTAACTTTTTTTTAGTACTTGCTTGCTTATTAGAGTTGAAAGGCGTAAAACTACGTTCTAACAAGTTAATGCATGAACTATATTGTACTTATTTTGAGTTTGACACATTTGCCTTTTGTACTTATTATTAAAATAAATATCGTTATGAATTTCAACTTTAAAAATAAAATGGTAGTAATCACCTTTCTAGATTTAATTTGTTAAAATTAAATATTTTAGTTAATTTTACCAAAATTTCATTCCTTTAAGAAGACATCTAAAAAGGTCCATCTTTTGAACCAAATTTTTTCATAAACAAATAACATCCTTTAAACAACAAAAAAGAAACATTCCTTTTCAACTAAATTTCCTTTTATTCACATTTCATTAGTTATACTTTTTACCTTGTTATTTGAACCTTTAAAATTTGGTCCCAATATTGAATTTTATAATTTTTGGAAATCTCACTTCGACTAGAGCTAAGATGAATTTATAGTATATAAGTGATTACATATCTCACTTTACAAGTTGATTTTGTAAGATTGAGTTGCATTTGAAATTCATTTCTTAAGATGATATTAGAACCATCTGAAGTATGTTCTATTCAGATTTGTTATTTGTTAGACTTATCGTGCCATCAGAGCATCATTAATATCTAGTCACATGTTCAATATGTATATGTCTCAACGTGAAAGGATGCAAATCTCATCTTATAAGTCAACTTTATGTAGTTGAGCTAGACTTAAGTCCACTTCTTGAGATAGTATCAGAACCATGCGAAGTTTATCCTAACAATATTTATTATTTATTAGGCATATCGTGTCATTTGCTATCAGACCACCATTAATATCTAGTAGGGTGCAAACATTACTTTACATGTCAGTTTTATGAGATTGAGTTAGAATTAAAATTTACTTTTCAAAATAGTATCAAAGTCATTTGAAGTCTATCTTAGTAAGACTTTTGTTGTTTAGTAAACTTATTATGTTGTTCGTTATTGAGAACTATTGTACCATTCAATAATATTGAGAACTATCGCATAGCGTAACCAATTTTGTAAACTTGGTTTAGACTTAAAGCACACTTCTTACATAATTATATTATTGAGATTGATTATATACATGATTATCAATCCTTCAAGGTTTTATAATAAAAATAAAAAGCCTTAAAATCACCTATAATACCAGATCATTGAAGACATGCACTTCTTTTTTAATTAACAAAAAAAACTTTGTTATTTCTAACGTGTAATTGAATTTAATCTTAACCATCGTCTTGATCGCAAAGGAAAAATGCATTCAACTCCCTTAAAATTCTCCCTCCCTTAGATTCCCCTTCCTACCTCCTCCCTTCAACTTAAAATATCAAAATTTTTAATGCAAAAAAAGGAAAGACAACGTGTGGTAAAAATTTGGTCAAAAGAGGACTTCATGCCAGTCAATAAAATTGTGAAGTGTAGAAAACATTTGTGTGGTTCAAGCTTGAAGCAAACATGTGCGACAAGTAATTACTCACAAGAAAAAATGTTACACAAAATCTCCTTCTCTCCAACTCTCAAAATAACACCATCTTCACCTTCACCCTTCTAACCCTTTCTCTGCCAATCTCCTTAGCCAAACATTGAAAACCTAATAACAAGGACAACAATTTGAAACTTGTGACCATCAATGGTCTTTCTGGTGTTATAGCTAATTGGGTGATGAAATAATGGTTCTATCTCATGATCTTTGAAGAAGACAACATTGTTGAAGCAAAATAAAACAGGTTAGTTTCAAACTCAAGCATGCTTGTATGACTCTGTCCATAATTATTATAAACAACTTTAGTTTTGTTTACTTCAATTATTTTATATCTTCATATAATATAACATCATTTGAAGAGAATGCATGTACACAATTTTATAACCAATGTGATACCACATATCTTTAAATACTAGTTCAATTTTGATTACACTTTTTCATGTCAGAGTATCTTCACTTAAAATACTAATTTATTATAGTATTTAACACTAAAGACCGAGTTTTCCCAGTAATACACGAATCCCTAAATCAAATTTAGGATATCATGTCTAAGGAATTTGTATTCCTTTATTTGTGTTGGTAAGGTAATAGTTTAAAGTTTATCATTTAACAAAACTATACTTTTAATTTGCAAAAATTTTTAGCATTAGGTCAAAACGTGGGTGAGTTGGTTTCAAAGCCAACTATTCTTTCATTATTAGTCTCTAAACAAGAATTAGAAGTTTGTGACTCTCATGGGTTAATTTTGAGTTACTCGTCTAAAATCTAGGGTTGGAATATGTCATTCATGTTTGACTTGAAAAGTAAACATGTAACTGACTTTTAGTAACTTGGCACATCATCTATGGAAACCTTGATATAGATTAGTTACTAGTGACTAATAAGCATCCTACATATCCAATTTTGATAACAAATTTAAGGAGGCTATTAAATTAAAAGGTGGGGAAAGTGCTTTATGTTATTGAGTGAATGAAGATAGAAGAGAAGTACTTTTCTTCTTAATAGTACTTTTCCATTCAAGGTAAAGGGCAGCCTTGTTTCTTATAGACAAACAATTATTTGATCTTAAAGAATGATTTTGCTTTTACAAAATTATCATTTAATCTTATGATAAATAAAAAATTATACAATAGTGGGAAAATTAATAGGTTTAATATTGTTTCATAAAACCTATACTACATCTAATCTTCACTCTTTCTAAAAGAAGTTTCATTATGAATCGCTTGAATTACAAAGATTCATTAGCATGGTTAAACTGCGAAAGAAAGCTCTAAATAAGAGCTTTTGGTACCATATATAACCAAAAAAAGATGAAGATGAAAATAATATGGCAATTAAATCAAGATTTTATTAAATCACCTTAAGAATCTCTTTTACTTTTCTTAGTAATATTTAACTTATGAAAGAAAATTCTAAATACAACCTAAGTGGTGTTAAATACACTTGTGGGAGACCTTAGAGATCAATCAAAATTAATATCTACTACCTAGGTAATGCCAACGCCAAAGGCTGAATTAATGAAGTTAGGTTTTGCGTGGCATTATTCAAACTCTTTGGGTAGAAAAGTGTACAACAAAAAGAGTAGTCTTATTTAAAAATATTTAAGTTAGAAGTATGAGAAAAATAGAACGAATACGATAATAGATTATAAAACATAATTTATAGACAAAACCATATTTTTAATGTCAACAATTTTTATTGCAAGTGAAAATAACTTAGATGTTTGGATGTCAAGTTTTTGCATTCTTTTATACAGATTATTGATTTTTTTTAAAAGTGTTAAAGTACCCCATAAGTGCTCTTCTTTAATTTATTCATCTTTGTTGAAAAAAAAAATGCAAGTGAAAATAACTTAGATGTTTTGAAGAAGATTTTGAATTTAATTTTTATAAATACAAAATATATAATTTAGACTTATGAGAAAATACTCTATAAAAAAAGGAAGGTAATCAATTAAATTTATCGATAAAAGTCGGTTTACATTTTACTTCTGAGACTTCAAGTTTGAACCATTTAAAACAGAAATAAAATTTATATTGATACTAACATTGTTATTAATTAAACTGAGAACAACAAACACAAAATACACTCACATAAATTTCAAAATAAAATACACATAAATTTCATTTCAAGATATTATCAGTATACATTAAAATTTTATCTTTGAATAAAATTTTAATTATTTAGTGATATTTTTTCAAAATAATAAAATGCTAAAAATAAGAACCATCAAATAGAATTTTTTCTTCAAGATAGTTTCATATTTTATATGAAAAAAACTAAATAATTATTACAAATTTATTACTACTACTGCTGCATATGCAATAGTAATCCTCCTTTGGGATGACTAATAAATACACGAACCTTAAGCTCATAATCTTTTTATATTTTAAAATAAATTAATTTACACAAGATATATAAATAAAAAAAAATTGGTGATATAATGTTTCAATTATTTAATCTCAAAATATATAAATAAATAAAAAACACCAAGATAAGAACATAATACAATGATTGAGTGGTTGATTTCACGATCGGAAAAAAACTTTTATCATATCTTCATATTTCAATTAAAACACATACATGTACTCAATTCAATTGTCAAGATATTTAAATATAATTATGTTATATCAAAATATTTATAAAAATAAAATAAAATAAATCATCTAATCATTAATATCTTTTTTTTTCTATGTAATAATGAGAAGCTACACATATGTGATTTTATTTTAACTAGAGACACACTACAAGTATAAAAAAAATTATAATTAAGATATAAGACAAAAACAAAAACATATTGATTTGACTATAAAATCAATTGTTAGAATCAAACTTAAACTTCTTGGATGAAAAATTATCATCTATATAAATCTTAAAAGTATCATATTAATCATCATAACTAAATGTAAAAGCATACCTGAATTCAAAATGATAACAGAGTGGGATGGTTTGACGTTCTAAATCAACACATACTTTCTTGAGAGAACTCTTTAACCATCTCTCTTCTTAGTGATAGTGATAAGGTAATATTAGAATAGAAAAGCAATATATAGTGTAACATGGGAACCTAACCTATTTATTAACAAATGAAATTGTCCTTTGGTATATCTATTTACCCATTAAAAAATAGAATTACTACGTAATTTCCCTACATTAAAGGTCTCATAACATTTCAGTTAATTGACAAAATACTTTAATACCATTTGATCACTTTTAATTTGACACAATAGTAATAATAAGTATCTTTAATATATAATTATTCATATATAAGACCAATATATCTTTAATAGTAACTCTCAAAATACTTTAACAACATTTGATCACTTTTAACATGACACAACAGTAACAATAGGTGTCTTTAATAACTTTAATACATAATTATTCATATATAAGAGCAATATTGGATTAAGGATCCAACAATCTCCCACTTGGAATATATATATATATATATATATATATATATATATATATATATATATATATATATATATATATATATATATATGTATATCTTTATAATTATATAATTTACTAAATGTATTTTTAATCAATTCATTCCAATTATCATGACAAAACAGAATCAAGCGGTCCTTGCTTCATTTATCGTAACTAAACCCATTCATGGCACATATATTGACACAAATGAATAACATGTATCATGATATGAATGTCCAATATGGAATTTTTATGTAATGTGATCTTAACATACCCATTAGACCCTCCTTAAAGTTTACTAAGATCAAAAAATAAAATCATATTTTAAATATACTAAAACTTTATTTTTGCATAAATTATACTTGAACTATATAAGTTTATATCATGAAAACATCCAAAATTACAAATTCCCATTAAAACTAAATATCACTTAAAGAGATAACACCCGTACAAAAAGTGTGCTCATGAAACCTTTTAACATTAATCCTTTTAGTGAACGAATCCACAACCATGGAATTTGTGTTTATATGTTTTATAGGCATTTATTTACTTTGAAGTCTTTTTTAAGAAAGTAAGAATTTGATTGCTGGAAATTACAATTGTTAATTTGTTAAAAAAAAAAAACTTAAGTGGTCTTTTTATACCATCCACTATATAGCAAAATTTTGTTGCTAAATTTTGGTGATAACATGCTACAAACTTAATTGTCATAGTAGAAAAGGCATAAGAGACTTTTAATACTTTTTCACGAGATATCATCTCTACAAATATACAACCTGGTGTGAATTTCATATTATCTTGACATCCAACAAAATCAAAGTCAATATACCCAATGATCTCTATTTCATCTAACCTTCAATATGTGAATATATGATCTTTTATTCTCTATAAGTACAACACCTCACATTTAATGGTTTCTAATGGTCCATTATTAGACTACTTCACCATCCATACCACTCATACTTTCTCCCTCATTTCCATTATATTTTCCATACAACCTCCCTTGAAGTTGTGACTGTTCTTCTCCTTGCAAGGCCACATATGCACCTTTTTTATGAATGATGCATCACAAGTTTCCCCTCCAACATAATTGTCAACATACTCAATATCATAATGAATGTGAGGAGTATAAAGAGTATGTCTGGTGACCCAACAAAATGAATTTATGTTCATAAAATTTCACATCTCTTACAAGGAATTCATGGGATTCCAAATCATAAAATTTTAATCCCTTTTAGTATCATTGTCACTTCATACTTTCTTTATTTTCATATCAAATGATCTATAAACGAAGACAAAATAGTTCATAAACATAGACATAACTTCAATTTTATTGCATAACAAATAAATCCAAACTGCACGGGAATAATCATCAACAATTTTGAAGTAATATAGTGGCCCGTAAGATGAAGGAATGGGACAAGGTCCTTATAAATCACAATTAACTAATTCAAACAAACTACTTGTAGTATGCTCACTTAATAAAAAGTGATTCCTATATTGTTTAGCATAGGGGCATATATCATAAATTCTATTATTATTGCTTCTACTAAATTGACTCTTATGAGGGATGAACTTTAACACCTCTTTTGATAGGTGACCAAAATGTTTATGTCATAGATCATTGACGAATCCTTATATGACGTACATGCATGTATCTTCATAATACTTTGAAATAAAAAAAACAAAGTTTATTAGTCTGTTCACCCGCTCCAATCATTGTCCTCATCTTTTAGTTCTATATTACACACAAAACATAAACTAGATAATACAATTTGAGGCATTAATTAATTGTGATACAAAAATTAAGTTTAAAGTTAATTGAGTCACAAAAATGACATTGTCAAACTGCAAACCACCATCAAAATTCACATTGCGCTCCTTTGTAGTGATGGTATCTTTCCCATTCTACAATCCCACTAGTATGGTTGTAATCTTTTCAACATTTATCAAACAAGATAAATTTCCCGTCACATGGTGTGAGGCTCCCGTATCAATAATCCAAGGAATGTCATTCTTACCATGAAAACGATCCTTAGTGTTGAAAACATTCAAAATGTCAAAAAGTCATTGCCATTGTACTAGAGTGATGCTAAATATTCCTATTGACTCACCTAGGTTTGATAGAGCATCAGACTGCCCACCATTATTTTCCACCATAATCTCTTTTGGTTGTGGAGAAAAATGTTTTAGTTTTCCATAGGATTTTTATGAGGTTTGATACCATGATAAGTTTTACTGCAAGAAAACTCATTGTCTCTTTTATTTGAAAGCCACTAATATATATACATATCATAAGACACTCACCTTAATAAAGGCCAAAATATCACTCCTAAAAGTGTTCATCAAATAATGTCCATAATTATACCCATCAAATAGGCTAAGAATATTCTCCTAATTAATAATAAAATAAACAATCATAATTATAATATCTCAATACAAGTTAAATTTCTTGTGGTTGATATATTAAGTAAGACTGAATATTTCATGAGTTTTACTTATCCTTATAGTGTTGGTGAGGTGGCTCAAGTATTCATGGACACATTCTTTAAATTGCATGGTTTCCCTAAATCTATCACAAGTGATGAGGACACAATTTTTACAAGTAAATTTTGGTAAGAATTGATTTTTTTTCAAGGTGTACAAATCCACCTATCTTCGACTACCATCTCCAAATCGATGATCAAACTAAAGTAGTTAACATATGCTTAGAAACATATTTGAGATACATATGCGTAGAAAACCTTTAAGAATGGTCGAAATGACCACACCTAACAGAATGGTGGTATAAACCTCCTTTCATTACTTAATTTAGGTTGTTCACGGTCAACCTCAACTAGCTCACCTTCCATACTTTCTGGGTGCTTCTATAGTTGAATTATAGATCGCAACATGAATAAAATGGAAGAATTGTTGAAGTTAATTAAATTTCATCCAAGAAAGGCTTTAGGCATAACGAAATAATAGGCCGATAAACACAAATCTGACATACAATTTGTACCTAAAACCTTGGTTTACATGAAACTGCATCCTTACAAATAGGTTTCGATTGCAAATAAGAGTAATGCTAAATTGGCTTATAAACTTTTTGGTCAATTTCTTGTGTTGGAGAAGATTCAGGAAGTTGCCTATAAGATGTAGTTGCCACCTCAATTAAGGATTCATAATATTTTTCATGTTTCATAGTTGAAGAGACATGTTGGAGAAAGTATCATCTCAAGCACACTTTCAACTAGTGATGAAGATCTAATATTAGTTAAAGACCCTGAGATGATATTAGACATGATGACAAAAAAAAAGAAAAGGTAATTAGCCACAATGGTCTTGGTGAAATCGAAGCATCAACTAGTAGAATATGCAAGCTAGGAGTTTTATTATGGTTAAATATAGAAATATTCTCACTTCAAGCCTTGAGGCCAAGTCTATTTATAGGGGAAGGGTGTTTTAATTTTTAACATCCTTGAGTACACAAACTTTTTGATGGAATGGGAATGGATATAGGTCGTTTTAATGGTGCATATTAAATGATTGAAATTGCATAAAAGCCCACTTAGCTAGAGCTTATAAATGGAAATAAAGTTCTAGTGATACATGGTAACTAATTCTTGTATTCTTTCTCAATATTTCAAATCAATAACATTTTCTAGATTCCTTTCTTGCACTCCCTGTTTTCTCTCTCTTTGTTCTATAAATTCAATAGAGTTCCCTATACTTTACACATGACAAAATCTCATTTTTTTAACACATGAAGATAAGGAAACAAAATGACAAGGTAAGATATTAATCAAGTCATCTAATCAAATGAAAAATTAAATGATAGAGACTCAATTGAAAAATATAAAAAATTTGAATAACCAATAAACAAAAATAATAATAATAGGAATTCAATTAAAAATACAAAAAATTATAGGAGACTTAAAACTTAATTAAAGCTAAAGAAATTTCTTACCACAAATGTTTAATCATTTAAAATAAATTATTTATTTAATTTATGTAATATTTACAATTCAACTAATAATAATTGCTTAACACTAGAAGAAAACTCTTAAATAATAATCAATTTTAGTGACAAAAAATTGTTAGTCACTATAGTGACCAATTTAGATATCAATTTATATAAAAAAAGTCACTATTATGAATAAAAAATTATAATTGATCGTTAAATTGGTCATTGATTAATTAGAAACTAATTTAGAAACTAATTTCTTTAGTACCCAAAACCTTGGTAGTTAATGTTTAGTGACCAATTTATAAACTAATTCCTTTAGTAATCAAAACCTTGGTAGTTAAATTTTAGAGACCAATTATAATTTTTTATTCATAATAGTGACCATTTTAGTAACCAATAATTTTGTATTTTGTAAATTGGTATCTAAATTGGTTCATATAGTGACTAACAATTTTTTTGTCGCTAAAATTGGTTGTTAATGAGATATTTTTTTATAGTGTAATGAGATTTCGAAAGTATTTGACAGTAAATCTTTAATTAAAAAAAATCAATTTAAAAGATTGAAAAAATAAAATAGAATTGATGAGTTGAATTTAAACAAGACCTGTGTTTACACTACATGAAAATTCTTAAGTAATGACCAATTTTAGTGACCAAATATATGTTTAGAGACCAATTTCCTAATTAGAGACCAATTCCTTAGGTAGTCAAAACCTTAGTAACTAATGTTAGTGACCAATTTAGAGATGAATTCATAATAGAAACTATTTTAGTTACAATTCAGAGAGTAATTATAAGTTTTTGAAACTATTTTAGTTACCAATAATTTTTAGTTTATAAATTGATATCTAAATTTGTCACTATAGTGAGTCAGTGACCAATTTAGAGATTAATTCATGATATAAAATATTACCAATTTAGAGACCAATTATAATTTTTTGAAACTATTTTAGTTACCAATAATTTTTAGTTTATAAATTCATATCTAAATTTGTCATCATAGTGACTATTTATTTTTTGTTACTAAAATTGGTAATTTTTCAAGGATTTTATTCTAGTGTTCTAGAATTTTCACACAAGCACTACAAGAAAACTCCTAAATAATAACTAAATATAGTGACAAAGTTAGATACCAATTTACGAAACTAAAAATTATTGGTTATTAAAATAGTCACTATTATCAATAAAAAATTATAATTGATCACTAAATTGGTCTCTAAAATTAGTTACCAAAATTTTGGCTGATTTAGTTGTTAAATTGATCACTAAAAATTAGTTATCAAAGTTTTGGGTACCAAAGAAATTAGTTTCTAATTAATTAGTGATCAATTTAGTGACCAACCATTGTTCCTTATTCATAATAGTAATTATTTTAATAACCAATAATTTTTAGTTTTGTAAATTACACTACTACAAATTCCCATATTACATGGGAATTTTCTTGCAAATTTGTTAAAAAAATTTGCAAGAAAAGGCTTTTTCCTGCTATTTTTTCTAAGAATTTTAATTGGAAAGTAATCCTTCGTGGATAATTATTTCCTACAAAATTATAAAATTCACAAGTATTTCTTACAAAATTTGTTGCGAAAAGTGTTTTATACAAAATATTTTGCAAAAAAATTGATAGCAATTTCCTATAATTTTTTTTTCATAACAAAATTTATAAATATTTCCTACAAAAAAAATTTCAAAACAAAATTGGCAGGAAATATGAGTTTCTAATTAGGAATTTTCTTGGAGTGAACATAAAAGTTTGTAGAATAGTTGTGTGAAAATGCATACACATCTTTTTCTCAAATAATTCTTAACTAAAATTTTTAAAACATAAAATAAGAAAAGTCAAAATTTATTAAAGAAAAACTGAATATACATAATCGAACTAATTTGGTAGTATAAATGTCACTACAAGAAAACTCTTAAAGAATAATCAATTTTAGTAACAAAAAATTGTTAGTAACTACAATGACCAATTTAGATACCAATTTAAAAAATAAAAAGTTGTTGGTTAATAACATAGTAACTATTATGAATAAAAAATTATAATTGGTCATTGATTACTAATTAATTAAAGACTAATTTAGAAATTAATTCCTTTGGTAGCAAAAATATTGGTAGTTAATGTTTAATGACAAATTTTCTTTGGTAGCCAAAACCTTTGTAGCTAAATTTTAGAAACCAATTTAAAGACCAATTATAATTTTTTATTTACAATAATGACTATTTTAGTAACTAATAATTTTTTATTTCATAAATTAGTTTCTAAATTGGTTGCTTTAGTGACTAATAATATTTGGTCACTAAAATTGGTTGTTAATGAAATATTTTCTTGTTCTAAGTCCTTTTAAAAGAAAACAACAAGAAAAAAATGATGCTTTTATAATTAAAATAATTCATCCCCAAATTAAATTTACGTGAAATAATTTTATAATTAATTTTAATTAATGGAAACGTCATTTATATTTTATTCTTAGAAGTGTTTATAAAGAATTTTATCTAGTTATAATTTCTAGCAAATTACCTCATTTTAGTTCAAATACCTGCATATTTTCAAAATTTTAATCAATATTTAATTTAAATACTATTTTCATATTCATAGTTCCAAATATAAATTGATGCATGTTTAATTTTTATTAAATAACAATTTTCTATAAGGTTGACTCAAGAAGATGTCCAGATTTTTTATTAGGGCTTTTTGTGTTGTCTTCTACTTAGGATTAAAAATACACTATATTCATATTTTAAAAATCTTCTAATACATTTTAAAACTTCAAAATCAATGGTCTTTAATATATTTTAAAGGCATAGTAAAGGAACAAAAAATCCAACAAAAAATCCAAATTCATCAAAAAGTCAATACTCATGATAAAAGATGATCATTTTGTAAATTATTATATGTATGTCCAATAATTACACACAGTTTAATAGTTGAGATTAAAAACAATTTAAATCTATCTCTTCATCTTTTGAAATACCTTCTAACAACACAATTATGATGGAGCTTTGAATTTCAAATTGGACAATATCTCATATGTGGTAACTAAACCTAACAATGTTATCTTAATGAATTTTAGGTTAGATAATTGGTATCATATGTGGAACAAAAAAGCAATTCCAAAGATGAATTATCGTTCCATATGAGAATGGAAAAGTGACTCCAAATATGAACTCCCATTTCCTTAGTTTTCAGAGAGGGGAATGAACCCTTGTTCCCTTTAGACCTGGGTTTGTTCCAGTACATTCAATAATCTTAGATTACTTAAGGGTCGAGGTAAAGAGCATTTTAATAAACCGAGGATGAACGATCATTCCTCTTAGACCTCGATTGGGAGCTAATGATTGTTTCTCAACAATCATTTCCCAGCACATGCACTGGTGCGTAGTAGTATCAACAAGTGTCGTATCCATAGGGATTTAACAAGTATATTGGTAGTTTGCTTTCTAGGTTTTTGGTTGTGATAAAGAGTGTAAGTAAAAATAGATAGTAGTAATTAGATAGATTGAGTGGAGTATGTGCTATGAATTGATTTCATCTCATCTTCTTCTATTACACCACTACCATCTTGTTTACTTACTATGCAAATTATTCAATGTCCTGGAGTACTCTTTCTTTGTAGATCTAGGTTCATCCCTAAATCCATATAACCTAAGGACTTCAAACCCAATGTGATTCCTCAACTCTTGGTAGAATGAATCATTACTTTAATGTGCAAGACTCATTGAATGAATCCTTGCATTTTTAGGATCCTTTCATCCAACATCCCCTCTGGCTACTTAAATAAGCATCAATATAGGTATGATTATCTGATTGGACCACAGTTTGAGACCAGTTTCCCAACTCAATCCAAACCAGTTAAATAGATGAATGATCAAGTCATCATTAAGCATAAATCAAACCATAAACAATTGAATGAAAGAAAAGATAAATATCCAATAAGTAGAAGTATATAGAATCAGAATTGATTACATCAAACCTGGACACAAGGGAGTGCAACTACTCATAGAATTTTACAATGCAATTCCAACAACATCTACACATAAGATTTACATTAAGAGCATCTCCCTCATGCCTCACAGACCATATTCTCTCTTACTGCTACATTTCTAACACATTTCAATTCCTAAAATTAAGACATGAAGTCTTTATTTATAGGAATTTTTGGGCGGTGCTCAGCCGAACTTTTGGTGCCCAAACACAAATGGTTTCTTCACAAGTGGGTTTCCTTCTCAGCTCAACCCCTTGTCCTGATGCTTAGCACGGGACATTTTCTTCTTGGAAGGGCATTCTTGGTTGCTCAGCCTCATGGATTTGTGCTCTAGGTTTCCTTGCAAAAAGTTTCCTTACGAGACTCAACTCTATTTATTGTGCTAAGCCAAAAAGTCAAAATATGTTGTCTTGTCTTTTCTACTTCCATGGCTAAGCTCCAGTATTGTGGTTCAACTGCATACTTGATATTTTCTTTTATATTTACTGCAAAGCAATAAAATATCATTACAATTCATATAAATATATTTCTCAATACCTCATTTTGTATTTTAAGCTTAAGGAGATTCGTGTTATACACAAATAGCACCATTTGATACATAATAAGTGTCAATTTTAGATGGAAAATTTATTTATTCTTGACACGTATTAGGAGCCTATTCCAGTATATCCATTGGTCCCATATTGACTAGGAGTCGAGGTCAAAGACAATTTAAATACACCTTCGTCCCTTAACCATCTCATGAGAAAACAAGGGGGCCATTATGTTATTCAGTTTAGGAAATGATATTGATACCACACTCAAGAAAGATCCAAATGTGAGTGATAAGTCATGAACTTAATCACAATAGCTAGGTTACTCTAATATGATCAAATTTGGGTTCTTACAAGTCATAAGTCCAAAAGGGTCTCACAAAGAGAGAATTAAACTTGTTTAGGAATATATATATATATATATATATATATATATATATAATCAATCATATTACAAGTTCATTCTTTCATAGGATGAATAAGGTAAGACCTTTTGATTTTTACATTGATTCTTAATAAGTAATATTAAATATTCACTAATAATTAACTCACACTTATCTTGCCTTTAATACCCATTATCAGATAAAAATGACATTGACATCCTTAGGATCATATTACCCTCCGAGATGTATTTTAAGGACAAAATCATGATAGAGTTTCAAACTCCAAACTTTTAAAATACTAATTTATCTCTCAACCCTTCACGAGGCCTTTTAAGGACAAATTGTGATGGAATTCTTAGCTCGAAAGTAGTCAATACTCAAATATGGTCATTAACCCTAACAATGTTATCTCAACTAACTTGAGGTTGAACATTGGTGTTGTATGTGGAAATAAACAAGTGGTTTCATAGACAAACTCTTGTTCTATAGGAGAATAGAAAAAGTGTTCTAAAGACAACATCTAGTTCTTTTTGTCCTAAATTGAGCAAAATGGAAATGTTGTTTCATAGAAAAATCCTTACTGATGGACTTGTTCTGATACACTACATAGTCTCACATGAGTTAGAAGTAGAATTCAAGAAAAATATTCTTTTCCTCCTTTAACCTTTCAAGTTGTCCTTTTAAAACTGTTATGAAATTCTAAGTTCTAGAATAAATAATACATCAAATAGGACGGTTAATCTTAACAAAACAATCTCATATATACCAAAAGATAATAGTCATTAAAAAAATTGCATAAACACATTAAAAGTAGACTTTATAGCGTGGAGGAGTGAAAAGTCTCTCATTTTCCAAACTAAAAATAAGTCAAATTTAAAATCTTAACAAATTAGCAAAGTATCATAAAATATTAAATTGGTGCTTAAAAATAAATACTTGATTGAAATTTTTGTGTGAATAATTTCTTGAAAAATAAATATTTGATTAAATTTTTTCTGGTAAATGTTGTTGCAAAAATTATTTATTTTTATATAAATAATTTTATATCAAAATAAAGCAAAAGTAGGTTTAGAAGTTCAAATATCAAATAGTCATAAAAAAATTATACGTAAACATATATAATTTGAAGAACTGCGAAAATTATTAGAAATTAAGCAACTCAGTTTTATTGTGAGAGAAATCAGCCAAAATGCTTATTGTGTGAGCTAACTGCCCCTAAAAAAATTGAGCACCCCAAATGAAGTTTATACCAAAACTAAAACATGAAATAACAACATATATCTCTCATGTCTATATATAAGGTTATATATAAATATAAAATAAGTCTATTTTCTAATATTGAGTCAGGTTTGTTAAATTATTTTAAAATAAATAAATAAATTGATTCTTCAATATTGAGTTAGAAAGTTCTAAGGTAAGAAAATATGAAAAGAAAGTATTATTAAGTTTATATATCTACTTACAAGTTCTACAAGTGCAACATTGCGCTTTACATTATAAGTGGATAATATCTAATGTAGTTACCAAAAATAATATCTTGCAGTTTCTTTCTATTTCTTCTATAACAATGCAATTCTTGTTGTGTAGGATTTGTCCATGGTGCAAATTAATGGAACAAACAAAGGAGAATCAGAAGCATTGCTGACATGACATGAAAAGGAGCATCACAAAATTTTCAGCAGTTTAGTTTGGTTCCATGGAACATAGTAATAGCCCCGTGGAGACGGATTTCGTGGAAGTGACATTGGAGGAAGGAATCTCGGGTTCCGTCAAAGTACACAAAGTTGTTCCACCACCCTACAAGAGCAGCCTTCAAAAGTTCTTCGCCAAGGTCAAGGAAACCTTTTTCCCTGATGATCCCCTTCGCCAATTTAAGGGACAACCTCTTCCCAGAAAACTAATCCTTGGAGCTCAATATTTATTCCCTTTGCTTCAATGGGCTCCTACTTACAACCTCAATCTCTTCAAATCTGATCTTATTTCTGGTCTCACAATTGCAAGTTTGGCCATCCCTCAGGTTAGCCATCTCCAAAAGTTTTAACTTTCACAATTTGTTTTGAAATTGTGACCACGTTGGACCTTCATCAAGTTCAATTTGTTTTATGGTCTAGAGTATATAAATGGATACAAATCTTATTTTATAAGTCATGTTTGTGGGGTTGAATTAAGTTTAAAGTCTACTTTTTAATATGGTATCATAGTCATGAGTCTTAGCCTACTTTTGCGAAATTTATTGTTTGTTAGATATATTGTTCCACCTATAATCAATCATCGATTCATCCATTAATATCTAGTACCATGCTCAATTTGTATATATACTATAGCTGAGTAAGTGTATTAGAAATATTTAGATAAAATCAATTGAAAATATATAAATGGATAAAAACCTATCTTACGATCCAGTTTTGTAATAATGAGGTTCACATTTAAAGATATGGTACACAAAGATAATTGATGTTTGTATTTACTTGCTTTTGTTCTTAAATTGTGTGTTGTGATCCAGGGAATCAGCTATGCTAAGCTTGCAAATCTTCCTGCAATTCATGGACTCTGTGAGTGTGTTGATTTTGGGTGCAGTGTGGGCTATGTTTATTTTAGTTGAGAAATGAGCACCTTGCTAACTAGTGGTGTTGCTTGAACTATTTTTGGTGCATATATATTTCAGATTCTAGTTTTGTTCCTCCCCTTGTGTATGTTGTTCTTGGAAGCTCAATGGATCTTGCAGTAGGACCCGTTTCCATTGCTTCCCTAGTGCTAGGATCCATGATCAATGAGGAAGTTTCTGCCACCGAAGAACCTGATCTCTTTCTCAAATTAGCCTTGACTTCAACATTCTTCGCTGGGCTCTTTCAAGCAGCCCTTGGAATTCTAAGGTCACCAATCACACTTTGATTTTGACCTTTATCTCCATTAAAATTCAAAGCTTAAAAAGTGAGAACAAAAATGATTGCAGGCTTGGATTTATCATTGATTTTCTATCAAAGGCAATCCTTATAGGGTTCATGGGTGGATCCGCTGTAATTGTAGGTCTGCAACAGCTGAAGGGTCTTCTCGGAATCAAACATTTCACCAGCAAGATGGCCATCATTCCTGTTTTGAGTTCTGTCTTTCACAACATCGACGAGGTTCTTCCTCTCTTCTTCGTCTCACTGCTCTATCTACTTTATTAACGGAAAATGTTGTCATATTTTTGCAGTGGTCCTGGCAAACAATAGTCATGGGGATTTGCTTCCTCGTGTTTCTGCTAGGTGCAAGACACGTGGTATGCTTTTATTTCTCATCTTTTTACTCACTTATATGTTTCCACAATGCTTTTATGCCCATTGTTTTCAAATTTTTTTTTTTCCAATTTTTTTTAAATAAAAAAGTATACTTTAATAACACCAATTTTCCAATTTTACTAACTTATATGTTTCGACAAGGAAAATAATAAGTTAACAAACTTTTTTCTTACAAATTTTTGACAAAGTTCTAATTTAAGTAAAAATATATTATTTTATTTTAGTTAAAAAATAAAAAATTAATTTATTTTAATTCTATTTAAGGAAAGTTTGTCGATTTGTCAAAACATCAAAACACAGTCAAAAGATAATTTTCTTTTCGACAATGCTTTTATGCTCATTGTTTTCAAAAAAAAAAAATCAATTTTTTTAAATAAAAAAGTATACTTTAATAACACCAATTTTACAATTTTCCTTATCTTACATTTTCGTAACAATATAATAAAATCGCATACCAATAGTACAGGGTCCATATGAGAAAAAAGTGAAATTATCTCTTAAATATCTTTTATTTTCTTTAAAGTTAATACTTTTTGACTTTGGTTCTTAGAATATTCTTTGCGTTTTATTTTTATAAAATTTGAAACTTTTATTTCATTTTTATAAAATATAACAATTTGTATTTTAGAGCTCGTAAAATATGTTTTTACTTATATCTCTTCAAAATTTAAAATTAATATTTTTAATCTATAATATTTATTTTAAAATAAATTAATAATATTTTTGTAATATCAATTACAAACAGAAAATAGATTGAATACAGTAATCAATCGCTTGTTTCTTTTCTTACATAATCTCAAAGTAGGAGAGTAGTAGTGACATTCTGTAAGTGATTCAACTATTGTGAATTCCTAATGATCTAGTACAAACTCCATGATAAGATACTATATAGTATCAAATAGACTAATTGCTAGAAATTTTTAAATAATAATCATTAATATATATATATATATATATTAAAGTTAGAAAGTAACGAAGAATATGTATTATTTTTAAAAATTTAATCAATGTTTATTATTTAAATATTTGTTAATTTAGTTTATACTTTATTTTAATATTAACATAATTATAATTTTGTCGTTATTATATTGTTAAAAAATTTATTTCTTTTTTCCTTTTTAATTTGTTTTCTTTTAGGCAAAGGTTTTTTCAAAGAAAAATATTTTTGTGACACCATTTACGTCACTTGACAATCCACTTTTGAAAGTATGTTAGTCATTAAATAAATAGATTTTTTGTATTTGTAAAAGAAAAAGAAAAATAATAAATAATAAAATGTGTGTAAAAATTCGTGAGGTGTGAAAATAATATTCTTTTTTTTAAGGACTATTATACTTTGAGAAACTATTTTTTTATAAAGTTTGACAAAATTTATTTATTTTTTTAAATAGGGTGAGGGTAGTATATATATGGTACTAACTTGTAGAAAAATAAACTTGTGCAGAGCATGAAGAAACCAGAGTTATTCTGGGTCTCAGCTGGTGCTCCGCTTTTGTCTGTCATCATTTCTACTGCGCTGGCTTTTGCAATAAAGGCTCAACGTCATGGCATCAGTGTGGTAACTCTCTCCATCACATTGCTTCTGTAATCACTATCAATGAATTTTAAGAGCTACATGTTACTAATAACTATCAGTGTGGTTGCTAGATTGGAAAATTGCCTAGAGGAGTAAATCCTCCTTCAGCAGATAAGCTACTCTTTCGAGGTGATCATCTGGGTCTGGCCATCAAAACTGGCCTTATTACTGGTCTTTTATCCCTCACAGTAAGTTTCATTCGATATCAAATACCTTTTTCTTCCATATCTCCCACGTCAATAACATGGTTATAAGTTTTAATGATACTTGGTATTTTCAAACAGGAAGGAATTGCAGTTGGAAGAACATTTGCTACCATAAGAAACTACAAAGTGGATGGAAATAAGGAAATGATGGCAATCGGATTCATGAATGTGGTTGGCTCCACAACATCCTGCTATGTTACAACAGGTTGGTTGGAGTTCGTAGCCTAAAAAGCCTTGTCAATTAGTGAAGCCCTTGTATATAAAGGTGTCAAAATCAATGATATTAACCCATTTAAACTATGAACTTCAGGATCTTTCTCTCGCTCAGCTATCAATCACAACGCAGGTGCTAAAACTGGAATGTCCAACGTTGTAATGTCTGTGACGGTCTTGGTGACACTGCTGTTTCTCATGCCATTGTTCCAATACACACCAAATGTTATATTGGGTGCAATCATAATAACTGCTGTAATTGGCCTCATTGATATTTCTTCTGCTTATCTCATCTGGAAGATAGACAAATTCGATTTCATTGTCATGTTGACAGCATTCCTTGGTGTCATTTTTATCTCTGTCCAAGTCGGCCTAGCTATTTCAGTAAGCTCATTGTTTCACCAATTTGTCTACAATTCTGCATTTTTAGAATTTATAGACTTTTCAATGATAAATCCAGTGATTTGTTGAAAGTCCACGTCAATTTAAAATATATAAATCGATAAGGTTGGATGAAACTTAATTTCTAATTTCTTGATTTAACATTCTAAGAGCTCTTAGATTAATCATTGTGATTGACAACAGAAATACTATCTTGTTGATCAGGTCGCATTATCAGTTTTAAGGATACTCCTGCAAGTTACAAGGCCTAAAACATCAATGTTGGGGAACATACCTGCGACAAACATATATAGAAATATTCATCATTATAAGGAAGCCATAAGAGTACCTGGTTTTCTTATTTTAAGAATAGAGGCTCCCATCAACTTTGCAAACATCACATATCTCAACGAGAGGTTGATTTCATACCTACAAATTTATGACTTTGTGAAACTTCTGCTCTGGTCATTGTTCTCATTGTTGTTCAACCATTTGCTTTTATTCTCAGAATATATCGGTGGGTAGAAGAAGAACAAGCTACGATAAACGAAAACGTCTGCCTTCAATTTCTTATTCTTGACATGTCAGGTAACTAAGTGAGTTAATTATAATTCTTTGTCTGCAAAATGGGATACTCAGAGAATAGTAAATGATATGATGTTGGGATTTTCAGCTGTGAGTACCATAGACACAAGTGGAGTATCACTTTTCAAGGACTTGAAAAACGCATTGACAATGAAGGGTGTTTCGGTAAGTACGCTAAAGATGATTACAGAAGTTCATAGATAGGAATTAAAGGTCAAGTGTGATGAGTAAGTTGAATGAATTGTGACAGATTGTGTTGGTGAATCCTCTAGCTGAGGTGATAGAGAAGCTGCAAAAAACAGATGATGCCCATCATTTCATTCGAGCAGAATTCCTTTTCTTAACAGTTGGAGAGGCTGTAGCATCACTTTCATCAGCAATGAAGAGACAAACACCAACCGTGCAAGACGCGAGGGGGGATTTACAATTGTGACCGAGGACTGATTTGAACTTAAGATAGCAGAAAAAAAAAGTTTCAAAAAGAACAGTAGCAGGGTGGTGGCAGAGTGAATAGAAAAGTTGGTTCAACTGTTTATTATCTCCTCATGTAATTGAAACCCTGTTTCCTAGATTCTCTTCAAACTAAACCAATCCTTGATACTGAATTGAAGTGGTAGTAAGTTATTGGCTGTGAACTTAGACATTCAAGAATCAAGTTGATTTCCATGCAAAGAAAAAACCCAAAAGAGTAATCCACAATGCTACTCAAGTCAATGTAAATAACATTCACTTCTGAAATAAAATTGTTTAGGAAAGCTAAATTGAACTGCATAGAAGCTTTAATTGAGTTTAAGATATCTGTTATAATAGTTGGTTACACAAAAAAGCAGTAGAAAGGTAAATAATATAATAATACATCAAAAATTTATATATTTAATTATTGTCACTAATAAAATAAAATTAAATATATAATTTAGTATAACAATAACTAAAAAAGAAATCACACATATATAAAAAATTATCAAAAGAAAATTTAATAATAATCAAACCACACTTAAAATTCAGTTATAAAACACACAAAGTACAATGTTTTTTTTTTCTATTTTCATAAAATAAAAAATTAATATACAAGAGGCTGATTAAACTAATATTTTACTATCAAGTGAGACAAGAGAGAATTACTTTCTTCTTTATTTTTTCAAGAATGAAAGAAAACCGCTGAAAGATGAGAGCAAAAATAATATTTTTTCTCTTCAGAAACAAAAGAAGATAGGTGATAACAATTTGTGAGAAACTCAAGACATATAATGGAACCACAACTAAAATTCAGTTATAAAAAAAACACACAATATAATATTTTTTTCTTCTATGTTCATAAAATAAAAAATTAATATAAAACAGACTCATTAAATAAATTATTAAATTAATATTTCACTATCAATTGAGACCAAAGAATTACCTTCTTTTTTTTCCCACGAGTATGGAAGAGAACACCGGAGAGATAAGAGCAAAAATGATAGATCTTTTTCTCTTCAAAAACAAAAGAAAATAGTTGAGAATGAAATATGAGAACAATTTGTGAGAAACTCAAGACATATAATGGAACCACAATTAAGATTCGGTTATAAAAAAAACACACAGTACAATATATTTTTTTCTATATTCATGAAATAAACAATTAATATAAAAGAGGATCATTAAATAAATTATTAAACTAATATTTCACTATCAACTGACCAAAGAATTACCTTCTTCTTTACTTCCATGAGAATGGAAGGAAGAGGACAGAGGATAAATAAGAGCAAAAATAATAATTTTTTTCTCTTCAAAAATAAGAAAAAATAGGTGAAAATGGAACATGAGAACAATTTGTGAGAAACTCAAACCATAATAAATAAAAAAATAAAAAATATCTTGATAAATCTTTTTATTCTTTATTTTTTATTATGTTTAATTTTATATTTTATTATTTCTTAACATTAATTATTAAGTTTATAAAAGAAATAAAATATTTGATTTAATTATAATATATTTTTTAATATTTATAATATAAAAAAATTTAAAACTTTGGGGGGCCATGGCCCCTCCCTGCACCAACAGTGCTCCGCCATTGAATATAAACATGTATGTACATAAATAAGAGTGTGTTCTGGATGAGAATAAAGGAGCGCGTTATAGAAACTAAGATTGGGTGCAATCATATCCATGAACTAAACTGGAACAGTCTCTGTCAGTTGTTCTATTTCTGTGAAATTGCTACATTCTATTCTTATTTAATAAATACAAATAATAAAATATATTTGAAGTTAAATAATTCAATATCCTCCACTGATTTAGCTATAAACATTTTGTCTCTCTTACAAAAAAATATATTAAATAAATAATAAGCTTATTTAATATCTTAAAAAGTAAAATATATTTGTATTGTTAAGGAATTAAATTACTCAGGTGTATGTAAATTACTTTAGAATTTATTGGAGGCAGCCTAAATATGAAAATATATCAGCACAATATTCACGCTGATATGGTGCCAATCCAGAATGGGATTTGATTGACAAATCAAATCCAATCAAGGGATTTATTTAGCATGTTTATATCATGTTTGTTAATTGATATATGTAAATATTTTGTTCCCGTAAACATTGCTGATGTAATATGTATATATATATATATATATGGTTGGTTCATTGATAATAAAATCATCACAAATTCTTTCACTAATACTTTCTAATATAGTTCGATATGGCATTAGAGCAAGATCTATGGGAAGAAGGAAAAGTTGATTAACCTAAGGGTGAACGTGAAGCAAAGATTGGTGATAAAGGGAAACATGTGTTTTCTCCTTATGACCTCAATTCAAATGACAACCCAAGAAACATCACTTCTCAAGTTCAACTACGAGGCGAGAACTATGAGGAATGGGCTTGTGCCATGCGAACATCTTACATGCTAAAAGAAAGTGGGGGTTTGTTGAAGGCATTGTTGAACGATCCAAAGAAGGAACAGTGGAACTCGAAGATTGGTGGACAGTCCAATCTATGTTGATTTCATGGATTTTGAATACTGTAGAGCCAAGGTTGCACTCTACAATTTCGTATGCAGAAAATGCAAAGGAACTATGGAGCGATATCCAAGAAAGGCTCTCAATTGCAAATGGCCCAAGGATACATCAACCTAAATCAGAATTGGCAGGCTGCAAGCAAGGATGGATGGCCATAGTTGAATACTATGGAAAGCTGAAAGTGCTATGGGATGAACTCGCTAATTATGAGAAAGTCCCAGTATGCACATGTGCCAACTGCACTTGTAATCTGTCCACCAAGCTGGAAAAACGAAAAGAAGAAGAAAAGGTGCACAAGTTTCTTATGGGGTTAGATGATGCCACAGATGGAACGGTGCGCTCAAGCTTGCTCACATGCGATCCATTGCTTTCTTTGAATCGAGTATACTCGATCCTAATCCAAGAGGAACATGTCCGAATAATTACAAGAACACAAGAAGAACGAGGTGAAATTATGGGTCTTATGGCACATGCAAAGGGAAGAAATCGTTAGGAAACCAAGGACAAAAATCAAACTTGCAGTAACTATAGCAGATTGGGATACACTGCTGAAAGTTGCTTCCAATTGATTGGATATCCGAATGGTGGGGGGGAAAGACCCAAAACTGACGGAAAAGCTAGTGGAAAGACCAAGATGTTGCATCGATCTGGTGCAGGACGAGGGAAAGGAGCAAGTTTGAAAGCCAATGTTGCACAAGCACATGTAATCGGTTGTGCAGTCAAACTAATGACAGACGCAGACAAATATGGTCTTGCTGGATTAACAACTTATCAATGGCAAAAGTTAGTAGACATGCTCAACAAAGGCGAAAATAATGAAAAGATGACAGGTATTTGCAAATTTGCATCCTGAATTATTGATACAGGAGCCTCAAATCATATGGCTGGAAGCATGAAAGAAATGCCTGATGTACATGATATTCTGCCATGTCTAGTTGGATTGCCCAATGGAGAACACACAAATGCAACAAAAGAAGGAATTGTGTATTTAGGGGGACAGCTGAAACTTGCCAATGTTCTCTTTGTCCCGAATTTGAACTGCAATCTCCTATCTGTATCGTAATTGTTAGATGAGTCAAATTGTGTTATACAATTCACTAATAATTGTGTGTATTGCAGGACCACATTTCGAGGATGGTGATTGGAGTGGGTAAACATAAATATGGGCTTTATTACCTCTGTGGTGCTCAGAGACTACAAGTTAAAAAGGCAGACAATGTGGATTGTATGGAATTGTGGCACAAGCGCTTAGGGCATCCATCCTTTAAAGTTACAGAACTCATTTCTGGATTTGGTAAAAATAAATTTGAGAATTGCGATATATGTTTTAGAGCTAAACAATGCAGAGAAAATTTTCCCATTAGGGAACAAAGAGCCAGTGGTATTTTTGAAATGATACATTGTGATTTGTGGGGTCCTTATAGAACTTCATCTTCATGTGGTGCTTATTATTTTATGACTATAGTGGACGATTTTTCTCGCAATGTGTGGATCTACCTACTTGTCGATAAAAACGAAGTATCGAAATTCCTCCTTAATTTTAAAGTGATAATAAAAGTGTAAAAGACAGTTTAATAAAAGTGTAAAAGAGTTTCAAAGTGATAATGGTACTGAGTTTCTTGGCTTGAAAAATTACTTCTTGGATCAAGGAATAATATTTCAAACCTCTTGCGTCCACATACCATAACAAAATGGGAGAGTTGAGCAGAAACACATGCATATTTTAAATGTTGCACGTGCACTAAGATTTCAAGGTAATCTCCCAATTGATTTTTGGGGAGAATGTATACTCACTACTAGTTACTTAATTAATAGAGTTCCCTAAAAAATGCTGAATGGGAAAACCCCCTTTGAAGTACTCTATGGAAAGCCTCTTCCTCTTCCGCATTTGCGGACATTTGGGTGCTTATGCTATGCACACAATAAAGGAAGACAAGGTGACAAATTTGCTCCCAAAGGTAAGCAATGTATTTTCATCGGCTATCCCTATGGGAAAAAAGGGTGGAAAGTGTTTGATTTGGAAACAAAAGAAAGTTATGTCTCTCGAGATATACACTTCATCGAAAATGTTTTTCCCTTCAGTCAACCACATATAGAGGACAAAGATAATGCTTGGAATCTGCCACATTTAACCAAAATTTCTCACGAAGATGAAGATGGTTTCTATTATGGTAGGTCTTTCGAAGTGGGGGGGGGGGGCATGATACCACTGACACAACTCCTAAGGCCACGAATGATGTGCCCTCATCCACTAAACTTCCCGACACAACACCTATAGCTCATGATATTGAGGATGATCATATTAATGATGTGCCCCAAGCTAGTGACATGCACGTGACCTCTTCACCCAACAACTCACGAGACTTACTGACTACAGAAACTGACCGATTAGGTGGCGGGCAGCGACTCCGGCAGCCTTCCTCATGATTGAAGGACTACGTGACCAACACTATCCATCGAATAAGCCCATCTGCATGTTTTCCCACACCACCTTCATTCTCAGGTAATCCTTATTGTATTACGCAATATGTGAATCGTAATAACTTCTCCATAGCACATCGTAGTTTTCTTGCTGCTCTTGAACAGGAAACTAAGTCTTTGACATACAAAGAAACTATGAAAGATGCTAGGTGACATAAAGCAATGCAAGATGAAATTTCTACACTAGAGAACAACCAAACTTAGGAGTTAGTGAGGCTCCCTCCTGACAAAAAGGATCTTGGATCGAAATGGGTTTCCAAAATAAAAAGAAAGTCGGATAGGACGGTGGAACGGTTCAAGGCAAGGTTAGTCATTCTCGGAAATCATCAAGTTGGAGGGATCGACTACATGGAAACGTTTGCACCAGTGGCTAAAATGGTGACTATTTGTATCGTCCTCACGGTGGTTGCTGCCAAACACTGGGAATTATACCTGATGGATATATATAATGGCTTCTTACATGGTGATTTGCAAGAAGAAGTCTCTATGAAACCACCTCCCAATTTCACTATTTCTCGACTTAGACCAGTTTGCAAACTACGTAAGTCACTCTACAGACTTAAGTAGGCACCCTGTTGCTAGTTCGCTAAATTGTCTCAAGCACTTAAAGGCTATGGGTTCGTATAATCCCTTTGTGACTACTCCTTATTTGTCTTGAACAAGTTCAAGACAAATATTGTTGTCCTAGTATACGTGCATGATCTTATTGTGGCTGGCAATGATTGCCATGCAATTAAACATTTCATGTCTTATCTACATGCTTGTTTTCATGTGAAGGATTTGAGTCCACTGAAATACTTTCTTGGGGTTGAGGTTGCTCACTCTAGTTCTGGAATTTATCTTTGCCAAAGGAAATATACCTTAGACATCATTTGTGAAATCGGTCTTTTAGGTGCCAAACCTGCTGCTACCCCGCTCGAACAAAATCACCACCTTGCCCTTATCGATGGACCAATTTTTCCCCATCCTGACTGCTATCGTCGTATTATCGGTCGTCTTATTTATTTATGTTTCACGAGACCGAAATTATCCTATTATGTTCACATGCTATCACAGTTTATGCAGCAACCAAAAGAAGTTCATTGGAATGCAGCTCTCCATGTGGTTCGATACTTAAAAGGCAACCTAGGGCAAGGAGTTCTTGTACATAGAGACAACAATCTTCTTCTCTCAGCATGGTGGGACTTTGATTGGGCTAGTTGCCCTCTCATCCAACGATCTCTCACAAGCTGGATCATCTTCCTTGGTAATTCTCCAATATCTTGCAAAACCAAGAAACAACACATAATGTCTCGTTCGTTCGCTGAAGCTAAATATCGATCCATAGCCACTACTACGTGTGAACTTAAATGGTTAAAAAGCATCATGCACTATCTTGGGATAACTCACAGCTCACCTATTCACCTCTACTGCGACAGTCAAGCCGCATTACACATTGCAAAGAACCTCGTCTTCCACGAACGCAAAAAACACATAGAGGTTGATTGTCACTTTGTGCGTGATGCAGTCCTTGCTGGTGTCATCCAACCATCTTATGTTTCTATTCAGACTCAGTTGGTTGACCTACATACTAAGGCTCTTGGAAGAAATCAATTTCATTTCCTAATTGGCAAGTTGGGCATTCATAACCTTCATGCACCCACTTTAGGGGGGTATTGGAGTCAGCATAAATATGGAAATATATCAGCACAATATTCACGTTGATATGGTGCTAATCCAGAATGGGATTTGATTGACAAATCAAATCCAATCAAGGGATTTATTTAGCATGTTTATAGGAATCATGTTTGTTAATTGATATGTAAATATTTTGTTCTCGTAAACATTGTTGCTATAATATGTATATATATAGCTGGTTCATTGATAATAAAATTATCACAAATTCTCCCACCAAAACTTTTTGATACAGTCTGATAGAATTTTCAATGAATAAAAAAAATATGTGGAAATTTTCTTTTCTTACCAATGATTATTTCTGACTTGAGTTGCATCATGTGTATCATTTTTTGATGCATGTGAACACGAGAAATGTGGGCACACACAAACACAAAGGCATGTGTGCATGGCATGCCAAAAGATTAAAAATACATTTTTTGCTTGAAAATGAGCTTTGTTTTTTTTCTTTTGGTGGTATTAAAGTTATGATACGATCTTATCCAAGAAAGAGTATGATCATTTTTGAATTTGAATTCTCAAGAGGCACGACACGAATAAATCATAGAAGAACGCGGAATAAGACAAAGATGGAGGATGCCACAATCTAGCAGATTGATAAGTCAAGTGAAGGTTCGCCACAAAGATGCTAATCTTTGATAAGAACTGGAGGCCTAAGCCAAGAACAAAGAGAATTCCTCTCTTTAATAAAATCAAATTCAATATATGACTAAAAGTGTCTACAATAGTTTTTGGTACCTCTATGTATAGGCACATGAGTTTAAGAAAACCTAAGAACCCTATAAGAAGGCCCAAGCCAAAACATAAACTAATTTATAGAAGAAAGCCCAAACCCCATAAACATAGAACATAACTATTTTCTAAAAGAAAACACCGTTCAAAAATATAAACTAATTTCCTAATAACTATCCTTAAAAAGTGCTCCAAGCCATGATCTTCATATCCTTTGAATTTCCACTTGTAATTGCTTGTAGTTCCAAGAGCCTTGAATAGATGTGATTTTTCAATTTCTTGCTCCTTGCCCTTGTCATAAGTCCTTTGAATTGTAAAGGTTCATCTTCAAGTTCTTCTTGTATGGAATCTAGGGATAGTCATCTATCATTCCCTCCTTCTTAAATCGAAGTTGTCCTCAATTTCGAACCTACATCAAATGGAGACAAGTCATTAATATTGAAACTAGAGCTTACCCCATAATCTTCAGGTAGATTAACAACATAGTCATTGTCGTTGATTCTTTTAAGAACTTGAAATGGTCCATCTCCTCTTGGTAAAAGTTTAGATTTCCTTTTAGAAGGAAATCTTTCCTTCCTAAAGTGAACCCACACCCAATCGCCAGGTTCAAACTTGATCTGCTTCCTCCCTTGGTTAGTCTTAGAGGCTAACTTCTCCATCTTCTTTTCTATTTGGGCCTTTACCTCTTTATGCAAGTTCTTGACAAAATTTGCTTTGGCAAGTTCATCTTTGTTAGTCATAGAATCAATATCAGGTAAAGGTAACAAATCTAATAGAGTTAAATGATTAAAACCATATACTATCTCAAAAGGAGACATTTGAGTAGTAGAATGAACTACCCTATTATAAGCAAACTCCACATGAGGTAACCACTCTTAAGGAGTTGTGAAAGAGTTCTATTTACCACTTCTGTCTGGCCATTTGTTTGAGGATGACAAGTTATAGAGAAAGAGAAGTTTTGTACCTAACTTACCCCACAAGACATTCCAAAAATAGCTAACAAATTTGACATCTCTATCGGAGACAATGCTCCATGGAAGGCCATGTAATCTTACCACTTCTTTGAAAAATAAATTGGTCACATGATTGGCATCATCGCTCTTGTGGCAAGGAATGAAGTGGGCCATCTTTGAGAACCTATCAACCACAACAAAAACAAAGTCTTTTCCCCCTTTGGACCTTTGGAGACCCAAAACAAAATCCATAGAAATATCAGTTCAAGGAGAGTTAGGAACGGGTAAGGGCATAAACATCCCATAATGCATAGAATTAGATTTAGCACGCTTACAAGTGATACCTTTATTACAAAAAGAGTGCACATCATGTTTCATGTGAGGCCAAAAGAAAGGATCATGCAACCCAAAATGTCCCATTAAGCCCCCTTCATGAGCTTCTTTTACAAATAATTCCTTCATTGACCCTTTAGGCACACACAACTTAGTTCCTTTGAAAAGAAATGCATCATGCTTGAAAGAATCTTTAAAAGCTCCTTTTTCACAATTTTTATAGATTTCACCAAAATCATGGTCATCCACATACAATTTCTTAAACAGTTCAAAACCAAGTATTTTAGTTTCAACCATAGATAATAATGCATGCCTCCTAGATAATGCATCAACCACAACATTTGCCTTACATGATTTATGCTTAACAACATAAGGAAATTGTTCAATAAATTCTACCCATTTAGCATGTTTTTTATTGAGTTTACCTTGGGTCTTAAGATATTTAAGGGATTCATGATCACTATGAATTACAAATTTCTTAGGAAGCAAATAATGTTGCCAAGTATGCAACGCTCTAACTAGGACATATAACTTTTTGTCATAAGTGGAATAGTTTCCCACCGCCCCTTTCAACCTTTCACTGAAATAGGCTATAGGATGCCCTTCCTGCAAGAGAACACCGCCTATACCCACATTTGAAGCATCACACTCTATCTTAAAAGATTTGCCAAAATTTGGTAAAGCTAAGATAAGTGCATGTGTGAGTTTGTATTTGAGACTATCAAAAGCATCTTCTTATTCCTTTCCCCACTTAAATCCCACATCTTTCTTAACAAGTTCATTTAGTGGAGATGCTATGGTGCTAAAATCCTTGACAAACCCCCTATAGAAATTAGCCAAGCCATGAAAACTTTGTACCTCACTTGCGTTCTTAAGGATGGGCTAGTCCCTAATAGCTTTGACTTTTTCCTCATCAACTTGTACCCTTTTTGAGCTAATTACAAACCTCAGGAAAACAACTTCATGTATACAAAAAAAGCATTTGTCCTTATTGGCATATAATTTTTCCTGCCTTAGTATTTCTAGAACTCCCTTTATGTGTCCCATGTGTGAATCAAGTGTTTTGCTATATATCAAAATATCATCAAAATATACAACCACAAATTTACCAATGAAATTCCTCAACACATGGTTCATTAATCGCATAAAGGTGCTAGGTGCATTGGTTAACCCAAAAGGCATAACCATCCATTCATACAAGCCAAATTTAGTTTTAAAAGCAGTTTTCCATTCATCGCCAACTCTCATCCTTATTTAATGATAACCACTTTTTAAATCTATTTTGGAAAAATAACAAGCATTGTGAATTTCATCAAGCAAGTCATTAAGTCTAGGGATAGGATGGCGGTACCTTATAATGATATTGTTGATGGCTCTACAGCCACTGTATTCCTCCACGATCCATCTTTCTTAGGTACCAGAAGTACTGGCATAGCACAGGGACTCAAACTTTCCCGAATCCATCTTTTTTCCAAAAGTTTCTCCACTTGTTTCTGTATCTCTTTGGTTTCTTCTGGATTACTCCTATAGGTTGGCCTATTAGGAAGGGATGCACCCGGAATGAGATCTATATTATGCTCAATGCCTCTCTGAGGAGGTAAACCATGAGGGATGTCTTGAGGAAAGACATCATCATATTCTTTGAGAAGTTGCTTCATACCTAAAGACAAGGAAGCTTGTACAAAAGACAAACAAATATTGTTAGGCATAAGCAAATATAAGGGTTGTTTTGAAATCAACGCTCTGTTGAGCTCTTTTTATCTCAAGAAAAGACTTTTATCACTCTTTATTTTTTTACTTTCCTTTTTCTTTCTTTTTCTGGAATTTTCTCTCTTCCTTCTTTTCGCTCTTGCTCTCTTTTCACTCGCATCTTAAGTTGATCCTCACAAACCTCTCTAGGAGATAAAGGTGTTAGGGATACCTTTTGCCCCTTAAACAGGAAAGAATACTTATTGGCTAGACCATCATGGGTTACCTTTCTATCATATTGCCAAGGCCTCCCTAACAGTAAGTGACTTGCCTCCATAGGTACCACATCACAGACTACCTCATCAACATATTTACCTATAGAGAAAGCAATGTTCACATGCTTATCTACCACCAATTCTCCATCCTCACTCAACCATTGCAAAGCATAAGGACTAGGGTATATAGATGTCACCAAACCAAGCTTCTCCACGAGTCGTTTACTTGCTACATTTGTACAACTACCTCTATCAATGATAAGGGAACACACCTTTCCCATAACCATACATCGAGAATGAAAAATATTTCTTCTTTGGGTTTCATCTTCCTCCTTATTCATACTACCCAACAATCGCCTAACCATCAAGAGATCTCCCTCCAAAGGGGGGACTTCACACTCATTTTCCTCCTCATCACTACTAGATGATTCAGATGATTCACCCATGGAATGCTCACTAATGTACTCACCATTCGCCAACAACATCATAGTTCTTCTATTGGGACATTCAACTACGATATGTCCTCTACCCTAACATTTAAAACATTTTTTTGCACTAGAACGTGAAGAATCATCATTACTAGCTTGAGAAGTTACTTTACCATTTGAGGACTCCTTCTCCTTAGATTTAGGAATGGTAGAAGTAGCTCCCTCCTTCTTATATTTCTTCTTATCTTTCCATGAGGTGGATGACTTCCTATAGGCGCTTCTTCTCTTGAGTTGTTATTCCACTCTGGCGGCTTGGTGAATAAGATCCTCCAAGATCTCATAATGGTGCATGTCCACCACATCTTGAATCTTCCTATTTAATCCATTCAAGAATCTAGTCATTGTAGCCATATGTGTTTCTTCCATTTCAGCTTCCATTAAGGTGACCTCCATCTCTTGAAGATACTCTTCAACACTCTTATTTCCTTGTGTAAGTCTTTGTAATTTGTTGAAGATCTCTTTTTTATAATAAGGAGGCACAAATCTTTCCTTCATAGCTACCTTTAATTACTCCCATGTAGAAATTGGCAACCGCCTTCTTTGAGCTATGTCCACGGTGATTTGATTCCACCAATTCATAGCATAGCCTTCAAACTCCAAGGCAACCATAAGCACATTATCATCATCTTCATAATCATAAGAGTTGAAGATTTGGTCAAGTTTTATCTCCTATGCCAGGTAGGCTTCCGGGTCATTAGCTCCATTAAATTTAGGAATTATAATCTTCTTCCACATCTTATCTCTTCGAGGTGTGTGGTTCCCAAACTCCTCTTGTCTTTGACCTCGTCTTGGTCGAAAACCATGCTCGTCTTCATCATTATCCCTCCTAAGCATGTGGTTCCCAAATGCCTCTCGTCTTTGACCTCCTCTAATCTCACGCTCACATCTTCATTAGACTTTTGGAGCCTTTCGAACTGTTGTTGATTGTGTTGTTGCATTTGATTCATTTGTAATGTGAGCTTATCAAGTGCAACCATAAGTGTCGCAGTCTTAGGTGATAGAGGATCACTATTCTGGGAAGAAGTCATGCCCTGCAAGCAAATGTTAGCAATAATAATATTTTTTTTTACCTCACCACTCTGCTAAGTGTTTCACTCAATTTTCCACTCGTGTATCACACTTATAGGCTTTTTCTTGAATGTATTCTCTTGCCCTTTATCACGCAAATTCCCTTTAGTTATTTGCAAAGAACTCTAGTAGCTTAAGCAAAGAGTGAACAAAGAATGTGAAAAATATTGTGAAATCTAAATCTTGACTTAAAAGGACAAAGAAAACTCAAAACTCTAGATAAAACTTCAAGGAATTTTAAAGACACAAAACAATAAAATTAAAATTAGAAAATAATAGGACTACCAAAGAGATTTAAATGAGACAACACTCTAAAAGAAAGACGGATTGCACGTAGATATCAATAAACCACAAATAAAATTATAATAAAAGTTGTGTTGAACTCCCTTTTTTTTATCCTTCTTTTTTTATTTATTTTTTCAATATATATTTCTTTCCTTTGGACTTGATCCACAATATTCTTTTTTTGCAGTTCAACACAAAAACAAACTTAAACAATTGAACCTTCAAACCCTCATACTCATGTAAATCAAAGTAAGTGCACTTGCAAATCCCAAACACAAAAACAAATAATTTCCACGAATTAAATGTAGAAATACACAATTTAAATAGAGAACAGAAAAGAATAAAAAAACGCCAAATAAAAAAAATCAACCAAATTGGAAACAACCTTAGGGGTTTTACTCCTTACAAACGAAACAAACAAAATTTAAAACAAAACACAAAACAATCAGACAATGAAAAATTGTAGTTTTTTCTTATATGATAGAAAAATAACATAGAAGAGGAAATTCAAACCAGAACCTTGCTTTAGATACTAGATGATACGATCCTATCCAAGAAAGAGTATGATCGTTTCTGAATTTGAATCCTCAAGAGGCACACACGAATAAATCAGAGAAGAACGCAGAATAAGACAGAGATGGAGGACGCCACAATCTAGCAGATTGATAAGTCAAGTGAAGATTCGCCACAAAGATGTTAATCTTTGATAAGAACCGGAGGCCTAAGCCAAGAACAAAGAGAATTCCTCTCTTTAATAAAATCAAATTCAATATATGACTAAAAGTGTCTACAATAGTTTTTGGTACCTCTATATATAGGCACACGAGTTTAAGAAAACCTAAAAACCCTATAAGAAGGCCAAAGCCAAAACATAAGCTAATTTATAGAAGAAAGCCCAAAGTCCAAAAACATAGAACATAACTATTTTCTAAAAGAAAACCTCGTTCAAAAATATAAACTAATTTCCTAATAACTATCCTTCAAAAGTTCTCCAAGCTATGATCTTCATATCCTTTGAATTTCCACTTACAGTTGCTTGTAGTACTAAGAGCCTTGAATAGACGTGATTTTCCAATCTCTTACTCCTTGCCCTTGTCATAGGTCCTTTAAATTGTAAAGGTTCATCTTCAAGTTCTTCTTGTATGGAATCTAGAGATAGTCCTCTATCAGGTTATGTTTGTTATGTACATCTTTGATAACCAAGTTTGTCAAGAAGTTGCTACATAGGTTACTTAAGCCGAAAATTGTAGCAGCTTTTGAAGGTTTGCGCATCGATGCATATGCAAGTATGTTGAACACCGAATAGAAAGTTTATGGTGGAGTTGTGGAAAGAACTAATATATATTGTAATTTGCAACTACACAAATAGTAGAATGCCACCATGGTTTCACTGAAAATATAGTAGTAGTCTCATCTTAGTTTCTGTTCCACTTGGAAGCCTACATATCAATTTTACCATGGATTTTGGTTGTGTTCTTAGGTTTTATTTTTAAATATTCCAATACAAAGACGGAATATTAAGATGGAATAAAAATAATTAAATTTATACTATAATGAAATTGAAGTTAGTGATCATTTAAACAAAACAATACAAAGAAAAAAATATATAATCAATATTGTGACAAGAGGGAAAAAAATTCATAAAAGTTTGAATGAACTTTGTGAATATTAAATACGTTGAATAATAGTAGAGAGATAATAAAAAGTTATGTGAAAAAAGAAAGAAATTAAAATTTTTTAAGTAAAAGAACTAAGGACAAGAAAGAAGAAGACAAATTTTAATATTATTTAATAAATTGAGTATTTTACTAATTTCAAGCTAGAATGAAATGTAGACAATTATGAGAATATCATATATCTTTGTCTTCATACTCAGTTTGAACAAATAGGTATTATTCATACTTATATCTAGTTAACACAAATATTCTTCGTTAAAATCAAGATAGTTCAAACAATATGTGCAAGACAAATTTAATTGTCATTTATATCTGAACCAAATAACATCTTCTATACCATAATAATCACTTGACTAAAACCTTTTCACACATGATCTTTTCATATTATTTCATTAAGTTTTATAAAATTTGTTTCTTTATTAATATTTGTGTATATATAGTATACTTTAGTCTATTGTCCTAAGCCTAAGAATGGTTAAAGTTACCAAGTCTTCTAATAAAATTTGTACTTTCATTATTAATTGTTATTGAAAGACATTCCAATTCTTTTGAAACACTCATGTATTAATCTCATTCGTTCATACTTTCATAGATATCTTTGAAATCCAATTCATTTCAAATGAGCAAAGATATTTCATATACACAAGCACTTAGCATATTATCCACTAAAGATTTTAAGCATTCATAACTATACATGTTCATTCAATTGATTTTATATTTGGATATAATTCATCAGATGCAATCCATTAAATAAAACCACACAATCAATTTAAATATAATTCACTCATCTAATTATCTTGATCATTAACTATTCTAAATAACACTTTTTATATTTATTGTTACATTTAATCAGTTACGATAAATAATTGATTAAATGAATCATACTTATTTAATATTATATTAACAAAAATACATATGCTCACTTTATTTATGACAACAAAAAATAATAAAATTATTATTATTACAACTATAAAAACAAATAAAATTAATTTTTATAATTTGTTATATATAATTATTTTTATTTTAAAAAGTAATCATTTAAAGAATAAAAATAAAAAAGAAAATGTGTATACTGAAAGAAGGAATCCTCTTACATCATTTAAATAATAAAAGTAAAAAAGAAAATGTGTACATCAAGAGGAGGAATCTTTTTATATATGATAATATAGATAATATATATAATAAATTATTACTTATAAATTTGATTATAGTTTATTATGTATGTATTTATGGGTTAAAATAAATTTTAGAAATACAAAAAAAAAATCTATTATCTATAAAATATAATCTAAATCATTGGGACATTCAAAAGAGTTATCATAATTTTCTTACCCATTTTTACTTCTTTTGCACTTATTGTTTCAATAATTTCATTTTTAATAAGGTATTTACTTTAATTTTTTTTTCTTCTACTACATCCTTGTACTAAAGTTTCACTTTGGGGCATGGAGTTCCCGTCACGATTTTGTCCTTAAAAGGTGGACTGCATTTATGAGTTATTATCCGCTTTAGGGCGTGGAGCTCCTTTACGGTTTTATCCTTAAAAGACGTCTCAAAGGGTGGAGGAAGAAAGGAAGGAAGAAGTATTTAAACTATGTTTAATCTCAACTCCTAAACGATGTGAGACTTATTGAATGTACCAGAACAAATATAATGAATAATTAATAAAACTATTAAAAATAAAAAATACAAATTTTTATATGGAAGGTTAAAACTTTTAAATTAGTAAAAGCAACTAAATTATAAAGTGAAAAATGTGAGTTACAGAAGTAATATCAAATAAAATGTAAATAATTTTTAGTAAAAATTTTAATTAAAATTTCAAAGTACAACAAATCGCAAGTATTTACTTTTTTCTTTCTTTCTTTTTTCGTAATTGCTTTGTGTCTTTTCCTATGGATTTTACAATAATAGTTTCTTCATTTGTGTTTAGATGAAGCATTTCAACAATACTGAGAAATTGAAATGCATTGTATTTGAATTTTCTTGCAATTAAATTCCCTTCATTTTCTAAATAACTAGTTTGGATAAAGAACTTAAAATACCTTACATTTCAATTTCTTATTTGGATAAAATAATTGAATTTCTTGTGAGATAAAATTTCATTTTATCAATATTTATTTTAGGCTTAATTATGTTTTGAGTTCATGATAAATTTGGAAACGGGTCGGTCAGGCTTGTTAGGTCAACGAGTCGATCGGGTTGTTGGGCCTGCCAGACACATTTGGGTCGTCAGGCCCGCCTGACACCTATAGGACGTTTGGCTCGCCAAACCCGTGTGGATCGTCGGGCTCGCCCGTCTTGCTTGGGCCATCAAACCCGCTGACCCGTCTTGGTTGTGGGTTGTCGGGCTTGACCAACCTGTTTGAGTTGTCAAGCCCGTCTGACCCTTATGTGTCATCAAGTCATCCCGTCCGTTTGGGTTGTCGGGCCTGCTGACCGTCTAGGTCATCGGACCCATCTGGGTCGTCAAGCCCGTCTGATCCGTTTGGGTCCTCGGGCCCACTTGAACTGTTTGGGTTGTCGGGCCTACTCGACCCGTTTATGTCGTCAGGTCGGTCCAATCCGTCTGGATCATCTGGCCAACCGAACCTGTCATGGTTGTCGGGTTTGTCGGGTCTGTTTGGGGTTGAATCCAGAGTGTGAGGTTGAGTGAGAAGAATTTCAAATTCCACCTTTTTTAGGGTATTTGAATTTCTTCTAATTTAGCTAATCGAAATGCTTTAAAAAAATGCATGCATTTTAAATTCTTTTTAATTTCTCTATCAAAACAAAGCATTTCATTGCAAAGAATTTCAAATTCTTCAAATAAATGAATCACCCTCTTGAATTGCCTCATCCAAACACATCATTAACGTGTCATTCATGTTCTCTTGTTTGCAATCCTTGTATTTGGACAACATTTGGCATGCATTTCCCTGCCATTTAATATGGTGATGTATGGTTTTTAAATTCTCCCTAAATTACACTAAAGTTCGATCTCATTTTCAATTTTGATTTTCTGTCTATAGCGTCCCATTTAATTATTAAACGAAATTAAAGGAAACATCACGCAATGATAGTACAGTAGCGTAGTCTTGGGGCCCTTAACACAACCCCTACAACCTGGCACACCACGATGCCAACGGGAAACCAGATACAAGTCTAACAAAGAGAGTAGAGTAGTAATGCATAAAGCGATACATGGGCCATAGCCCTAAAGAAATCATGAAGAAAATAAATCCAGCCCAGATGGCTAAGTAGCAGAATCACCATTTCCTTGCTGACCACGAGAACCTCGCCCATCTGCTCCCATCAATCAAATTGATGATCATCGCAAGAAAGAACAACCACATACAATACAACCATACAACAAACAAGGTAAGCTAGAGCCGACAACATTTTCATCATACAGTCAAATATATTTTCACCATCCAGTACCCATACAACAAACAAGTATGTTATGACTTGTCAATCAATAAACTACGACTCGACTCGACTCATCCGGATACGTATAACCTGGTCGAATTCAGCGGATGCTTGCACCTGTGGTGGATACCTCTGCTCACCCCCGAGCTATGTGTTACAAGTGTTACAATGAATCAATTTTCCCTCACCACAAGGTTAACCCTTAATGAATTTCAGGCCTCCTGCTACTCTCACCACAGGAGTCAGTCCGCTCTAGGTGAGACTAACTAACTCCTTAGAGTGTCAGGATGCAACCTTACCTTGAATCCTTACCTAGTTATACAGATGGGGCACCACCATGGACACCCACTAACAGGGGCCATGGAATTACGTCCCGACCACTGAAGCGCAACCCTGAAAGTCTCACCTAGAGACTCCAAGGAATTAAGCACTAACACGGACCAACATACATAAACAGCCAATAATTTACACATACATTGCACATAAGATTTCAAACCAAAATCCATAACCAAATCCTCATTTCTCATATGTTGAATCATTACCAACTCGTTATTCCCAATCATGAGTAAAGTGTTTCTCCTCATACCAAAACCATACCAAAGGTTTACCAACCATCAAGATCCATTGTTGCTCATGCCAGGTTTGTGACCACACGCACATACATATGTATCCAACTCCTCATGTACAATTCATGTAGAAATCATGCCAAGCTCACAATTCCCCCACATATAATCTCCTCCCAACATGCATAATCATTTATACAATTTATAACACAGATCATACCATGCCTTTCAATCCACAAACTTCATACCTCATACAAAATACATCATAACCAATAATCAAATTACCAATTTAAGAGAGTCATCCAACCTGCAGCATATCTCGCTCAAGCCAAAAGCCCTCGCTCAGGCGAGAGGGGTATTCTCGCTTAGACGATAGACCCTCGCTTAGGCGAGATCGCGACCAATGCTGGGATTTCCTCGCAGGCTCGCTTAGGCGAGTCCTGGCTCGCCTGGGTGAGACAACCTCTCACCCAACAGTGGCATCCCTCGCCTAGGCTAGACCACAACAGCGTTCCAGGCCTTCACTCCTCCTCGCTTAGGCGAGTGGCTCTCGCCTGAGCGAGACTGGCCTCGCTCAAAACCAGAGTCCTCCGCCTGGGCGAGGGTTCGCGAAACCCTGGTTGCTCCTGCAAGTCTCGCCTGGGCGAGTTACTCTAGCCTGGGCGAGATTAACAGATCTCGCCACTGCCTTTCCTGCAGCAGTCATATATCCATACCCAAGCAACAGTCCAAGATCGTTCACACATTCATCACAGACATACAGTTCATGCAATACCCAACAAATATCAAACCATCCAGAAAATTGTTCAAGACTCGAAAACTCTAACTTCCCCGTACCTAGAAAAGCTTAGTAGAGATCCTGGCGGCACGACCACGGGCACAACAGCTCTAAGGACGAACTATGGGGCTGAAAACAAAGTGGGACAAAACCAGGAGATGGAGTTAGTATAGGCTCTCAACTGAAGTTTCGATAGGGTGAAGAGGGACCAGTACAAACAAGAAGGAATACTTACATGGAGTAGCAATCTCCCTTAGCTCAACGTGACAGTGAACAAACCCTAGTAGAGGGGTTGACGGCTGCAGACCTAGGTTATGTGAAAATGAGCGAAAAGTGAGGCTTAGGGCAACGAATGATGGTTTTATCTATTGGGCCAGCCCTTAGACCCACTTACCAGGACAACCCCTTAAAATATAGGGCAGGGAGAAATGGAAATATTTTTAATGGGCCTTACACCGTCCCTCTCTCTCTCTGAATATGTTACCCATATTTTAGACTTGCGTGAACAATAGTAAATAATGAATTTTAGAAAAAGAAAGAAGAAGCTAAATATAACTTAAAAAAGAACGAATATAATGAGAGTAGTAAAAAGTAAATGTAAGTAAGGGTTGAAACTAAGAAATAAGATGAAGAAATAAAAAATCATTGAATCAATTGATAAAAAAAAAAAGAGTAAAACCGAAACTATTTGTCCTTAACAAATAAGTAAGAATTATATTATTAAAGGTAAAATAAGAAAAGTAAAAGTTTACACAAAAGATGTGTATCATCTTTATATATAGGTCTAAATATTTACAAACATTCAATTCATAAAAAATTATTTAAAAATTAATTAAGTTCATTTCAAATTATTTATTATGGAGATGAAAAGATTATAAAGGAAATATATATTAGAATTATGTTTAATGTTTACTGTTTTACTTTTATTTTCGAAGGCATAAATCAATTTCAAGGTTGAAATATTGGCAGTTTATGTTGGAATGGAAAAATAGTTCTAAAGACTAATCATCATTTTCTTAAACCTTTTGATTGAGGAAAATGAAAAAAATTGTTCCAAAATGACTGGAGGTCTGGAGTCAAGACCAAAAACAATATCTATATACCTTGTTCTCTTAATTTCTTTAAAATGACTTTTAAAGATATAAAGTATGACAAAGCTTCGAGCTTCAAAGCAACTAATACCTCAACTATTGTAATTTATTGTATAATAATCCAAAATTAGAGTTAAACGATTATGTTAAGATGTAAACAAAATTATACGATTACACTATTTTTTTTCTTTTTTCATGTAAGTACTTGTACTTATGTATTCTTTACAAGTGAATGAGAAAGTCTCCATTTATTTTTGTGTGTGCTCTGTCTTTGTTTAGTTATTCCTAACAAGTTGGTATAAAGAGTGTGTGTAGAATAAGGACTTGTGAAGAGGGAGAAAGCACCATTGTTATTGAGTTGAATCATTGTTGTGAGTGTGCTTTCATGGTTGTTATGGGCACCATACCTTTGAACGTTTCCATATTTGATGAGAAAGGCTATGATGATTGGTGTGTGAAGATGGATGTCATTCTTGGGTTTCAAGAAGTTGATAAGATTGTGAAAAACAGGTTCTAAGGCACGAATTTTTCTGCATCAGTGTGTTTCTGCAATTGTTTTCCAAAAAATTCCAAAAGTCATTAGTTCAAAGCAAACGTGGGTTACTCTAAAACAAGTATATGGAAACTTTTGGAAAATAAAGAAGGTAAAGTTGCAATCTATTCGAAGGTAGTATGAACTTCTCTCAATTATTGAACAAGAGACATTGCAGAATACTGTTAAAAAAAATCCAAATTTTGGCATTCCATGCGAGCTTGTGATCAGATAGTGACTGACATCAAGATTGTTGAAAAGATATTGAGAACTTTAACTCCTCTATTTGATCATATTGTTGTTGCAATAGAAGAGTTGAAAGATCTTGAGATTATGATTGCCAAAGGCCAACTTGTCTTCTTGCTTTGCCAATATGCAATATACATACCTTCAGAAGTGTCAAACTATGAATCGATTATGTCTAATCTCTTCCTCAAGTTGTTATCTCAATTCAAAATTCCTGCTAAGTGCTATTTGGGCTTATATTTATTATCACGATTAGGGTATCTAAAAGAGGTTATAGCAAACAAAATGGTAAAAAGTTCCAAATGTGCTTCCATAGATAAAAAGAGCAAAAGTTAATGTTAATATGTTGATTGTGTTTTGTCATTGTCTGTAATGTAGGGGTCCCAAGTTGAATTTGGCAGAGTTGGAGACAACTTGTAAAGATTTCAACAAAACTAATACTTTTGATGAATGCACCATATATAAGGGCGCACCATGATCTGAATCCACCAATGGCTCATTTAAATCTCAATTCAGTTGCTATATTATTGACAAATGACTTTGTTGATAAGGTATGCACATTTTTATTCCTTCTTTCCTTTTAATGTGTTAGGTATAAAGTAACATCTCTATTTTATTGTTATCAAATATCATAAATAACTTTTGGCAAGAATGTATCATCACAAGCTAGCACATCGGACATGAGCCACCGAAATTTGACTTGCCACCCCTATATTGATCCTGAAACCGATGTCTATAACTTTGGAGTGTTATTGCTTAAAATCATTTCTAGAAAACTACCATATTTTGAAGAACATGTCCACATTAATCCTGACTGGGTAAGTTTGAAAGAAGAGCTTGATGCCATCTGTCAGGTAATCAAACAATAGAACAAATTGATTAAATTTTCATAAAAGTACAACAAATTTAATGTATAGATTCAATAATACAAAAAATTTGTCATATGTGAAGAACCCCTTGTTGATATTGCCGATAGGATTCTTGAGGTATGACATTATAGCTTCTTCTCATTGCTCTAAATTTTTTCCTACAAAAATATAAATAAGGTTGATTGCAATGAGTACAAAAAGAGCCATGTCAACATTACAAAAAGGATATATTCCACTAATTATTCTTTCTTTAAAGTTCTATACATTACACTTTGTCAAGTTAAAGCTCTATACATTCTACTAAAGGAATATAGAACATAAGTAACCAATCCATATAAATGTCACCAGATCGACTTGTCTTCTTGCTTTGCCTAAATGAAATGCCCAAGTCTAAAGTTCTGCCCAGGTTTAAAACTTAAAATGCTAAAAGCATACCTTTTCGTTACCACCATACCATTGTATTAGTCTTTGATGAACAATAAAGCCCCACATAGAAAACATAAAAAAAAAAGTTTCAGAACACACAGTAAAAAAAGAAGCAAAAGTAGAAATGTAGAAGAATAATTTAAAACCATTAAAACCACAACTCTAATACAAATCAACAAAAGTTATATGTCTTTAATAATCAACCTTTTTTTTAACACAACAATAAACCAATGTAGATCAAAATTGATCTCTTTATGTATGAAAAGTATATAGGTAACATACATCATGCACAAATGACTTTCATAGAAGAATAAAACCTAATGCCAAAATCTCATGAATTGTACATAGTGCCAGAGTGCATAATCATTCCAAAGAAACACTCATACTGAAATTTTTGGTTAAATTTCAATTTTTACATATAGGCAATTACCAAATTCTAAATACATGTTGGTGATTTTGTAACTACACACAAACAAACATGAGACAACAATGTATAAAATATGAATGAAATAAAAATCAAACATGAATGAAGAAACACTTACCCGTAGGCTTTGAAAAAAAAACAGTTTTTGTTCTTTGGTTTTTCACCCTACATAATAAATAAATGGTATATTGATAATAATGAGACATAAAAATAAAAGAGTGGTCAATGAATTATAGAAGAGAAAAAAAGGAGTAAAAAACAACCATAACAACGATGGTTTGTTAAAGAAGGCAAATTCATATATATGCGAATAAAGAACAACGAGACAAAGTTTCATACTATTCTACCTGGTTTTTCCTGAGTTTGGCACACACAATTAGGTCCTCCTCTCTAAAAACAACATAACCCAAAAATAATGAAAGTTAGGGGAGTAAGAAAACCTATAAAATAGAACAAACATGAAATGAAACAACAACCAAATATGTATATAAATATTTGAAAACAACTTTCTACCTTATAACACAAAACAATGGACAAGAGTGTTTTGTAGGGTTTAGAATGGAAAAGAGTGGAAGAGGGTTTGAAGGGTTCTTTAGTGGCGGTATGTGGATGAATCACAAAGTGGATTTGAAAAAGCATGGATTTTTTGAATGTGGTTGCAATGAGGGAGTTAGATCTGGTAAGAGGTATGAGTGTAGATGGCCGAAATGCAAAAGCATTGCCAATCCATCCTTCATGGCTATAAGGAAGGAACGTGATGAACGAAATTACAGAAATGGAAACAAAAAAATAATAGAGAAACAAAAATGTAGTTGAAGAAGAAAAACCTTACCTTTAAGCTTATGGTGATCAAAAATAAGTAAAAAAACTACGTAATCATCATTGTTCAAGCTTTAATCCAGAAAATACCAAAGAACATGAAAATGTTAGATGTCGAAAAAAAAAATAACAAGGATAAACAAAAAGGTAGTAAAAGAGGATCTAACAGAAACCAAGAAAAAAAATCTTACCCAATTGATGAAGAGCAAAGAAATAAATCTTCCTCCTTCCATAATTTGACATAAAAAAAAAACTGAATCATAATGTATTATAAAACCATTTTGGAAATTGAATCCAAGAATAAAAAAAAAAATTTATAATGACAAAGTCCAATCAGAGTAGTTCATCCACAGTGTTCTCGTCTTCAATTACAAATTTCAATTTGAAGAGATTTTAATTTCAAAATAAATAACTACATAAACGTTAATATTAAAATAGTCATTACTTTTGGACACATATTCAAAATACTAAATATGATTAATAAATGACTAAAAGTCCAGAATTTTTGACACATATTAGAACAATAGACAGGGTTAATTTTGTATTTTACATGGTAGTTTTTCTTAGTTTTGTAGTAGATTATATTTATTATTATTATCTTTTTAATTTTTTTCCATTAAAAGAATATATATTTTCACTCTTTGTTTTGACCTATTTCTCTTAATTATTTTCTAATCACTGCGTTTTTTTTCTTTAGTCAGACAAAAAGGGCTAATGTTTACGTTTTTTGAAAGATTGAAAAAAAGGGGTTACCCTGTTTATGAGGAGAGCAAAAAGGGCAAAACACCAGAGCGACCCCAGTTGAATCCCAGACCAATTCCAGACAAAACAAGCACCGCGCAGTTGAATCCAAAACAAAAAAGTTAGAGTGAGAGAATGGGGAAAAGACAAATCCCAGACCCTCCTAACTTGAAGAAATACGGCGTTCCATTCTACTCCGTTGCTTGGATTCCTCAACATCTTATCAAATCGCACCAAATTCAAACTGCCCATGATTCCGATGATTCCTCCAACTCCGATCACAACTCTGCGCCCTCCACCGAACCGGAGTCAGAGCCCGCGGCTAAGGCGGAGTCGGAGCCTGCATCGGTCACCACCGGGAACTACCTGCTGTTCACCGGTGGCGGTGGAGCTGGTCGCAGCGGTATTCCTAATGCTTTGGTTATTGCGCATTTCGATATTGCATCCAATTCTCTCTCTAGCCAACCGGTACGACTATTCCTTTTGCTTCTCGCTCGATTACGCGATTCTTATGAATTTGATTTTTGTGGCGAAAATTTCGAATTATGCATTGAACTCGCAGTTTATTTCTCATTATAATAATATTGTTATGTCTCTACCAATAAAATTCAGTAGTTGAGGATTTGTAGGTGTAAAAAAAATTGTCCTAATGTGATTCTCATGAAAGCTTAAGAAGTCATGTGATGACAATAATTGCACTTCTCATTGATCTGAAAATTGCAGGGAAGAAAAGATGAAAATCTCTTTATTCTAACAATACTCTATAACATTGTATACCTTTTTCTCGTATGGCTATTTTCACATCTGCGCACTTTTCACCGAACGAACAAAAGAAACAAAAACGAAAACGTATTTTGGGCCTCTTTCTTTGTCCTTGTTTTTTGGTAAAATATTGTAAAATTGAAATTGTGGTGATCATCTACTACCCATTATAATAAACTAAGGTTCTTAAAGCTTACTTGAGTTTGTATGATCATTGGGTTGCATTGTTTTGGAGAGAGAGATGCTAATTTCTGAAATCAGGGGTAATGAATGTCTGAAATTAGTTAATAATATAAGTAGAGGCGATTTGGGAATGTGTTGCTAAAAGGATTGTAGGCAGCGTGGACCATTTTGAATGCAGTGAAAAAAGGACAGCAATAATTTGATCTTAACATTTAAACCAAGAAAACCAATCAAAATTCAACAGGAATCCTTTTACCTAAAGTATCAATAAATCAAATACCTACTATGAGTCAGTGCATTATGGATGACAACCCAAACTTTGGTGCTCTCTTCCATGGCAGCTCGAATTACAATAAACCTTCATTGCGTACAACCAATCTCTTCGTGTGATGCAATGCAATGTGGACTACTGCTATGTTTTTTTGTTAGACTGTGAGGAATCTGTTCTAGTTGCTTGATTTTGATATTCTGTGCTGTGTTTTGAAGAAATAGATTTGTTAGAATTGAGAGCAAATGATGCATCAAATTTTTGTTGTTTGTCTAAGATGGTACAATGAAGCGGTTCATGTGTTTATAATACTAAACTCTCTTGTTTGAGTAACCTTATAAATATTTCAGGTGTTTAAGTTAGGAACTGATTCCGAATTGCCTTATAGGATGGCACTTCATTCCCAGGGTGATGGCCTTATTTGTGCAATGGAAACGCCAAAGGTTTGCAGGTGTTTGCTTCTCATCACCTCTTTTCTTAATATCTATATGGAATTCATTTCTAGTTGTAAATCCCTGGGTCAAATGTTTTGGATGAGCGAACCTGGCCTAGTTCGAGCATACATGATGTAGAAGTAATGCTTGGCTGATCAATTGGAAAATGAAAGCATCTTTCATCTATACTTTACCATTTGCAAATAAATTTTCATTTTCGTCCTCCCAACCAAGTGGTGTGAAATACAGGGTAGGAAATACAATGACAATTTTGAAATTGTCAGCTTTACATGCTTTACAATGTCTAGATTGTTATGAACTGTGTGTGAACCCTATATAGTTTAGCTATGTATATCATATAACCTTTTGTACCTTGATCAACTATGATGAGGATTATTCTTAGTCTCAATGAATTTGGACTTGACTAAGGTGTGAACATAACTCATGTTTATAGAACTATGTAAGGACTTAGCTTCAAATAGATTGAAGTAATTCAACCATTTAATTCTACAACTCTATCTATGGAAATTTTTACATAAATACATTATCTGTTATTATATATTACAGAATATTGAACTGGAAGGTGATAAACCCAATAGACTGTATGGTATTTTAGTAGTTTTGTCTAAGACCATAGAATCGATGCAAGAGAATCTTTGACAACTTGAATTTTGCTCCTGTTAGTATCAGTACAAAGTTTGATTGACAAATCAGCATGTGAATATACCATATTTTCCGGACAACAGTTTTAATGGAAAGAACTGCCAAGTTTTGGGAGTTTCTATTGTCTAGTTCGTTTTCTTTTTTGTGGAATTTTGTTTACTTCTGAACAAAATAAAGGCAAATAACAAAAGCACATTGTTGTGTCAATATACAAAAATATCTATAAAATTATCATTTTCTTTTCATTTTTGTAAATTCTTAGGGGATTGGTAGCTCGATGTTTGGTGTATGCCATTGTAAATTGTCCAAATATTTCCCTAGTGTTTTCACTAAGTAAATGAAAGTAGTGATTCATTTAATGAAGTTAACACAAGAATAAAGTAAAAAGAGGGAAGTAAAGGTATTTTTGTCATTTGATAATCTACATGCTGAACTGATATTTTAGACTAACAAGAAGCTTTGATTTTATTTGTTCTATAATTTCATCTAGATATAAAACACTATGATCAGCATTATGCCTCGTTTATGTAGATGGTTTGACTGGGATTATCAAAATAAGAGCTCTGAAATTCATAAGTTGAGTCTGAAGATGTCAGATAAAGTGCTCACGCAGTTGGAGGATGTTGGACAACAATTAGCATTAGCATTCAACAATGATGGTACTGCACTGGCTGCTGGTGGGGAGGTATGGATTTCCTTTATATTTACTTAAGTCAAAACAAACAACATAAGATTGATGTTATTTTTTGGCATTGTGAAGGAGAAAGATGGTTTTTGGAAAACAGTTCCACTAATTAATTATTTCCGCACTTCATTTTCAACTTAGGAATATATACAAATGGATTAATATCCAAATTCCAAACTTGTTTTACTGTGCTTCATACAAATGGATACCAACGTGAAATTCTCATTAAGAAGAATTTGATGTAAGTAAATGGTATTACAAAGTTGAAATGAAAATATGCTCTCTCAATCAAAGAGTTGTTTGTGTTTACTGAGAACCATTTGAAGGGATGACAAATATCAAATTTATTTGTCAAACATTGGTTCAAAAGCTGTCAAAATCTTAAAATGTAACCTTGCCGAATGCTTCTCCAATTTTCTTCAATTTCATTGTATGATGGGATATGTTGTCTTTGTTTTTCACTTTTTCCTAATTGATATTAAATGATGAGAAACTTGTTTTATTACAGTGTTTGCGTGTCATATAATATAAATGCTTTAGAGTTTCTTCATTTCAGAATTACAGTGCTTTAATTCTTCTGAAAAATAGGTATTAACTAGTAGATAATTTCTTTGTTGATCAAGGAACGGAATGCTGTATGATATTGTAATTTGGTGCAGTACAGGATGGCAATATAAGGGTTTTCAAGTGGCCTAGCATGGAAGTCATTCTCAACGAGTCTAATGCTCATTCTTCTGTGAAGGATTTACATTTCAGGTTTGATGTGCATATAATCATAAGCATTTCACAGATATGTCACTCTTTCATTCATTTACTTATAATTCATAAAGGAAAAATGACAGATGACAATGATCTCTTTAAACCCCACTATTTTAAAAGGATTGTGCCTTACACTTTGGTTTTACATGTGTTGCAGTTCTGATGGTAAATTACTTGCCTCTTTGGGAAGTGGTGGCCCATGCAGGGTTTGGGACGTTTCTTCATCAATGGTCTTATCTTCTCTACCAAATGAAAATGTGAGCAATTGATTACATCTTACTGGATAAACTTTGCATGGGCTTGATAGCTTTATGTGCATTTTTAAAATTTTTCTCTTCTTGATAATTGAATGAAATTTGGTTATGTCATGGATTTGCTCTATACTGTCATAATATTTAGAGATATGAAAATTTTATAAATCACAATTAACTAGTAAAAGTTAGATTTAATTTTTATTTGTCTAGACTCTAGATGATACATAATATTTTTTTTTTCATACATTCGTGTTAAAACCTTTTTATTTATTATATATTGTATAATACTCATTTGGTTACAATTTTCCTGTATCAATTAATATCCAGGACCTACATGATTATTCATCTATTACTTAAAGTAAGGGGAGAAAAAAAATAAAAACATTTGTTTCAGAGCATAGTATAAGATTACATGTGCCCTTCCCTCTCAAGTAATATATCTCTTGGCCCAGTTTAATATATATTTTTATAATTAAATGTTCTTTTTATGAGATTTAGGTTGGTTCATGTTGAACCAGTGGTCAGAGAGCATCACTGTCAACCAATGGCTTTGTGCTGATGTTGACCTATTATGAATGATCATTAATAATTCTGATTTACTCAGTGATGAGACCTGTGTTTATGGGAGGTTTGCAGTTTGACAGATTTAATGACCAGATTACTTTTGGTCTCAAAATTTACTAGTTTTGTGATAATAGGCTGAGTGGATCCTAAAGCAACCTCAAAGAAAACAAGATGAATTGGTTTCCTTGTAGAGAGGCTACTAATGGAAAAAATAAAGGAGACGAACAATAGGAGGTTAGGATCAAAAATTTTAAAACCAACAGCATATATTCTAGAAGAGTAATTAGAAATCCAAAATAATAACTATTCTTGAAACTTTGTTCACCATATATCATAACTCCATATGTCCTGATCTCATTCCAGTCATTATTGGCAAATAGGTTACCTTTATCTGAAGTAGAAATTAGTTATAATCTTAAAGGCATAACCACCATGTTGTGTGAAGTAAATCTAGCATTTAACATCTAGTGGGGAAAATTCTATATTGCCTAGTGTCACCTTAATGGTAGCTACCCATTGCCCACCTTAGCTGTTGGCCTCAAGGGTGGTGTTTAGTCCCACATTAATGAGAGATATGACTTAAATTAAAGCTTGGACAATTCTCACTTTAAAAGTTAGTTTTCGAGGATTGTTAGACTAAAGACTACATTTGATATCACCATTAAGACAACGTCTAAATAGGTTGCAACTAAGGCAGGGTAGGAGGGCAGCAAGCATGGCAGTGAAAACTGCCCAACAATGAATTTAAGATAGATTTTGATATCAATTTTGGATTTAGGTTTTGGATTTAACTCAATCCCATAAAATCAACTTGTAATATGAGGACTGTTCAAATTCTATAAACTCTATTTAAATTATATCTCTAGTAGATATGTGACTAAATATTTTCCTTAAGACTTCTATGAAGGAAACCACCACATAGATTGCAACTAATGCAGTTTTAGGGGGGGTGACCATAATTAAGGCTGCTTTCTAATACCAGGGTTAAACATGGAATATCGGTGCGCCTATTATTCTCATGTTTGGTTTGGTGATTGCTTTGTCAATAGTTATGTATTCTAATCATATTTTGTTGGATTTATGCAGCGTGAAACTTTTAGCTCTTGCAGATTTTCTCAAACAAATGACAAGACTCAGGTCTTGTATATGGCTGCCATGACAGGTAAATAATTTTGCAGAGAAAAGTTATCTTATCTCCCTTTTGTATCTTTTAACTGAACGAAGTTTTTATTGTTGTATATAGATAAAGGTGGAAGCATCCTTACCTGGAATACACAAACATGGGAAAGGATGGGCTCAAAGCATATTATTCGTGATGCAATCTCTGCATTTAATGTCTCAGCTGATGGAAAGATTCTTGCATGGTACATTTTGTGATCTGTATTTTTCCTACTACTTAAGATGGTACCCCAATCTTATGCTACCTTGAAGAAAATAGTGCCTTGACTTTTGTGATTTTCAGACCTCGGGGAGCACTTTGACAATAACTTATTTCTTCTGTTTTGATGATTTTCCATGCAGTGGAACACCTTCAGGAGACATTGTAATTGTAAATTCAACAAATATGCGGATTCAAACAATGATAAAAAAGGCTCACCTTGGCATTGTAACTGCTTTAGCATTCTCCCCTGATTCAAGGTTTGAACTATGTATTACATAATTTTTCTTAGAAATTTTTTTATGTTCGATAAATGACAATTTTGGTTCCTAAATAGGTAACTGGTAACAATTTAGTTCCTCAAAGACAGACTGTTCTTATTTAATCTCAAAATGTATAAAAAGTGTGACAATTATATTAAGAAATTGATTCTTGAAGTTTACAACTTAATGCCAAATTGACATTCAAAAAATATCACTCAGGGTCAAATTGGTCCTTAAACATTACAACTTAATGACAAAACACAATTGTTGTAAATTTTACACATTCAGGGCTAAATCATAATTTTTGTTTTCTCAGTGACCAAGTTACACATTGAAATATCAAAATGGTCATTTACCCTTTTTCTGTCTTATGCCATGTTTAAGGGTAGTCATAGTTGTGCTTCTGTATTTAGGGCTTTGGCTTCGGTATCTATGGATTCAAGTGCAAGGGTAACAATAATTGAAGAGAAGAAGACAAATGGTACGTGTATGTTTCATAATTTGTTCACAGATTAACTCTACATGTTCTTGCTGTACATATACATAATTGTTTTTGCGGAACTCTCTGTATATAGTGTATATATAGTCCTTTCAGCCTATCCATCTGTAAGTTAATTAACCTGGAAACATTAGGGGCCCAAGATTTTGGTTGAAAAGACAAATGTTTTTGAAAAGTTAGAAAGTTTAGCACGCTGCGTGTGAAGGATGTCTTCTTCCTGCTAGTGAAGATTTATATAACTAATTTTGTGCATGGCTACAATGCTGTCTTGTCAATAACACTCGGTATTAGACTGTCAGGTATCGAAAGCACGTGTTTAAACATCTGACCAGTCTAAATTTTCAATTTCCGCAAAGTGAAATTGGGTCATATTAAGCATAAATTGGAAAAAAATAAGTAATCTAATATAGTATTGTAGCGTGGTTGGTTGGATATTTATCATTCACGTTCCATAGGTCCCCCTTTCCATGTTTCAGTTGTGTGTACTGAAAGTTCTGTTCAAATATCTTATCCAAAAACGTTCTGGATTTGGCTAAAGGGTCGAAGGTAACAACTTCTAAATTTGACCAACCGTACAAAAGAAATTAGAGACTTATCGTTCAATAAAATATATGATTTACTTTACTAAATGGATGTTGTGTTTGATCATGTTATCAAGTAGAAGGCAAATTTTGCACTCGACTCACTTTTTCTCTACTTGTTTCAAGGAGGGCTGAGCTTGTGGATTGCAGTATTTATCATCCTACTTGCTATTGCTGCTTACTTTCACCAGCAAGGACTTGAAAAATGAAGGTTCAAGATTTTTCTTATTTCAATATGAAACATTTAGCAACTTTGTGAATGCCACTGCTTAGTTCAGATGCATTTTCATTTTGAGGGGTTTTCTGATACTTTTTTTTTTTTTTTTTTTTTTTTGTTTTTTTTTTTTTTTTGGGGGTTTTTTTTTTTTTTTTTTTTTTTTTTTTTTGTATTGGCATCTTCATGAACAGTTGTTCTTGGACAACCCTCTCTCTAAAATGCCTTGTAACATGGCTTGTATCGTAACCTTACATGTTTTGTGCAATTTTTCCTTGTAGAATGGAGTAGTTATTCATTACTTCTCGCTATTTTGATGTTATTTATATAGCTTTTCAGTGAGAAATGCCCCGAGGGCACGTGTGTAGAATAGTCCATAAACTAGTTATAAATATTTGCTATAAGGTGTGTGATTACTGATGACCAGTTCTGCGAAATGGTTCAACGACTTCAAGGCTGAGTTTTTACTGCAACTTCTAATTTTAATGAAAGCATACATTTTCTTATTTATATGTTATTGTTGGTAAATTATTTACTTGTACTTGGATGTTGTTAAAAATTTATGATGACGGTGGTACAATTTTCTTTGCGAGTACGTTAAACAAAGTTCGCTTATCCGATATTCACAATTTCGTAAAGCAAAAGAGTACGAAGAACGCAAAGAGAGAATAAAGAACATTTTCATTTTTATATTCTTAATTTACAGTAAATAAATGTATTTTTATTGATCTATTAATAATGTAAACTATTTGTCAGAAAATCGTTTTTGTAATCAATCTTAAATAACTGTCAAGTATAAATATTAAACAATTTCGTTATAAACATTCTATTCTTAATTAAGTTTTCTAAATTTGATTATTTTTCATTGATGTTTTCTATATTTTTTTATGTGCTAAAAAATTGTATATTTTTAATTGATTTTTTTAGTTAAATATTTTATTGTTATCTTTGTCATTTTATTTATTTAATTTTACATGTTAATGTGTAATTTTTGTAACTAATATAAAATATTACAGTAATTAACTAGTGATTTTTATTACTTTTAGGATTTATGTTATAACCTGTTTTTAGAATTAGGTTCTTTTTAGTTTTTCTTTCAAACATAGACGGTTGTATAGAAGAGGTCCTTTCAAATGTTTTGGAATATGAATGAAAAATGTTAATTTTTGTGTATCCTCTAAATCTTCCATGACAAGTTGAGTGCGTGTCACCGTGTGTGCAGTGAGTGAGGCATCTGCGTGTTTCGAGAAAGAGAGTGTAATAATAATTTAGGGTTTATATTAAAGATCCATGATCTACTGTAAAGACAACTTGCCTTATCATTAATATTAAAAGATCAAGAATCTAAAGATAGTAGTAAAACATGTGCATGGCAGATTGAGGTCCTCTCTCTAAACCCCCTTTTCTGCCTTATGAGATGGGTCAACCAAGTATTAAGTCCTAAGTCAGTTCTCTAACATTTTGACTGTTTTAGAAAACTTTTTTAGCTCTTTACATTTCACTTTCTCATTTTGTATCATTACTTTCTCCACTTATGTTCTCACTCAACTCTCCATACTGAAAGTTATGATAGGGCATAAGTCTCTTCCACCCCTTGAGCTAGTAGAAAGTAATTCCTCCATGTAAATCGAATAAAATCTGTCTCTTTTTCGTTTGTTTCTATTCCTAAGCTTTAGTTTTGTGTGACTACTATCAAGGTCTTATTTTCCGTACTCATGTGTTTGTTTGTAACTTCTTAAGTTGTCGTTGTATTATAGTGAGTTTCTGTTAGGACTCTTTTCCACTGCACTTCTCTTTTTCCAAGTAAGAGAAGCTAGAGTTTCATGTTTTTAAGTTATTTTACCTATTTTTGGTATGTTTTATGTTATTGGTGCTTGAATAATGTTGTTGATCATGTGAAAATATATTGTGTGCTTATTGTTTGATATCTGGTGTTGCATGTGTGAGTAGGTGAGAAACATGTTAATCTCGCCCAAGCGAATGGCCCTCGCCTAAGCGAGAGTAGCAGGAACTCACCACTGGTTTCAACTCGAGTTGTTGTTCAGGCGATGAGCTCCAGTTTTGAGCGAGAATAATCTCGCCTAGAGGAGGAGGTCTCGCCTAACCAAGAACTCGCTGAAACCTTGTAGTACTCAAGCTCTCGCCTAGGTGAGAAGAGCTCGCTTGAGCGAGAAAACCTCTTTCACCTAAGCGAGGACTTCTAGCTTGAACGAGAGTGGTGCAAGGGTGTGCACTGGTACAATTCTCTTTTGTTATGGTTGATTTTCTCCATGATTGAATGATTTACATTAAAAGATTATAAGTATGAAGTATGATGCCCTGTATATTTATGTGATTCACTGTATTTGGTATGGAATGAATAACGAATTGGTTGGTTGGTTGTTCATTAGCATGAAATATTAATGCTTAAGATGAATTAAGGATTTGGTGTGAGAAACATGAACATGGCATGAGTAGACGTAATTCCATGAGCCTCTTGGTGATAAGTCATGGTGGTGTTGTAGTGTATATAACTAGATAAGGATTCAAATAAGGTTGCATCCTAAAACTCTAAAGAATTAGTTAGTCTCACATAGAACGGTCTGATTCAAGTGGTGAGAGTAGCAGAAGGCCCTAGTCTTTGACAGTGTAATGGCCATGGATGATCATGGACTAACCTTGTGCGTGGTAGGGTGAAACCCATTGACAATGGTTTTGTAGAGCAGTAGAGGTCACCATAAGTGCAAGTATCTAGTGAATCCGATCTTATTATATGTATCCAGATAATTGAGTCATGGAGTTCTGTTTGGTTGCTATCACATGATTGAATGCCTACTGTTTTGCATGCTTATAATCTATTTTAATTATCTACTTGCTATAACATATTCAAAAAAAAAATTATTCTAGTTTACCCTTTTGCTTGTGTTTATTTTCTTGCGTGATTTTTTTTTTTTACAATGATCATCCATTAATTAGTGATTTTTTCTTTTGCAATAATCATCAATTAATTGATATGAACACAGGTGAAAACCCTTGATGATCATCAAGATGATGTGAATGTAGCAGTCTAGTGAACAAATCTTAGGTTAACATGGTTGATACATGTATACTCTTAGTCACATGTTCTATTTACTTATAATTATGCAATATTTTATTTAATAGAATTATTCTATTTAAATGAGATGTCACATTCTCCCCACCAATTACGATCATTCGTGAGATCTTCATAATTCTAAATCATTTAATTTATTTGATGAAATACTCTATAAACTAATATTTATAAAGAATGACAGGATAAAGTGTGTTAATTGATACTTCCTATTATTTTTTACAGGAATCCTTACTTGCACGTGCAAAATATTAAGTAAAATTTTCGATTATTGTAAAAAATATATTAATTCTCACTTAACTAGTCGAAGAGTGTGAGATAAAAGGTAGGGACTTTTGAGTAATTCTATATTGTAAACAAATATTTAGATTGTTAAAATAAAATTTCTTCATATATATGATAAGGATCAATGTACTCTAGATGTAACACTAATTTTTTCTCTTAATCTAATAATGATTATAATATATAGCATTTTAACAATTAGATTCAAGATAAAAGAGAAGACAAAAATAAGGAGTAGCTATTCTTAAATTTTTTTTATTTTTTATAATAGGCCTTCCAATGTGAAAAAAAAAAACTGATTATTAAATTTATCAGAACTCCGATTTAAAAAAAGGCAGGTAACTTCTTAAGAAATATCTCAAATTATTTTACAAGTAAATTTAAGTTTTAAAAATTCTTATCTTTGATCTATGAGCATTCGCAGTTCTACAGGCCAGATACCTCAATAATTTTCCAGCAAACAACGAACAGTCCACAATCTGTCATGTGTCTGCTAATACCAGTAGAGCCATTTGCTGAATGCCAGATGATCCTCTTGCTTGTGGTCATTAACGTCTTTAGGTGTGTAGAATCATAATTCTTCCATTGTTCCCTCATTTTTGTCACCAAATTATGTACGTATGGATTAATCAACAATTAACCTTTGATAAAATGTAACCTAAAATCGATGGATTAGTGGCAATAGTTAGTTTATAGACATCATGCAGAAAATTTCCACAAGACCATTATGCCTTCCTTCTTTGATACAGTGAATAACCAACAAGGGCAGACATCAGAACTGTCCATAGGACCTGCCCACAGTATCAAAGTAAACAAAATAATTAAAATAAAACAAGATAAGTACAGTGAATTCAAAGAAAAAAAAATCAGAAAATAGTTTGAAAAATAGAGCTTTGGGAGTACCGTATTTATCGCTAGCCACTTTTCAAGCCTTCTAATCCTTGATTGCATCTCCTCAATAACCCCTTCAATTGGAGAGACTACTCTACCTGATGAGGATTCTGAAGCAGAGCTACTGCCCTGTTTGTGTCAACATAATACCGCTATATGATAATGCCTAAAACTGATATTTCATGCTTGAAATACTTAAAATTAGATGGCTAGTAGTTGATGAAGCCATAAATAAATAAATAAGACTAAAACCTGTTGAGTAAAGGCCTACCTGAGATTGAATAAATTCAACAATCTCTAGCAGCCTTGCTGGTTGTTGAGAATGAATCCCACCAGAAGTTCTTTCAATCCCCGGTAGTCTTTCCAAAATTATTTCAAGGTAACTCTACCAAAGTTAAAAATTAGAACAGTAGAAAGTAACCATTATATAAACATCCATGACATACTTAATACTTAATTGATCCAGGACCTACAATATGCACCAGAAACAAAAGATTAATTACAATAAAGCAAGAAATTTAATACCTTGGTCGTATATGAATTATCCAATTTAAGCATTGAACCAGCTGCGGCTACTGCATCTTTATTAACACCCTTTATCTGAATGTATGGCCCAGGTACATCTTGAAGGTGATCAACCTCAATTAAAATCTACCAAATTAAAACAAAAAATATTCCAATATGCATAAGCAGCAAACTTTAGGACGGCAAACAGAAGTAAAAGAAGCCATACAGCAACAACCACAGTTACTTTTGTAGTTGCATCATGCTCATCTATTACATGGATGTGTGTACGCATATATAACGCAAGTCCAGTATAGTGCAATAGGCTACTGTAATTAGTTTACACCTGTCACTATCTGACAGTTGTATAGTTTGTTAGAATTTCAGCTAGTCTGTTACCTCCTTGTACCCAGCTATATGTAAAGGGAATTTTCTGTAATCAACAATCTAGAAAATAATACACTCTTAGTTTGTACTCTCTCCTTCCCAACATCTTTAACAGAACACTTAGTTATAACTAAGAGCATTTGTCAATTTTTAAATTAAAATTCATTAGTTCTCACCATCAAGTAGTGAGAGCTTGGTGAATATTTTTTTATAATTTATGCTAAGAAATATAATATAGTAGTATTGCCAACTTGCTGAACAACTAGGAAACCCCCAAAATTTGTACGCAGGAACCAAAAGTAATGGGAAAATAAGGGCCACTGTTCAGTCATAGCATTTATAAAATAGAGGTCTAACTGCTATAACCATTCTGAAGTAATTAGGGCTGTCCCGCTGAATCTTGTATCTCTCTTGTTTTCCAAGGATAAATTTTACATTAAAACCCAGTTCTATTATAAGAGAATGATGTTCATATATACTTGGATATATTGACACAATCTTCAGTTGCCTGATTGACATTCACAATGCTTACTCCATGCAGAGCAATTAAATACCAATAACAGTTAAAGAATACATAATCACAATAACAAAATTCAGTCAAGTTTGGGAGAAAAGGAAATCAGGAACAAGTTCATCTCAGCACTGTAAATTCTATCAAATAATTAATGGAAACATGTGTATTCAGTCAAATGTAAGTCATAAGATAAATCAACTGACCTTTCCATCCTGATAGATGAATGCAGACGCTTCAATATAAGCAACTGCTTGATACCTGACAGAAAATGCTACTGATCAATAAATCATCGATAGTAAATAAATATACTAACTGTCAAACAAATAAACAGAAACAAGTGATGGAGTGAAAAATAGTATCCAAGAATTGTGTGATAATATACAAGATTAGTACAGGAGGGCAGTAGTCATAACTATTTATAGGCACTATTTTCTATTTGCTACATATTACAATATCAAGTAATTTGAAATATTTGGAAGTGGGCTTTAAACTTAACTCAACCCTACAAAACCAATTTGTAAGATGAGGTTTGCATCCCCTAATATTTATAATTTCGCCTTAATTTTAGTCAATGTGAGATCTCTAACACACCCTTTTACACTGAAGAATGAACATCTCAAGCATGTGATTAAATATTTGTTGGTAGTCTAACAAGAGTCCAATAGTAGAGGCACAACAGCCCCAATGAACTTAACTTGGATAGACTCAATATATATGATACCAAGTTAACAAGTTGACTTTAAACCTAACTTAATCTCACAAAAATCGGTTTGTAGGGTAAGGTTTGACCGACTTATATCCCAATACCAAACTCCTACCTAATTAGGAGCAACCATTCTCAGATCCTGAGAAGTACATAAGATTAGTTGAAAAATCGAACTAGCATTTCCTTTGCAGTCAGTGTGGTGAGTCAAGTTCTCAACTCCCCATGCGCAAATCATTGGAATGCAATCATTCCTATATTAAAGTACATTAAAGGATCTTCTGGAAAAGGTTTGATATATGGTCACAATATCATACTAAAGTTGTCGGTTATTCAGATGCTGATTGGACAAGATCTCCTTCTAATATAAGGTCCACTTCTAGATATTGTCTCCAATGATGGTAACTTGATCTCTTGGAAGAGGAAGAAACAAAATGTTGTGGCAAAATCGAAGTATAGAAGCAAAATATAAAGCTATGGCCTTAGCCACTTGTGAATTTATTTAGCTTAAACAATTACTTAAAGAGTTACAATTTGGAGATGTTACTCAAAGGAAACTTATATGTAACAATCAGGTTGCTCTTCATATTATTTTCTCTAATCTTAGCTTCCATGAGAGGATCAAACTCATTGAAATTGACATCTTTTGAAATGGTGAACTTATCCAGGAGATTTAAACACTCATAGCCCTTATGTTATGTAGAATAGCTTGCGATTGGAACTCCTCGTTGTATTTTTTATATTGCTAGTCATGGTGAAGACTAAAGAGCTTCATGTAGGGAATTGCAAATTTAAGGGGAGAGGTAGGTAAAATGTTGATAACTCATATTTTGTACTCACATTTATAGTCTCATTGCATCTTCTAAGCGTCCCTTCTTTTCTTATTTCTATTTTTTAGCATGTATATGTATTTTCTGCAATAAATTGAAATTTTTCTAAATACTAGCTATTTTCTGTATTTTTATAAGCAGTCTACTCTGACCTTTGTCTACTGTTTTGTTCATATCTTTTTAGGTAGATGTCCATTTAAGCTGTTTCTTTTTTTATTGGATTCCTTGCTTACAGGACTTTAATTTGGATATATGGAACACACAACATTTGGAGTGCAGAGCTATAAAAAACATCAGTAAATGACTTGTCAGAAGTTGTAGCTTTTTTGTTTAGAAATTCTTTTTTTCTTTGACTATGTAAAAAGGCAAATTGATTCAACTTCGGGTCCATTAGTTTCCCTGTGTTCAGAACATTATATATAGGCTTGAGTTAGTCAGAAAAAGGAATCAATAGGGAGATACGAGTAGAGAAACAATTAGTTGTAATAGTTTAGTCATCTAGCTTTTATATGTTTAGTCATCTAGTCTTTACAATTTCAATATTCTAATCCCTACATTTCCAGTTGTCTACCTGTTACATTTCCTGCCATTCAGTTTTTACATCATCTATTCTTTAGTTTGTTACTTTAATTCCATTTTCTATTGCATTAAACCGAATTTCCTCCCAATCCTAATTTGTCAAAGAAAGAATATCATATAATGAACGCAATTCAGATGTGTTCTCAGGATTAGACCTTGGTTAGCCTATTTACTACATTGTGTTTAAGAGAGAACTTAGTTTTGTTTGAAAACTTGATACGACTTGAGTTTATGAAAGGTACGTAGCTGTGAGAAAGAATTGGTCCCAAAATTTTAGGATAAGAGGCATGGGATAGGAGGGCGAGGCAAAGTCCCACTCTGTGATGGTGTTCTCTCTCATAACTCCACTTTGAAAGGGTGTAGGTGTGAGTGGGGCGCAGGAGGAGCCTGTGAATGGTGCCAAATTGTTGAGTGTGTTATTAACATTAAGTACTCCTTATAATGACTTGGGGAATCATTCCGTAGAACTAACTTTTGAGCTTAAGTTAGGCAACTTTGTTCTTAGTTCAATATAGTAACATGTCATCAAAGTCCCTTCTAGTACATTCTCACTTAGAATATGCTATTAGTAGGTCATAATTAAGACTTTGTGTCAGTCAGGTCACTTATTATAACTTCCTACTACAAATTTCACACTCCATATATCCTATATTAGGCATAAAAGGAGTGTACTATCAATCTCACATTAATTAGGAACATGGAAATACAGCTGTACTGCAAATCATGACTTGAGTAACCCTTCCCTCCTGAGCTAGCTTTTGTGGTTGTGTAAGGCCTAGTCTGTTCACAGTTCTCATAGCATATAGAGATATCATTTACCATTGGTGTTTTATCCTCCCTTACTACCGTGAATTACTTTTTCCTTCTGCCTACCAAGTTGATGGCAGCATAGGGAATTTTATCTTTTCCCAATGCTTAAATCATGCAAGTGACTAACAGCAATGTTAATCAGATTCCCTTTCTTTTAATATAGAAACATAGAATCAGGACAACATCAATAAAAATCTAGACATGCTACTAGCAGACTATTCACACTCTATTAACACAAAAACTTAATCCATCAAACATAGTAGTCATACATTTATTGGAAATGTATATATAATATATTTTGCATTGAATTTTGGCTTACCCAAGATTAAGAAGGCCAGCAACCGTACTAATGCTAATATCAAAATCCACTTTGGGCTGAATGATAAAGTTCCCTTCTTTGATGGGCTGACACGTGAACAAGATAACAAAATTTGTTTAGTAGAATACATCATGAAAATGCCATAGTATCAGCTATGTGTATAATTTATGTTAAGCTATCATCAACAAGAAAATAATGTTCCCAACCTCTCGTATCAGCAACGCAAATCTGCCTTCACATATTCTGACTCGAATACAGTCACTGTCTCTCAACTGTCCATTAGAAGGGATCCCAGGAAGCCTAATATAGATGTCAATAAATTTCTGCACCGAACTGCAAAATTTTGCTGAATCAAGAATTGCAACAATATCTTGATATGCTACCTGTAATTTATTACTATATTTTCAGCAAACATATTGAACAAAACCTTGTCACACAATATATGTGTGTGTAGAGTTAAAACTTACTTTTTTGTTACTCTTTAATACAAATAATGAACTCTCAGGAGAAAGCACAGGGTCAAAATCATTTCGAATTTTAAGCTGCAACAAGACAACATTAAATAACGTGTCATATACTTATCGATTATCCAAAAGGAAACAATTCGCTAATCATGATAAAATGAAAACTGAGACACTACTACAACAAAAGGGTGACTGGTGAGTGCAGCAAATAGAAAGAGTGGACTGCAAATATCAATTAAAATAACCAACCTATACATTATTATTCACATATACATATAGGGAGACAGGACAGTCATCATGGATGAAGCCGAAGTTTTTCACAAAATTAACAGAGATACAAATTTTTTAAGTAGGCATAGTTAGAGAGCATTGTAAAAGGCAAGGAAGTGTACTTCTTGTTTACATGGAAACGTTGATGGTTAAACTGAAAAATCTAAAATAACCAAGGCTTTAAAATATAAAAACTTGTCAGTTTACATGAAATCGATAATGGTTTAACCATTAGTTCAAAAGCAGTTTTAAAATATCGGGGGAAATGCATACGATCCACTAACATGTGCATGAACAAGATGAGGTTCGATAAGCTGCTGGAACATGGGAAACACTGTCATCATGATCTCATTTTGAGAAATAAAGCATCCCACTCTACTCTTATCCCTTTGAACTCGGGAAATCAAATGTGAATGAACACCTCCAACCTGTTCCAAATAAGAAAATCAAAGTAAGAGGCCTTCTTAGCTCCACAATAATAAAATATAAATGAAACAGAAAAGGGCCTTCATCGAGGACTCATTCTTACAACAGCAATCCACAAGTCAAGCGATATTCGGATATCAGGATGCAAAGCAAAGACGCCTTCAAATATAATCTGGTCAAAATTAACAAATGGACTCTCAAGAACCACATTGAAACAATTACATAAAGAACTACCATAACAGGACTAGCAAACTATATCAGGATTTCAGCATACAGATAAACTATATATAATGTCAAGCTATCATACATACATGTTTTTGGTGTCCTTGATTTCTGAAAAAACTAAGAAACAAGTAAAAGTGGGTAGTGGGGGGAGACAACTTTGTATATGAAGTGTAAATGGTGGGCAAATCAATTGCTATATCCCCTACCCCAGTTTGACGTGGGATGTAAAAGAAGCAGAAAGCACACTGTACTGCAGTCAGTACTATGGTGAATGACTCCATTTACCAGATCAATAGTGACTTCATTCTACGGAGGCACTTTTAGCACAAGCACAAAAGCCTGCAAGCTATGAAGCGTTAAGCGCTAACACCATATGGAAACTCCTTAGCAGCTATTGACATAAACTTCTCTGACCAAGTGATCTGAAGTTAAAATTTTGCTTTCCAGTGTTCTACATAAAATATATATCAGCAAAAGGTTTAAGCAAGCTTTCATTTTGTTCGAACTTTAAGGTCAAGGAGCACTTAATTCAAAATCTACTAAGATATCTTTTCATGAAAACAAAAAGTGCAATGAAGAAATTACTTTTCAACTTTAGGCTATATAATTAAATCTCACAAGAAAAGTCAGTACAGAGACAAAATCTTAGGCCCTTGGGGCGCTAGTTAATAACTGACCACTCCACAATCTTCAGAAACCTCAAGCTCCTTGAAACCATTCCGAGCACCACTTTCCAAATCAAATATAGGTACTTTTGTTCTTTGGCCATTTCTTATGTCATCAATGTTCTGCAAGGGAACCGAGAACAAGAAAGTTTAGTAAGTTTAAGGCAAAGAGATATTACCATCAACTTCTTTCCTGGTGAATATAGATATTACCACCATCTTATTTGGGCAACAAATGGAGAAAGCAAAGAAATAAAGAATTTTTCAATAATGCAAAAAAAAAATGTTAAACAGTTTCAAGACACAATTAGGAAATAAGTAACTACTAACAACAAACTTTGAAGCAGGAATAACAAAAGAGACGTCCAAAAAGTTTTTGGACAGTGACAAATAGAGCCTCTGCACGAGAATAACACTTTAATCACTAAATGAATTTATTATAGTTTTGGTTTTTGATAGTGCTCCAAAATACCTTTTCATCCAAACACTAGCTTCATTCAGGTGTCCATATGAATAAATTTGTCTATGAACACTTATAGGTGAAGAAAATAAGAAAGTAAATTGAATTGAGCATTTCTATAAGATAAAATAAAAGTTGTGCAAGTTGATTTTATCTTTGGGAAGAAGTTTGATTTATTTTTCATTTTAACTTAAAATATTATTATTTTCAAGTGTTTGTAAGGAAATTTATCTAAATTTACTAGGATAAAGATTCTTTGTAGTTATTTTAGAAGAAAATATTTTTAGTGTATGGAAACAAGAAAGCAGTAGAAGCAATGTAAAATGACAATCATACCCATTGTTAGACACATTCATATTAGAAACCCCTAGCTTCACATTCATGTTAGACTCTCCGAGCTTCATTGATAAAATTTAACTTATAATGATTGAACTTCTATACCAACAAATATCAGAATATCGCAATAATTAGATAACCTGTGGCATTTTATTGTGTCTACATTGAATCATGCCAAGTTCTAAAACATCAATTCTCTCTTTTAATTTAAGATTTATTTCATGTTATTTAATAGAATGCACAATAACTGTGTTGCATCATAGAAGATTCACATTTGTCATATCCTTGTGATACGATCTTGAAGAGTCTTTTAAATTTTCTTTGTAGTTTTTATCTTTTATTAAATATAGAAAATAATAATTTATATAATGGAGATTAAATGCAGTATTAGAGGGTATTAAATATTAGTTATTGAGAATTAATGTGAAATTCGAGTCTTGCCTAAGTCATCCTATAAAAGGATGCATTTGTAATATATGGAGATATATGAATTTATCAGTAAAATGAGGTTTCTCTTTGGGAAAACCATTTGGAGATATGAGTTATAAGAACCCTAATTTTGATCTTATCAAGGTAACTTGTGGTGATTAATCCCATGACTTATCACTCACATTCTCATTTTTCTTGAATGTGACGTCAAAATCCTTCTCGAAACTAAATATCAGACCGGTCCTACCCTTGGTTTATCATCACCTTGTGCCCATGATTTATAAACTGTGAAGCTCAAATGTGGCCCAGAATAGGCGGTTCCATGTGTGAGAACCCAGTAGGATGCAAATGTGGCATGCCAGCAGTGCCCAACACAGCCCACCAAACCTCAGCATTGCCGACTCACGGGAAACACCAATGACAGGACCGTCCCTCATTTGGTTTTTACAAAAAAAAATAAATAAATCATGTTACAAAAAGAAAGAAAAGAGAGAAACATTCTCTCTTCCCTCTTCACCTTCACGCAAGAAAGAAACCAAAATGATTCACACCATTCCATCCTGGCAAGTAGTGAGCAATTCCACACAGCCAAACAGTGCTTCGTGGTGACAATTGTAGTGTTTATTGTGACGCCTTTTCTCTCCACTCCTGTAATCAACTTTCATTTTTATCCTCTCGCTGCACTCCAATTGAATTATTTTATTTTATTTCCCTTCCACTGCCTCTCCATAGTTTTATGACTTTTTTTATTAGTTTAAAGGAGTCTTATTTTGATTTCAATACCACAAACAGATGCCAACTGATGAAATGTGATACCTTAGTAATTTAGACTTAGTTATTACCATATCAACATATAATCTTGTTGTCATATACATACACACACATGTGTGTGTCGTGTTCTCATGTCTTATGTATTTTTATTTTGCTATGTACTCATGTCCATCCAATTTTGCGCTATATATTATAAAGTATATGTGTCATTCTTGTGCTTTGTAGATGAAAAATGGAGCCTTTTTATAACACTTGTCATTCTTGACCTTGGACCACAATAAAATTTCATAGTAATGAATTTATTAGAAATTTTATTTTTAATAGAACAGTGTAAATTTTTATCCATATAGTTTGCTCACTTCTAGTGGGATAAAGCTTCACTGTTATAACTACAGCAGAAGAACAAGGATAGCAGACAGGGACCATAATTTCTATCCTACAACTAGCAGATCCTTTCTAATGCCACAATTTTTATCAGTGTAATGCAACCATGAAGGAAGTCACGACTAAAATGCTTATCTCAAATGATGTGGTACTCTTACTAGAGTATAGAGTTTTACCCCCTGTAGTTTTTCTTAGAATCTCTGTATTTTCAGTTTTTAAGTCAGTTGGCTGTTCATCTATCTAACTGAAAGCTATGAGTGGTAGTTGTTTGAAGTCTCCTGGGAGTTAGTTTCCTTTCTTAGCTATATATATCTATATTACAACAATCAATGTTGTTGTAATAATTCTTTCCCCCAGGAGTAAAATCAAGCTTCAATTCTCTGAAACTCTATGAACCTTAATAACTCCAAATTAGCACTAAGTATCAATCAAATATTTATATAAGGTTTCAAACTTACAAATATAAAATAAACAGTGAGAAAATTATTCAAAATTAAAAAACAACTTTTTTAAAAAGAGTCTTTCCTTTGCTTCAAATCCTTAACTTCCACTGATTTTTAGATGTAATTAATGGCATTGTATTACAGAGTTGGATTGTTATATTATTCGGGGATAAGAGTTTTGGGCAATTGACAGGACAAGTTTTGGAGCAATCGCTACGACATGTAGACTCTGTCAAATTACACACACAAAGCTCATAAGTAGATCAAGTCTAACGAGAGTTTGTCCCCAACCATGCAAAGGTTTACATCTTCTAAAGCAAATGCTTCATATTAAGTTGTTCATTACTTCAAACCATGAAGTAGGGTAATTAATGGGAACTAAAAATAGTGACACTAAATTAACATATCATGGTAAAAATAATTACTAAAAGAGATTGATTCCTCAGAAGAAATAAAACCATTTTTATTCATAAAAAGTAATGTGTGTGAACGTGTGACATCAATCAATATTATGCAGAGTGACCCAATCAAATGCATCTAAACTGCTCAATTACCTTACCTTAGATAGCAAAGATAAATCAAGTGCGTTGAAGTCATCATATTTAAAATCCTTTACTTGTTTATAATAGCTTTCCAGGGAAACTACTTCACAACCAATTATATTTGCCATTTTATGAGCCAAACTAGTCTTCCCAGACCCACTTGGACCTCCTGAAAAGCACAACTTCTCCATGATAAGTGATTCTATCAGAACTACTGCTGTTAAAAATGCATGCTGAGACTGAGATGAAGCAAAATTGATTCAGCATTATTCAGTACAGCAGTAATCAAAAGAAAAGGCCCGATATGACTTTTACATCCACATTCATGTCGAAATCATTAGACTAAAATATTTATTAATAAAAGGCTCAATTTTGGCTTATGAAACAGGAGTGGGACATGGGGCTTAAGGTGATCTGCACTTGAGTCAAGTTATCGACTCCATTTCCTGTTAAGAAATTTGAGATAGCAATATTTTGATTCAGCTCAATTAGTTTCCAGCTTTATCAGCAAGCATGTGAAGAACCAACCTGGTATTTCTAAAACGATAATAGCTAAAGTGACTTTCATTTATCTTTAAATGCCTCCTTATATAAATTATATCAGTGTGAAGTCTTTTCCTCTTAAATATTTGTGCGCTAATGGGGATAGGCAACAACTACAAACAACCGAAGGAGGACGCTGTATCAAGAAATGTCCATATTACCAATTCCAACTATGACTGGGAAACCTTTATTCTCCAACAATGCCTGGAAAATAAGCAAATAGGATTCCATCAAACACATAAATATGAATGTCCTATGGAATTGTAATCTTCAAAACATAAGACAAAGAAGAAATTTCCAAGCCTTTTGCTCCTTACTTGTATTGCTTGAACAGCCAAAAGCAATCCCCTGTCCAAGTCAAATGAATCAGGCATTGGAGCAAGCCTAATACTATCCCTGAAAGATGAAGGATCTGTGGTTGCTTCATGAGAGAAGTCTTAATATAAAGGAAATTTTAAATAAACATGTAGAAAATTATCTACAAAATTATTTGCATCCTCCAATTCAAGGAAAAATACCTAGGACTGAATTGTCAGGCTGGGAGGAATCTGAAGATATGAACTGCCATGCAGCCACAACAGGTTCCATTTTAGATTTTGTTGGGGATCGAGTCCATGGCTGGGGTAAATCCTCAAGCCCAGTAACAACATTAGGAGTAACGCGGATTGGCTTTGGGGCAATGATCGCTGTTTCTTGACTACCAGCCACAGTAGTATTAGACACAAGTGGTGGAGTACTAAGACGAGGTACACCTGCAAATGGAAGTGAGAAGTTGAATACAAGTAAATGCAACTTCTCTCCAATTTGTAATCTATAACTATAATATATCTATAATGTAAATCTATAACTACAACAAAGCGAATATCCCTTTCTGCTCTCCACATTTTATTGGACCCTTTATGCTTTGACAATTCTCTAAACCATTCACTGCACAATATTTGCTTCTTTTATAGCCTCTTGTCAAATTAATTATATTGAACTGTTTTAAAAAAGATTACATATGTGTACAGATGTTCCTGTCTTTGCACTAGTCTAGACAATTAAGATAATCTACTGGAAATAAACAATTCAAGTAGTCATGAAGGTAATTGGCCATATGTTGTCCTCACACTCTTCAAAACACTATTTTCATGTTGTAGCAGTTATCATCACTTGTAAGGAAAACAACTGAATTAACTAAATGTGCATAAACTATATTAAAGGGAGAGCATCCCAATCCCTACCTTTTCTCTCCAGAATCATTTCCAGATATGATTTGGTAATCCA
>Ga0214544_1000066_pt1 | contig 125476 bp, 70 predicted proteins | sample CNSS3metaG_FD_160074 | JGI IMG/M metagenome (GOLD analysis project Ga0214544, IMG submission 160074) | Root nodule microbial communities from cowpea collected in UCLA plant growth center, Los Angeles, California, USA - CNSS3 | ecosystem: Host-associated > Plants > Roots > Nodule | place: USA...
GGCTCAAGTTAGCAGAGTAGCTGCAGAGAGAGTGTTAGAAAGTTTTAATGATGAAGCAGCCAGTCAAACTAGCAAACTGACAGAGGCCAGCAGGACCATAAAGGATCTAGAAGATAAACTATATCAGGTTCAGGATACTAATAAGTCACTTGAAGAGGCGTTATCAAAAGCAGCAAAGGATATTTCTATTCTTTCCGAAGAAAAAGAGCAGGCTCAAGTTAGCAGAGTAGCTGCAGAGAGAGTGTTAGAAAGTTTTAATGATGAAGCAGCCAGTCAAACTAGCAAACTGACAGAGGCCAGCAGGACCATAAAGGATCTAGAAGATAAACTATATCAGATTCAGGATACTAATAAGTCACTTGAAGAGGCGTTATCACAAGCAGCAAAAGATATTTCTATTCTTTCTGAAGAAAAAGAGCAGGCTCAAGTTAGCAGAGTAGCTGCAGAGAGAGTGTTAGAGAGTTTTAAAGATGAAGCAGCCAGTCAAACTACCAAACTGGCACAGGCTAGCAGGACAATAAAGGATCTAGAAGATAGACTATCTGAGGTTGAGGGTAATGTCAATTTATTGACTGAAAAGTATAATGCTGATCAAGTTGTCAAGACTGAGACAGAAAATGAATTGAAGAAGCTGCAAGATGAAGCTGCAAATCATGCCAACAATTTGGTAGGTGCCTCTGAAACTATAAAATCACTGGAGGATGCATTATCAAAGGCACAAGATAATGTTTCCGCCTTAGAAAATTCAAATAAAATTGCAAAGCAAGAGATATCTTCACTCAGTTTGAAGTTAAATTCATGCATGGACGAGTTAGCTGGAAAGAATGGCAACTTAGAAAACAGGTCCTTAAAGCTCATTGGACTCCTTAATGATCTTCAGGTGCTCATGAAAGATACTACACTATTTCCCAGAATAAAACAATTCTTTGAGAGGAAATATGAGACCCTGAAGAATATGAATCTCGTTGTCAACAAAATTAGAGATAATGTTGCCTTGACTGCAAAGGACACAAAAGGACAGCTAGTGATGGAGGTAGTATTGTTACCACCCTCTTTTGGTTGTTATTGTTTTCTCCTATTCCGTTCGTTGAATGCTTAATTAACCTGTTAATGCGCGCCATCCAAGCCTTCTCATCAGTAACATATATGTGTCCACATATAATTGAAAAAAAATTAATGGTGATCAATGCATGATATGAGTATTGATTAGAAAATTACACAGGGCTTTTGATGTCAACTGTGCTGTTTCGAATCTTTTCTTTCTGTCAAATCATTCTGTGTGTGTGTGTGTGTCTATTGTTGTTTTTGTTCTGTTAGTATGTTTTTGTCTATATTTCTTTCTAAATGTGTTGTTTGCTCCAGGAAAATACACTTTTGAGAAAAACATTCTTGGATGGTCCTCAAAATTTTGAAGTTGAACTGGACAACACAGAGATTGATGGTGCTGATATTGACACCATAATCTTATCATTTGGAAAGATTGTGAAAGCATTTGAGTTGAGCTACAAACACATTGCAGATAAGTTTGATGAATTTTCAGATTCTATGGATGAGTTTATTTCTCCTCTCCATGAAAAACTGTTGGAAACTGAGACCATCTCGGAGACTATTGTCCAGAACATGGAAAGTATGAAAGAAGAAGCAAATACCATGAAAAAGTTGAAAGAAGAACAGGAAAATATTATTGCCACTTTACAAAACAATATCAGTGTTTTGCTATCTGCATGCACTGATTCTACCATTGCACTTGAGAGTGAAGTTGACAAGAATCTTGGGCTACTAGACTCCATCCCTGAGGTTGAAAAGTTAAACCTTGAAGCAGGTGTGCAAGCAGATCATCATAAGAACAGTAAATACGTGGAGGCCACACATAAGTTGTTTAGTACTTCTAGAAAAGCTCAAGCTTTGATCAGACAGTTTGAATGTAGAAGTGAGCAGTTAGGTGCAACAATTGAAGATTTACAGAATAAATTGAAAGAAGCAACAGTTGCTTTTGAATTAGTCACAGGTGATAGAGACTTAAATAAAAGCAGAGTTTCGCTGCTGGAATCTGATATTCAATCACTCCAAAGTGCTTGCAGTGAGCTTAAGGATAAGTTAGAGAGTTATCATGCCTTAGAAGAACAATTGAAAGAAAAGGAGGCTGACATTTCATCGATGCGCAATGCTTTGTTGGCAAAAGAAGGTAAAGAAATTTGATATGTTTCTTGACTTAACCATATTGGATTTTATTTGATTTCATATATTGATTTAATTTCAAATCTTACATTTTCCATTGGCAGAAACCCCCCTCCTTACATCATCTCAAATGAGGGATCTCTTTGACAAGATAGATAAGATCAAAATCCCTATTGTAGAGTCTGAAGATGACTTGGAGCTACCTACTTCAGACCCTATGAAAAAACTCTCTTACATTATTGATAGTATTACTAGGTTGCATAATCAATTAAACTCTATGTCTCATGATAAAGAAAAGCTGCAGTCAATCCTTGAAATAAAGGATCTTGATATTAAGGATATGAAGGAGGAAGTTAAACAACTCAGTAGAAACTGTGAAGATGCAAAAATGCTCAAGAATGAATTGTCTGAGCTCACTTATGTATTAGAAAAAATTATGGATATTTTGGGAGCTGGTGAAGGGGTTGTAAATAGGAAATCCAAGGGTTTGAAGGAATTAATACCAGCATTGGAAAAACGTATTGTTGCCATTCGTTCAGAATCTGATGATTCAAAATCCAAGGCCCAAGAACTTGATATTAAATTAGTTGGAAGTCAGAAGGTTATTGATGAATTAAAAACCAAGGTTAAACTACTTGAAGATTCACTTCAAGATAGGACTTCTCAGCCAAACATTGTCCAGGACAGGAGCATATATGAAGCATCCTCATTACCTACTGGGTCTGAGATAACTGAAGTTGAAGAGGTGATCAATTTTAACTTTGTTTTCTAAGCTTATAGTTCTTACATAATGTGATATTTGAAGTGGATCTGCAGGGATATTTAAGTTCAAATGTTTCAACTATTCATTAGAAAAATATTCTGTGATTCTTTTCGTGACATAATATTGATGGTTTAATGTGTCATTAGTTAACACCTGTCTTTGTCTTTCTGAATTGATCCTGAAATATGAAAAATGGACATGTCTATCTACCGTTGCCTTATTCCTTCACACATATATTGGATATTCATTTGATTTCTGACTGACCATGTCTTTCTTTTTCTTTTATCAATTCATTTATATTATGATGCATTCTCGAATTATGTGTTAAAGTGATTAAGGGAAATGCGTGTTAAGTGTATGCTTCTTTACACAGGGTTCATCACGTGGCAAGAAAGCAATATCACCGGTCTCATCAGCTGCTCATGTGCGGAATATGCGAAAAGGATCTAATGACCATCTTGCACTTGATATTAGTACGGAGTCTGATAATTTGATTAATAGAGTGGATACGGATGAGGATAAAGGTAATTATGAGCTTCTCATTATTGTGAATTTCTTGATTTGAAAATTTGACGACTTAATTCTAGGTTACTTTGCAGGTCGCGTATTCAAGTCTTTAAACACTTCTGGATTTGTACCAAAACATGGAAAGCTCATTGCAGATCGTATTGATGGACTCTGGTAAAATTGCTATTTTCTTTTACTTTTTTAAACCAATGGTAAACGAAGAGTGTTTAAAATTGCCTGTTTTTTAACATGAAAGAATCGTAGAATTTACATGGTAAAATGGATGGCCGTAAGTTGAAAGCAGAAGACCTAAAATTTTAAAGATGATATTTTTGCGTAGAATCTCAAAAAAACTATCCTGGGTTGAGAAAGACCAGCCAGAGGATGCTAAAGATCTATGGTTTGGAGAGCGTTACTAAACTGTTAAAATGATTTCATTCCATAGGAAAAATTTTTAAGGCTACATATATTTGGAATTATTTAGGAAAAAACAAAGTTATCTTTCTCCTAGTATCAAATTCAAATCACCATACACCATGACATTTTCTTTGGAAAAAAGGGACTAAAGATTTGTTCACAAACTCTATTTTATTAATGAAGGTAAATAGGCCCTGAATAATTGGAATTGATTTATTGGCGTTGTTTAGTTTGTTTAATGATAAAACTGCTAAAACCGCTTAACAAGACACCTATATGTGTTTAGTGGCACTGTGGTAACTACTTTTAAATAAAACCATTAAATAATTGGGTAAATTCCGATCTCTATTATATCAATGCCAATAGTTCCTTTTAATTGAACTTAAATACATTAAATGGAAGCATTTTCAGAAATACAAATTCAAAGAATAAACATTAGTTTTACTGTTGCAAATTTCCATTTATTTTGAATTCTATCAAAAAAGAGGAATTTGATTTCCCTATGCAGGGTATCTGGTGGTCGAGTTCTCATGAGTCGTCCTAGAGCAAGATTAGGAGTTGTTGGTTATTTGCTTATCTTGCATATCTGGCTGCTGGGAACCATCTTGTAGAAAAGTTGACATCAAACCTACCTGGACTGCTCAACATTGGATCTCCGGCGTCTGCAAATTGTATTATAGATATAAAGTTGTCTCTTTTTATTTTTTCTTTTTATTCTTAATGAAGCCTAACCCGTTTTACTCATATCTCGTCAAATCCTTTATTTGTTCTCTGGAGTCACATTTTAGGGATTCAGAGATTCTGGTCTTCAATGTTTGGGCTCATATTTTGACAGTTTTTTTTTTTTTTATTTTCAAAATCGAAGCCCCTTCATTGTATTGACCTACAATTGTTTCAGTATCATAGTATGTGGTGGGTAGAAAGTAGGTAGATGATTTTTTTTTTGCATGCCAATGTAATAAAACTGTAGAAAGATTTTAAGGGTGATTCATTTATACAGTGACCATTTGAAGGATAGCTCTTCTCTCTCTTTATCGAGGAAAGCTTGTATATGTGATTTTGTATGTTTTCATTGTTTTACTGTTTAATACTTTATGTTCTATCATTATTTTGAGTTTTTTTTAATTGTTTTTCAATTTCTTAGCTTCAATTTAGTATATGTTTGTAAAGAATTCAATGTTTTTCTTTTTGCCAATGTTTTTTAATTGCTTAATTGAAGAAGTCAACGTACCCCTGATTTGGTTCCATCATTTCTATACGTATAACTATTACCTTACACCTACCTTACACCTACCACTCATTCTGACATTGTCTCCTTTGGTCTATATTGTCCGGAAACGGAAATGACATGGATTGGACAAGTTGGACAAGAAGATATGACTAAATTAAAAAAATAGGACATAAAACATGATGTGTATATATATTTTAAGTTTAAAATTGTCAATTAACACATTGTCAACTAACACAAAAATGAATCTAATCTATCTATCTAATATCCAATATGCAAAGTGATAATATAAGATTTATTTTTTATTTTAATCGTTAAAATCATGTCAAAGATAAAAAAATATATTTTAAATTAAACATAGTATATCTTATAAATATTGTAATATCGTATAAGTATCGGTGACTGTCTGATAAATACACAAAACTCAACATTTATGAAAAGTGTGAGAGCATCATCCTTTGGTGCATTCCCTTCACAAACTACCACATCCTTTCACCTCTCCACGGAAATGAAGAAAATAAGGATAAGCATGGCACCTGTCTGTTTAAATTTAGCATACAATTAATGAAAATGATTGTGAGAATTTATGACTTTCTCTGCCTCTTCTAGTGTCCTCTCTTTGTGATAATTATGTTGAGTGAATGATATGTAGTACACTTCATTTTTAAAACCCTGGAATATGTTTGGATTTTGATCATTATCTGGGTTGGATTGTGAGCATTCAAAGAAGTACACTTGTATTTTGATATTTTTTTTATTATCATTTGATATTATCTTTAATTATTATTTATTTTTCTTTTTTTTAAAGAAAGTTAATTTTTATTAAAATTATTTTATCTTTATAAAAATCGTCAAATACATTTAAATAAACTTTTCCTTTAAAAAATAAATATGGTAAATTACCTACCAGTCCTTTCCTTTGTTTTCATTTTTCTCTCCATACAAATTTTGGGCTGAAACAAAATTATAATCTGTTTAATCTTCAACGACTGTAATGCAACGCAAATTTCTTCTTGCACCCCATCGTTACGGAATTTATTTTCCAAAACACATAATTTCCTCTTTTGGAAATTTTGATGGGTGCAGGTTGAGGTGTTAAAATGGGTTGGAACCTATGAGCCAACCTGCTCACCACGGGTTTGGGCCGGATTGGGTTAATTTTTTTTACAAATTTCAATACGGGTTAATTTTTGACCCGACTCATCTAGAATCCGACTCACCTGGGTTGAACCTGTAGTGAGCCGGGTTGGTGAACCAATCCGCAGATAAAAGGGTTACACAAGTATTTTTATTAAGTTGAGCTTTACATATGGATCATGTTAAGCTGCCTTTTTTAGCCAACACATAATTAATTTGTATTTTTTTTATTTTGATTTGTATTTAGATTGTATTAAAGTTTATTTAGATTTTAATTAGAATTACAATTTAGTTTTGACTGAAAAAAATAAAAAAAATGTATTTTTTTTAATTAAGTAAACCCGTGGTAAGCCGGGCCAAAGTCGAATTATTTTGGCTCACTAAAAAGTGAATCGGGTTGGATTAGTTCACTAAATCATTAATCCGTGGTGGATCGAGCCAAATCGAGTAGGATTATCCATTTTGACAGAAAGAAACTCTGCACGACCATATTTAAATTATTATTGTATTTTAGACTTTCCTTATAGTTTTATCTTTAAAAAAGTTTCTAAAAATTGAAATAGAAAAATATATTTAATTTTTTTATTTTAATTTGTAAACAATGTAAGAGTATTAATATATAAAATAGTTTCCAATAATAACAACACGTTCTCTAGTTAATAATGAGGTGAAGGTTGGATAGAGAGATGAACGAGTCGCTTCTTCCCGTACGTTAACTTACCATACGAGGAAGATATTCACACCACAACTAATTACAAGTGTAATTTTTTTAATTTAAAAATGATTATTATACAACTCTTCACTATGCATTTTTTTTATTATTAAAAAATCTCTTATTTATTCTGAAGTGAATATACTCAATCGTTTAATGGAAAATCAAAATACTAAAAATAGGTAGACTGAATAAGCTATTAATACTTCATTCATTGTAAAAATAGTCAGATGTTATTTTGAAACGGAAACAGGGTTATGAAAATAAATAATAATTATTGAGTATATAAATCATTTACAGATAAAACAGAATTAAGAGAAGATTGGAACAAATAAATATTTATATTTTAGTTTTAATCATTTGAAATAATCTACGTCCAATATTAGTCTCTCAAGCATCCTTTTCTCCCGTTGGAAAAAATGACAAAAAGTAAAACACATTTTAATGTTAAAACAAAAAAAAAGTCAGATTAAAGTTGCGTTTTTTATTTGTTGTCCAAATATAAACCGTAAAAAGTTAATTGTTATTTTGTAACAGAAACAGTAGTGGGAAAAGGACAACATTTGGTCTGTGCTATAGTTAACAAAAAATTAAAAATAAAAAATAAAAAAATGTACACAATTAATTAAAAATTAATTAAAGCGTGTTTTAGATGAGTTGGCCATGGAAACCCTACAGCTATCTCTTCTTCTAGATCTTTTATAAAACGCTATGCATTCCATCACTTTTCGCATTCATCATTCTCTGTATCTATTCATTTTTCTTTTCATTTCGGGCTTTGTTGATTATCAATAAGCTTCAATCCATGGCTTCGGTACGATTCCTTCTTCTTCACCACCTTCTCAATTACCATGCATGGCATTGCATTCATATCATTTCTCTTATTTTCTTGTAAGAACGAAACAGCTTGTTACAAACGATAAAAAGGAAAAATTTCCAATTTTTTTATCGACCCAGATGATATATCTGATCAAATCCAGAAGAAAGAATCAATCTTTTCAATAGTCATTTTCTTTTATGGAAACAAATCTTGTTTATGCCATCATTCTCTTTGTTGGCAAATCTTAAGATTGTTTGCAATATGCCATGGCAAAAGCTTTAACCAATTCATCATTTGTTTCTGTTTTTTGGGTGTTATTCACATTTTTGTTCATGCAGTATGATCAACAACAAGGAAAGCCATTACCCAAGTTTGGGGATTGGGATGTGAACGATCCTGCTTCAGCGGAAGGATTCACTGTTATATTCAACAAAGCCAGAGATGAAAAGAAAGTCGCCTCAGTCTCGGGACGATTCCCTTCTCAACGAAAACACGATTCTCGAAAACGCAAGAATCAAAAAAAGAGCAAGAGTTCCACTAACCCAAAGGTACATTTTCTTCAAACTATGATTAACAATTACCAGTTTTTCATGATCTGACATATATATATATATATATATATATATATACATATATATATATATATATATATATATATATATATATATATATATATATATATATATATATATATATATATATATATATATGCCCATTTTCAATTTTGATGATCTGACATATAATCTTGGATGATGCATTCTGAGATATACCCATTTTGGCAACAAGAATTCCTTTCAATGCAGATTCAATTACGTGATCTTATTTGTGTTCATCTTTTTGGTGCAGAAAAAATGGTTTTGCTTTGGCCCATAGAGGAAGATTATTACAGAAGGAGGTGTTCGTTGATGGGATTGATTCAAAATCTTATTAATACTTATTAATTTGTTCTTGAGACTCGGGTGAAGTGAATAGTGCAGCTGATGGATGAATCCTGTTTTAGTTGTTTCATGTATTGTATTGTGTTATTTATGAATTGCAACATACTTACATGAATCAATGTCAATCTTTTTGCACGTCAATAAACCATAAATATATATTATTATATTACCCCTAATTTTATATCAGGGTGTTTTTATTGCTAAACTTTCCCAGTTTCTGCTTTTTATTTTACAGAATATCTTTATGCAGCCGTCTTCCATCAATAATTTAAATGAATGCTGTGTTGAAAAGTTGTATGTGATGATGGAATTTAATCACGAAACGTTTGAATTAGCCATGTTTAATTAAATACCGCACACGTGTGCTTCTAGATGAAGCATGCTACTTTTATATATATAATTGTTGTCTTAAATTTTACAGATAGTGCTTAAATAAAAAAAAAAAAAGTTAACTGAGAAACTTAAAAAAGAAAGGAAGGAAATTAAATTGATATTAGGAAAAGAATTTGGTCTACATGTATTGTTATAATTTATTTTATAATAAGTATCATAAACTTTGAATTAAAACTAAAGTTTGTTTATAAATAAGGAGTATTATTTTAATGTAGATCTACTTATTTTAAATTTAGAAGAAATTGTTTATAAATAAAAGAAAATTGTTTATATGAATTATTTTTTCAATTTTATAAACTCCTTATTCAATTTATGTAAAGTTTTGTTGCCTATATGAACTTTTTTTAAAGAAATCTTGTAATATATGAGTATGTATATGAAATGATTGTTTTAAAATTAACAAAGCATAATTAATTATGAAAGTATAGTGTAGGGTTGAGTAGGAAGATTTGGTAAGAGATTGGTTTATGATTTCCGTACAAGTCAAGGTCTTTTAACACTTTGGTTGGTATTTGTCGAATAAAACAACAATTCTTAAAAGGACTGTCATATATATATCTTGGGAAATTCCGAAGCAAGCAAATTGTGGTGAAACAAACATCACGTGGGAGTGAAGGACTGTGTTCTCAGCATAATTAAGGAGGAACAGAACAGAACAGGAAAGTGGCAGCTTCGATTCAATGCAACTGTTTGAACTCTGAACTCTGAATCTGCAGATTGTAACTGTCAAATGAAATCAGAATGCCGAGTTGCGCCGTCAAAGGAGGTTGCCCCACAGACTATATAGCCATTGCTCTATCCATTCTTTCCTTCACTGTGTAAGTTTCTCTCTTTGCCCTTATTCGTGTGTAACGGGTCGTTCTTGTTGTGCCAAATTTGCCACTTTACCTGCTTGATCTTATGACCCTAAGAGTTTTGAGCTTCAGTAAAAAGTTGAAATCTTGTATTTATTTATATATACCCTTTTGGTTTCCCTCCATCCCTATGAAGCAAAATTGCTTCTTTCCCCCTACCTGATCTGCTTACTGATTAAGGGTGTTTCCTTGGTGGGGCTCTCTCTTTGATGATTCATGTGATTCCTGTTTTTGGGTGATTTGGTTTGTTCTTTTGGCTCGTCTTTACGGTATCATTTGTTTCGAAATGAGATATACGTTTAGACTATAATTACTTTTATGGTATCAAATAATTTCATAAAATTAGTTTATGTACAAACTTATCTTAGCTTATTGTGAAAATCATTTTACTTTTTGAAAGTGGTTACGAAGAAGTTTGTCTAAACAGATCATATGTGACATTTGTTTTATGATGCATTTGCTGTTGGTTGGCTTCTATTCTTCAGGCTTGTTTTATGGTGCATAGTTCCCTTCATAGTTCACAAGGTTCCTCGTACCAAAGGCAGTGGCTTCTGGATACCTGTAATTCAAATTGTTGCCAGCTTCTTCCTTCTTCTATCGCTCGTGGTAGAAATGGGTTATTTATGTCTCTGTCATTTATTTTCTGTTAAATTAAACAATCCCAACTTGTGAAGTAGTTTGGTGTTACTGCAGTATCAACTCAACGTTGCCTTGTTCTCAAGCTTAGTGATTGTATATTTGTTTTTTATGCAGATATCGAATAATTATTTGAAACTTGGGGAGAGGCATTGGTTGCGGTCGTGCTACCTATGGGGAGGTTATCTTTCTTTTTGCCATCTTTTCTGACTTGTTTATGCTTACGTATTGAAAAGAGGAACACTTTAATCATGTTTTTCCTGTTTATTTTCAGCCTGGGGTGAAGGTCCACTAGGGTTTGGTTTGCTCTTAAGCTGTCGCATAACACAGGCTTCACAATTATATTTTATCTTTGTCAAGTAAGTGACATCTTGTCGGAAGTTTCTGACTGTCTAGCTGTTAACCGTTAAAGTCAAAATGATGGCTTTAGGGTGCTTTTGGATTAAACAACTTAATTAAGTGCTTAATGGGTAACTATTTATCTTGTAAACTCTTATGTATACTTTCTTGGGTAATCAGAATAGGAAATATGATTAAAGTCTAAGCTATTTTTCATGAGTGGTCATAGATATTGGAGGGCTTACTGAAATGAACTCAACAAGTTATGGACAAATCATCAGCTGTGGACTTGTTCAAACAAATTTTTCCTTAAACACTTGTAGGAGAAGATTAGTTTCTTCATAAACAAAGATTAGTTTATTCATAAGTCAATTTCGTGGAAGTTTTCCCATATTAGTTCCTCTAAAAGATCATCTTTAAACTATTCATAAACTAATTTTAATTTGTGGAGAAGTTTTTCGTTTCATGATCCACAGCTTAAAGCAGTCAGTGTGTATTTTCCACAACCACAACACATGGCAACCAACCTGTTGAATTTATATGATCATAACATTCTGTTTGTCTGATTGGTTTTCACTGGTGAAACTATTATTCACTTGAGCTCATGGAGGCTTGTGATTTTTTACTGATGCGGTTATTTGTACTCATGATTGGCCATAATTAATTGGCACTTTGCCTATTACTTCGAGATGCTATAATATTTTGTTGTCGATACTTCTTACTGCAATTTTTAACTGGTGCTAAAGGAGTCATCATTCATTTATGGCTTGGGTGTTTAATTTCCTCCTTTACTGATCTTTCAGGAGACGTTTACCACTGATAAGATCATATATATTTCTTCCACTTATTCTACTTCCCTGGATTGCCTGTGCTGCTGGTATGAATCTGAATTAATTTTAATTTTCTTATCAGTCTAGTTTTTATTTAGTGCTGCCGGTGTAATTTTTTCACTTTCATCCATAGAATTTCATTTTCTTTATCTCCTTCTATCTAGTATTTCAAAATTTTGCTGGACTTTGTTGTCTCTTCAGTTGACATAGTTATTTTATTTTAAGTGTTTCTGCTTAATGTCCATGATTTTCTCAACATCTTGTGAAGTTTATGGAAGTGATTGCCAGAACCCACTTCCCTTTCTTTCCTCAATCCTGTCTCATTTGTTTATGTTCTTTCCCCTATTTATTTCTAATAGAATTATTCATTCATTCTCTAGTTATCCATTGGATGAAGCCTCTAAGCAGTCGCTGTCACATGAGAGCTCAATGGACCATCCCAGTTATAACCCTTCACTCAGTGTATATTGCTATTTTGGTTGGAGTTACAACTGCTGTTCATCACATAGAATTCAGGTTTGATGAACTCAAAGACCTCTGGCGGGGAATACTCGTATCAGCTGTGTCCATTGGTACACCTTTTTCTAGATTTATAAAAAACTCCTTATTTCTCTGTTTATTTTGATGTTCCTAGCTTCTTAGTAACCTGTTCTCTAAGGATGTGTTACTAAGGAGATGAATTAGCCCTTAATTTCTTAGTAAGTTAGGTTTTCTGTTTTCAGGAAAAAAAGAAAGTTTTTTCTACCTAAATCTAAATGTGTAACATCCAAGTTAAAAATGTGATACCATAATCAATGTTCACTCCGAAATTCATATTTGCAAATGTTACAGATATCGCATATTCTTTAACTAGTGTGCTCCGACAACTAGTTTTGCAGAAGCTTTACCTTAAACATAATATTTACTCTAAAGACAATATTGTTCACTTTCTGAAAATAGACTTCATACTTTATAGTTTCTTCATCAACCACAATTTTTTAATCACATTTAACCATGGCTTTCTAAAGTAAAAACCACCGCATTCATTTTGCATTGCCCGGTCCTGTATCGACTTATTTATTTTCAAAGTAGTGTTATCAAATATGAGAATGGATATTTTCTGCAAGGCTTTTTCTTGGTGATCTCTATGATTTATCTTTGCTTATTTATCATGGCAGTTGTTTGGGTTACTGCTTACATACTTAATGAAGTTTATGACAATATCTCATGGCTTGAAGTTGCCTCTAGATTTCTGCTTTTAGTTGTGGTATGCTTTCCTACCGTTTCTTATGTCTCAATACTATGAAATCTCAGACATTTTCAATACGTTGGAAGTTAAGTCCAAGTGATTACTCTGTGAATGCTTTATTTACTTCCATTCTATGTGGGTTTTGTTCAAAGGCTAGCATACTTGTGGTTGCTTTCTTTTCAATATCAAGTTCTCAACCACTTCTCTCACAAATCAGCTTGAGGAGAAGAGAAACCCGAGAATTTCGCACAATGAGCCAGGCTCTGGGCATACCTGATAGTGGGGTATTAGCACAAAGTGAACCAATTTCAAGGATAGATCCTAATGAGCCATTGGATAAGCTTCTCTTGAATAAGAGATTCCGGCAATCTTTTATGGCATTTGCTGATAGGTAAAACATCCTTTGTTTCTACACCAGTATGTTGGTAGATATTTGTACGAATTATAGTTTCTCTCGAGGAATTCTGATGAAAGTTTTGCATCTAAACATCAAAGTTGGACTAAAGTATGCATATTTTTCTCTTTTATCTTTGTTTAAACTAAAAAAAGAAAAGTAATATTGTTTTCACATATATACAGTTGCTTGGCTGGGGAGAGTGTGCACTTCTTTGATGAAGTGTATGAGCTTAGTAAAATACCTGAAGATGACTGCGTGAGAAGGATCTATATGGCACGACATGTTATTCAGAAATACATAGTTGCAGGTGTGTAATTCCTATTCCAGGTGGCTTCCTTCTTTCATCCTTTCTCTTGGTTATTTCCACAATGATCAGTTTTTGCCATATTCAGAACTGTAAGATCAGTTTTCTTTCAATCCTTTTGTCAACACAGTTATTTGATTTAACACATTCGTATGTCTCATCCATGGTGTGCCAGTGAATGAGTTGAATGTTTTGCAATCTTTCCTTCAAATATGGGAGCTTTCTCTGATATTATTGCTAGAATATAATTTTACAGGTGCGGCAATGGAGGTGAATATCTCTCATAGAAGCAAACAAGAAATTTTGTCTACTTCCAACCTAGCGCGCCTTGATCTCTTCCAAAATGCACTCAACGAGATCATTCAGTTGATGAGAACTGTAAGTTTCTTAGGCTCAACACAATTTTAGGAGACACCCTTGATTAAAATTGAGTGATGTTATGTTCTCACATTCCAAATAAGATCATGTTAGACATCATTATGAACTTTCACATCTCAGCTATTATGTTGACAACCTATGTCCTGAGGTTCATACTCAGTTCTTTTTATGAGAAATAAATGAAGATAGAATCTAGACAACATTACAAACAACGTCACACGAGTATCTAAATTTTTCCATTAAAATTAGGCAAGCCATTGCTGCACAGTTTTTCATCTAAATTGAACATTCCACTTGTGCAGAACCTGGCACGAGATTACTGGTCATCGATGTTCTTCCTGAAGTTCCAAGAAGACTCCAATTTGAGATCCAATGAATATGAGTTGGAACAAATGACAGGGTGGAACTTTTCCCCAAGGTTGAGTTCTGTGCATGGTGCAGATGATCCTTTTCACCAGGACCATCTTCTCAAGAGCTCAGGCTGTAGCAGTGATACTACTACTGACTTATGACTTGTTAGTTGTTACCACACTTATTTACACAAGTTCTCTAGTTTGGTAATGCCTTAAAAAAAGAAAATTACTGATATGTTTTTTTCTGACTACATTTATGTTCATTGTCCATAGAAGATGAACAGTGGAGGAAAGTGGGGGAGATATAAGGAAGAAGTAACAGTATTTTCTGACTTTTTCATTTTTATTTTCAATCTATAAAGCATAAGTAGCATCCGTACAGTTAGGCTAGGACCATGTACTTTCTGGCATGTAGCTTGTATTATACTAATTTCATTTGAACCAGGTGTTTGTGTAGCATTTAAAGAGTACAAGGAACAAGAAAGAGATCAAAATGTTGTATGAAGCTAACAACACCCACCTTCCTCTCATGATATGTTATCTCTTTCATTCTGATAATTACTTGTAACAACAACAGTATTGTGAAAGAAAGATGTTAATTACATGTCTCTAGAAGTGGTTTTGCATTATTTGGTATCAAATTTAGCACTTATGCAAATATATTTTATCTAGAGTGATGGATATTTGCTGTTTTAGTTTGTGACAGGAATGAACTGAGTTGATAGCTGGTTGTATTCTGTTTTTGTATTTTTTTTTATAATATTTCATCATCAATATATATTTTAAAAAATCAACAGAAAAATAATAAGAAAAGAAAATCTGAACATTTTGAAAAATATCAATAACATCATTGATTGACAAATCACTTTATCCAACCAAACACACAAACAAAATGTTTTTGTCTTATTCTGTACTTGGTAGATCTGACATTTCATTTATGTAGTAGGTAGGATGCACCTTTTACTAAGATTATCATTAATTATCCTCTGATTTCATACGTAATGTTTAGCAAACTTCATTCAGTCAAGTTATTTAGAAAATCTATTTTAATAACTTGTAACAATTTATAAGACACTATTTGAAGTTTGTTTTGGCTTATGAAAGTCTCAATTTGTTTTTTTTTTAATGATTTCGTGTATTTTGTTTTTCAACATGGTGGCTGAGTTGTCTAACGACAATAACTGTAATGTGAGGTCGGTAGCGTCGAATAAAAAAAAATACATTTAATTATATTTTTTAAAAATAAGATTAATTTGAGGTTTTTAAAAATAGTGAGAACTGAATTAAAAAAATTAAAATAATAGTGAGATAATAGTAAAAAAATAGTATTTTCATTTTTAAAACAAATGTAGCTGATATTTTATATTGTTGGTAGTAGAAATATAGAAGCTGACATGAGGGAAATGAAAGAAATGTATAACAATATTATTGGTTGCCAATTTATTGTGAAACTGTTGGGAATATTTTATTTAATTTTTAAAAAATATTTGTATATACTGTTTTTTCTTTATCAGAAAATAAAAATATATTATACTATAGGAGTACTTGTAAGAAAAATCTTACAGATATATTATTCTTTAGGTGCTGCAATCCAATAATCCTGAATACACAATATTTATAACAATCAGATTCATAAACTTTTCTCTGTAATTTCCAAGCTAGAATTAATTCTCAGTAAATCACGCTATTTTTTGCGACCTTGTAATATTTCTGAACCTTTATTTACAGTTAATCAATTACAAAGATGATTTGACATATAGTGTAATTATTGCACTATTTATATTGCTTAGTTTTTATTATTTAACCCTACATTTAGATATATTAATAATAAATTAATATGATAACAATGATAAAAAAAAAATAACAATACTAAAATGTAATAATATTTAAAAGTACATAGTGTATTATCATACTATTTGTATATAACTTTATTTTATTTCATTTTAAGCTTGGTGGCAAATATTTTATTATATAAGATACATGAAAATATTAAAAGAAAAATGACAAATGTATTAAGCAGTCTCGAATTTGTTAAATACAAGCTATTTGTTATGTCCACAACAAAAATAATTATTATTCCTTTTGTTGTACCAAGATTTATTTAAGAAATTGATATTCTACAATATTTGAGCTGATTAAATACTTTAGAACAAAAATCATATGGATGAAGGTTGATAAAACATTAAACTGCACTGATTTTATTTATTTTTTCCATTTGTGATGCGGATAGGGTTAAAGTCTTAGAAAGAAAGAAAGTCGTGAGATTTCTTGCAATTTGGCTGAAAGAAAATGGAGGGGTTGGACAAGTTTCTTGTGGCAACAAGCACTATAGGCTTCATTTGTGTGTGCAAGGTGTTTGTCAAATTTCTCAAGTGGGTGTGGGTGATGTTCTTGAGGCCACCAAAGAACCTCAAAGAATATGGTTCTTGGGCTATAATCACTGGATCCACTGATGGGATTGGCAAGGCCATGGCTTTCGAACTGGCATCCAAGGGACTCAATCTTCTCTTGGTTGGTCGAAACCCTCTGAAACTTGAGGCGACATTGAAGGAAATAAGAGAGAGACATGGCGTTGAGGTGAAGTTCGTGGTCATAGATATGCAGAAAGTTGATGGAGAAGAAATAGCTAAGAGAATAGAGGAAGCAATGGATGGTTTGGATGTGGGTTTGCTTGTTAATGGTGCTGGTTTGGCTTACCCTTATGCAAGATTCTTTCATGAAGTTGATTCGGAGCTTATGGATGCTGTTGTGAAAGTGAATGTGGAGGCAACAACTTGGATCACAAAGGCTGTGATTCCATCCATGATCAAGAAGAAAAAGGGTGCTATAGTGAACATTGGTTCTGGTTCTTCCGTGGTGCTTCCTTCGTACCCTCTAGTCACTCTCTATGCTGCTACAAAAGGGTAAGTTGGTTCATGGTTAAGTTTGTTCCATTCTCCAATTCCATGTATCATGGACATGCTAGCTTTTTTAGGTGGGAATGTTCTTTGTTTGATAGGAAATCTCACTTTAATTGGTTCAGTTTTATGTTTTTCTTTTTTCTGTCCAAACTATGATAAGAATGGAAATGTGGCTTCATTTTCATTTGCACATGATCTAGACTTTGATGAGGAAATATCCTTTGCGTTTTCTTCAATTTAGAATTGAATATATCATCTTAAATCATGTTGAACAGATATTTCAAGGAGTTTACCCAAGATAACACCTCATCTAGTCCTTTTCTTACCAATCCAACTGAAAAATAAAAAGAAAATGTTGATGTTTAAAGCAGAGATATTTTCACTATCCGAGTTATGATTTTATTTGTAGTTGAATGAAAAATTGTGAATCCAGATCTGAGATGCACTTGCTATGTTTTTCAGATATCTTGCAATGTTCTCCAGATGCATCAGTTTGGAATATAAGCATCAAGGAATTGATATCCAATGTCAGGTGGTCCTCTTTTGCATCTTCTCTCCACTTTCTGTTTGAAATTATTTCATCATGCATCTTTCATACCCTTTTAAGGTTCTAATTGTTTGGTTTTAGAGTATCATCATTCACTATAAGTAGCATCGATAAATTACCAGTGGAAAACACTTTATTCATATTTTAGATTTTGATATAATTTGATAAGGAAACTTTAAAAATAAATAAATATAATTTTTTTATTTTTCTTTAACATCTCCAAATGAATACATATTATTGCATTTCAAATGTTAATCTAAAATATAGATATAAAATATAGATAAAAGAAATTTAACAAAATTCGATGAAGACTATATTTTTAAATTTTAAAGATTAAGATGTATCAAAATTTAAGTTAGAAAAATTTTAATTTTGTATTCAAATTTAGAGATTAGAAATATATTTAATATTTTTAAAAAATATAATCACAGGACCATCCATTTATGTGGGACAAGGCCATAAAGAAGTAACTTATTTTCATGTATAGTTTGAGTCATAAACTAGGAGGAGAAATTGTACAAAGGGTACTTAGTTTCTGCATACTACAACTATTTGCTGCACTTCATAACATAATACATTTTTAACTCGTTTTAGTTTCTGTACTCACAATTTTTTAATTTGTTTTCAACTATAATTCTGAATGGTAAAATTAAAACACACTAATAGTATATGCATGCAAGAATTAGAACATAATCAAATAATAGATATCACATTACAATATAACTGTTTGTGATCATTTTTGATGTGGTGCTGAGTTATACAGACATACATACAGGTTCCATTATTTGTATCAACAAAAATGACCAAAATGAAGAGCTCAGTTTTCGTGCCAACACCAGAATTGTACAGCAAAACATGCATAAGGTGGATTGGGTATGAAAAACTGGTCGAGCCATACTTTCTTCATTCTGTGCAAGGGTTTCCATAAGGGCAATTCCTCCTGCACTTATGGATTCCTACATGTTACGCTATTTTCTTTATTTTCGTGCAAAAGGACTCTCCAAGGACTCCAACAAAGCTAAAAAAACATCATTAGCTGCATCTGATTCCCAAGAACCAAACATCATAAGTTAAGATTATAGTACAAATGACCAAGTCTTTCTGAATGATCTATGATGCATGCTACTTCAATTTATATTATTTATCTGTATTTGATACATTTGTATTATGATCTACATTTCTGAATGATATATGATGCATGATATTTTAATTTATATTATTTATTTGTGTTTGACATATATTCGTATTCAATAAAGTATTCAATAAAATATGACATGTGAGGTCCCTAATGAAATAATTATACTTTTTTTTTTGAATTTTACTTTTTGGAAGTTAACCTACTTCCCATGGTGTTTACTTAATTTATTGCTTTTAACTGTGATTGGTCTGTGTTTACTTAATTTAGTAGTATTTGAATATTTGCTTTGCCATCTTTCTGGTTAACTTGTACAACCATGTGGTTAAGTAGAGCCAGCTGTTCAACTAAAAATATTTTTCACCTCCACTTGTACCATAGGATATCAATTTATTGTGAAAATTTATGCTACTTGAGATAGCATTAAAGTTTATTGGTTGATCAGATTAAAAATCCTGTGAGTTTCATAAGTTAAGTGTTTTTTATTTGAAAAAAAGGTGATAATTTAATATAAAAATATAATATATATTTTATTTCATATCTAAATTATGCAAAATAAAAAGATAATATAATGGATGTATGTAAAGACTCTATGGATCTGATGATGTTTTTTTTAACCACATAGTTTTATTATCAACTATTTCGAAATATATGGAATATAGATAAAAAAAATTAAATATTGTAATGTTTGTTTTGTATGCGAGGATGAAGAGAGATGGATAAAATGTTTTGAATAAAGAAAATCCTTGTTTTAATCACAAAATCAAATAATTATAATAACAACAATTTTTTATCGTTTCTTTTATATTAATTGTATTTTGAATGTATGCAGATAATATTTCATTTTATTTAAAAAAATTATTTTACATGTGACCAACATCACATCATGGTGTATTTCGTGAGCAACTCAAACTCTTTACTTTTATTGACAATAAATTTGATGGTTTCTGGATAATAACTTTGTTTGAGATTTAAATGTAAGTTTAGAATTTATATTAAGAATGAACTAGAAAGTTGAGTAATATATTTATAAATCTTAATTAAAAATTTGGATAGAGTAGTTGTCACAATGGTGTAATTTGACTCAGATTTTATTCTTGATTTTATTCTTGTTGTGTTCTCATAGTTATTTTTTCTTTGAAAAACTTGTTAATGGTATTAAAATTTTTGGTTCAGACTATACTTTTTTCTTTAATATTTGCTTGTTTTCTTTATATTTTTGTTCGATTATGTTTTACTTTTTACATTGACATTTTTTTAATGGTAGATTGTGCATTATAATTTTAAAATGTTATTAGAAGTAAAATACAAACACAAATTCTGTATATCAAACTTATCGTTAGATACAGGTGAGTTCAAAAGTTTTTAAGCAAATTTTTTAAAATATTAAACTAGTGAATAATAGTTAAATCAAATGACAGAAGAATAAGCTAATTTAAACCATACGTATATAAATGTCCATGTGCTATTTATGTAACGTGATTGTTTCTTTTCTGTTTTGAACAAAATTCATGTGAAGGTCTTTCTGCTCCATTTTGATTATTCCATTAAATAAGTACTGTAATACAGGTGCATTTATTGTACTATTTATCATTGCAATAATCATAATCATAATTATCCCATTAAACACAACACAACACAAAAACCACGTCTTAGGCGTGTGTAGAACGAAGACACGTACTATGTACTTACACTAAATGTTTTTCTGCTTTACCATAATACGAACCTTTCAATGGTTTTATCCACTCCCAGTTTTACACCACCCACTGCACTTTCAATAAAACAAACCCTAAATCAAACAAACCCAAAACCAAACACGTCCACAGCTTCAACAATAAATAAAATAAAAAATAAATTTGAAAACTTTTTGGGTTTCACGATTTACCCATAATAAAAAATGTTTTTTTTTTTTCAATTGGCGATATTCATATCCAATGTTCTATTGAAAAATGAGGTGTAGTTTTATGAAACAACCGATTCGTCACATTGTATAGTGTGCAAAACAATGTTGGGGTTTGAATATTCAATGAATGCCACCGTACTGCGCCAACTTTCTACTTAATTCTGGTGGTTTTCCGCTCATCTACCTCACCCACACTTCCCTTTCACCACCTGTCTCTCACACTCACCGTCATCATCATAATAAATTCGATGCTCTTATTGTTCTTCTCATAAGCCCAAAAACTTCTCCTGAGCCATACCATCATCATCATCTTTCTCATCATTCACACCATCAAAATTCCTAAAATGGAATGCTGTATAATCTCCAGGCTAAGGGTTCAACCCCTATGGTTCGCGCTGCTCTTTCTTGTCGGATTATTCACGATTCTGAAACTGGCTTTCGTTGTTGTCAGATGGGTCTACGTCAATTTCCTCAGACCTCCCAAAAACCTCAGAAAGTACGGATCTTGGGCTCTCGTCACTGGACCCACTGACGGCATTGGAAAGAGCTTCGCTTTCGAGCTCGCGCGCAAAGGCCTCAACCTCGTACTCGTCGGTCGGAACCCCGACAAGCTCAAAGACGTGTCGGATTCGATCGTCGCCAAGTTCGGGAAAACCGAGGTCAAGACCGTGGTGGTCGATTTCTCAGGGGATCTGGACGAGGGTGTGGCCAAAATTGGGGAAGCGATTGAGGGGTTGGACGTTGGAGTGCTGGTTAACAATGTGGGAGTTTCGTACCCTTACGCCAGGTTCTTCCATGAAGTCGACGAGGGGCTTCTCAATAACCTTATTAAGGTTAACGTTGTGGGAACCACCAAGGTCACGCAGGCTGTTCTGCCGGGGATGCTGAAGAGAAAGAGAGGAGCGATTGTTAACATTGGTTCTGGTGCCGCTATTGTCATTCCTTCCGATCCCCTTTATGCTGTTTATGCCGCCACCAAAGCGTGAGTTCTCGTTGTTCATTGTTCTTGGTTTTTGCGTTCTCTCTTTATTGTATTTATTGGTTGTTGAGGTTGTGTGTTGTGTTCATTGTTTCAGGTACATCGATCAGTTTTCCAGATGTCTCTATGTTGAATACAAGAAGAGTGGAATTGACGTTCAGTGTCAGGTATCGTGCTGTTTTTTTGGGTGTGCAACTGTTCATGTTAGCTTCTTACTTGCTTAGTGTTTTTTCTCTTTTGTTCAGGTGAAAAATTGTCATTTTTCTCATTTTTGCTTAATTCCCCTAATCAAGTTTCTGCCAATTAGTTTATTTATTGATGTGTATTCTAGCTGAACTGCTCTATTTTCAAATTTTTAGAACTGTGGTCGTGGTAATGGATGTAGTTTTGTTGTAATTCTTAATATAAAAGCCTGGTATTGCGGTTGAAATTTCCTCTCGATGCAGCTGATTCGGTCACAGTTCTGGTCTTGTTGCAGCTGCTGGTACCCTAAGAACCTTGAGTTGCAGCAGAAATTGCTATTGTGAAACAGTTTTTAAAAACTTGATTAATACTGTGAGAATTTTGGATATCTAATGGATATGGCCATAGGAGACCCAAAATTCTTAACTTTATGGCTGAAATTGTGGTACTGACTTTTTTTCTTCAAAAAAATTACCATTTCAATTGAAGCTAGTTGGATACGGTGATGAAAAGAAAGCATAAGCTTGCTGAGGCACAAATCGTGAAGTTATAACTCTTTTTTTTTTTCACTTACATAAATAAACCTTGGACAAAAGTGAACGGAAATGAATCCCCTTTATACCCTTTTCTTGGATGAGGCAATAAATTGCTGAAAGTTGAAGATATGTCAGGAACCTGTTCCTGATAAAAATTCTAGTACGTTTGGTTGTATCTTCGTGTATTTTTCTTCAACCATCCGAACATAGTAGCAACTTCAAAAGGCATTTAGAGTATTATCGACACTTTCTAACCTGATAAAAGTTTTGCTTTAATGTTACGTGTGTTGTATGACATTCATTCTATTTTCGGTCTTTCTGAGGTACTTGCTATTATTATGCTCTGCATACCAACATTGTCTGATCAATCTTTTGTTTATGAATATATATAGAGCAATACATGATAGCATCTTTTGAGTTAACGTGGCTTCAATTATTGACCATTAGCACTTGAATATTCTTCATGGCCTTGGCTATTACCCTTTTCCTTACTCCATCTTACATTCTTCTTCTATATTTGTGTGAAAGAGTTTCCATATATTTGCAATGAATGATCTTTGTCATTTTTCTGATGCAGGTTCCTTTATATGTGGCAACCAAGATGGCATCAATAAGGAAATCTTCATTCTTTGTTCCATCAACAGATGGCTATGCCAAAGCTGGTGTGCGATGGATTGGTTATGAACCTCGATGCACACCATATTGGCCACACACCCTTCTCTGGGCAGTTGCATGTTCATTACCTGAATTTGTTGTTGATGCTTGGCGACTGTGGTTCTGTTTGGGTATTCGAAAGAGGGGACAACGCAAAGAGTCCACGAAGAAGGAATAGAGATTTACAGAAGAATGCTTGGTTCTGCTGTTTAGGCAAACATAGATGCTACTCATCTCATACATATATGCAGATTTTAGCAGATTAAGGATATTCCCAAGTATCTGTTATGTTCCTCAATTTCATGTTAATGTTGTTTAGTATCAGTTGTTGTGTGGTCTATAAATTCTTTTTACTCCTCTGTTTTGGTTGTTTCTGTTCACATTTTCAGTACTTTGTTGAACTGATATGATGTGTATTGGCATATCGCTTAACCCGGTTTTCTCTGCTGTCATTCCTTGCTTTTCTCTTACTGTGAGATTTTAGAAAATCTGTGTTTGAAGCCAACAGATGAAGGTGTATTTGGAAAAACACCGAGTTGGGGTAACTGTTTTTCTTAATCCATCAGCTTTGTTAGTTTCGCGGTTGTGTATGGGAATGAATAAACCATTGGTGATGAACTAGTTAAGGTTTCTTTCTTTAGATTTTAGTTGAAAATCTCGTACTCGTTTTCATCTTTCGTGGAACACTGTGTTAACATGTCAGACAATGTTTTATAACATTAAGTTAGAATTGAAATTGTGTCAAACTGTGGTTTAGGGATCTCAAAGCTGTTCAGGCCGCCACTTCACGAAAAAGAGTGGATCGGATTGAAATTTGTAACACGTTAATATGTTGTAACCCGGTCCGTTTAATGAATCCGTTTAATGAACCAAAATGGAGTGTTGTAACCCGGTCCGTTTAATGAACCAAAATGGACCAATCAACCCATTTTTTTATTTTTTTTAAATCTTTTTATATTTAAAATTAAAAATAATTAAAAATAATACTTATTTATATTATATAAATAAATTTATACATAAAAAATAGATTTATAAACAAAAATTTAAAAATAGTTTAAAAAAATTAAAAGAAATTAAAAAAAAAATTAAAAATAGATTAAAAAAAATTAAGGCAGCGAAGCAGGTCCTTGGCCGAACTGACCTATTTTCCCACCTACTTTGTCTATGATGTATTTAATTGAATTATTTTAATTGAAATCCAAATAATTTTATTATAAATAATTAATTAAAATTTTGAAAAAATAATTATAACATTTAAAAAAATTAAATAATAAAATAATTTATATCAATAAGGATAAAATAGGTAAACAAAGTGAAGAAAAAACAGCTATGAGGTGGTTACATAAACCAATATATTTCTTAATTTTAATTTCAAATTTAATACAATTTGACCGTTATACTAAAAAATCTTTCACAACAATTTGAATAATCTATCTTTTATTTATTCATATATTATTCATATACTATTTTTTTAAACCAAATTTCAATATTTTTAAATTATCGTTCTGATTGAGCTACATATCTCATCATAATCATATCTTACAATTTTTTGCAGTGTTTACTGCTTCCAAATATATTTCTTAATTTTAATTTCAAATTTAATCTAATTCACTAATTATCCAGAAAAAAAAAAATCACAATTATTGAAGTCATCTATCTTTTTAGCCATAGACTTTTTTCTTAATCTTATCCTTTATGTATATTATTATACCAACTAAAACTTCAAAGTATATTTTATCAACTAAACTTTAATAATTTTAAAAATATTAATTGAAAATAATCTTAAACCAAAGATTACAAAAGCTAATATATATATATATATATATAGCGTAACACATGTACTTATCACGTCTGTGTATATTATTTTTTAAAATGCATGATTAGTAGGTGATAATATTATAATATTATTAAATTAATATATATATATTAAAATTATATATATATATTATTTTTTAAAATGTATGATATTATATTAGTAGGTGATAATATTATAATGTTATTAAGTTAATATATATATTAAAATTGTATTTATTAAAAAATAAAGTGAAATATATAAGAACAGATAAAAGAATAATTATTAATAAATAAAGAAGAAAAGAAAAAGAGAAAAAATAGAGATATCTGATTTTATAAAAAATTTGTAAAAATAATGGTCAATTTTTTAAAATTTAATAATTATATTTAAAAGATAAAATTGATATTTCGGAAAAAAGAATTTCCTTGCATATATATATATATATAAAAGTTCATGGAGAAAATAATATGACCTAATACCCTGAAGAGAGTTGTGGCGAGGCGCCATAAACCTCAGAAGAGAAAACAAAACACGAGCCTATGAACGAACATGGCCACTCACAACACCAACGTCGTTTACATAGACACAAACCTCGATACCCGCTTCGCGCTCCTCGTTGCCTACGACGACACTGTCGCTGACCTCAAAAGTAATCATTTTTCTCTTCAATTTTTAGACAGTGATTGTTGACATTGTTTTTTGGTTATGCCCTTTAAATGTTTCTCTTGTTAACAGTTTTTGTTCTCAATCCATGGATTTTGGTTATTTGTTTTTTAATGTAACACTATTCACTGTTAGTTTACATTGCTGATCTTTTGTTTGAATTATTTGAATTGCATGTAGGGAGTATTCTGTTGGAACACCCCTCATGCTTTCCCCAAATAGGGCAAATTCAGATTAATGGGATAAAGGTATTTCATATTCTTCTGTTCAAGTCACGCTTTGTTTTCTTCACTATGTATTGTTTTTGCTTACAATCCAATTTTATTTAATTTGATGTAGGTTGAGCGCGAGGGGCACTTTTATCACCTTGTAGATTCAATGCCTGTGAGAAGTGCCTTTACTGGTACCCTCAAGAGTTGGTTGGTCAGTGTGGATGCTACTGTGGTGAGGGAGTGTTCTCGGAATTACCAGGTGGCCACTCTCGGCATTGTAAGTAATGCTTTGACTGGTCGTGGTGATAATGGTATCTGTTCTCCGTCCAAGGGGGTGTCCACCTTTGGCAATTTCAACTTGCAGCAGTTGGAGAAGAAACCAGTTGAGAATGCAGAAGTTCCTGTTCGTAGTCCTTGTGTTTCACAACATAGTGGCAAAGGAGCTGCTGAAAAGTTGGATACAGGTGTTAAATCATCTGTCGAAAATAATGATCTTCCAGGTTCAGCTATGGAATATGAGGTTGATGGAACCAATAAAAGCATTGAGGGTGTTTGTGTTGTACGCAAGGAGAGAAATAGTAAATCTGTATCAGATTTGAGTAGAAAACGTAAAGGTAAAAGGAAAAAAGAAGACGCATTTCGAGATGACACTTTAAATGTAGGTGATGCTTCTGTTGTTGGGCTCGGTGATTGTGCAATTCAGCAGGATATTGAGGTTGTAGCTAAAACTTTGGAGAATGCAAATAAGGAAGTAATTATGGAAATTGATGTTTTGAAGGAGCATATGCATACTGATTGCAACAATAGTAACACTAAGAATGACATTAACACTGCTGTGTCATTGCAAGAAGCTTCAGAACCTGAACTTAGTGCAGATAAGAAGCATAAGAAAAGGAAGAGGTCTTTGTCCGATGATTCTAAAGAAATCTTCAAGGAGGAGACGGCTGCTCAGAAGGATGAAGCGCATAAGTCTGATGAAGCACATGAGGAAAGGAAAGAATTGAAGGATCAGTTTGAACTTAAGAATGAAAACTATAGGTATGGTGTTGAATACAAGGATGATAAGGTAACTGGAGACATTTTAGATGCAGAAACTCCTACAAAGAAAAAGAGGAAGAGTAGCAAAGAGAAAAGTAGAGACAAAAGTTTGCCCAGGGCCAAGTTGATTAATGATTTTAATGTAGACATTTCTTCTCATCATGATTTGGAGGACCTACAGAAGATTAAAAACAGTAATGATGACCAATCATCAGCTGAAAAATTTAGTGACAATGATACACTCAGAACTATATTGGGTCGGAGGAGGAAAGGGAAGAAAAATTCATCAAATCCTCATGAAACTCCTTTAATTACTTCTTCCAGGAACGTTGAAGAAGAAGATCATTCCAGCATTCAAAGGGGTGATCAGGAGGAAATTTCTCTCTCTAAAGGTGATACTACTTGAGGAAAGGGTGAACATAGTAAAGTTCCAGCCTTATTCGTGCTAACTTGTACCATGTTAAGATTAGTTTGCTATTTTTTTATTTATTATTGAGATCAAATTAATAAAAGAAATTTATTTTAGAATACTGAAAATTTATTACTGATCTCTTTTTATTTTTGGACCAGATATGACTATGGGCAAAACTACTATTGACAACATGGAGACTGGAACCGATGCATGCAAAGAAGACATTCAAACTACAGAAAAAACAACAGGAAACTATAACAACCATTCTGATATTGAAATAATAGAACACCCTGCTAATGTTGTCGATCATATGGAGCTGACTGAGGATAATGATAAAAATGAAGCTGGTCAGATTAAAGGAGCTGAGGAAGGAAGAGAGTTATCACCACAAAATAATCCTAAGCTAATGGTGTTAGATAAGTCCACACCATCCAACCAGGACAACTCAGATGCAAAAGTTGGAGAATTAAATGTGACTTCAAAAGTTGTGGATGTTAATGGAACAACTGAATCTAGGAAATCGAAGAAGGAAAAGAAGAAGAAGAAAAAAGATAAGAATTCAGGTGGAGATTCCCCGTTTAAAGAAGGTATTCAGCATGTGGATGCTTCTGAGAGTAAAACTGTTATTATGAAGTCCCTTGGTGCAACAAATTGTGATCCTAAATCAGGAAATACAGAGACGGAGGAGAACCCTTTAAATCAAATAGGTGGAAAAATACAGCAGGAGGAGATGCATGGGACTTCTGATAAGGAAATTGACTTTAACATTGAGAGTGCTGAACACACGGGCAAGAGACAGAGAAAGAAGTCAAATGACAAACAGAGTTCTATCTCAAAGAGTATGTCAAATATGCTTTTGAAAGATCAAGGTGATAGTAAGAATTCACCATCATCTTCTGACCGTGAAACACAAGCCAAATCTTCAGTTGCAGTGACAAAGAAACTTAACTCTGCAAGCACAAAGTCCTCTAAGAAATCATGCAAAACAAATACGGAACCGGAGAAAGACTCCGTTCAACTTGAACCTTCTGATGCAGTGCAGCTTTCAACACAGTCTACCGGAGAGAAAGATGATGATAATTTGGAAGCACCTTCTAAAACTTTAAAGGTTAATGCTGACGAGCAATTTTTATCCCGGAAACAGCCAGGTGAAGCTAATTTGTCAGATGTCATGCTTGTTGACAAGTTGAATGAAACAGAGATGAAAGCTATTGAGACCATGACCAGAAATAAAATTCACCAAATTGAATCAACAAATGGACAAACTCATGCTAAGGATTTAAGCTCCTCACTGAAATTATCATCAAAGGAAGAGCTTGATGTAAGGATTCACCCTGGGGAGAAGGTACCAAATGCACACAGGAGTGGACAAGATTCAAAAGTGTCTGGTAACAGGACTGTGATTGAAGAAAACAAAAAGACTCGTGTCAAAGCTTCTGAGAAAAAAATGGATTTGGAGAAACAAAGAAAACATGTTCCTGTATCAAATTCAAAGCTGGAAGGTTCCACAAAAAGGATTCAAAGTAAAGCAGGAAAAGCTTCCGGGAATAATGTTCGTGGAGTTGTGGGTAAAACACCACAAAAGAAGAGCTTGTTATCAGGAGCAATTTTCAAGGATGATAGTAGCAGCAGCAGCAGCTCTGACAATGAAGTTGGTAATTCTGGTGCCAGCACCAGAACTCCATCAGATAATCCACTATTGTCTGATGGAGATAGCAGTTCAGGTATAGATTCTCACGTAGATGGTAACTGAAATATATGTATTAAATATGTGTGCCTTTACGTTTTAATAAAATTGATGAAATGTGGTATAAAATAGTCTTCAATCTGTAAGGGGTGAGTGGATAAGTGAGTTTCTGTTGAGTTGGTTGGGATTAACTTTTTTAATTGATCTTTGGAATTTGGTTATCAACTGTTACTCCTCACATGTTTTGTTCCAGGATCTGGAAATATCCACATTATCATATTTATGAAGGTTGAAAATGTTGTAATTCCTAAAGTTGAGGAAAGCTTGTATTTTCCCTTCTAATTTTGAGAATATTTTATGTTCTTAAGTTATTACTTTGTTATTTTTATGTTTAAGGCAACATAGTTGATGTATATTTGTAGCTCACCACTTTCCTATACATTTGTTCTGGAAACTCTTTTTCTGACGACTACATAGTACTCAGGACATTTCGGATAACCACTGGTTTTTCTTATCTTGTGTTTACCTAGGAAAGCTTTGCTATCTCACTTGGTTGTTAAGACTATGGTACTAAAATCAGTTTAACTACTTTTGTGTATCGTACTGTTTTCCTCTAGAACATTTATCCTGTTATGCTTTTTGAATTTTGATGTTGGCGTCGGTGACAAGCTTGAATTAAAGATTTATATGGCTATGTTCAGTTTATCTCGTTTCTTCATGAAAATAGTGATGAGACAATCTGGAATCAATTTCTTTCATTTTTTTATCAGGTTCATATGGAGGGCAAAGTCCGGAAAATGGTGGAAGAAGTTCCTCAAAAGCAAGGTAAGTTAATTATTTCTGCTGAATGATGATGTAAGTTGGCAAAGTCGTTTGTCTCTTGTTTTTGGCTACAAGTCGTTTGCATGTTTGAATGACAATTTTCAGCAAAAAATTAAATCGTGGCTCTCTCTCTTTTCTGCTACCATTCTTACCCTTATTTTTTTTATCATTTTAAATTTATTTGGACACGAGGAATTCTATTCCATCAAATCTTGAAACTCACGTTTTAATAATAAATGTGACAATGACTTTAACTCTGACCTGAACTTATAGTTGAGCAATAACGTTATCTTCAGTTAAAGTAAACATAGTATAGCTAGAATTACTCTGACTATATTCTCTGGGCCTTATTTATATTGCAATTTACATGTCAAAAGAATAAATAAGAGCTGTTGAGGGTATTTGAAAATACTTTTTTTCTTTTCATTTTTATTTTAGTTCATCGTACACATTTGTATTTAAATGAATGGTTTATTCACAATCAATTGAGCCATTCACATCTCATGGATTATGGCTTGAGCAGGGTATTCCCAATATTTGCTGCGAAGTTCACCTACTTGGCATTTTAATGTTGGTGAAGAATGATAATCCGTGACATAAAAGTGGAAACTATGCCGCTCAAAATTGTTAATTTTAAATTCTGGGTTTGCATGCTTTCATCTCTGCATCATTGCTGACAACAAAAGTTTTTCGGGATGTCTCTTTTTGTTTTGTGGTTCATCATCATTCATGAATCATGTTGCATAATTAACATTGCAGACGAGTCTGAAACCATTGTTTGTGCAGTTTGACAGAAACAAAAGGAATGTCAATCGATGACGTTCTCAGAAGCTCAAGCTGGTTTAAGAAGGCTAAAATAATAGCCTCTGAAAGCCAGTCCCAGGAATTTGTCCCAGACAGCCTGGCTGATTAACAACACCTTCGAGCAGAAGAAAAGTAAAAGGACACTAACCACAACTGTGGTATTTTTGTTCGTTTTTGTTGTGTCCTTACATAGCTTAGCTTCTTTCACTTTTTTTCTTGCCGTTCCAAAACGACGGTATTTTGGCATTTTTTAAGCGTTTTTACTGAGCAAGTTGGCCATTTATGTTACGAGCCAAATTGTTCTTTGTTGACTTGTGTCACGATCCAGGTTAATTATAATTATGAGAACAGTGTGATATATTACTACTATAATATGTATGTTACTACAAATTCCTCGTATGCCTAGATTTTACGATTTTGATTGTACCTTTTTTTGGCAATCATATCATGTTCTTTTAGTTGACTGTCTCTTCATTAACTTTTTTCTTCTTCTATTCATGGTATTATGGAAAGAACATTAACGTTCAAAAGAAACCTTGGTGGAAATAAACATTAACGTTAAAAACTGAAAGTTTCAGATAAAGATATCAACCACGACATAAAAGAAATTATTAAACAAGATTTACTGAAGTTCATTATCACACAAGCAAGGAAATTAACATTAAAGAATTTGCACCAACATCTTAACGTATTTGCACCATAAGACTCTACATCTACCAGCTTCTCTGAAAATCTTAACATGTTAAGTAAATGTTTAACACGAGTTCAAGAAAGAAAATTCTCAAACCAAAAACAGTGTGCTCGCTTGTCAGTAAAAGAAATCAAAGGAATTAAACATTGATTGATACATAGATAAATAATTTTTATACATAGAGAGAGGTAGATACAAGTTACAATGAAAAAAGCGATACAAATTTCCATTCCCATACTTATTTTGATCTCATTCTGTTAATCTGATTAAGTGCAGGTTGCAGAATGTTGTACAGAACCCACACAATCGCCGGTGCAACCACAAACAGCAGAAGCTGACCCCTGTTGTCACTGCCCGCCGCAGCATCCGCAGCATCCGCAGCATCCGCAATCAGACCCATCTCACTCGCTGACGCTTCCGGGCCCCACACCAAGCCCGAGGCGCCGAGCCCAAGCCCAAGCCCAACCATGACCCCTCTGCTGCTCCGCATGCGGTTCACCTGGTTCAGCGCCGGCTGCAGAATGTTAAACAGCACCCACGCCAAGGCGGGAACCACCGGCAGCAACAGCGCAAGCCCACGGTTGTCGCCCTCCGCTATCTGGGCTATTTGCGACGCCGCAAAAGCCGCGTCACAGCATCCGAGGGTGGAAAAAACTGCCCCCGCGATTGCAGTGCCCGCTATGGATGATGTTGTCGCTGACACGGTGGCGTTAACGGTGGAGGTTAGACCCTTTGGAAGGTTGAGATGGGAAAAGAGAGAAAGGGTGGGTTTTGAAGGTGGGAGTTGAACGTTTAGGCTCTTGGTGTTTACTATGGCCATGGTTGCTGCTATGGTTGCTGCCATTGTGAAACTTCCAGAGCTTACTCACTCCAACACTTTTTGTTTGGAATATGATGTCTGAATGAAGAAGTTCAGATATTTCTCATTCGTGCCGTTTCGACCTCATGTTCCTATCTTCTCTTATCACTTCAAAATGCTTTAGTTACTGCTTTAATCAAAAACGCACTTTTCCAACACGGATTCATAACTGTTTCGAGTTGAGTTTTTAATCATTTTAATTTGATACATAATAATATTTTCAAAAAAATACAAGATTTTCAACTTTTATGATTAAAGCTAGAGAAAATATCCTGCTAATTTTTCCAGTTTTAATAAAAAAAATTGAAGAAAAAATTTTGTTGTTTTGAAAACAAGAAAAGAAAATTGAGTTCTACTGAAATTATACATCCAATCACTATAGCAACAATTATGGTGCATAAAGAAAAAATTGGGGTGTAGGAGGAAAAATCGTCATACCATGGATTCAATTGGGTTGGGGTCAGCCCAATCCACGTAGAAACTATGCAAATAAGCCCAGATTAATGAGGGGCTCAAGTCATACGCGTAATTTTTTGACTTTTGTTGCCGGTGTATCAGTGCTTCCATATATCTAACTTAGATTAGATTTTTAGAACAATAAATAAAATATTACATTTTAAATTGTTTTTTTTTGTCACGTTGCAAAGGTGGTAAAGTATTGGGTTCCGATGTACATCAATTATAGTTTGGAAAAAAGGATTTTTTTTTTTTATTTGTAAGAACACTAACGATAAATGTCTGATATTTTTATTTTTATTTTTGTTTTTGTAGTTGTGAAATATGATATGGGTGGGCCCTTTGGATTTTCTAAAACCCAAGAAAGGAGGAGAAGAAAGGGAAGAACGAAGGTGTGCGCTGCAACAAAATCTCCATAATTTTGCATCTGCATAACTCCATTACCACTTCAGAGCTCCTGCTAAATTCACTTTCAACCAAACCGGTAACTAGGTTTTTTACTTCCTCCTTCAAACCGCCCGGTTCGTTGCGAACCGAATACCATGGCAGCTGCTCTGTTACCTTGCGCACCCAACATAGTCTCTGCTCCGTTCAGGAACCGGAGCACGAGCCGCCTCCCCAACCGTCCTCAATCCCATGCTTTCTCCGGTTCGACCAGACACTTTCTTCGCGGTTCCCTCTCCGTCGCCCGGTTCGGATTCAAACCCGAATTCTTGCCCGAGCCGGAGGACGCTGAAGGCTTGCTCAGAGAACTGTTTGGTCGAGCGGAGGGACTTTTTTATACGATTGCAGACGCCGCCGTTTCTTCTTCTGACACGGTTGCTGCTTCCGCCACCGCCAAACAGAGCAACGATTGGCTTTCCGGAATCACTAATTACATGGAGACGGTTCTCAAGGTATTGTTCTCTGACTCACCGAACTCTTCGATTTTTGATTTGGTTTTCTCCGTGCGTGAAATCGAAACTGTAATTTGAATTATCAACGCGCTGGACGGAGCTTGTTATTGGCGAGAAGGTAATGCCGTGTTTGAAGAAAATTTGATTAGCATGATTGAATGGGAAAGTAAGATTAAGATTATAGCTCTCTATAGTTTGCAGTTGTTGTTATTGGTTGGTAGGATTGGCTTCTGGTGCGGATGGTCTGTGGTATTTGCTGCTGTAGTTGAGAATTGTTGAAATATCATTGTTTCCATTTGTTCTAGTGATGTAATTTTCTGGTCTAGGTCTGGGCCATATAACGAACGACTGATAGGCGTTCCACATTGTGTAGGATGAGCTACTTAATATTGTATTTAAACTGTGCACTATCCCACCTAATGGAATAGTTTTTTGGGTTGAGTTCTCCTCTCATGCTTAAGTCCTAACAATTGATGCTCTTGCTGAGTGTTGGGTCACGGAAAGAGCTTCCTATGAGCTGGATTAAGGTGCAAACCGAATATTGATGGATGAGTGAAGTCATCTCATGGTGGCAATGTTAGGAATCCCACATTGAATTGGACGAGTCTCTCCTACCTAATGCACTATACTTTTATGTTGGGCTCTTCTTAATGTGACACTGCTAAGAACAACTTTAGATTTATGGTGATAATTTTTTCTTAGTAATTTTGTTCCGGTTGAAATCTCGTCTTCTATAAGTTCTAGCGTTGGAACTGATGCATTGGAGATTGCTAATTAGACAAATTCAGTCAATTTTTTTGTCCATGTTCCACCATGGCCAATGTGGTAAACTCTTCCCCTTACTATACACGATAATTTATTCACAAGACTGTAAAAAACTTGGCAAAAGACAATCAAAGGAAGTTGCACTTTATAGTTGTAGAGTATTACGAAGATTAACGCGAGGACATAGCTTACTTGCGATTTACTGTTACATGTGAGTTAGATAATTATTTTTGTCTCAAAGTTGTTCTAGAACAAGTACATACTGGTCTACTTTTGCCTCTACATGCTGTCCAGTAATTCTGAGCGGAAGTAATTTGCATTTCTCAGGTACTCAAGGATGGGCTTTCTGCTTTGCATGTCCCATATGCTTATGGTTTTGCAATTATACTGCTCACAGTTCTTGTAAAAGCTGCCACTTTTCCTCTAACCAAAAAGCAGGTTTGTATGCAGTTGTTGAAGTATGTTGACAGTGATCAATAGACTCCATGATCTTTTGAATCTTGTACTTTTGTGGTTTTGAACCAACTATTATTGCTTTTGACGTTAAAAATCTTAGTAATGGATATAGTATTCTCATATCATGATCTTTCTTACATCATATTCATCATGTTTGTGTCAAATAAAATCTGAGTGATTATTCACAGGTAGAATCTGCCTTAGCTATGCGAACTTTGCAACCTCAAATAAAGGCTATCCAGGAGCGGTATGCTGGTGATCAGGTATTTAGCCTTTAGAAGTGTTACTTTCTCCAATACTATCTCGTTTATAACAATTAAACCACTGTGGGAACTACCATTGTATAAATTTTTAGGCATTGCCTGAAAACTTTAACTGTTAAAGCATGACTCCGTCCTTATTCCCCCCTCTGCCACTGGTAGAGGGGCATGGCAGCATAAGCTCCTATAATTTTGATAAGATTCCATTGTTGGTACTTCTTTTACTGTGTGCTTAGAATGTTAAAAGATAGTATTTGATTGGATTTCTAAATCAAAAATCGTATTTGAAATGATAAAAAATAGGATTTTATTTTATTTTTAAAATCCATGGATTTCTATCATTTTTTATGAATCTTGACACATTTAGCAGGATTTGTGGGAACTGATTCATTTTACCCTTACTGGATTGCCTTGTAAAACGAAAAATCAAATTATTTTGAATCAGTTAAAACCCTTTTTTATACTTACTACACTGGTCCTAACACAGAATTTATTATTTTGGAATCTAATAAAATAATTTTCTACTTTTGAGGATTCCAAACACAATGTTAGCTTTTGACTCTGCAAGCTCTTAACCAATGGAATTCCTTAAAAATAGTTCAAACTTGAAGATTTATTTATTGCTTCTTGCAGGAGAGACTTCAACTTGAAACTGCTAGATTGTATAAACTAGCCAACATTAATCCTTTAGCAGGTATTCATTCTATCATGCTGCAAAAGGTTTATTGATGTTTCCTTTTGGCTGTGAGAATTGAGCCTTCCAAGGATTTCACATCACAATTCCTATCGTTTCCTGAATCCTGAGTTATTTCAACAATTTTTCTTATAATGTTTCCTAGGTTAATAAATGGAACTATGAGCATTATGTAATTTTGAAAACATGAAGATGGTAACTCTTTTGTCAATGTCTTCTTTTTTTACTAGGATGCCTGCCCACACTCGCAACCATACCAGTGTGGATTGGGCTATATCGAGCCCTCTCAAATGTGGCAGACGAGGTATGCTGGTTATGATGTTGATTTTTAATTTGATAGTTAAATATGGAATTTTTTGTTCTTTAAATGACTCATACCTTTCATGGCTAATGTAATTCATTTGTCGGATCTGATATATGAAGGGACTCCTTACTGAAGGCTTCTTTTGGATACCTTCTCTTGCTGGTCCAACTACAATCGCAGCTCGTCAAAATGGCAGTGGTATCTCTTGGCTTTTTCCTTTTGTGGTGAGTGTATCATTTAGAAAGTAAAATTTCATGTCATAAATATTTAGCTATGTAACCTTGTGGTTTTCTGTTTGCACCTTTTTTAAGGCTCTACCATGTTGGCAACTTGATATTGTTTTCATTCTTTATAATTGGAGAAAGCCTAACTATCCATTATTCTAATTTTTGTGCCCGCTCTTCTGTATGAAAACCTCTCTTTCAGTAGTTACCAGATCATATAGGGAAACCCCAACCTTTGGGGGTATGCAAATAACAGAGGGTATATTAGGTAAAATATTTGCGTGTGAAAAAACTCTGTTAAAATAACTGCGTTGTGGCATATATTTTTAGTATAAGCTGGCGGGTGTGTGTGCATTGATCCGCAAGTGTGGTTACCCAATGAAAAAAGGCAGGATAGGTGTGTATTTACGTTGCACGCATTATTAAGCACTACTTGAAGAGCTTATATTTTTTCAGGACCAACTAAGATTTACCTCTCTTTCTCTCTTGTCGAATTCAACAATTGAATGAATGTTAATGTTTGGTTTGTCAAGTGGAACAAATCATTTTTTATTTTGATTCGCCCTCATTGTTTTAGATTATTGTATGATATTTGCTATATTTTTCTTTTGGTTTTTGTTCACATTATTGGTGATTTATTGCAGATTCTAGGTGGATTTAAATGTGAATTATGCTTTAGTGATTTTTTTCTTTACTCTTTCTTCAGGATGGTGCCCCTCCCCTTGGATGGTCTGATACATTGGCTTATCTGGTCTTGCCAGTATTGCTGGTCGTCTCTCAGTACATATCTGTCCAAATAATGCAGTCATCACAGGTCAATCATGTTGCATGTACAATTAAATTAAATGCGTCCTAATTTTATTCATGAAACTTGTGCTTTATAAAAGTTTTAGCCATTCTCTATTATAGCTTTAAATGGAACACATTTCAAGCTGCTTGGTAATTTAACACTATGTTTTAATTTTGTCAATTTTGTATCCATAGTGTGGCTATACAGCCGGATTAACTTTGCATCCAATGTCATGTAACCCAACCCTTCCCCTCTGCTACAAGAATTAAAGAAAACTGTTTGTGTTGATTTACTTTGTGTGTCTGCACATTAAAAGGCATCTCTGTATTTACGTTGGTGGCTGAGTTATTTGTAATTTTCCGTGCCAATTTTCAGCCTACTGATCCCAACATGAAAAGTTCTCAAGTCTTGACCAAGTTCCTTCCATTAATGATTGGTTACTTTGCTCTCTCAGTTCCTTCTGGTCTTAGCCTTTACTGGTCAGTATAGGTAAAGCTCACAGTTGGTTTTGATTATTTAGCCCATATCTATATTTACCCATTGTTTTTTGTGTTGTGTAGGTTAACAAATAACATATTGAGCACTGGACAACAAGTATGGCTTCAAAAGTTAGGAGGTGCCAAAAATCCTGTGAGGCAAGTCCCAGATGATATCATAAAAAATGACCGGAGCCAGGTTCAGAAGTCAATATCTAAGCTAAATTCCACAATAGCGGAAGAAGCCAGCCAAAGTGCGAAAACATCAGAGGGGCCACAACCTGGTGATAGGTTAGTAGTTATAGGTAGTTACACTCATTGCATTTGCCATTGGTTTATTTTCATCTGTTGTGATTGTACTCCTCGTTGTGTTGAAGATTTAAGCAATTAAAGGAGCAAGAGGCAAGGAGAAGACAACAAAGAGAAGAAGAAGAAAAAAGGAAAGCCATGGAAACAGCAGCCAGAGAGACTAAAGTAGATGATAGTCACGTGACACTTGAGAAAACTGGAGATGATTTAACTGTTGAAAAATCTCTGTTGGTGGGTTCAGATACTGATCCCTCCATATCTGGAGTGGTAAATGGTAACTTATTAAGTACAGACTTCGAGGGAAATCAGAATTTTACATCCACATCTCAGACAGAAAATAATGAAGGCTCTGCTCATTTCAACAATGATGAGATAAGCGAGGAAAATTCAGACAAGGTATTATTGCACATGAGTATTTGACTTCTTTCCTAATATTTATTTGTTAAAGCTGCATTTTCTCCACCATATACATGCTACAATAAGTGATTATTTCTTCCAAATAAAGTGAATGAAACATGGATATTAGTGTAAGCGCTGATAATTAGTTGTTGAGTGAATTTCATTTTAATTTTACTATAAAACAATAGATTCAATTTTACCACGAGCATAAAAATAATAACCTCATAAATTGTACAATTCTGTGTCTGATCCGTAATCTTACAGGAACCAAGAGAAGTATTAACATCTACAACCACTGCAAACAGACAACCTCCTGCAGAAGATGCAGATCACATGACAAAGGATTGACCAACTAAAAGAGATTGATCTGCTTGAATATTGACTCGCCAGTTGCCACTACATGCCATATTGGAATCACAGTCTCCCTGGCAATTTGGCGTTGGCCTGGTTAACGCTGTAGATTGCTACAGAAATGGTGCAATGAATGAGATTCAAGGTCTCTATATCGCCCGAGGAAGTGCTTAGATTTGACGGCTGAGATTAAAGGTCTCTGTATTATACTCTTCTCATCAAATTTCATTAGAACAGATATTTCCCATTATTTTTGTTTGTCACTGTAACATTTCAATAAATGCTGGCCTGGATCTGTACTACACCGTAACCGGAAATATACGTGATGCGTTTTATCCATAATACCATGTTTAATTTCATGAAGAGGGCTAACTAAGAAGATATTAGATTTATACAAAAAAGGTTCCTTCAGTTTTATTACATCGATTTGATTCTAAACTGGTGTTGTTCTGCAGTGATTCGGTTCCTGATTTTCTCTCACAATCTCCTACTTGTGTATTGAAAGAAATACGGCATCGTACATATTAGAAAATACGGACACTATACTGCGTACGGTAGTACCTTAAGTAGCACAATACAGTTTTTTTATTATTATTTCGAACTACATCTACGCAACGATTAAGCTTTAGTAAGAATTATGTTTTTTCATTACCGATAAGAATTATATTATTCTTAGAATAAATTATTTTCCTCTGTCTCTTTCTATCACTTCAATCATCTTATCTGACACTTCTCTTCTCATCTTTTTGTTGTGCAACTTTTATACGATAAAATTGTATAAACATAACTTTTTCAAACATTGATATCTGCAATATCTCATGTCACAAGCAAAAGAATGAGCTTCTTTTTTGAGGATTGAAACAGTATTGGGGTATGTATTGTTTGATCATGAAGGTTTGACCCTTTGCATTGAAGGAGAGAAACATGGTGATGCTAATTAATTACATTGGTGAGCACATGATCCAATCATTAAAGATAAGTTTACTTTTGTATGGCACAAATTATTATTTTTGTTATAGTAACATGTTCCACAAGCCAACTTGTTGGGTTTTTTTTTGGGGGGGGGGGGGAGGGAAATCACAAGTGAGTAAAACAAATGAATGTGTACGTAATCCTTAACCTCAAAAATCTATAGATATATTCTTAATTATTTGTAATCATTTGATATCTTCTTAGTTACAAATCTTTGTTCAAATGAATCAAAATTTTGAAAACTGATAATAAATATTTAAATGTTGTTTTCATATTTATTAGTGCTGATTTTGATTTAGATACAAATATTTCTTTTTTTTTTCTCTTATACTTTTCACCCTTCCATTCACGCGATCAGGAGTTAGATGCTGACTAAATATTAATATTTATTGAAATGTAAAATAAACATATCACATGTGTACAACAAACAAAATTAATTTCATCATATATTTTATCTATTGTAGAAGATAATAATAATAATAATAATTGTTTGAGGTGACAGTGATACATTAAGTGTGTAATTAATCATTTGTTTAGTATTAACTTATAGAAACAAACAAATAAACATTTCTCAAATCTTGCAACAATCAAATAAAGAGTTTTTCCTAACCATTTGACAAGACTTTTTCATTTCCAAAATTAGAAATATATTTGTTGAAACATAACTTTTTCGTACCAACTTAAAATCTTCCAAATAAAAACTGTAAATTTATCCTACCAAATCAAATTACAAAGAAGCTTATACTTGTCCTACAAAAAGGAAAACCAAAAAGATTCCTCCAATTAATATTCATTCATATTGATCAAGTTGATGGATGAGAACATAGAATTTTTTGCAGAGTGAAGACATGCATGATGATGATGGCATGATTAGTAATCAACTATAGTAAGAATGAATATATATTTATTTATGAAATTAATTAGTAGCATAATGACCAATGGGAAAATGGTAGCTATATGGCACATGGTTTGATGATGATAAGCTATATGAGTTATATATATCCTAATAATAATCCATATCTCATAATGCCATCACATGCACCTTTTGACAAAACTCTTTGAATCCATAACATTTCTTCTTTTCTTAATTATCATGTTTACTAAACTGCACTCAAACCACATGATTTCTGTAAAAAACTACCTCAAGTTTTCGTTATGCATTTTCCTTTCTGCAATCACTTGTGAATGCATTAATTGCAGTTGCTTCTTTCTTTTCTTTAGTTTACACACAGAGTAAACTATTGTGTCACCAAACCAATATCACAAAATATTCAAATCTGAATCACATGCACTGTTATCACAAACTCTATCACACAAAGTCTCACTAATATTAATTAATTTGCTATATAATCCAATCATAATGAATATTTAGCATCTGACATACAAAAATATCAGCTAAATAACTTTGTTTTCTTTCTTAACTCAATTTACTTTAACAGTGAAAAACAAGTCAGTATACTATATACTAATATATATATCTAATAATGTAAGCAACCTTTTGATCTATCTTATCATATTTGAACCACACATGCATCCTTATTTTTCTGTGAAATTAATGTGCCACGTGACACTCTGCACATGCCATAAACTAAATCACACTTTTCAATTGAAGTGGATGAGTCTTTTTGTTTGTGTTCACCACATTTATCCTCCTTCAAAGACAATAGAGTGGAACATTAAATATGAATAAAACCCTATCAACACTATTACCTACTTGATTTGACATGAAATTAAGTTAAATTTATGAATGCTTTAGAAAATATGTGTATATATATAACTATTGAAATTAGGTTGTTATTGTTGTTCTGAAAATAAATTGGTTGAGATAAAGTTGTTAAGATCAATTATCATATTTGAGATATTGAGATAATAATGGAAGTACTTTCAACTTTGTAGCACGAACTCGGTTACGATTTTACTTTTAAAAATGTTTTAGAGGGTTAAAGATGATTTTTTTATGTTATCATTGATCTCTTAAACGAATTTTGAGTGTAATTGAAAAATTGTGTTTTGTATATATGATGTATTTTTGTGGGTTAAATATGTTTTTCGGTCCTGTGAAATTTAGAATTAGTCTCTTCTTAAAAAATTTAACTAATTTAGTCATTTATTTTTAAAAATGCGTGAATTTAGTCCTTTTAACCAAATTTTGTTAAGTTTATCTGACATTTCAAATGCATCTCATAATAATATTTGAATTATTTATACCATTTAACACATTTTCGCTTTAATGTTAACTCAAATATTATTTATATGATAGGATCGAAGCAAATAAGTATTAGGGATGAATACAGCACAAACTTTTGTTCTTTAATAAGTGTTTGGGCCATGAGTGGAAAAGCAGCATTTAATTGTGAGCCTGGTTGTTCATCACCCAATTGGAATCTTGCAGTATTAGTGAGTTTTGGTGAAAAAAGTTTCCCACCCAAAACTACAGAATGGTTAGTTTGGCCCAATTTGTGGAAGCATATCTGACTCTTGGATTAGGTCAAAGAAATGAGGGGCAGAGATTTCATACAGAACAAGTAGACCCCACTTACAGAACCATCAAAAGTAAACACTGCCCACATGGGCTAACATGCCTTCACATCTATGCATCTCAACACATTCACGGATCGTACGGTCCTCCCATGTGTCCTCTCTTTAGCTCCTACTGTCCTACACCACACCCCTTTCAATTTCCTCTTCCTAATCCCTTTCATCACTAAGTTTAATCCTATCCATCAAAGTTAGTTGTTAGTATCGATTAGAAGAAGTTGAACTCACAATCAATTCTGGATGTGTTTGGTTCACTGTCGGAGAATTGATTCCAACTGAACTAATTCTTTAACGCAGAAATAACATTCAACCTGATTGTGATTTTTTTTATCTTTTAATGAATTTTTAAAACCAAACACGTACTAATTCTGCGTTAGAAAGTCAATTCTACGTTAATTAGATACAAAACTAAAAATCACATCAAATTAACCTTATAACTCATAAGTATCAGTCAAGAAAGTTGAACTCACCTTCTCTCTCAACTTTATACGTTTATAACTATGATATCTCATGTTAAATTCTTCATAGAGGATTTTGAAACTTTATGAATCTTTTATTCATTATTAATAATGAGAGATGTTAAGAAAATCAGCTAGATTCCATTTCATCACATTTCTTTTCCCTGCGCACTTCACGCTGATACATGTGTTCTGGTCAGATCATTTAGTGTGCATCATTTTCCTTTCTTCTTCCGTAAAAAAATTATGATGCTCACAATAAATTTCCCTTCTATCCATTCTCATCCCATCACTTTGCTAGATAAGGTGTCTAGTTTCGCGTACCGCTCGTGGATCATCACACACAAATTAATAAATGAATGCACATTTTTCATTTCACAACCCCAGGATCTGAAAAAGATTGCAATTTGAAGTTCATATACGATACTGTATTATTTCGAAAGAATCAATGAGTCACACTAAGTCATGTTAAGAAATAAAAGATGAAAGTTAAAAAATGAGAATCGTAGTATCATTTTAATGTATGCAATGTGTAGAGAGCAGAAACCTACTTCAGCGGCCATAGTGACTTCAGATTGCAGATGAAAGTGATCAGCACGAGAAGGTCACTGAAGTGGGGTCTGCACGCTGTAACTACTGAAGTACCTTACTCCATATGAAGTAAATAACCGACAAAGATTTCATCTACACAAATGTATGTGTCGGCGCACAGTTAATTGCTGATTAAACTTTGAAACAACATTCTAAAACACTTAATACAATGTAAGACATAGCTCTAATGCACCATAACAAATTGAGTACTTTTTACTTAACATTAAACAACAAGGAGGTGGTCCATGGCATACTAAACAGTTAGCAGAATACTGATAAAGTATTGTATTAAGGATGATTATTGATTACCTTAAGTCATGGGAATCTCGGATCTTATGTACCAAATATTTTTTTTATAGATATGAGGCACGGTTTTCCAGTTTGTTCCCTATATATAGTGTAAAATGTCCATACATTTCCTCACAAGCACACTATTCCTTTATCCTCCTTGCTTTTCAGTAGTAGTACTCTTGTAGAGTTTGTGATTCTGATTGCAGATCAAGCAGTTATGGAAATTCTAATTCCACTGTCATTTATGTTGCTCTTTCTGCTGCTTGTACCTTCCTGCATTTGTTCTTCCCCACTTCAAGATCCTGAACTAGTGGTGGAAGATGTACAAAAGTAGGAAACAAAGCTTTTCTTTTCTCATTAACAACATCTTTTGAGCATGTACTACCATGTTTCAGCATTATAAGGGTAATTAACCAAAACTCATGTTATGTTTTTTCTTTTTCTTTTGCTTTTTTCTGTCAGGAGCATTAATGCCTCAAGGAGGAACTTGGCATTTCTCTCTTGTGGGACGGGGAACCCCATTGATGATTGTTGGAGGTGTGATCCGAATTGGGAAAAGAATCGGAAGAATTTAGCAGAGTGTTCCATTGGGTTTGGAAAGCATGCAATTGGAGGAAGGGATGGTAAGATATATGTGGTGACTGACCCTGGTGATCACCCTGTGAATCCAAAGCCAGGAACACTGAGATATGGTGTGATCCAAGAGGAGCCACTGTGGATCATTTTCAAGCGTGACATGGTGATTCAGCTGAAGCAAGAGCTTATGATGAACTCTTTCAAGACCATTGATGGTAGAGGGGCAAGTGTGCACATTGCTGGTGGCCCTTGCATTACTATACAGTATGTGAGCAACATTATCATTCATGGGATTAACATCCATGACTGCAGACAAGGTGGGAATGCCTATGTGAGAGATTCCCCCACCCATTATGGGTGGAGGACTCTCTCAGATGGTGATGGCATTTCCATCTTTGGTGGCAGCCATGTTTGGGTGGATCACTGTTCTCTCTCCAATTGCCGTGATGGGTTGATTGATGCCATCCATGGATCCACTGCCATTACCATCTCCAACAATTACCTGACCCACCACAACAAGGTCATGCTTTTGGGCCACAGTGATACTTTCACTAGGGACAAGAACATGCAAGTCACCATTGCCTTTAACCATTTTGGAGAAGGGCTGGTACAGAGAATGCCAAGGTGAGAAAGATCTTTCTTTGGATCACCTAATTCTTTATAAAGGATACCTATTTCTCCATACTTAAACCTTATCTATGTATCAGAGATCTTACATCGATCAGAGATAAAACGAGTTTATAAAATATAAATGAGGACAAACTTCACTTTACAAACCAATTAATTTTGAAATACCGAATTAAGCTTAAAGTTCACTTAACATTTTTACATCTGTAGATGTAGGTATGGATACTTCCATGTGGTGAACAATGATTACACACAATGGGAAATGTATGCCATAGGAGGGAGTGCTGCTCCAACAATCAATAGCCAAGGGAATAGATTTTTTGCTCCTAATGATCATACCTTCAAAGAGGTTAGTTGGAGAAGACTGAGATTTTCCTCTGTTAGCTTTTAAAGGTTTAACTGCAGCATACTTTATGAAGTAACACATAAATTACTAATGTCACATCCACTTTGTGGATTGGTCATAATTGGTGTTAGAATTTAGGTAGACAGAACATAGATGTTGTTGTTGTTATTAATTACAGTTGGTGGTAGTTAAGAATGAAAAATTGAATGTAATTTCAGGTGACAAAGAGGGAGAATGCAGCACAGAGCAAGTGGAAGAATTGGAACTGGAGGTCAACGGGAGATTTGATGCTAAACGGTGCGTTTTTCACAGCATCAGGAGCAGGTTCATCTTCAAGCTATGCAAGAGCATCAAGTTTAGCAGCAAAACCATCTTCAGTTGTGAGTTCTTTAACAGCATCAGCAGGATCACTTAGATGTAGAAAGGGTTCACGTTGCTGAGTTCAACCATTCACCAACACAACCCAATAAAATTATTACATCATACTACTATATTATATTACACAGTAATAAAAGGCACACAATAATGCATGCCAAGTGCTTCAACTTTCTGTATATGTAACTCTTTAGACATTTTTTTTTTGCTGTAACGACAACCTTAGCTTGTGCTCACATTACAAAAGATCCACTTTGTGGTTTCGTATGATGAGGTTGATAAACAACACAAGCTGTAGAGTTGATGTAATTGAATGTTCAATGAAAAACCAGAATGGAAAAAAGTCGTAGTTCGTTGTAATGCCTACATGCTGTGTCCATACTGTGTACATATTCATCTTATTGTACCTTTAATACGTCTTAATATACTGATCTACATAAGAAATTTTTCTCTTTTTAATTATTCAACAATAATCTTGTTGAAGACTCTATATCGATTAGAAATATAATGAATTTAAAGTATATAAAGAGATTTTGTTATAAAAAAAAAAAAAAAAAAAGCTTAAATGTTGTAAAATCAGAAGAAAGAAAAAACAAAGAAGTGAGTTTTTTGTTGGGAAGATACACTGTGGAAGAAGGAAGAAAGGAGACAAAGAGTCTTCTTACAGTATTGTGAGTGGAGTAGCTTATATTATATGCTATAAAAGATTTATCTTTAACTAATAAGAGAGATGTAAATATGTATAATAAATGTTACCACTTATTTTCACTTAACTATTAATCATATAACCAACTTTCTCACATAACAATATCTATAATTAATTTCATCTTGACAAAACAACAAACAGAACATAATATATGATACAATTCACTTTATGACACATGCAAATCTTATTTTACAGGTTATTTTGTGGAATTGAATTAATTTTAAGGTAAATTTCTTAAGATAATAAAAAGTGATTTGAGATTTATTTCAGTGAAATTTATTATTTGTCAAACCTATCCTGTTATCCGATATTAAGATATATGTTAAAAATTTCACATTAACTAGAAATAAAACGAGCTTAAAATATAAGGTTAAATATGTTTTTGGTCCCTCAATTTGCAGTAAAAATTGAAATTAGTTCATTTTCGAAACTTTGACCCAATTTAGTCTTTTAACTTCAAAATTCAGTGAATTTGGTCATTTTAACCAAATTTTATTAAGTGACGTTTCAAATGCGTTTCATGATAGTTTTTTAGCTAATATTAAAGCAAAAGTGTGTCAAATGGTGTAAACATATCAAATACTATTATCATAAAGTGCGTTTGAAACGTTAAATAAACTTAACAAAATTTGCTTAAAAAGACTAAATTCACGCAATTTTGAAGTTAGGAAATTAAATTGGACCAAAGTTTCAAAGAAAAACTAATTTTAATTTTTTTAAAATATATAAATAAATACAAATATCATCTCACAAATTAATTTTATAAAATTAAATTAGACTTAAAAATAATTTAAGATATATATGATATTTAATAGTACGATGTGGAGGAAGATAACGATCTTCACATGGTGTGAAAAGGAAATAGATTTATGAATGGTCATTGGTAATTGGAAGCACGTAGTTGAAAGATGGGAGGATTATCTATTATCTGGGACAAGCATCTTTAATGAGTTGTGTGGGTGCATTGATGAATCAGACACACAGTCTTTGTTGCTTTTACCGATAGATGGATTTTTCTCTGACATGCAAGCCAATGAGTTTGAAAAGCAAGAAAGAAATCATTTTTAGGGCACCAAATTATGACATACAAAATGACAATAGTTGAAGTTTAGTATGTGACTCCGACAAGATACTGGTGATGTTATAAATGTCACCGCCAAACAGTTATTTTCAGAATCGCCATTGTATAACGAAAGGTTTCGTATATAAGTAAATCGCCATTGAAGTGTGAATCTAATATTTTTACTGAATCTAAATTTCATATCTAGTAAAAATAAAAAAATTGAGATATCAAAATCTATAAAGTTATTATCTTAAAATTTTGGGTTAAAAATGATATTAATCATTTATATGTTGTATTTTTTCGGTGATCTTCTTTCAAATTATCCAGTAAAACTACATATTTGTGTTTAAGTTTAGCAATCTAACTTGATATTTTCGTTTCACATTGTTAATTGACTTATATATATTAATTACACTCTCTTTAAGTGGTGAGTTTCAAACATTGGATCTGAAAAACATGAGGATTGAAGTTGGGAACTGTACAAATTTTATCTATTACTACTTTCTGTAAGATGATAAAAATGGGAAATAAGTTTAAAAACTCTTGAAAAAACACGAATAATATTAAATTTCGATATCTTAATATTTTAATTAATATGTTAAGTTGAAGGTGTATTGATTATTTAACTTATATATCGAAAAATCTATAAATACTCAATCCAGAATTTTGTTAATCTTATATGTAAGATTACCTTTCTAATAATAACTAATAATTAGCATGAGACGAGTGCGTCGTGTATTTGTTTTCTAAAACTTTTGTTTAGAAAACAGATTTTAATATTATTATCAATAATTTAATTTAAAAGTTATAGATGTTTTAATTGTCAATTTAAATATATTCAAACGATAAATTCATCTAATAATGATATAATTATATATTTATGTATAATTAATTATTGGTATGTATTATGTGTTATATGTTATGTGTTTTTGAGTAATTTGGAATAATCTATTTGTGATGATATAGATTGTTATTTTGTTTAGATTAAGAAATGTCAGTATCATGTTTTTAAGAAGTTTAATTACAAAACATTGTTTGTAATAATAAGTTTAGAGTTTTAGTCAAGATTAAAAGACAGGTATTAATTTTTTTGTTTTGGATTTTCTTGTCAGATTTCAAAGTTATTTTTTATAAACGAATTACTATTTATATTTACATGATTATAAAAAATATGTAATAATTATATTCCTTAAATAAATATAATTTTGATATAAATTCCTACAATTAATTACGGTTATATAATAGTGTTGTTATATTTGTAATATTATTCTCTTATTGCTTTATTAATTTGACAATTAATTTGAATTTAAGGTCAATTAATCTAATTTGTTCTTTATTAATTTTTTTGGGGGGTTTTTTTTTTTTTTTTCTTTAGTATATATTAGAATTCAAAGAAAAAAATAAAGCCTTGTTAAGGAATATAAAAGTAATGAAAATAGTACTAATAATTATAAATAATGTTAATAAAATTTATTTAAGGAAAATGTTACTAAAAATTAAAAATAATGTCAAGAAGGATATAGTAGTGTTTTTATACTTCAATATTTATAAATGTATAAATTGCTCTTAGTAAACAAAACCAAAAACACTTTAGATATAAAGAAGTGAAACTGATGGGTCTTTTATTGGAGGAGATTCAATAGAAAGATTGTATAGGCTAAAACATTTTACACCATCAAATTTCACTTCTCACCCCATCAAAACATTCTGAAAAACGTTTTTCATAAAAAGAATGATTAATTAATTTCCAAAAGAAAAAATAGAATTATTTATTTGTTTCAATTTATTTCAGAAATGACAAGAGGAGTGATAGGGTATAGGAACTAAAAATAATGAGATGCAAAAATTATTTATATAATTTCAAGAAACTTAAACACACATAGATTATGAATACTAATATTTTAATTCTTTTTATTCATTTTTAATTTATTATTCCAATCATCTTTGAATCATTAATCACGTTACTAAATAATTAAATTAAGGGTTAAATATATTTTTGTCCCTCAAGTTTGAATGAAATTTGAAATTAGTCTCTCTTCAAAAATTTTGACCAATTTAGTTTTTCATCTTTAGAAATGCATAAATTTAGTCCTTTTAACCAAATTTTGTCAAGTTTATCTGACGTTTCAAGTGCATTTCATGATAGTATTTGAATTGTTTACTCCTTTACACATTTTCGCTTCAATGTTAAGTCAAATATTATCATAGAATACGTTTAAAATATTAAATAAACTTAACAAAATTTGGTAAGAAAGATTAAATCTATGTATTTCCAAAAATGAAGGACTACATTAATATAAAGTTTCAAAAATAGACTAACTCTAAAATTCACTAAAACATAAAAAATTAAAAATATATTTAACTTTTAAATTAAATAATTAAAAATGATCAAAATATCATTCTTACCAAAAAAAATCATATTGATCGGTTGCATTGTGATCTATGCAATATCTTCTCACCCTCTATGACTATGCTACTTCCTGTTGGCATCACTTTTTTTGGGCCCCAACCCCTTAAGTACTTGCTTTTTTTTGGGGCCTTTCCACCTTCCACAACCTACATGTAGGTCCAAAATTATTATGAACCTATCTCTTATGAGGAGCCCACAATTTTTAACCTCTAACAATAACAATAATTTGCTCACAAATCTTTCCTTTTATAGTTCCTCTATATCTACTTCAAAATATAGACATAATTACCTAATTTAACTTTTTTTTTTCTAAATTAAATATTTATTAAATTGTGTTCATCCAAAATGATGTCACTTTATGTAATCTAACTTCAAGAATTTGCAAATATTACACGTTATTCCTAATCTCATCTGCATAACATCACCAATTCTAAAAATTAAATGATTGACCTTTATTTAATATATATATCTGCCGCATGCTAGAAGAATCTCTTAACTCTATTATGCCCCGGCTTTTCATGGTTTTTAAAGAACAAGTTTGAACCTTATACAAATATTTATACTTTCTCTTCTTATAATAACTTTTCATGAGTAAGTTAATAGAATAATGTTTCCTTAAAAACTATGGTTTTAGACATCTTTAATTTCTTGGGACAAACAAACAAATCAGTCGGCAGTTTAACTACCCCAAAAACATTAAAAAAAAGTTTTTGTTAATTACTTCTCTTTTATTAAATTAATTATTTCTCTCTTAGCTCTGCATCAGTTTAAAGTTTTTTAATACAAATTAAAGAGTAAAGTTAATATATTATTTATTAAAAATTGTATTAAACAATCATGCTCTTTTACTAATTTTAGATGCTGCAAATACGAATCTTGCTACAATATTTCGAGTATAGAAGTGTATAAAATATTTAAAAAAAATTATTTATAATATTGGTTTTATGTCAAAATGTTTTTTTCTTAAATATGTTGTGTGTGAAAAAAAGAAAGAAAAAAAACTATATGAATCATGCAGCACCTTGATCACAGGATTTTGCATTGGTATATCCTATGAATTCTTGTACACATAAAATAAAACTATTTGAATTTACATAGGGCGTTTCGTTAAGAAAGAAGGGCACATCCAAATAGTAAAATTATTTAGCCGAAGAATCTTACACAAAAGCAGCAACATCTAATTTTTCTTGAATAATAGATTTTGATATCACTTGTTAGATTTATAGAAGGAATTTTATTGAGGAGAACAAATACCAATGAAACATGAGTTTAATTATACAAGACATTGACACCACTCTCGATCTAACATATTATTTATCGAAATAAAATGATAGATCCAAATGAGAGTGAAAGGTGAAATAGATCAATGATCAATAAAAAAACAAAATTGTACTTCATTTAAGGACCAATTATACATGAACATGCAGCATAATTGATGGATGATAGACAAAGAAAGTGTCACATTTTGATGCTGTCAACTCCAAAGGGTACCTCTTAGCTGCTAATACAGACACAGATTTCATGTCTCGAATTTCCGTGTAATGGATTTTATTTTATTTTTTTCTTTTCATTGGTATAATTTGCCAATTGAAATATAGAATCTATAACCGTGTAAATTGACCTTGGAATAAATAATCTACTAATCCCAGAAATTAAACAAGCTTTTATAGTTTAATCAGAAATTCATTATCCTTCTTTGTACTGGTATATAAACTCAACTTTTCCATCACTTTAATATAGGAACTCAGAACTGTACAAATTCTCACTTTATTAATGTTCCTCCCAAACATTATGGCATTTTCATTCACATTCACATTCCACCTTTTGCTTCTTGTCCCATCTGTGGTTTATGTTTCTACTTCTCATGTTCAAGATCCTGAATTAGTGGTCCAGGAAGTGGAAAAGTATGTTACCACCATACATACTTTGTTTGCAATATTTTACAGTCTTGAAAAAGATAAACACACACATTTTGCATTACCCAGAAAAAACACAGACATTTGGAGATAATGATCCTTGGTTTAAACTTTGATATTACATTTTTAAAAATAACAACTATTCATCCTATATTATTATAAGTAGAATTCTTGAATTTACCTTTTCAGTTAAATCTGTGGTTCATAGCTTTTACCATCTTCAATCTTAAATTCAAATTTATGTATTTAAACATCTTTCTGAAGTTTGATTTTTTTTCTATGAATTTGCCAATGTGGGACAAGACTTTGTGCTGGTTATTATCTCTCTCTTGAAACATATGTAGTTTGGTGTTTAAGCATGAGTTTTTACTGTAGGAGCATTAATGGGTCAAGGAGAAATTTGGGGTACCTTTCTTGTGGGACGGGGAACCCCATTGATGATTGTTGGAGGTGCGACCCGAACTGGGAAAGGAATCGCAAGCGTTTGGCAAGTTGTGGTATTGGGTTCGGCAAGAATGCGATTGGTGGAAGAGATGGGAAAGTGTATGTGGTGAGTGACCCCAGTGATAACCCTATGAACCCTAAACCAGGTACATTGAGACATGGCGTTATCCAAGAAGAGCCTTTGTGGATAATTTTCAAGCGTGACATGGTGATCAAGCTGCACATGGATCTCCTTGTTAATTCTTACAAAACCATTGATGGAAGAGGAGCAACTATCCACATTGCTGGAGGGCCTTGCATTAAAGTGCACAACAAGAGGAATATCATAATTCATGGCATACACATTCATGATTGCAAACGAGGTGGGAGTGGATATGTCACTGATTTTCCCAACCATCGCAGTTGGAGTGCAAGATCGGACGGTGATGGGATCACAATCTCTGGTGCGAGTCATGTCTGGGTGGACCATTGCTCCCTGTCAAACTGTTTTGATGGCCTGATTGATGTTGTTCATGGATCAACGGCCATCACCATTTCCAACAATTACATGACACACCATAACAAGGTCATGCTCTTGGGCCACAGTGATTCCTATAAAGATGACAAGAATATGCAAGTGACCATAGCCTTCAACCATTTTGGAGAAGGGCTAGGAGGAAGAATGCCTAGGTAAGTTTGTGTAATATAATACTAAATGTGTATTATAGTTTTTGTGTAATATTATTTTGAAGTGGTATATTTGCAGATGCAGGTTTGGATACTTTCATGTGGTAAACAACGATTACACACATTGGCAGCATTACGCAATAGGTGGGAGTTCATCCCCAACTATTTTCAGCCAAGGGAATAGATTTCTTGCTCCAAATGATGAAGACCATAAAGAGGTGACCAAACATTTTAAATCATCAGAAAGAGAGTGGAAGAAATGGAATTGGAGGTCTGAAGGAGATCTAATGTTGAATGGAGCCTTCTTCACACCGTCAGGGGCAGGAGCAACAGCTAGATATGACAGAGCGTCAAGCATGGCAGCAAGACCACCTCTACTTGTGCCTTCACTCACTGCGGGGGCTGGTGCACTTAGATGCAAAAATGGCCACCTATGCGGACACTAGCAAACCAACTAATTCAAAATGTGCAACAATTTCCATTTTTCTAGAGTGTTGTAAGATGCTACATTCGTTCCCATGAAGGGGCAATGTATGATGTAATGGAACCGTGCCGTGGATAAGTAATATGACATAACAGAGTATTAGAGATGAATCGCTATCTGAGTTAATGAATCTGCAATAGATTGATTCCTGTTTGCATGTTTCTAATGCTTTTAGTACGTGGTTTCACAATGCTGTTCAGACTACTACACTTTAGCAGAATTAAATTTCTCTAGATATGGTATTAACGACAGAAGCCCCTGCCAAGAATGCATTTCACAGCCACACTGCCAACTCAATTGGCCTAAGAATGAACAAATATTGGATTGCAAACAGTTAAAACGAGATGCGATAAATTATCAGTTTCAAACTTCTTATTAGTCATTCCAGCTCCAATTAATTATGTCAAGAACTTCTTCCTCAAATAAAATTGCACTACTACAACAAAATCTAGGACTTTAAAGCTCTAAACACTTTCGCCCAGACTACATTCACTCTCAATAACCAATCATTTAGGGCCCAAAATAAGACTGAGATAACAAAATTTCACTCGGCCTACAAACAGAGGTTAAAATGTCTAAAAACAAAAACAACTAATCCATAATGTTTTAAAAATCAAAAGATAACAATTGCATTAAAAAAACAAAAACAGCCGCCCAACTCCGATACAAACCGGGCCAAAATCTTACATTCCAAGTAAACATACGGACTGTGACTACAATCAGACCGATCAAACAAAATACTATAAGCAACATTCAGAATCTTGATGTAGAACGTGACTGAGTCTAAAAATATCAGTACTCAGATGGGGAAATGACATCATCAATTTTCAATATCATCTTGACAACTTGAGTAGCGAGTAAGATCTGTTGCTGCTTGCCGATCAAAGTTTCGAAGACATTTTGCTCACGCATGTCGTTAGTGCCAACATCATTACAATCAATGCCAAAGTGAGGGTTATTATCCTGAAGGCAGAATCAAGGTCAGCGCCACGATACATATAAAAGTATATCAACACCAGGTACAGATGTTTATCATAGTTAAAAACAATCATCATCAATCCATTACCTTTATTTGCTGAGACTTAACAGCGGATAATGTTTCAATTGGTTGGAGGCCACTGTTTTCAGCGAGGGCCATTGGGATGGCTTCCAAAGCATCCCCAAATGCTCTAATAGCATACTGCATGGAAAGAAAATACTCCATCAATATTGGGGAAAGCCAAAAAAAATGTTTAAGCAATAACATCATATATGACGCATTGACAACAACTCAGCATCCCCGCTACACACGACCAGTGATAACAAAATTATTTTTAATAGCTTCTTTAAACAGGTCTGGTAATTCGATTCACTGGAAATATAACAACTACTTAATCTGGCAAATACTTAATGATATCCATACCTGTTCAACTCCAGGGTATTTATCAGCAGCAGCCTCAACAGCTATAGAGCACGAAATCTCAGCAGAACCACCACCATATACAATAGAATTGTTACGGATAAGATTCCTAGCCACGCACAAGGCATCATGAAGGCTGCGCTTTGTCTCCTCTATGATCATCTTGTTACCTACTCAGACGAAGATAAATCATTTCACTTTGTCAGGCTTGAACAGACAGACAATTATCAATCTTCCAATGTCTACTTTAGAAAGTTCCAGAGAAATTTCATAACTTATTAGTTGCAAAGACAAATAGAGGCTATATTCAAGGCTAAGTTTTGGATTGATGAAATGTGAAATGGAGAGTATGAAATGTAACAGACTTGAGATTCATTATTGGGATTGAAAATGAAGGGATGAGAAACATAAGCAACGGATTATTAGCCCTCAAATAGGAGGGGATATGAATGAGATGGAGCCCCTATTTCATTTCTTATTTTATGTATACTATTGTACTGCCATTGTGCAAGCAATAATCACCCATACCATCTCCAGCAACTCCACATCTATTCTCACACTTGGTCAGTCACCTCCGTTCTCAAAACACATACCCTTCCTCCTTGCCCCTCTATTGCATTATGCCACATGGTTCACATCCCAACCACTTTAGCAAACAAGACTTTTGCACAAGTTTTGGCATGTTTGAGAAATGTTAGTTAAACAGTCTGATGGAAACATTGTCACTTATACGGATATTGTTCTTGAGTATAAGAGAGACATTTACACTGCTGTGGGGTTGTTGTTCTAAAGGGCCCAATTTATTTTATATAAAATATATCAGCTCAGCATTTTATAAGTCACAAATGAAAAAAAAAATAAGAGACAACTATTCAAAAGCGACATGTTAAAAAAGAAACGTAATGAAAAGTAGAAAGATAAATATAACAAATGAAGATTAAAAATAATATTTTAGTATTTCAAAATAAGAAATATGGTAATAAAAATAATTATCGATTATGTTTGTTCGCTGTCCAAATAAAGGATTATGTTCCATTCTATCATTAACGTATCTAACCAATAGAATGGGTATCTTATTTTATTATATACATTTATATTCCATACCACTTTATTCCATTTTAATCCACTCCATCCATCTTCCTCCATCAATATAAACATAGTCTAAAAGTTCAAACTCACTCCCCAGAGCAACAAAGAAATAAATACAATACCGAACACGCTACAGTTAGAAAATTAACTTCCTCCCAAAGGCTAATTATATAAAGTTCAATGAAAACCGGTACAATGAAGGAATCTGGCTTTACCTCCACGGATGAATATTGTTACAGCCCTTGAGTTTGCACAATGTTCGATGTACAGCATTCGGTCTTTTGTCGTACCAAAAGATTTTTCACGAACCATGCCAGCCTTAAAATAATTAAACAAATTAATGTAGCTCAGTGTGTTATCAAATGGACAAACATTGCATGTAGCTACCACAGCTAGATGTTCTAAATTACTAATTGCCACCATTGCATATACTTTCAAAATGTTTAAAACTGCAAAACAATTGCAGATCTTGTAAACCCCTTAAAAGAAATAAAGTGCAAGATTATACCTTTCCCAACTTTTCTGTAGATAACTCCTGGAACCTTGGAACAATTCTTCCACCTATATTCACAAATAGAACATTGCTTAGTTCAAAAGGCAAATAAGAACAGGAGAATATCTACAAAACCATAAGATACAAAGTTGTGCAAAGAACCCACAAACTTCCCAGGCATACATAGTTTAAATTAAAACATACCAGTTGCTATAGCTATCAATTCCAACTCTACACCACCAACCCATCTGACAGCAGGCAAGTTCCTGTGCATTAAGAGATGATTCGCTTCATCGTCAAAACCCCATTGGCAGATGACAAGGGTTGCACCCACATCCTGCAAACCAATATGCCAGTTTCAATATGGAACACAATCTCATTTCAACAAGGCTAATTCGAGTTTAAATCCCAAAGACTTGCACACGGAATTGATTCTCTCCAGTCACATTTTCACTAGATTAGATCCTAAACCTTCAAAATAGTTAATAAATACAGAACACGCTTTTCGTAAAAATTGATAGTTTAATAAAATGAACGGTGGAGATAAACTCACATGACCTTCTTAAGTGTTTACCCACATGAGAGAATCCATTTCCCTAACCCCATCAAGTTAAACCAAGGAAACATGGCATTTCAATTAGAAGGTTAAAAAAAGGAGAGAATACCCACCTTGCATTTTTGAACCATGTCATCAAAATACTTCTGTTCCTGCAACCTCAACGTTTGGAACTTCTCCACTGTATCAATATCAACCTTATGCTTAGTCTTTGGCTTGGGAGGCTCAAAGGCGCAGGTCAGGATAGCAATTTTAGCATCCTCGATTTGCTTAGGCATTTGAGGATGGCTCATATCCTTATCAACAACTATGCCATAGATCAACTCGGTGTCCTCCAATTTACCCCCAACTTTCCCTTCCACCTTAATTAGATCCAAATTAACATCCTTCCTCTCCAGATCGGCAACAGCAAGAACAGCCTTAACAGCGATCTCAGCCAAGCTACGCTTGCACCGATTAACACTACAACATTAAAACAAACAACAAACGCATTACAATAAGAACGAAAGCAACGCAAGTAAAGACAGAGCAATCAATCATCAGTTAGAGTAAAACATTTCAGTTACATCTTAGAGGAGAGTGTGGTCATGCAGGTTTGAATGAGAGGCTCCAAATTGGACTCCCCGAACTCGAACTTGTTGGCCACGCGCTCGAGATGCTCAACCGCGATTCTAGACGCTGTTTCGTAACCCTCGGCGATCCTGATAGGGTGAATTCCCCGCTCCAGGAGGCGCTCCGCCTTCTCGAGAAGCGCGCCGGCCATGACGACGACGCCGGTGGTGCCATCGCCAATCTCGTAGTCCTGGCTCCTCGAAAGTTCTACCATGAGCTTCGCGATTTGGTTGTCCACGTCCATCTGCTCGAGGATGGTGGCGCCGTCGTTGGCTGCAAAACAAAAAAAGAGTTAGTGCAGGAAATGGAGCACGTTTTGGTGGCACATGCTAGGAAGTTTGTAGAACTTACTGATGGTGACGTCGCCGTCGGGGCTCTGGAGCATCTTGTCCATGCCTTTGGGACCGAGGGAGGTACGGAGGATCCGCGCGACGGCTTTGCCGGCGGAGATGTTCGATTTCTGAGCGTCCAAACCTCGGAGTCTGCTCTTCTGCTCCTGTTCCTTCAAGATTATGAACGGCCTTCCGAACTCGTCGAAAGCCAACGCCATTTTTATCGATCGATCTCTTCTTCACTCTTGCACAGAACGAACAATCGCAAAGAAGAAATGGAAGAAGAAGAAAGAGCAAAAACACTCTTAAGCCCTAACCCGAACCTTCTATTATGCTACTTCCTTCCCACCTTTTTTCTGATATTTCAATTACCGAATCACAACCCGATTCGTACAAAGGCCTTCGACTTAGACATTTTTCTGTAAGTTGGGCTTGGGCTGTGAAGCCACAGCCAAGCCCATTTGTAAAATTATCCATTATGCTTCGTAAATGTTTGGGTTTGAGTATTGTTTTCTACTGGACTCTCTGATGTATTCTTTTTGAAGAGTTGAATTCCTTGAAAACTATAAATTAAAAAAAAAAATATTATTCAAAATAACTATAAAATATTGTACAAGCAAAATCTTGAGTAGGAAATATTTTCATTTTTACTTATTAAAAGTTCTTTTTTTCTTTTAACCTTTTTTTAATTCTTGTATTTCAATGATAAAAAATAATTAATACAATTAAAGCCAAAAGCATTCGTATACTAGGGTAAATACAAATAAATAAAACTAACCATTGAAAATAAAAAAGATATTAAAAACTTATATTTTCAAATTTTATTCTAATTTATTTCATGTATTACAGTTTTTAATACAAAGACGCGAAATATTTAGGCATCACGGGGCGGTTACGGTAGTTTTTAAACAAGGAAAATTAGACTTTCACACCAACTTTTATTCTTTACAATAAATATTATATTGACCTAAATATAAAAATAAATTAAATATTATAATAAAATAATAATTTATGAAGATTATAAGTTGAACGTAAGGTGGGAGAAAAGTTAAGTGCCAAAGTATCACCTCCCCTCAAACAAAGAGCAACACTATTTTATATTCATTTGTTAGAATGTTCTAAAAAGAAAATAATTACTATATTTTTTTTTATACTTTAACTATAATGTTTAATGTAAGCAAAACATTGTGTCTTATTTTGTTCTCTTTGGTTCTGTTTTATTCAATGGAACTAAAATTATTACATATTTAATTTTGTTTTATTTTAAAAATGAGAAACATAAAATTAATCTGGATAGCAAATATAAACAATATGTTCAAATTTTCTCTAATAAAAAAAATATATTTATTAATACTTTAGTCTAAATTTATTTTGAACGTAACAAGTTTATAAATAAATAAATGACAATAATATTATTTTATTTTTGAATAATGATAAAAAGTAAAAAAAAAAACAGCGGAATATCGTTGTTTAGTGGATATGATATTAATTAGAGTTGTCAAAACGGGTAATCCGATCCAGTTCAACCTATCACAGGTTGATCATGTATTGAGCTAACTCAACCTGACTCACTTATTAGCGAGTCAAAAAAATTTGAACCCGACCCGAACCACAACGGATTAGTGGATTAAATGAGTTGGCTCACGGATTTACTAAATTAAAAAAATACAAAATTTTTATTTTTTCAGTCAAAACTAAATTATAATTCTAATTAAAATCTAAATAAACTTTAATATAATCTAAATACAAACCAAAATCACAAAAATAAAAATTATTTATGTGTTAGTTAAAAAAAACAATTAACATGACTCAAATGCAAAGCCTAATTTAATAAAAAACACTTGTGTGACCCTTTATTTGCGGGTTGGTGAGCCAACCCAGCCCACCACAAATTCAACCTAGATAACCGAGTCAAAAATTAATCCGTAATAAATTTTGTAAAAAAAATTTCAACCTAATCCGACTTAAACTCGTGGTGGAGTGAGTTAGTTCGCAGGTTTCAACCTAGTTTGATAACTTTACTATTAACATTTGAGTGAAGTATATAAACATTACTCAAAACTTAATTATGTGAATATACCTTAATGAGTGATGTTATACATATATTATATATATTATATGAATTTATTGATACACATCAAATGATTTTATTCACTTAATTATTAGACCGATCTTGTGCAATATATAATATACAATACATGAATCTATTTATACACTAATTTATATTTTTAGTAAGTCAACTCTACTTATTATTTCAAATAGTCTATTATATTTTTTCACATGTTTTATCATTTATATATTTACAACTTTATTATTTATATTTCAATAGACATATTGATTTTCTAAACATGTAAATTACTTTTAAGGTTAATTCTATTCAGAACTTAATTACAAACATTCAAAATATTTATTATTTTTTATTCAATTTTAATTCTTTTATATTAAACATGCAAGTCCAGCAATAATATTATTAGGATTAATTACTGCATTCTCGGTGTATTATTTATTTTAGAGCATAAAATTCAGTCACACATTGATCAATCCTAAATGATGCTGACGAACTTGTTGGTGGACGAACTTGTTGGTAAAATAATTCAGATACGTTAAAATTTATTATACGTTACTATTATTAATTATTTTTATTGATTTTATCGTTATTTTAATTTAATCACATGACATAAACCTTACCTAAACGCAATTAAATTTTATTTTTTATAATAATAGAAAAACTGACATCTAATTAGCCTGCGCTCATGCACAAATACAAATACTAGTTTTTTTTTTTTTAACATTTGAGTGTAGAGGTAGTATTAAGAAAAGCAGGGATGGCACAATTTTTTACAAACATATTATTCCTAGATACCAAATTAAAATAAGTAGAATTTATAAGAGCACAGTTACTTTTTATCTAGAAAGCTGAAATAAAATTTAAGTTTTGGTTCAATAATTTGTAAATTTGTTTCATCTTAAAGTCCGTGGAACGTAACATAGTTTGCTAATTGAATCGAAATGTACAAACTAATTAATTAATAGTAGAAATATTTTGGAACAGCTACTCAATCACCTTTAGACGAAGAGAGGTACAAGATGGACGAGAATGTTCTAGAAGACAAAGACGAATATAGTTTTTTAAAGACAAGATTTAATGGAGGAGAAAGAAAACAACATATTTTTGTCTTATTTTGTTCTCTTTAGTCGTACTTTACCTAAGAGAACCGAGATGTATCACATATTTTAATTTTATAATGCAGCATAAACAGAACGTAACGTAACTCATTGGAGGGTGTGGAAGGAAATTGGGAAGGTTGAAACGCATGTAGAGATGAAGGTGAAAAGAAAGTGATTAATTTATTTGAGTTTGGTAGAGAAAGTGGAGCAATTAAAGCCCCATAATCTGATGCACCCAAAAGCAAGTGTGGCATTGATTCAATTGGATGTTGGTTGTTGGGTCAACGCTAAAGAAAGGATATTACCCATTGAGCAAACCCGAACACTATCCTACTAACAGTGTAGAGCACTGTAGCATAATAGCATGTTAAAAATAGACCAATATATGGAACCCGTGGTTCAACAATCGCTTTCACCCTCGTTGCCATCGCTGTCGCAGAGAGACATGGAAGTGCAAAAAGGTCATTTCACGTTTCCCCCTTCTCATCATGGCCATGGGCCTGGCCCAAAGAAAAAAGAAGCGTTTTCCCCTCACCCAACGGACACGGCCTCCCCCACTCCCCTCCTCTGCGCACAAGTGCGCACGTTAGCTGTCCCTTCTCGGCTTCTTCATTTGTCGCAAAATTTCATTTCATTTCATTTCATTCCGTTTTAGCATGCATTTATGAATTTATGAGAGAGGTTAGCTTAAGGGGTGGAATGGTGGCATGTACTACTCACTCACTCACCACTGCCTTAAATGGATGTGTGAGAGCAGTGAGCAGTGTGGTTCAGCTCTTTATAGCCTGCCACAACCCCAACACCAACAACTGTATCTCACTCACTACTACTCTACATACACTACACTCTCTCTTTAAACTAAAAATATAACCAAACAATCATAACAAACTCACTCTCTCCTTTTATGCTCCGATCGTTTCGATCTCACTCGGAATCTGAATCGATAGCGAAGCGTGGCGCGATTGCGAGTGTGTGTGTGTGTGAGAGAGAGTGAGTTTTACTTTTCTCTCTCTTATTTCTACCGTTTGCGTGCTTGATCATGTGTTGTTGTGAGTTTTTGGGGTGTTGATTGGTTTGATTGAGGGAGAAGATGAATCCTCTGTGCTGCATTGCTCCGGTTTCGATCGATCGGGACAGGGGGAACCCTGTGGTGGCGAAATCGCCGGGTCAGTGTCAGCTAGGGCTGGATGCGGCAGTCAGGACGGTGAACTACGCGTCCAAATCGAGCTTCTCCACGCTGGATTCCTCCGTGGGAGCGGATTCCGTCAAGGCGTCTGCTGCTGCTGCGGATCTCGAGGAGGAGGAGGAGCCGCGCGATTCGAAGGCTTTAAATGGAGGCGGCGTCGCCGGGAGTGTCGCTGGGATCCTGTACAAGTGGGTGAATTACGGGAAGGGGTGGAGATCGAGGTGGTTCGTGCTGGAAGATGGCGTTCTTTCTTATTACAAGATTCACGGTCCGGACAAGATCTTGATGAGTCCGGCGAGGGATAGGAGCGTGAGGGTGATCGGAGAAGAGTCATCGAAGTACGTGAAGAAGGCGAACTGGAATCTGAATCGAGCACCTTCTGGAGGGGCAGGGGGAGGGAACAGTAACAACGGGAAGCAATGCAAACCGTTCGGTGAGATACATTTGAAGGTTTGTTCTTGTGATATTATCAGATGCCGATAAAGTTTATATTTATGTGTGTGTATTATGTTTTGACGCACTTACTTACAATAAGCGTAGCTATGGTCCATCACGAATGCACTCTTTTTCTCAATTTTTTTGTTCCCAATCTCTTGCAATAAAATATTGAAGTGCCTTTTTTAACTTTATGATTTTCCTGCTGTTTTGTGCATCTGTATCATGCAAATTTTTTTATTGTTTGTGTTGTTTGAAATTGTATTTTAACGAGCCCCTTTGCTTGGACTTTATCAAGTTTGATCATTGTTTTAGTTCTGTATTTTTGTTCAAAGCGAAGTTTTATGAGTTTGTCGATGCTGTTTCGTCAAATTTTCCCGAAAGTATGAGAGTGGCGGGTAAAGGGTCGTTATTACCGTATTGTATGAAACGTCTATAACTGACGCGTACATGTTTCTTTTTGCATTTGCATGTATACATGCATCCACTCTGAAATGTTTTTAAAACATGTATTCTCCACCGGTGAATTTTCTATTTTTGACCAAAATCGAGTAGTGTTGAATTCGTAATATTGATCCGAGAATCCTTTCTTGTTTCGGCATATCACTACATTTGTGTTAAATTGAGTAATTGACTTACTGGTTAAATATGCTTGGGTCCTGCAGTTACATTGTCTTTAACTAGCTGCTGCTGAATTGATATCTGTAGAAGTAGTATTACGAGTTTGTTTTTATATCTTGCACTTTCGATCATGGACAAAAACGATTCTTTGATGTATAGTTTTTTAATCTAATTACATATAGCTTTCCTTGCTCGTCTTTTTGTGTGAGTGCTAAAGTCTGAATGTAAATGTCTTGTTCACAGGTTTCTTCAGTTCGTTCCAGCAAGTCTGACGAAAAGCGGCTTTCCGTATTTACTGGGACAAAAACTCTCCACCTGCGGTGTGTATCTAGAGAAGACAGAGCCATGTGGATTGAGGCCTTGCAGTCAGCAAAAGATCTTTTTCCCAGAACTCTAACAAGTAGTGATCTCGCAACTTCAGAAGATATTGTGGTTTCCACGGAGAAGTTGAGATCACGATTGTCACAGGAAGGCGTAAGTGAAACAATCATTAATGACTGCGAGTCTATTATGCTTTCCGAAGTATCTTATCTCCAAAGCAAGTTGAAGTATCTTCAGCAGAAACATGTTATGCTGCTGGACACCTTAAAACAACTGGAGGTATCTGTCTATGCTTTTGAATCACATCCTCTAGCTAATATAAGCTGCGGTTTTATTATAGGTGGTTATGAATACTAAAATGATTGCACGGCATTGACAAGGAAACAGTTTTAAAGTTTTCCTAGCTCTCGCGGAAGATTTTAAATATAATTGTAGGAATTAATAACCTAATGATGGAAGCATTGGGTGTTTATATTTACATGGCTTACCTTTCTACTTTCTAGTGGTTTAGGTAATTAAAAGTGTGCAGAGTGATTTTAAGATGAATATTGACATTTTTATTTCATATAAAGCATTTTGCAGGATTAGGATATATTCTTTGAACCTCCCTTAATAATCCAGTGTAATGTTTTGTCAATGATGTACTCACGCCTCACCTGGATTACTCAGATTTTTCTTGCCCCTAGGTCTGCCACCGGTTTTCGCTTACCATGAGAAAAAGTAGGGTTACTTTTTTATTGTAATGTGAACTGAAAGACTTGTTTTCTCAAACAATTCGTCTCTTCAACTTGCACACTGCTGGTGCCTTTTGGCATTGGTCATGGAATTTATTTAATTCACATTGCATTTGCTCTTATATTTTCTGTCTGCTATTAAATTAAGAAATTCTCTTACTAGTTGAGTTTGATTTTTCTATTAAAATAATTCATGCAGACAGAGAAAATAGAGTTGGAAACTACTGTAGTTGATGAAACAAAGGAACGGGAATCATACTGTGGGCAAGGAAATAGAAGGTTTAGTGGTGAGTATTAATATCCACTGTCAAGTATTTTGCCTTGAACTACCATTTAAATTTGTACTTACAAAGAAGTCCATATGAATTTCATTTATGATTAGTCTTTGTTCTGATCATATATTTTAATTCAAATCCATTTAAACAATTATGCTATTCTGAGATTGAATAACTATCGATGATCTAAGACATTCTTTTACAACATTATTTATGGTAGTTGGATATCATACGAATGAGGCATTAGGATGTTAATGAAGTATCCGTATCTTGTTTAACAAACTGATTGTTTTGATTATGTAGTTTCCGTGTTAGTTGCACTCCACTTACTCCTTGTCTTTTTCATGTCTCAGATTTTTATTCTGTGATGTCGGAGGGTAGTGCTACTGACTCAGTGGCGGATAATGAAAGTCAAGATGGAGCAGATGTTGAAACAGATGATGATGATAGAACATATTTTGACACAAATGAGTTTTTGTACTCTGATGCCCTAAGAAGTGCATCCTATCGAAGTAGGGAAGGTATGACCAATGGCAGTATATATGATAGAGATTATATTTGTTATGATGGTGTGCATGGGTTTGAGGAGATCAAAGATGTAAGGTATCCATATGTCAAAAGAAGGGATAACTTACCAGAGCCAAAGGAAAAAGAGAAGCCTGTTGGCTTGTGGTCAATTATTAAAGACAATATTGGGAAGGATCTTTCAGGAGTTTGTCTCCCTGTTTATTTTAATGAACCACTATCGTCATTGCAAAAGTGTTTTGAAGACCTAGAGTATTCATACCTGGTTGATAGAGCATTGGAATGGGGAAAGCAGGTCAGGTCCTCAGCTGTGCTTACTTTTGTCACAAAGCAGTTTTAAACGCATGATCTCCTAGGTTCATTTATCAAGGTAGATAATATGCTTGGTTAAATTTAAGAAAATTGTTGCTTATAAAGATTTCAACATTTCAGTAACTTGATAGTCTGCGCTTGATCAAGGCTGAACAATTCCTTTTTGCCCTGCATTCGTTTACTGCCCATAAAACTGGAGTTTTTATAAGATGAATAAATGTTGGTCATTATAGATTCAAAATTGTTTATCAAGGTTAGATGACATGCTTGGTTAAATTTAAGAAAATTGCTGCTTATGAAGATTTCAATATTTAAGTAGCTTTGATAGTCTGTGTCAATAGTGAATAAGGCTTCTTTGCTCTGTATTTTTTTCATTGCCCCTAAAAAGTGGAGTTTTTTTTTTTTTTTAAGATAAGTAAATGTCTTTCAATATAGATTCAAAATTGTTCTTAGTTGCAATCCTGCCAAAACATTAGGGTTAATTGGTTTGGTTTAGGATTTTCTTGGGTAAATTAAGGATGCAAATTTGTTACTTTTGGGTTATTGTGGATAGGTAAAGGCAGGAGTGGTCTGAGGGTTAGCTACTTGACCGTGGCCAGTGCCTTCCAAATTATGATATTTGGCTTGACGGGGTTTATGAACATAAAATTTAACTGAATTAATGATATAATTAGCTGTTTTGAATGTTACTATTAAGTGTTTTTTTTTTTTTTAATTTTAAAATAGCTCACTAGTGCTATAGGCTTGAAAGAAACCAAGTATAGTTTTGTTGCATTGTGTTTGGGTAATAAATTATCCCTAGAGAGTGCATTGATTAAAACTGCTACTGAGCCTAAAAGAACTTCATTTTTAAAAAACAAAACAAAATTTCTGCAATTTGATACATATTGCTTGAATGAGGAGGATCTTATAGCTAACATGAAATTGAAACCATGCTCTACGCTGATATTTGAGGCTTGTAGATAGTTGCCCTTAGATTTTGATACTGCTAAATACGGCACAAGTTCTGTATAAGCAATATGGGCTTTGCCCCCGTACAATTTCGTTTAATGTGAAACGTAGTATCATTCAACTATCCGAGTTCACTAACGTCGAACAAAGTTGGGAAATGAACAGCATATTTAGCTTCAGATTTAAGTGCATATTTTTTATATTTCTAGTTTATTGGATTGGCATTGTTTGAAAATTATGTTTTGCGTTGTGCAGGGGAATGATCTGATGAGAATTCTAAATATTGCAGCTTTTGCTGTATCCAGCTATGCATCAACTGAAGGTCGACAATGTAAACCTTTTAATCCTTTACTTGGGGAGACTTACGAAGCGGACTATCCAGATAAAGGACTTAAGTTTTTTTCTGAAAAGGTAACTGGAATTTCGCTTTAACTTTTCAGTCAAGGTTTATGAGAATGTGTCTAATTTCCCTTCGCTACGGTGTTGCCTTTCGTCATTTAATCTGAAAATTCATTGTAGTCTTTTGTCCATTTAGTCTGAAAAGTGAGTGATTTGTGTGTACGTTTAATTGTGCTTTTGGTCAATTGCACATCTGTGATACTTTGGAGGGAGACCCTATTGGAGCAATTGAAATTTTGGGGACTTAAATTGCAAAATTATGATAACTCAGGGACCAAAAGTACAATTATGCCTCATATCTATCTTGTGTCTGATAATTTTCATCTAATGGTTGTTGCTCCAGGTTAGTCATCATCCAATGATTGTTGCTTGTCATTGTGAGGGAAGGGGGTGGAAGTTTTGGGCAGATTCTAATTTGAAAGGAAAATTCTGGGGGCGTTCAATCCAGTTAGATCCTGTGGGGGTCCTAACTCTACAATTTGAGGATGGTGAAGCATTTCAGTGGAGCAAGGTCACCACTTCCATATACAATATCATATTAGGTAAAATTTATTGTGACCACTACGGTACCATGCACATCAGGGGAAGTGGCAACTATTCTTGCAAACTGAAATTCAAGGAGCAATCTATTATAGACCGAAATCCACATCAGGTAGGATTATGAATGCTACTAGACATGGGGACTGCAGGAATTATTTCATAGATAAATTATAACCTTTATTTTTTTCAAATACATTATGTTTAGCATTTTTTTTATTTGAAAACACATTTTTCTTCATCCCATCTCTTCCCTCACTTTATTGTTCAAACAAATAAACCATCAAAATTCTGTTTGTACTCTGTAATTAAGTGGAAAAAGTATAGAAGTAGCCATGTCAGTTATCATCCTAAAGTACATTTATAAACTTGACAATTCAGATGAGTAGTTTAGATGTACCGATCTTTCTGTGTTCTGAGTTGTATAACTTTTAGTCTTATATATATTGCAGGTCCATGGATTTGTTCAAGACAACAGAACCGGAGAGAAGGTAGCAATATTAATTGGGAAGTGGGATGAAGCAATGTACTATGTACTAGGGGATCCAACCTCTAAGCCAAAAGGTTATGATCCGATGACAGAAGCTGCGATATTGTGGGAAAGGGACAACTCTGTATCCAAGACAAGATACAACCTCTCTCCTTTTGCAATTTCCTTGAATGAAATATTACCTGGTTTATTAGACAAGTTGCCCCCGACTGACTCAAGGTTGAGACCAGATCAAAGACATTTAGAAAACGGAGAATATGAGTTGGCAAATGCAGAGAAACTGAGACTTGAACAGTTGCAGAGACAGGTAAATCATCGAAAATCTTGACTTTTGTGATCCATGGAATCTAGAGTATATTGGCTACACTAGTTTTATCCTAGTTTCATTCCAGATCAGTCTGTCCCATTTTCTGTCCCTACTCAATCATTAAGAGAGGCTTCGTGTCCATACGTAGCAGTCTTTTGTAGTAATTATTGTCTCCCCGTCAAAAATAATATGTAGTAGCAATTTGTTAGAATTATTGGGTAGCCTAAGAATGATGGTATTTTGTAGACGAAGATTTGTTTTATTGAAAATTTTTGTTAACTAGTGGTTGATTGATAATTCAGGCAAGAAAGATGCAAGAAAGAGGATGGCAACCGAGATGGTTTAAGAAGGATGAGGATGGTTGCTACCGATATATTGGTGGATATTGGGAAACAAGAGAAAAGAATAATTGGGATGGAATCCCTGATATATTTGGACAGAGTTGTGATTTACCTTCATGTTCCACGGAAGACACTGTATCCTACTGAATACACTGCCCTTAAAATTCTCATCTTTTGTTAAATGTGAATTTGCTTGTAGGTTGTAAGTTATATAAACATCCTCTTAAAAGTATTAATTCTTTTTATGCCTTCTCAGCAACTAGTTTATGTTGATATGCGTACTTGGAACTCACCAAGTTTTCACAGTAACAAATCTTTGTTTCAGAAAACTTTCATTCCACCAGGGACTTCATTAAAATCTGTTGTACTCATCATTATTTAATCCCGTGTTAGTTTTCAAATTATTAAATACTTTCATACACTTAACTTTTTAATGGGTAAATAAATATATAGGACCTATGATTGTTATAATAAGAATAACGTCAGAAGTTTTTAAAAAAGTTATTGATTACAATAATTGCTTCCAAATTCACAATCCTATTTGTTATTACTTTAAAATTGATTAGTGAATAGGGCAATAATATATGAGTGAAGTGTTTATCGGTGATATAAAACATTTAAACTTTCAATGTGTTTGTAATTTAAAGAATCATTATTGATATACTTTTAGAAATAATTATTAATTGTTCTAAAGTTAACAAAAAAGCTTTATGTTTAGTTTAACTTTTTAGTACTGATCTTTGAAAAAATTAATAATATTTTGATCTATTTTTTGATTCAATTTTAATCTCACCATTAAAATAAATTAAAATAAATAATTGAATGATAATTAAAATGATAAGTTAAAAGTGAATAATAGATCAAAATATTATTATCTTAAAAAGAAATACAGTAAAAAAAACATTAGTTTAAAGACTCAAACAAACAGCAACCATATAAGCTTTTCAAAGAAAAAAAGAAAAAGGGAAAATCGAATAAAATGGGTCTGATTCAAAGAGTTTAATACTGTGTACGTATTTCTTTATTATGTTATTTTATAATTTTTAAAAATAAATATACATAATTTTCATTTTATATGATTTTATTTATTATGTAAAATAAAATAATTAAACTAGACAATAACGTATGGACAATAATTAAAATAATTATGATCACAGCGTATAACTAAAAAAGGTATGGACAACAGGGTACTTTTCCTAATGTATTGTTTTCTTATTTTGATAGTAGATATATTTAATTATACATTAGAATAATTCTTTAGGACGAAAATATTTTCACAAATCATTCTTTAACACGGTGTGTGTGTATCATCATATCTCTTGGGCGTATGTTAGTGTCAGCAAGAAAGACACAAGATAACAAGGTGAGGTGGATTGAAGGCTTCCACTTCCGAGTTCAGTCGCCATGATTCATTCTAACTCTCTTCAAAATCAGGTTCTTTTTCGTTTCAAATTTCAATCCATGGTAGTGTATTTTACTTTTAACTATATTACCTATTCTTCATTCATGTGTAGATTGTTACAAGGCTGAAACTGGGAAGTGAGGAGTTTCTGCAGAAGGTACTCAACAACAGAAGATGGACATTGCCAACTCCTGAAACGAAAATCCACCAACTAGTACACACACAAGGCCCTAATTTCCTGTTGAACACTCACCCACCTTTCGGTGATGCCAATCCCGTGAGTAAAGAAAGGAACTACTTTTATGTCGTTCGGGATGATTTGTTGCACCCACTTGTTAATGGCAACAAAGCAAGAAAACTCGATGGATTACTTCCTCTCCTTCAACGTTATTCTGTCACCGATGTGGTACAATACTGGCAAAATACAATATAATCTTTCACCTACTCTTTATTACATTCATGTTTTCACAAATCACAAATGCCTTTATTGGATTCTTTACATCAGGATTATTAAATTTTGTTTCTTGCAGTCATATAGGTATAGGGTATTTCGATTGCAATCTTCTCCAGTTGTTGCAAATTAATGTACTAAATTTATAAATTTCTTTTTACCACACACACAATTTTCTCAATGTTAGGATTTTCTGAGATCAAATAACATTTAACAGGGACATTTACTAGGTTACATGTGGAGGTTGTCAGAGTGCTCACACAGCTGCTATTGGTAGGTACTTTCTTGGTTATGGTTGTAATACTGCTGAGGTTTTAGTGGTGAAGTATATTAATGGTAATACTATGCTTTCTAAACCATGGTTTAATTATTTGAAGCGGTTCTGTGTGCTGAGAGAGGAATTGTGTCACATCTGCTTCTGCGAGGAGAGCAGCCTGAAATCTTGACTGGATATAATTTGATGTCTTCTATGTATGGAAATGTCACATACGTCCCAAGAACTATTTATGCGAATAGGGAAGAGATGCTAAAGAACTATGCTGAGTCAGTGGCTGGTAACGATGGTTCTGTCCTATGGTTTGGTGATATCATTGAAACTTCTTCAGCAACTGAATTGTCTACTTCTCCAAATTTCATGCAAATGGATGTGAGTAGAAGTGAGGGAAACCATCGACGAAATATTCTAGTTGTCAAAGAAGGTGCTGGTGATTCTGTTGCTCTACTAGGTAATGAGAAGATGGAGTTTCAAAAACAACCAATGAAAATCTACAGGAACATTCCCTTTTAACTAGGTAAAAATTCAGATAGAATTGGGCTTGAGCAATCGTCAGTCTTAGTTAGATGGTGCTTACCTATATATGTTTTCCGAGATAAAAACCATTTCTCTTTTTTAGGAAAAATAATTTCTTGTTGCAGATGCACATATCTTCTTGATTGTTCACAAAGAAGTGAGGTTTGGATCCTAGTACATCACAGAGAAACAATCATCTCATTTACACCAATTCTAAATGATTATTGAATCAGTTTAAAAGTACAGTAAATTTATATGCATCTATGCAAGTAATAATGTAAAACCAGTCTTCTACCCGACATGTATGTCCATCTGATTTAGTTGTTCATTGAACCGAGTTATCTATGCATGGCTATAATTTTGTGAGATTCATCTTGGGGGTTCTTTTCATGTTCAAACTACTGTCCTTTTTTTCGGTAAAAAGAAAATATCTTTTGTTGGTGTTTGAGTTTAATTAACTTTTACGGTTGGTGATTCAATAACTAATGAAAATAGTTTTCCCTGTTGTAGGTGTTATTCGCTTAGTGGAATACTTATCACAAAATCATTTACTTGGGAAAGAAAGGCCCATGAAATTTGTTGTAGATGCTGGTACCGGCACAACAGCTATTGGTTTAGGACTTGCAGCCCATTTTTTAAGGTTGGCTTCAGCTTGGAGCATGCCATTTTTATTGAAAATATTTTTGAATACTTTTCCTACAACACCATTAAATCATGGTAAAAGTAATTTTTTTCTTCTATGCAGGCTCCCATGGGAGGTATATGCTGTCATGCTGGCTGACAAAATTGAAGGATACAGAAAACAGGAGGCACGTTTGATTTCTGAATTCAAGAAGCATTTTAACATTGAGTTTATTGACCAAATTGTAAATGGAGAAGATGCTGGGATTGTGAATTGGGTGGAACGTGGTCGTCCAAGAAAGTAAGATGCTATACACTTCTGTTTTTTCTGGATATAATGATGTTAAGGACTTCACAGTGTTGTAAAATATAGTTTATAGTTTATCTCTTCTAATTCACACATTTGAATTTCTAGGTTTGGTAATGTTTTGGAGGGGGAAGTGGAAAGGTGTCAACAAATTGCCCAACAAACTGGAATTTTGGTGGATCCTGTGTATACATTAGCTGCTTGGGAAACAGCAATGCTTCTCTCCAGTAACGATGGTGAAGAAGCAGAAGTGGTGTTGCTTCACACTGGAGGCACGTTGGGTATGTTTGGACTGGCACAGAGGTACAAAAATTATTTTGGCATGCTGAAAAAAGGGGTTTTGTAGTTTAGATGACAGGTTGAGATCCTTTGTGTTTCTTTTACCATTCTGAAAAATTATTCTTCATTTTCAAAAAGTGTGCTTGGTCTATTCTAAACACAGGTTATTTGTGTAACTTTGTGGTTCCAGTATGCACCTCATGCAATCTTGCGTATGATTCAGTGGATTTTGATTATATTACAAATATGACATTTCTCTATTGTTTAAAATAGTAAACACATTATTCTCTTTCATTTTCAGAAAAATTGTATTAAAAAGTGTGGTTAATTTTAATTCAATCTTAGATAAAGTAAAATTATAATGTACAAGTGGATATAACTTTTTCTGCATTTACTTTGTTCATGTTTTAGTTAGAGTTTGCAAACGTAAGTGTGAATGGATTTTTTTATAGTTTTAGTTTGTAAATTGAGCTTGAAGACAAAATTAAGACATAACTCAGTTAGCAGTTGGACAGAATTGAAAATCAAACGGTTTCCAATTAAAAGCCAAACATGTCCTTCATTACCTGGTAACGTTGATTTTGGACAAGCGACAGTTTCCTTTTTTGATCCGAAAACTAACGGTTATAATACCATGAACTGGAAGAAGAACACAATAAAATGGAAAGTTATTTTCCTGATGCAGACCAAGATCTAGCGAAAACTCCGAAAATAAGAAAGCTTTATATCTCATAGACTCTGTTGCAGTTATCATAATAATGAAATCATGCTACAATGTTTGCGCAGCCTTAACATGTCACTAAATTCACATTTTTCTAATAACAAAAAAGCAAGCAAAAACCAGTAAAATAATTACCGTAACGGGTGAGAGAGAGGTGCGTGTACATTTTTTCTATAGTTACAAAGAAACTGAATTCGATTTATGTTCAAGTTGAACTTGCTCCTATGCATCTCAAAATAATTGAGTTCACATTAATTTGTAATTAAAGGGTTTCTGTTTTTGTTCATTATTGAACTGTACAAAGAGCAGAGAAACAGAAGAAGTTGAATTAATAAGAAATTCCCACCTTGTATTGCAAGAAAAAATAAAAAAAGAGTAAAAATCTAAGGTTTTGGCCACACGTACGTGAAGATTGCGAAACGATTTGCCACAGTGACCCGACAGACATTATAGCATGACATCTTGGTCCGTGGTCCCGCGCCACGCGACCACTCCCCAAGGTTTCAAAATTGTGATTTTACGACATTATAATATGCATGATGTTTTTCGCTTGGATTGATGATAGAAAAAGGATTAAATCGAAATCATGATTTGATAAATTATTTGTTTTTTTTTTTTATCGTTAGTTTCTAGGTATTCTGATATGTATACAGGTAATTTCAAAAGAGTCTAGATTCTCTGTTGATTTTTTCTGTTGTCTTTTGTGTTTTCGAAATAAACTGAAATTGATATTTTATAAATTTTTTTAATATATTTTATCTAAAATAGTGTTTAACGATGTATTTTGAAGACACAACAGAAAAATAATATAAAAAAAATCTAACAAAGAATCCAAAATCAATATGAAGTAAATATCTAATTATTTATCTCTTAAGCTGTACTATTTATAATATATTCATGGGTTAAATAGGGTTAAATATGTTTTTGGTCCCTTAACTTTTAATAAATTTTGGAATTAGTTCATTTTGAAACTTTGGACCAATTTAGTCCTTAATTTTTCGAAATACGTAGATTTAGTCCTTTCAATTAAATTTTGATAGGTTGATTTGATGTTTCGTACGCATTTCAGGATTGTATTTGAGTTGTTTATATTGTTTGACATATTTTTACTTTAATGTTAAGTCAAATACTATTATGAAACGCGCTTGAAATGTCAAATAAATTTAACAAAATTTGATTAAATGACTAAATTTACGCATTTCAAAAGATAAAAGACTAAATTGGTCCAAAGTTTCGAAATAAACTAATTCCAAAATTCACTTAAAGTTAAGAGACAAAAAACATATTTAACCTTATATTCATAGACTTTTATCTTGTTAGACATAGATTATCTAGATGATTATTTTTGTTAATCAGTTTAGAATTTTGTTGATCTGTCTTATGCTTAATCTTTACCGATTATACTTAATCCTTATTAGTTATATTACCGACATAATACCACTTTATCATAATTGAGATAATCTTGGTTAATGTATAATCTTGTTTGAAATGAATGTTTATGGTTGATTAAATTGAAATGATGGAAGATATAATAGGCATATAGGTTAGTGGAGGTTGCAGCAAACATTGCTGGTAACAAGGATGGTTCCTTCCAGTGGTGTTCAAAATCCCACTTCTTTTTGTCTCTAATTAACTCTTTCTTCATACTTTTCTTTTCATCCCATGCACCCTTCGTCTTGTGATGAGTGCACTGCTTTCTCTCTTTCATAGGCTAAATAAATGTCTCGTTTTACAAACCTCTCTTCATTTTTTTATAAGATCACATCATTGTTACAGTGTCAAAATCAATCTTCATTTAATAATGTTTGGACTCAAGTGTTTACAATGTTATGCCTGGATAAGTAAGATACAAATATTAAAACTATTTATCTTCCAAAATTGCAAAAGAAACAAAATCAGAATGTGAATATGGTTTGTTATAACGTAGTACTTAAGAATGGTGGTGATGAAGAAGAAGCATGGAAACATCGCTTTCACCTACTTTATGTGCTACATTCTCGTGGCCTACGCATCAACACTTTTTCAAAAAATTTGATTTTTTAATCGTGACGAATTTTTTAAATAATGTCACGTTAAATTATAAAAGAAAGTTGTCAAAATATCATTATTTATATAACGAAAGACGTGGAAGATGGAGGCGGTGTGATGCAAAGAATAAAAATTGTGAGAATAAAATAGGTCTGAGAAATCTCACCTTTCACAGCATATTGGAATCCTAACTCAATGAAACAGACAATTATTAAACTCATTGTTGAAGTGTCTTCAACCTCACCCACTGCTAATGGTAACTCAAATTCCCTTTTCTTTATTAATAATCCCAACCACTATTTACAGAACAACCATCCACACTTGTCTCCACATAACAAGACACCATTCTTTTTTTAACTGTGTTTCCCACAATTCAATTAACTCACTTTTCATGGATTCATTCGTCAGGAAGATCTTAATCATATTTTTTAAGTTAGATTTCAAGATTGAATATGTTTTTAGTATTTAAATTTTAATATAAAGTTAAAATTTAAATATCTTAAATTTTGATAGAATTTGATCTTTAAAATGAATAGATATAATTTTTCTAATTTAACTGCGTTAAATTTTTTAGATGTTTCAAATAACATTCAGGCTGATATTTAGACGATGTTATATATTAATTATTTTGAAATGTCGTTTAATAAGTAAAAAAAAAATTAATAATGATTATATTCATTAATTTTTAAAATTTGTGATCAAATTTTGTTTTCATGCAATTGAGAAACTTAAAAAATATTTAACTCTTTGAAATGATGAGAGAAAATTTGTAGTAGCTTATGGGCTTGATTTGGGCCTAGATGAAATGAAATGGAAGAAGAGAAAATAGGTAAGAAAAAGAGTGTGAGAAAATTCAGAGGGTGTAAGGAAGTGTTCACAGAAAAAGCATAATGAGCAGTAGAAAATACAAAAACATGAAATAGTACGGTCCTCAAGCAGACATTGGAGCCATTTATTACTGTCCTCTTTTGGCATATCTTGTTTTATGCACCAAAGCAACGGAGAATCATTAACCTTAATTAATATTTAATTAATTTATTAATCCTCTTTGCAAATCTCAAATGGAACATATCCCTCTGGTCAAACTCTTCATTAATTGGATTCTCATTTCACTCTATATCATAACGTTGCAACACACACTAATTATATTATGAATCTAAAAAATCTAAAAAAGAATTGAAAATATATATAATATAAATACATAACATAACAGTGTTGTGAGGAGATTAGTCAAAACATATTAAATAGAGGAAATTGAATAGTATTTTCTTAATTATGTCATTGAATGTTTGTTTTGAATAGTCTAAATGGTAAAGAATGAAGATTTTGCAATGGAAGAGAGAGAGAGGCAAAAAAGTAAAATGCTTGCAAGCATAACATGGCATGGGGTGGGAGGGAAAGTACATTTTTAGCAACTTTGGCTTCGATAGGAAAGTAGAGAATGAGGAAAATAGTGGAGCGAGTTACTGAGTGACTCAGTATTGTCTTCTCTGTCCTTTCTTTCTTCCTTCTCCATTTTCTCTCTCTCTCTCTCTCTGCTTTTCTTTTCTAACCCGTTTCAGAGCCTCGCTCCGACACAGCACAAAACAACAGAGGAAAAAACCTCTGTGTCTGTCACAGAAACAAACACATAACAGAAGTGAAGAAGGAAAAGAGAGTGGTTGAGTTGAGTTGATCTAATGGGAGAAACCGGAATCATTGTCCGGTTGGAAGGAAGCTTAGACCCAAGAGCTGAAGAGTTCAGACCAAGCATCAACAACAACGCTATTATTCAATGCCAATGGTACCCTATTCCGTTACCGTTACCCTTACCGTTGCCGTTTCCACACCCTCTTCCTCCTCCTCCGCCTCCTCACCTCTCCACCTCCTCCACCCGCTCCCTCCTCCTCACGCCGCTCCCCTTCACCTCCGACTCCGCCCTCCGCGCCGAACTCCAGGCCTTCGGCGACGTCAGAGCCCTTCAAACGGAAGCCCTCCGCCACGGAATCCTCATCGTCCACTTCTACGACCTCCGCCATGCAGAGTCCGCCTTCGCCGCCATCCGCTCCATGCACCACCACTTCCCCCCGCCCACCCCGGGCCTCCTCTCCGGCCGCCCCATCTCCGCCCACTACGTCCTCCCCTCCTCCTCCTCCATCCCCGACGCCCACAACCAAGGCACCCTCGTCGTCTTCAACCTGGACCCCCACCTCTCCACCGACCACCTCCGTCGACTCTTCCACCCTTTCGGTATCGTCTCTGCAAACCCTTCTCTCTTAGCTTCTCTTCCTTATTATTATTATTATATCTGTTGTGAACTAACTTATTAACTTGGGTGATGAAAGAATAAATAATAATAATGGGATTGAGATGTCTCTGTCTTGGACTTTTTGTGTCTCCACTTTCGCTACCTTTTTTTGATTTTGTTTTGGTGGTTGGTTGGATCAACGGATAGGTCCCATAAAGGAATTGAGAGATACCCCATGGAAAAAGAACCAAAGATTCGTCGAGTTCTTCGACACCAGAGACGCTGCCAAGGCATTGAAGCACATGAACGGCAAGCAAATTCACGGCAAACCCATCATCATCGAGTTCAGCAGACCCGGTGGCCACACCCGCAGATTCTTCCACCACTCTCCTTCCTCCAAAACCACCCCTCTCCATTTCAATGCCCCACCACCACCACCGCCACCACCCTTCCCTCCTTCCCCGCCGCGTCGTTTTGCTGCTCCTCGCCTGCATACCTCTCACGCCCCTCAATTCTCTCGCACTAAATCATTGGCAAGTCCCGTCAAGGTCCAAGATTCTCTGGATGAGGCAATTGGGTCAATGAGTTTGACCGGGGATGTTGGACATGGGGTTCAAGAGCAGCAGCACCACTCACATGGTGGTGGCCCCCCAAGGAGGAATCTCAGCAGAAAGCAGAGTTGCGAGACCACGCTAGTCGTAGCAACCACAAAGCAGCAGCAGCAACAACAACAACCACAGCAACTACCTAGAAGTAGGCACTGGAAGGGAAAGCAAGCAAAGAAACTCGAAGCTCGCTTTCTAATAAAAGAAGACGCCATTGTCGAGTCTGGTCCCAAAGATACTCGAACCACTGTCATGATCAAAAACATTCCCAACAAGTACAGGTCCGTTTTTCTTCTTTTTTAATATTTTAATTATACTCCGTTGCTTCATTTTCATTTTCTTCTGTTTCTGTTCCTGTTATCTCACCTGCTAGTATGAGCTTACACACATCACAAATCACCGATTCTGCTTCCCTGTCTTTCCTTTTAGTCACAGCAACAGTAGTGTGTAAAAGCATCAAGAGAGAGTACTGTAAAGTATAATGATAGTATGAATGAGTATTGAATAAACTAAAGTATATAATGTGGTGTTTTTTTTAATTATTTTTTTATTTGTTTGGATTTGAAATTGTTGAGCATTTTATATATATTGTGTGTTTTTGGACATGATGCAGTCAGAAGTTGCTATTGAACATGCTGGATAATCACTGCATACACTGCAACGAGCAGATTGCAGACGGCGATGAGCAGCCTCTATCCTCCTACGACTTCGTGTACCTCCCCATTGATTTCAAGTATATATTTTTCCATTTCCATGTCCTTTGACCAGAACTAGAACTAGTTAAGAATTTATGTTGTCGTGTTTTGTTGGAACAGCAACAAGTGCAACGTGGGATATGGGTTCGTGAACATGACATCCCCGGAGGCCACACTGAGGCTCTACAAGGCCTTCCATCTCCAACACTGGGAGGTTTTCAACTCAAGAAAAATCTGTGAAGTGACCTATGCAAGAGTTCAGGTATGATATGACAGAAATTATTAGAGTAAAAAATAGCAGTGGGTGTAGTAAATGGTGATAATGAATGAATGGTTTAAATGACAATGAAGGGTTTGGAGGCATTGAAGGAGCACTTTAAGAACTCAAAGTTCCCATGCGAGATGGAGCATTACCTGCCAGTGGTGTTTTCACCGCCTCGAGATGGCAGGGAACTCACTGAGCCACTTCCCTTAGTGGGGAACAGCACCGCCAAGCACCATCAACCACCCGTTTCAATCCCGAACTGCGATGATAATGGCGGTGATGACGTGGAAAGCAGCAAAAGCGGCGACGTTGGTGACGACGATGATGGTGATGATGACACGAATGCAGAGGCCTAGAAAACTATGAAGGGTAGAATAGTTGTAGTGTTGTGATTGTGAATGAATCGATCAAAAAAAAATGTGTGATAGAATGAATTTAGCATCAGCTATAGCTCGGACAGACAGCATTTAAGGTGGTTGAGCAACGAGCCACACCTGTGTTCTCTCTCTCTCTGTCGTCGTGTTCGTACCTACGAACCTCTTGCTGCTCACTGCTCACCTTTCCTCCAATTTCTTCATTTTTTTTTGTTTAATGTTTTTTTTTTCTTTTCAGTTTAGTTATATTCCATTTTCTCTTTTGAATCGCTTGTGTAGTAGCCCTGTAGGTTCTGCTGCTTTGGAATTTCGATGTATCAGTTATAGATAGAAACTTGAACGATGGACAACATAGAAAACCATAGCCGTTTGTTCTTCACAATGTTTATGTATGTATGTGTGCTTGTGTTAAATCTCGGTTAACGAGTGCAATTCTTCAGGAACTCATATAAGAAACTACTATTACATTTTTCTTTACAAATATAACATTTTTAAGTGTAGATCCTACGTTATCATTTGTTTTTTTATGTTGTCTTTGTTTGACAGAAATAGAAAAAACAAAGGTTAAATAATCAAATTTTGTAACTTTATTTAACGTTCCTCGAAATCTTAGTTTCATCTTCATCAAGTTTTTTCAATTTCCTATAATCCGAAATAAAGGTGAACTTTTTATTTAGTAGAGAAAGCAAGAGGGTAAAATTAGTGTGAGAGCGTTCACATAGCTGGGTCTTTTATTATGTATGCAGAGATTTAATTTTTCACTGTGGATGATGAAAAAGACATTGCTGACAAAAATTGATTATTATTATTATTATTATTATTATTATTATTATTATTACCCTTGAATAAATAAATAAGTTAATTTTTACATAATTAATATAGTTTAATTGGGGTTGGATTTTGTATAGTTGTGTAGTGTGTGTTTTTTTGTTTGTTGAGAGAGAAGAGCATTTAATGTTTTGGTTGTGTAGCTTTCAGTTGAGCTGCTAAAAGAAAAGAAAGAGAAAGAGAAAAAAAGAGAACAGGACCCCTTCACATCTCTGTCAGATTTTTTTTCACCTGTTCTTTTCCTCATTTGATTCTCTGGGGTTTTGACACCTGGACCACCTGATTCTCTCCACGTCATCTCTACTTTTCATCTCAAACCTCGTATCATTTTTTTTTCTCTTTCTCACATTAATTGCACATTATTTCTAACACATTATGTTACCAAAATCCTTTATGCTCTCAAACTTCATTCAAAAACCACTCCTATTGGTTCCTCACTCTCTTTTACATGTTCTCTTGTCTCGTAGATTCAAAACAGAATTTTCTTCTTGAGTTATATAATTTTGATGATAATTATATTTAATATAATAATTTATTTTATCATGCATTATTTTAGTTTAATAGTTTTTTTTTTCTGTTGTTAAATTTTGTTTAAATGTTTTAAATTTGATTTTCTTAACGAACAAATCAATATGGATAATAACGTGATTACAACAATTATTTATAAAATAAATATCAAACAATATCTCATTAGTTAAATTTGATTTACTGATAAAAAATATACATCACACTGATAAATACACGTTCCATTGTTATAACAATATTACCACGGTAAATATGAAGAGAAATATCACATTAACTTATTTTAGTAAAAAATAAAATAAAATAAAAATTTAATATAATGATACCTAATTGAAAGACTAACAGAGTTGCATTTCAATTATTATGTGATAAAGGTTAAATGAGTCGTTTATTAATCAAATATATAATGTGGCACTCAGTAACAGTTTTAAAATTTTAGAAGTGTAAATATATATATATATATATATATATATATATATATATATATATAAAAATTGAGAGGATCAGTAAAATTAAAAATTATATATTTTTACTGATATCCTAATTTGTTTAAAAGAATTTTGGAAGTAAAAATTCCTCATAAGAAACGTCACTAATAACATTTACGTTACTATTCTCATAAAAGGAGAATAATTACATTACTTTTAAATAAAAAAAAAATATTTGATTATAAGATATTAGTTTTACGCTCTCCAACATATAATAATAAGAAACAAATTTATTAATCGAATATATTTTTAATCTCTAAATTTAGAGTTAAATTAAAATTCAATAACATTTTAAATTTTAATATATATTAAAATATAAATTAAATATAATTTTGAAATAAAAAAATGAAAATAATTAAATTAATAAAATTATATTTATTTACTTTTAAAATTTAAATTAAATATAAAAGTTTGAGAGAAAAAGAAACTCATTTAACCCACTCTTTTAACAGATTTATAACGATTTAAAAATGTTGGTTCTTTAATCATTGGCTTAAATACTTTTTTGGTCCTCATTCTTGTTTGTTGCGAATGATCCTCATTTTGACAGAATGTTTAAAATAGTTTTCATTCTTACTGTTTAAAATGGTCATCATTTTTGCAATTCGTGTTTTATTTGGTCATTTTCTGTAACGCCGTTCAAAACATTACCAGAGCATTGTACATGTAGCACGGTTTATATTAGGGTGTGTTACGTGTACTACAAATCTAATGTTGATGATGATTGATCGGAAAATTGCAATGAAGAGTGCAACTGCAACCCAATGATGAAATGACAAGTATTAGCTGTTTCATCTGTAAATCCGAGCTCAAGAAAGACGAAAATGAAGAAATTTTCCTAATTGCAAAATTTTCCCTAAATTAAAAAATTAACGTTAATTAGGCATATATACAGTACACGTAATACACCTTAAGACAAATCGTGTCACCTGTATAATGCTCCGTTAATTATTTAAACGACGTCACATAAGAGGACCAAATAAAACACGAATTGCGAAAATGATGATCATTTTAAACATTCGATAAAAATGAGGACCATTCTAAACATTATGTGAAAATAGGATCATCTACAACAAATACTACCAAAATGAGAATAAAAAAGTATTTAAGCCTTAATTATTAATTATTAGTAGTTTTGTTCGATAGTAATGAGAAGAAGCATAAGTGTGTGGTTGATATACTTTTCGATGCAATCAAGGTCACACGGTTGGCCGCTTACACGTATCAATTCTTTAAACTAAATACTTTTCACATAAATCTTTTTTAAATTTAAATACGAAATTAGAATTTTATTCTAACTCAAAAACACAATTTTATTCTCAAATTTATTATTGATTTTACTAACGTGTCAAAAAATATTTTTGATTAACATTTTAACAATTTACATGTTACAACTCAAATATCATACTAAAACACTATTTATCAATAAAAGAAAAATTAACTTTATTAGATTAAAAATATTATATTTTTAATTTTTAAAATTTAAAGATCAAAATAATTTAATATTTTTCTTTCAAGAAAATAAAATTATATTTTACGCCTCCTTAATTATGTGTGAGAAAATTTTAAATAATAGATAATATGAAGCAGCAGCGTATAATAAGATTAATTAAAAAAGCTTTGTCGTTATATAGTTGGACAGTGAACTACTTTGGAAACACCATTTGTACGGACACAATGTGGTCAAAAAGGTTATTTTACTTAATCATTTTTATTTAAATAATCCATTTAATTGTGGTATAAACCCCTGCTATAGATGCTCTGGAGAATCTACTTCTGTCACCAAAGTATGACAAGTCAGTGTTGTTATAAATTTTTTTAACATGTATTTAATTTTTATGGATGAAAAATAGTACAAGTTTAAATAACGATTTTAATAAAATTAAATATCTCATCAACAAATTTCACTCATAAGTTTAAAAATCAAATCACATGACCTAACCTTTACATTCTATTTTATGACCACAGTAAAAAAATCCAACCCAAAATAGTTAAGTTGATTTTTACCAAAAAATTATTTTATATTGTGTGTAGAAAAAAAAATATCTTAGTTATTGTTTTACAAACATTTTCTTTCAAGATTATCCTTAATCAATATACATTGAAAATATTTTGAGTCATTTCATATTTTCCTATGGATGTCGTAATATATATTTTTCAATATCTGTCAAAAACCTATATCATGTAATAATTGAATCCTTAATTATTATTATTTTGTTAGATATTAGGTGGTATTTAAAACTAGTTCCTAAGATTTCTCAACTATTTTGTATTTTTGTTATATAATATTTATGTAATTTTTTTATTATCCTACATCTTGGATTTTGTGTATGAAATTCTATAGTCAAGTTTTGGCAATGCTTATATTTTGTACGAGTGTTTTTTTAATAAAAGAAAAACATCAATATACATTATATATTAGCAATCTTTTAGTGAATTTGAAAATTGACATTACAATATGATTTCTTATTAGAGACATATCCCATAAGTACAATTATACTTGATAACTAATCTCGAAATTCTAATTTTTATTACGTGAATTTGATTCTTTATGCACCTTCTCTTATCAAACACAAGATAGAAAAAACAGGAAAGATTAAGATTCATAAGTCACCTTATAAATAACATATATGACACCATTTGCAAAAAAATAAAAACAAACCTTCACCTCTACCTTCAAAAGAAAAAAATGATTTAGGATAGAATATTCATAAGATTCTTATTACCTAAGATTTGGACATCTCAATAAGTGACAAATATTTTATTATTCCTTCATTTGTCATTTTATTTTTTTCTATTCTCATCATTCCAATCTATAGAAAATATATAACACAAAGGATACTGATATTTTGACATCATATTTATTTTTATTATTATTTGATATTGTCTTTCGTTACTATTTACTTTCTTTTTCTTTTAAAAATATAAAAGTTAATTCTTGTTAAAATTATTTTATCTTTATAAGAGTTGTCAAATGGTTGGTGTTAAACAACCTTTTTTCTAACACAAAAGAGAGTGAGATTCATTATATTATTCATTGAGTCGAATACTAAAAGACACTATTTTTTCCAATCACACATTACTCTTTGTTCTCAGTTACAAATCGATAGGTTCAATGATCATGATTTGGAATAGATTCTTTCTCTAACTTATCTTCCTCGTCGTTGGTGTATGGACGTTATATGTGTTCCTTGTGATTAAAACTATACAAATAACACCAAAATAACATAATCATAATGTCTTGTTCGATCAAACTATAACATGGTGTCTCTTAGTGACACGGAATTAATTGAGGAATCCACTACTTGTAAACAAGTGCCGGCATTAATGTTAAAAAACCTGTATGTAGCTCAATCCACATGGCCATAATTCAGCTCTAGATAGAAAACTATACAATAACTTGAAACAAGTTCAAAGACACATATTATAGCAACAAGGTGTTCAAGAAGTTAAGAACTTTGTGGCATGCATAGAAATCCCACCAGAATATGGGTGGCAAAGGTGGAATTTTTCGTTATGCAGATGGATTTGACAAATTGCTGTTACTCTTTGGGACACTGGGTTGCATTGGAGGTGGATTACAGACCCCTATGACAATGCTTGTTCTTGGAAGTTTGATAAATGATTATGAAGGTGGATCTGAACATTCCGTGCCCAACCATGTTATAGACAAGGTAATTAGTACGTGAGGTCATCACTGAAGCATTCCACAGCATATAAATGCGAAATTTCAAAGACATGGTTTCGTTACTTTTTTCTTCTTGCTGTTAGTTATGATGACATTCCACAGCATAAAAATGGGATTTTTATATACCAAATTATTCATTTGCTAAAAAACATCTGACAAAGTTCTGTCATCATTCTTTCAGTACGCTCTAAGGCTGCTTGGTGTTGCAATTGGGGTTGCTTTATCGTCCTTTATAGGTAAGCATTGCTGCAATTCTAGATATTTGGTTTCCATTGTGAATGATAACTAGGGCTATTGAATTTCTGCTTTTTACTGTGCAACTAATCATGGATATGTGTAAAACATCATGTCAAAAAAAAAAAATTCCAGCTAAAGTAATTATTCCCCTTCTCATCATTTTTCTTTGGTTAAATTGGAAAGTGGATATCATGACCTATTCAATGAACTGACAATTGCTTGAATTCGTGTTCCACTTTGGCAAGATAATTATTTCTGATGTAGTAAAAGCTCAATATTGGTTGGTCAGAAACAGAAAGAGTTCAATATTGATTTCAAAAGAGTGTGTTATTTTGCAGAAGGGGTATGTTGGACAAGAACTGCAGAGAGACAAACCTCTCGCATGAGAATCGAATACCTTAAATCAGTCCTAAGGCAAGAGGTTGGTTTCTTCGACAAGCAATCTGAATCTTCCACAACTTTCCAAGTTATTGCCACCATAACTTCTGATGCACAAACAATCCAAGATACCATAGCTGATAAGGTATAACACTCAATTATTTATAGAACCTTCCACCTTGTTTTGTTGAACTTTTTGTGGTGAATCATTTGTATGTGTATGTGTTTGTTGCATTTCAGGTGCCCAATTGTCTGGGTCACCTCTCAGCATTTCTCTCTAGCTTTATAGTGGCACTCTTCCTTTCATGGAGACTTGCAGTGTCTGCTTTTCCATTTTCAATCATGATGATTATGCCTGCAATCATATTTGGTAAGGCCATGAAAGAGCTGGGGAATAAAATGAAGGATGCATATGGAGTTGCTGGTAGCATAGCTGAACAAGCAATCTCGTCAATTCGCACTGTTTATTCATATGTGGGCGAGAAGCAAACAATGCAAGCGTTCAACTCGGGTCTTGAAAAAAGTATGGAGATTGGCATAAAACAAGGTCAAATCAAGGGAGTGATAATCGGTAGCATTGGGTTGCTATATGCTACTTGGGCATTCCAATCTTGGGTTAGTAGTGTTCTGGTCAGGACAAAAGGAGAAAGTGGTGGCCCTGTGTTTTGTGCTGAGATATGCATCATTTGGGGAGGACTGTGAGTTAATTTCCCCCTTTTCTGTCCATTTGTTAAGTAATAGTTTTTCAAGCTTTAACATGAGGTTCTTGCAAGACCATGTTGAAATTACTGCAGAAACTTTGTTGAACACATTAAAAATAGTCCAATAACTAATATTGAATTGGAGAAATACTTGCTTCTCTTATTCATGGGACTTCATTTGCTAATTGCATGTCTGTTGAATGTAAAATGCACAGGTCTCTGATGAGTGCACTCCCAAATCTTGGTTTCATATTAGAGGCAACAATAGCTACTACACGGATTTTTGAGATGATTGATCGAGTGCCGAGCATAAATTCTTACAGAGAAAAAGGAAAGGTCTTGACACATGCAAGAGGAGAAATCACATTTCAAGATGTTGAGTTTAGTTACCCATCAAGGCCTGATGCACTGATTCTCCAAGGACTCAATCTGAAAGTGCAGGCGGGGAAAACACTAGGCCTAGTTGGAGGGAGTGGTTCTGGAAAATCTACTATAATCTCTTTGCTTGAAAGATTTTATGATCCTGTTTACGGCGAGATATTGCTTGATGGATATGATATACAGACACTTCACCCTAAGTGGTTAAGGTCCCAGATAGGACTGGTAAATCAGGAGCCAATTCTCTTTGCAACATCCATAAGGGAGAACATTCTATTTGGCAAGGAAGGAGCTTCAATGGATGCAGTTATAAGCGCAGCAAAGGCAGCAAATGCACATGATTTCATTGTCAAACTTCCTAATGCATATGAAACTCAAGTAAGCTATGACTTCTGTCCCATTATCCCCTTAATTTGTATTAGCAAGATCCTAACTAAATAATTTTGAGCCGTGAGTATAAAAGCTTTTACAGATAACTAAATACAAATCTTGATACAGTATAAAAAATCGAAATGCATATTAATTATGTAGTAGGAAACATCTAAGTTTTTTACTGCTGTGCGTAGACCGTCTGCATTAATTTTATTTTGTTCAATTTGATTCTTTAATTGATCTTATCTTTAGTTAATGTGGTACTTTCAACCTTGTCGAGTATGTACATCTTGAGAGTGAAACTAAACATTAATGGACGGTCTGATAGCAGGTGGAACAATAGACTCGATAAAGAATAAATTTTGCTAGGATAAACTCTAATTTATGACTTTGATACCATATTAAGAAGTGAAATTTAAACCTAACTCAACTCCACAAAATTGATTTATAAGGTGAGGTTTGCACCTACTTATATACAATAAATTGACTTTAAATCTAGTCGATATGCAGTTTCCAACATATATATGTACTGGGATTACAACATCTAAATTCTTTACTCTACTGTGCATAGACTGTCTGCATTAGTTTTATTTTGTTCAATTTGATTGCTTAGAAGATTTCAATTTGTTGTTAGGTGGGACAATTCGGTGCTCAGTTGTCTGGAGGGCAAAAGCAAAGGATCGCCATTGCAAGGGCTTTAATAAGAGAACCCAAAATCCTACTACTTGATGAAGCAACAAGTGCTTTGGATTCACAGTCTGAAAGACTAGTGCAGGAGGCCCTTGAGAAAGCTTCTAGAGGCAGGACAACAATCATCATAGCGCATCGCCTGTCAACAATTCGCAAAGCTGATTCAATAGTAGTTCTTCAAACAGGAAAAGTAGTTGAATGTGGTTCCCATGATGAACTACTCCAACTGAACAATGGACAAGGAGGGGCTTACAGAAAAATGCTACAGCTGCAACAAGCGACAAGCCAAAACGAAATTGCATTGCATACAATAGACAAGAGTCCCTTAGCTATGGAAAATCTTACAAGTTCAAATTCGAGATGGCAAAGTAGCCCAACTCATCATGCACTTAGCTCAACACAACCATTTAGTCCCATATATTCAATCAGTGTTGTAGGGTCTAGCTTTGATGACTATGACAGGGAACACTATGAGAAATCTTCACATGCTAACTTCTCTCAATGGCGTTTACTAAGAATGAATTCCCCAGAATGGAAACATGCTTTGCTTGGTTGTTTAGGGGCCATTGGCTCTGGAATATGTCAACCAATTTACTCCTATTGCTTGGGAATAGTTGCATCTGTCTACTTTATAAAAGATGACTCTCTCATCAAATCAAAAATCAGGTTGTACTCCTCCATCTTCTGCTGCATTGCTGTTGTCTACTTCATTTCAGGCCTCCTTCAGCACTACAATTTCACCATTATGGGAGAGAGTTTGCTAAAAAGGGTGCGAGAAAATTTGCTAGAGAAGGTGTTGACTTTTGAGATGGGATGGTTTGATGAAGAGGAGAACGGCAGTGCAGCAATTTGTGCTCGTTTGGCAAGTGAAGCCAACTTGGTCAGATCCCTTGTTGCAGAACGAATGTCATTGATAGTTAATATTTCTGTTATGGCTCTCTTGGCTTTTGTACTTAGTTTGATTGTTACATGGAGGGTGGCTATAGTCATGATTGCAATGCAGCCTTTGATCATTGCCTGTTTCTACTCAAAAAACATTCTCATGAAAAGTATGGCAGGAAAAGCAAGAAGGGCTCAGAGAGAAGGTAGTCAATTAGCAATGGAAGCTACCGTTAACCACAGGACTATTGCTGCATTTTCATCTGAGAAAAGGATTCTAAACTTGTTCAGAACTTCTATGGAGGGCCCTAAGAAGGAAAGCATCAAGCAATCATGGATTTCAGGTTCCATTTTGTCAGTCTCGTATTTTGTAACAACAGCATCTATAACTTTGACTTTTTGGTATGGAGGCCGGTTACTGAATCGAAATCTGGTGGATTCAAAACATCTTTTGCAAGTTTTCCTCATTTTGATGGGCACTGGTAGACAAATTGCAGAGACAGCAAGCGCAACTTCTGACATAGCTAAAAGTGGAAGAGCCATTAGTTCAGTATTTGCTATACTGGATAGGAAAAGTGAGATTGAACCAGAAGATCCTAGACTTAGAAAGTGTAAAAATTCTTTGAAGGGCCATATAAAACTTAGAGATGTATTTTTCTCATACCCAACAAGGCCAGACCAAGTGATTCTCAAGGGCCTCAATCTTGATATTGAAGCTGGAAAAACAGTTGCATTAGTGGGACAAAGTGGCTCTGGTAAATCCACCATCATTGGCTTAATCGAAAGATTTTATGACCCCATTAAGGGATCCATATCCATAGACAATTGTGACATAAGGGAATTTAACTTAAGAAGTTTGAGAGCACATATTGCCTTGGTTAGTCAGGAGCCAACTCTCTTTGCAGGAACTATACGTGACAACATTGTGTATGGGAAAAAGGATGCATCAGAAGATGAAATAAGAAAGGCAGCACGTCTTTCAAATGCTCATGAGTTTATAAGGTAACACTCTAGTTCTTTTTCTGTTTTCTTAAATAGAAGTAACTTCTATGCCTTGAGCTTGTTACAATTTTTACACTATCAACCAAACAGAAATCATTGTTAGCATGAGATTTAAGACCATTATAGTAAAATCAACAAACTTAGGTGATTTGTTATTGCAAGAAAGTGTAAAAATCAATGAACTTAACATACATGACCATTTTTGAACCTCATAGAAAACATAGTTGCCTTTAGTAACACAATTTAAGTGATGTAGTTCAATGAAAGATGGATACGATACTTACTGTGGAGAAAGAGGAGTGCAGCTATCAGGAGGGCAGAAGCAGAGAATAGCCATTGCTCGAGCAGTACTTAAGAATCCTTCAATTCTTCTGTTAGATGAGGCAACAAGTGCTCTAGACAGTGTATCAGAAAATCTGGTGCAGGAGGCACTGGAGAAAATGATGGTTGGAAGAACGTGTGTGGTTATAGCTCACCGTTTGTCAACAATACAGAATGTTGACACCATAGTTGTTATTCAAAATGGGAAGGTGGTGGAACAAGGCTCGCACTCAGAGTTATTGAGAATTGGATCAAATGGGGCCTATTACTCCTTGACTAGGCTACAACAGGACCACTCAACATGAGGTGATATGCAAAATATGAGTATGAATTTTGGATATTGAACTGCTATGCTCCTAAATGTACACAAAATTCTGTAAGTTAAAATAATAAACCATTTTTGTATCCAAAATATAAACATACATTAGAAGAGTAGTTTGACATGATGAATAGTTCTTGCATTATGTATTCATTTGGAACAAATGGGCATCTTTTTTACGAGTTCAAATTCTCTGTTGAATTTTTTAGTATTGTTTTCTATTAAGTATTAAAAATATATTGATGTATGTATATTAATTTTTTTTTTAATATATTTTAAAACATAACATCAATATCAGTGTCCATTCATTTATTTTGAAGACACACCAGAGAAATAACAAAAAAAACTCAATTGAGAATTCAAATTCCTTTTTTATTATAAAAGTAGAGTGCAAAATTATTAGAATGTGTAGAGTGCAGAATAAAAATTATAATAACTGAACATTGTTAAAAAAAATTCTAACGTGAACACGATAACAATTCTTGGCATGAATTCCAAAGACTATATAGATGTATCATTGTGTTATAGTCTTCACCAAACAGAAGTACAAACAAAAACATATGAAATGCGAAAATGTAATTTGTCTCTGTCGTTAAGACTTGACATTCATACCACTTCAAAAAATTAAAGCACTCAACTATTACATTAAACTAGAGACAAAATCGATTCAGAAAAAATCAAATTGAGTTGGTTTTTCTTCCCTATATCTGTTCTTGCTTAGTCATGCACAACAATAGACAGTTCAATTTACCTATTGTGTGTGTCTCATTCATGGCTTGTACACCACGAACTTCTTCATGGGACGCTTGCACACTTGACAAATTACAGTTCCTTGACTTGGTCTTTCATTTTCTCTTGAGGGAACAAAGTAAGAGTGAGTGCAACTCCCTTCAACAAAATCAGTTTCTAGGATGTTTCTTGGAGCACCCCACAATCCAAACTTGGTTATATTTTCTCTCCACACAGAACATTTCCTTAAGAATTCCATCACCTGCATCCCTTGAAGCCTGATAATATCTGTTGAACCCCCACTTCCAATCACTGCCCAACCTTCTTCCCTATCATCCATTTCAAGCAAAGCTGACAACTCTGCTAGTACAGAATCACCACTTTGTGTCTTCCCTAGTCTGAGTTTAGATCTTCTCATACTCGCCAACCGAAGCCAGAAGAATTGCACGTTTGTGAAGGAAAGTGGATCACTGCGACTAGTTTCACCACTTCTTGCCATTATTTGCTTAACATGTTCACCCAATTGACTATTACCAACATATATTGTTTCCAGCTGCAGACCTGCTCGTTTGAGCTCATTTATCTTATCATTGAATTGTTGGATCCAAACCAAGTTTTCACTCCCATAAAGGCAAATACTTTTGCCTTGCTCAACCTGACACATGGTACAATGTCAAATCTAGTAACATTACGTGAAATTAAACTGCTATAATCTGCATCAAAACATGCTATAATCAGACTCCTACCCAATAAGCAAGGAGAGGATTGATCTCATCCAGCAAAAGTTGCATGGTCAAATTCTGGTCTTGCCACAGATCTTCCTCTTTGGAAGCTGAAAAAGGGTAAGCTTTGGCTCCCCAAATGTTGATCATATCAAGAGCATTGTAATTCGTGACCTTCCCTCTTGAATCTAGAGCCACCATGATGGGCTCATCCTTGTAGTTCCATCTTTCCCTTATGTACTTGATCACTGCTGGGCTAAGTAACCTTGGTTTCCGAACAGCATGCCAAGGCAAGGAATCTGACAGAAAATTAAAACTACTTTCTTCAGCTTCAGTCCATGAATCAGAAGATGGAAGGGGAATCCACACAATCTTATAACTCTCCTTCAGCCTCTCGTTCAGAGGATGATCGCATGTTTGCTGGACAAGTAAGAATAGATCTACAGGGCTGAGTAACTGTGGTTTTGTGATCAACAACAGAACTAACTTGTTTTTCAGCTCAGACACACTTAACTGTTGATAAAAGAGGATTAAGATTAGAAGATTTCTTAGTCTAGAAAGAATATATTCGCAAATTGCGTCTTCAGAAATATTTTAACAAATCTGAAACTAGCTAGAGCTATCATCACACTTCCCGAAAACAAACAAGAGTGCATTAGAAAAATCCTACCAATGTGTTATTCATTCAAATTCCACCTATGCGTATAATTTAAATTTATAATTCTTATGTTCAAAAAATGAGAAGTGTTCTCATTACGTATATCCCAATATGCAAACGGAGTTTCTTATTTAAGAAATACTTTAATATTGTGAGAATTGAGAATAATGAGTATAGACTATTAGGTTTTGATTGGATGGTTAAGATTTAAACATAATGATTCTATTAAGTAGCTATGTGATCACTAATAACTTTACAAGAAGGGTAATACTAGTGAAGATTTAAAGAGCATAATACCTTTGTTTCTGTGGAGCAATCCTTCAGTGGCAAGTAATTATTTGAAGGAAAAAATAAAGTGAGAATCTTCTGATTATCAATGTGATCCTCACGAGCAAGATCCAACAGCCTCTGATACAAGTTTCTCTCTGAAACATTATAAATCACTGATCTTAGTACATAAATCATAATTGTTTAATAAACCTGTCATTAGAAGCATCATTATGAAGCTAAAAAATAACCTATTTCTTCGTAACACAGATCCACCTGTCTTCTAAGATTGCAGCATGTACCACTTAATCTATACGCCAAACTCGAAAGCTCCCAAGCAGCAATTATTGCTGAATCTGAGTACCTGAAATGTGTGGATACCGAATACATCAAAATATCATCCTAGGCAATTTTTTACGTGCTTTTCAAACTATCAGCAATTATGAGAGGCTATTCAAACAAATTAAAGAATTATGCATGCTTGACAGTATTGATCTGAGCCTCAGAGAGAAGAAACATGCACTTGCTCATGTGGCTTGATTGTGAAGTCCTTGACTTGGGAAAAACATGCTAAACAGCTTCTGGCGATCCAGTATGCAGCCTCGTATATTTGAGACTTTGTGACTCGGAATATATGATTTCCGTGCTCAACATGTTGAAGAGGTAAGTATTCAAACTTAATTATACACATAGCCACATCCATCATGGTCTCAACCAACAAGCTCAATGCCTTGATTTGTAGCTTCAGTGGCTTTAAGTTGCAGGGAAGCTGCTTAATACTTGAAATTAAAGCTGCCAAACTGTTACCACGATGTAGCTGCATAAGTTGCCAAAATTCACCATATCTTACAGCAAAAGCAGCAAGCACTAGAACTACTTTTGCATCCCAGCTATACTTTCCTATCAAATCAAACAGATTTATGACCCTTGAGTTAATATCACCTTCACCAGAGCATCTGCAGAGTATCTGCCAACAAAATAGATACGTTAATCATAAGTATAACAGCAAATGCATTAACTCTCATTGTCAAAACATCAAACATGTAGAATACCTTGCATATTTTTGTAATGATGAATCCTACCGATTCACTACAACCAATCGTTTCAATTTCAGTTATGTCATTCTTCTGAAAGGCAGCAGAATATAAATTAGAAGTCACCTGAAACAAGCGAATAGAAATTATAATCTGAAAGCTTCAATACAGGTAATATGAGTTCTATGCCACACTCAGTTTAATGAATTTCTTGTTAGCGATAATTTTAAAAATGGTATGAGACTACATGAGTTTATGGCTGCAGCATGAAGGGTGTATCAAGGTGGATAAAAATTACTATTATTTTGGAAGAATGAAACATAATGTTGCCCACAGCAAGAAGAATTGCCTCAGAATCCAACCTACGACCATCTGGATCATGTGTCAGGAGGAGCTTCTTTATAAGATTATCACGTTGCATGTTTGAAATTAAGAAAAAAAAGGAACTCAAGGTTGAAATGCACCAAATTAGCATGCCACACTGCAAAATTTACGAGGTTCTTCTATCATTGGATAATTCTGTTGCTATATTTCTATTATTTTGATCTGGCCAAAACAGAAAGATGATGAAAACCATCAACATGTCTCTAATATGCTATTCAAGTATTCTTATTATGCTTATGCTAATTTATATGTGATGATGAGTCTTCCCAGAGAAGATTTCCAAAGAGATATAACACATATAAGTTCAAGTACACAAGACATTGATACCACTTATAACTTAAAATCTTAAAAGAATTAGTTTATGGGTTTTCATTGTAATATGATGTTCAACTTTCTCATTTTTATTTAATGTGAGACTTAGACTCACACTTAGATTTACATCGTTATAAACAGGGAAGGAAAATGTGTTGTTACTTTTTCTTTTCCTCTTTCACTTTATTTATTTTGGTATTAAATTACTATTTCTTGGATTTGTGAAGTGACTGTGCTGCTCGGCCTGAGAATCAGATAATTGACATATCCATCATGGGAGCCACAGTTTTTTCAATACAATCCGAGATTATTATAAAACTGGATTATATAATCAAAGAAACATCTTTATCAAAAGGCAATATCTTCTTTTCTCTTTCTATACGAACTTCTGAAAATAGTTAAATCAATGCAACTGTTGTTAGTTTTTTTAATTAGAGGGACAGGGGAGCAAGTATAATACTTTTCTTTATGCTTTTCTCTTCTCATAAGGCAAGTAAAAGAGCTTTGTCTTCTTTTTTGAAAGATTGATTCTCAATTTCTCACATCACATCACACAAACTTCATTCATTCCTCGAAAGGCATTGGTTCACATCATGGTGATTTTGACAACTACTTCATTTTGTGCTAAATTTTAGATTACACTAAATATTCGCAGTCCGATCTTGGGAATTTGATGCAGACTTAATTGAAATGGGAATTTATAAAATTTGAAGAGTCATATTACAATATAAAATACTAGGCATCATATAATTACAGTTTGAATATTATTGTTAAGAATTTTTAAAAATTGTAAAAATATGAAAGATAAAAGACATGTTAAAAAAAACTTATTATTTTATTTTATTCATACTTTCTTTCTCAATCTATCTATACAAAATATATATATATATATATATATATATATATATATATATATATATATATATAACAAAATATAAAGTCAAATGATTTTAATAATTTCTTCTGAACAAAATTTACAAAATTATTAATCCGATATTTTTTTCTTTTCAAATGCGAATTTAAGTGAGATGCATATTTAAATGAGTCTGGCCTTAAACGAATGTTTATTGTACGTAACTTTTCGATCGTATCACTGTAATCCATTTGACCGATACCATTAATTTAGCTTCAATATAAAACAAGGCCAAAAATCTTTTAATGTTAAAGATTATAGACTAGAGAGAATCTATTAATGTTAAATTTAATTAAATTGTTTATCGTATATCCTGTACACTCTCACATGAAATGTTTTGTCTTGATTGTTTTAATATGTTTTTTATTCTTAAATTTTGTATATAAAGACATTTTACTCTTTGGAGTACCTTATGTTTGATATATATTTAATATGTAAAATCTTTTAATATAATAGTATTATTTTTCTTTCATTATTATCATTGCGTGTGTTTTTCTTTTATTATTGTGCAAATAATAATAATAATAATATAAGTTTTGTACTCATGCTCGCATATGACTTTCTATACACATAAACACATTTAAGGCATCGTTATTACATTCTGCATGTTTCTCTTCAAATCAATTTAATATCATATTAATTCAATAATAATTGTTTAACATAAAATTTTACTCTTGAACAAAATTTCTTATTATATATTCAATTGGTTAAAAAATAATTTAATTTAATAATTATTGATTTGAGTATTAAATTTATAATATATAAATTCAATAAACTTAAACAAAACAAATGATTTATTTATTTATATTTAATTATTATATTTGAAGTTTTATGGTATATTTATATATTTTTTAAGTTTTTTTACTATTTAGGGAGCTAGTTAGTTACCATAAAAAAATGGTATTTAAGCTCTTTAATGATAAAATAAAACTATCTACGAATTTTTTAAATATAATTTTGTATAAATAAAATTCAATGTAAATTAACCTCTCTTATTTGATCTTGGCTCGAATTTCGTATTTAAGAAGAAATCTAATGCGAACATTGATTACGTTCTGTTTCATGTATTTTTTAAATTCGACCCAAATACTCCTAACAAGTTTGCATTTAATCTCTTTATAATTTCGACATAAGAATAAATGATAAATTATTTTAGGTACCTTCCTTTTTATAAGAAAATAACATTTCCAAGCCCTAACCCTACTCCCCCAAAATTTGAAAACGGTGTCGTCGATGTTGTTCGGTCGCCGGGGTAGCTTCCGACACCTCTAATTGTGTCGCCTGTGAACACCCCGTTATCGTTTCAAGTACTGAACAAACAATGTAGATTCTCTTTTCTTTTCAGTAATCTTGGAATTTCAAATTCGGTGGTTTTGATTCGTATCCAGGAAAATGAATTTCAATTTGCTATGGCATTTGTAGGGGTGCTGTGAAATTGAATATTCGTAATTGTTCGCAGAGAGTGGATGGCGTGGCCGCAGACCCGGAACCTGATTGGAGTTTTGACGATCTTGTTTCGGAACTCAACGATTTGGAGACGAAGCTCGCTAGTGCTACTTCTTCCAATGAACGTTCTATACCTTTCGAAAAATCAAGAACTCGGTACTTATTTTCTCTCTTTCAACTTGTGGTTTGATTTGAACTGTGTTGACGGTTGAGGCGTGTCCAGTGGGAGAGAAATTGACAAAGGTAGAACTTTCGTATTGCGGGCCGATGAGTATGAGATGGAGGACTCGGAGAGCGAGGATGATGATCATGTGGACAAGGCATTGGTAGTGGCTGGCAATGCCAAACGGTTCACTTGTGATGAAGTTTATCTGAGGTGCTCATTTCTTGAACCCTAGATTTTTTCAAATATTTTTGAATAGGGAGAAAACTTAGCTACAGTTATGTAAGCGCTGGTTCTTCAGTTATCCGAATAGAATTGGGCCTTCACTTTGGTAATTTGCATAATGAAGACTTACATTAGGGATTATGAAGGTTATAGAGGTGAAGTGAAACCCTGGTTCTGATTAGAGAACAATACAGAGAATACCTAAGGAACTGTGCGTAAGTTATGTCTGTTGAATATTGGAAATGTCAACATGGATCTTTTTTATTTTTAGAAAACTTGTGGTCGTCTTTATATTGGGTGTTTTGAGAGTAATGTTTGCTTTTCCTTTGGTGTTTCAGTGACAGTGATGACGATTCAGACATTGTTTCTGGTTTTGAAGTGCGACCTTGCTTGATGGATGAATTGGGAGAGGTAGAAGGTGCCTTGTTTGAGTTGGCGCAGGAGCACCAGCTTAGGGTTAAGGTGAGGTATGGTGTTGATTGATGTCAATGCACTTGTTACCTGTTTGACTTCTCTGTTAAAAGTTGAATAATTTGTCTGGTGGATCACTGTATAACTTGTGATAATTGCGAATCAAACTCATGGTTTGTTTTGTTATGTGGTTGACAGGATGAAATTAGGAATAAGATTTCGGCATTGGAGACAGCTTTGGTGAATGAAACTCAAAATTCTGCTTCTTCCCTCCTTCGAGTTGAGAAATATAAAGAAGCAAGGCAGGAATTGGATAAAAAGTTTGACACTCAATATCAGCGTAGGATGTAAGATTTCATTATCTCCCCACGCCTCATCTCTTCTTTCTAGTCATTATGATTTTTCTTCTACGTATCTGTCTTGGATAATGTGTTGTATTTCTATTTTTCTGTCAGACTCTTTAAACAGTAGATTGGTTTTATTAGTGTCTATTTTTTCTATTTGTTTGGAATGTGGGCATAATATGTTTTGCATTTCTCTTTAAAAGATACTGGTGAAAGGATATAAGATTAACCTTTTTGTGGGAGGAAGATTGTTGAGACAAAGGAAAGGGTAGTGAAGAATATAGATGAAGAAGAAAACATTATGAATTATTGTAAAAAACTGCAAACTGATAACTGTACACTGTTTATACAGAAATACAAATACTAACTAACTAACATAACTAACACTATCTCTTAACATTCCCCTCAAACTCATGGCGGAGAAGTTGGTAACTATAAGCTTGTCCCTTGAGACTGCAAACTGTTTTCCTGAGATAGGTTTGGTTTGGTAAGGAGGCCAGCAATCTGAAATTGAGCAGGAAGATGAATAAACCCAACTTGTTTGCTAAGAACTGTCCTGAACAAAGTGAAGATCCAATTCAAAATGTTTGGCTCTTTAGTGCATGCGAAGATTATCTGCTAACAAATAATTCCAACATTTTTAAATAAAGACATATCACTTTTAGCTGAATGAAAATCCATTTGATAAGAGTCTAACTTGGTGTATGGAAACAGGACCTAGGGGTTTGCTTTAGACCATAGATAGCTTTGTTTAATCTGCACACTTCTCCTTTATCACTTGAAGTGAATTGTGGTGGCTGTAGCATTTACACGGTTTCTTCTAAATCAACTTGTAAGAAAGCATTATTGATGTCAACTTGATGAATGGGCCGATTGAAAGAGATTGCAAGAGTAAGAACAATATCGAGAATTGTTGGTTTGATAACATGACTGAATGTTTCAGAGAAGTCAAATCCTTCTGCTTGATGAAAGCCTTATGCTACTGATCTGGCCCTGTGACTTTGAAAACTTCCATCTGCATTGGACTTAGATTTAAAACTCCATTTGCATCCCATGAGGTAAATCTACAAGAGACCATGTGTTGTTAGACATAGGAGCATTATACTCTATTGCATAGCTTTAAACCACTCAGGTTTATTTAAAGCCTCTTTTCCCATGGTAGGCTCAATTGTAGGATCATATTATTTATGTATTGATAGCAGCAGCATAGGTTCTATAGGTTTGAATATACCAGCCTTAGCTCTTGTAGTCATAGAATGCCTATTTTTTACAATTTTTTCGAGAACACAACATTAGGACCTGTATGAAGCTGAGATACATTAGGAACTGAATATTCATTTGTATAATTTTCATTCTGTAATTCAGTACCAGAAACAGTATCATGTTGTTCACTCTCCAATTTTTTAGTGCAGAAGCACTTGATAATCACTTGACAGCTGTTCAACGAGACCGTGAACTCAGATCACAAATAGAAGAAAGGAAAATAAGAAGTGACGCAGCAGCTTATGAAGAGGCCAAGAGAAAGGCTGCTTTTGAAAAGCTGCAGCAAGAAAAGGCTAGAGCTGAAGCAGAGGTACCGGAACCTTTATATTTTAGTTCATTGTGCTAGTTATTTGTCAAATTGTTATGCATGTATGATTTTAAATTTCATTTGACATGATGCTGAAAACGCCTGATGAGGTTTGTCATCATACGTTACAACCTTCTATCTTAATTTTATTTATAGAAAGTACAAACTTTGGCTCAAATGCCCTTTCATTAATTACTTTCAAATTTTGTGGGTGCAGGCCAAACTTGCTGATGAAACAAAACGAGAAGCTGAGAGAAAAGCAACAATGGAAGCCAGAAAACAGGCAGCAATGGAAGCTGAAAAAGGAGCAGCAGTGGCAGAAGCTGAAAAAAGAGAAGTAAAGGAAGCCAATGAAACTTCCAAAAGGGTTACTTCTGGAGGGACCCAACAAGCTGCTGGGGATTCAACAGATACATCAAGCGTATCCAATGCTGAAAACAAGGAATATGGTAATAGTTTTCTTTTACATTTATGATATATCTTTTCAATGCCACTGTTAGTTTTTGATGTTTTCCTGTTTGTCAACATCTAATATGCAAGAATGCTTGCTTTTTTTCAGACCATTAGTCTATCACTTAGCTGGAAATTTGCTTTTTCTTGCCATATTCTATTCTAAAGAAATTGATTTTCTACTTGTCATATCAGCATTGTTTGGTGAGGCTACCTGCATAATCTGGTGTGGTTTAAGTCATTTGAATGTTCTATTTTTACCTTCAGTTACATCATTGTTAATTGCAGAAGTTTCTTTTATGCACTCTGTCCAGCCCCCTCCCCCGTTTTAAACCTCTTCTTTCTTTTGTTCTTCGTTTGGTGCTTTGCTGTGGAAAATAAAAATATTGATGCATTGAACCACTAGACATACTTTATGCTGGGGTCTCAGTATTAATTTTCTTTCTATATAAGATATACGTGCAATTCAATGACTATTTTTTCAATTGTAAATCAAAAGGTTCACCTGATTATTGTTGTTTTTATTGTTTCAAAAGTGTAGGGTTTAGAAATACTTAATGAAACTAAATATGAATTAAAGAATAGTTTTTGTGTGCTGATGTTTACATGTTGGATTGATTGGAGAATCGGGGTAGGGGGAGGGACAAGCACTTCCACTTGTCCCAAACTGGATTCCCTGTTTGAATGTTTAGATCTATTATCTATTTATTGTTAGTTTTTACATGTTTTATCATCCAAGAAATCAACCGACTTAAAACAATCTTCAGGTAATTTATATCGAGCTGCAGCAAGTGCTTTGAATCTGGAACAGGGGAGACTGCAGAAATTGAAAGAGCTATGTGAGAGAAACCAAATGATAAGATCAAGTTCTAATAAGGTATTCTTGAAATGAGATCTCCGGGATATTCATCTTAAGGTTTTCTAACCTACAAGCAATAAGCAATTTTTGTTGATTGTTTTTATCATATTTTGTAATTCAATATTATTCTAGATAATATAATATATATTTTTAATGATTCTTATGTTCACCTATCTGAGGCTTGAAATTTTTGCAGCACGAGGAAATTGTTTCTGTCTATCTCACTTTATTGACTTACTAGCACACTTTGTGTCTACATCTGTTCAGGATTACACCCGGCACGAGGGTAATATTTCCCGGAATATAAGGCAAATAAGGGGTGTAAGAGACAATGTTAGGTAAAGGGAATATTTAATTTTGCTAATGCATACTTTAATTTATTAATTTTTCATCGTTCCTTGTACCTTCAATTCTTTTTAAGGAGCACGATTTTATCTAATTGTTCTTGTTGCAAAACTGTTCAAGAAATGTTTCAATGAAGTAGCAAACAAGAATATCTATGAAATGTAGACTGTTCAAGGATTTTATTTCCAATAAAGGCAATCCTTATCCTTGAACAGGATCTTATTAATACATGTCTGTTTACTCTTTTGAAAATTCTGTAGGTCAAAAGCCAGCGAACTGATTAAACTTTTGAATGATCCTCAATATCCTCAATCAGTCAGCATTGAGATATTTGCTAAAAAGGTAATTTCATATTATTGACCTCTACTGTCTCTTTCTTTCTGCTTTACCAGAACACAGCCGGCAGTAATAATAGATTAATCTAAACACTAAATTTGAGCGGCTAGAAACAGTTTTAAAAAACTTTGTGGTCCTTCAAATACTGTTTAAGAACTAAAATCTTAGTTTTTTAACATTTTAAGGGACTAGAATAAACTTTTTTTAAATGGGATCAAAATCAGAATTATCCTAAATTTCAAGAACTGGAAACATAATTAAGTTAAGCCTTATTATTAAAACTGGGTTCAGTTGTTTGTTTTAGATGTGAACTTCTCATCCATTGACAGTTTAAAATACTACTGATAAGTTATGATCCCCCCCCACTGCTTTGAATCCTTATAACAAATTATATTTAAATAACTTCTTTTGTTATATCTTTTCCAGCAGTATTTGTCATATTTGAGAATGTTTATAGATCAAAATTAATCTATGTAAAATGCCTACTTCATTGGTTTTTATTTTTTCTAAAATTTGTATCAGGAAAAGTAGTGTTCAGGAAAAACTAAGTTTATCCTGCTAGTTGAGGTTGACTCCATGGTATTATTTCACTCGGTTATAGGCCAACTTTTTAGAGATATTATTTACCGTGATATTAACTTCATTGTCATTCTTGATCTCCCCTTTTATAGAATTAAACATGCAAGCTTCTCTCCTCATATACCTTTGTATAGCTGATGTAAGACAACCGAACACCTTTCTTTTGGCACTTGATCATGAGTTTTTTCTATGTTAAAATTAAACCACATGTTGGTCCCTTGCTTTGCTTTGGAACCTATCTATCAAGCCCTATGATTAATGATGATCAGATAATGTGGCTAAAATCCATATAATTTTGACTTTAAAATTATCGAAATGAGGGACAAAATCTTTCGAAAAATTGGAATGTTACCTATCTATGGTTGTTAGTAGACAAAGTTGCCAACTAACGACATACCACGCAGGTTGTTTCGTACTGTGAAAACCCCGGGAATGCTCCCTTTGCAAGTGCCTATGTCATCGTTCTTGTTACATCTCAGGTACAACATCCTTAATCCCTGGCATCCAGAGAAGCACAGAATGAATAGATATTTTTTAAAATACAATTATTTATTTAGTTTTCAATGATTTATCATTTGCAAGGCAGATTCCACAAGCAATGGATATTTTTCTTGCTGAGCTTCACATGGCTTGCCTTTATACCGTTCCAAAGCACCTGCTTTACAAGAAGGTACCTTCGTGTTGTACAGATTGTGGTATGGTTGTGTGATTGAGAAAGCAGTGAATTTTGTATACTTGAACTCTCTTTAGAGTTATTTTGAAGGTGGGAAAATCTTTTTCTACATAAAATTCGTTTATTAGTCATATGACATTTTATCTTAATAACAGGTCAGGCCCAATTTTTCTGAGTTAAGCAAAACGGTTATGTTTTAACTGTAACTGCTACAGTGTAGACATTAGCTGTCGAACTTTTCTGACACAACAATTACATTCCACAAAGAACGATTATTTACTTTAGGCAGAAACGATACTTTTGCAATGTCAGATATAGATATATGAAAAATCTCTTCTAATTGGCCCTTGCCCTTATTCTTCGCTGCCTCAAATATTTCAACTAAATTTATTACATTAATCATTGATGGAGGGTAATTATGTATTCTAAAAAAGGATCACACGTATTCTTCAAATATAATCTAAAAAATTTGGGGTTGAATCTGTATTATTAATTTTGTTGTGGCCAGACCGCCTTTCAATCAAAGGAGGCATACTTCAGAAGTATTGGTTATCGAGAAGTGGATGGAAAGTTGGAGACTACAGAAGATTATTTAAAGCGGTTAGAATCATACATGAAGGTGTATGGTGCACTGGTTCAGGTCTGTCATGAATATCAAATTTTGAGAGATTTTCATTGACCAGATTTCACTGAGAACTTTACCGTGTTTATTTGTTTCAACAGACTGAAACTACAAACGTTCAAAATTTCCACGGCTTGCAAGAAGGTTGGGCTTGGCTCGCAAGATTCTTGAACACACTCCCAGCAAATCACTACACAGCTGTTTCGCTCAATGCATTCTTGCAAGTAAGTAATCTAGAATTTTGAGGTACTTTTTATGTATAAATCTGTAAAAGGTTAACAAATTCTACTTTCTCAGATGGCTGGATTTGCTCTCTTTAAAAGATATAAATCGCAATTCTTGAAGATGCTGAACGTCGTCTCTGAGAACTTTTTAGTTGATTTGAAATCACGGAATATATCAGAGTTGACGAAGACGATTACGGAGATTCAGACTTATATAGAAGATAAGAAGTTCCTTCAAGAGCCAGAAGGAAAGAGCCTGCAGTCTAATTTGTTATCTAATGTGTATGTTAATTATTGAAGATTGAAATTTTTTACTTTAATAGAAAATAGGTTAGGGAAACTGGCGATTGTTTTCATTTAAAAGGTCAGGGATTGGGCAAGCGTCAGCAAAGGCTTATGTATACTCAGTATTTGAGCAACTTTCATGTATTTTATTCTGATAAACTAACAATAGTTCCTTTACCCTGAAAATGGAAGGATTCATTTACATATTATTTGAACTGACGTTATGAGGAGTACTTGTGTGATTTAAAAGTTTTATGATATAAGCATAATCTGTTCTTAATTTGTTTCAAAAGACAATGTTGGGAAACAATTTATAGCTCATACGAATCCACTTTAAGAGTGTGTTTGGATTTGAAAATAAATTTGAGAAAAAAAAAAAGAGATGAAGGTGAGGTTATTTTTATTAAAAAAAAGATTGTGTGATTTGAATAAATCTGAAATGAAAGTTTGTATATGATGGAAAGAGTATAATAGATTAAAAAAATAGTTTAAGAGATAAAGTACAATAGATAAAAAAATAGTTTAAGAGATAAAATTAGATGATTAACATTTTATTTTTTAGAATAAATGTGACATAAATTTAAATGTAAATATTATTATTATGATTTTTATTTTTTATTATTATCATTATATCAATTATTGTTATTGTTTCTGAAATGTAGCATAGTTTTTTTTTTTTCTCAAATACAGCAATGAGGCGTAAAATGGAGGGAGAAGCATAAAAAAACGAGGACAACATATGTGCTTTATTTTTTTACTTTTGTCACCATTTCTTTTCATGTATGTTAGGATTGTAAATTCATGCTCTGTCGTTTCTGCGCCCACAAACACAGGCTAAACTTATTTCCTCTTCAATTATAAAAGAAACCAAAGTATTTATACGGTGAGTATTGTTTAGAACAATGCAAGCATTTTTTAGACGAGTAGTTTTATTTAAATACACGAGGCCTTCACGACACAACTACATATTTACAACCAACGGGGAAGGCCAATTCTTTATGTAAAAAACTCCTCCTCATCCTAACTGGGCATACAAGTTTTGCCCAAAATTGTGAACTGATGAACAAGAAACCATTCAGACCAACTCTCTGCACATTCTTTCGCAGCCCTGTTTATGAATCAAGTTAAATTCATGACTCAAAGCAAATCAACAGAACATTCACTTTGTAACCTTCTAACTTCATCAAACTTTTATGACTAACCTTATTCTGGAAAAGAGCTAAATTTCCGCTGAGAGCACTTCTAAAGCAAAGCTATCTAGTAAAGCTTTATTCTGGTGTTGATCGTGCTCCGGCAAATGGGACAGAATTCGAGGTCTTCTCCACACTCACAACAAGTCTGTAACAAGAGTAAATGCGTTGGAGAAGGAAAAAACTTAATATTATGCTTAGTCCTTTTAGTCCTTTGCATAAAGCCTTAAATACAATAGTCAAGATGAATCACCTGATGCCCACAACCAAAGGCCATATCTTTCGTATTGGTGAGACAAATCGGGCAAACCTTCAGTAAACCAAGTCATGTTAGTATGTAAACCACTATTCAAAGCAATACAAAAATGAAAATTTATCGGTATTGTTAAAAGGTGAACTTTAAACCTAATTTAACCCCACAAAATCATAAGGTGAGTTTTGCACTCACTTTATATACTATAAAATCGTCTTATCTCTAGTCAATGCATGATTTCCAACAATTATGATTATATTATAAGTAGAAAGATAAAGTATATCTTAGTTTAATCGGAAAGACGCTTGGCATGGAGTTGAGACCTTATTATCATATAAAGAACTTGCAGATGCCTCCGTGTGAACACTGTGGTCATAGCTAGTGCGTGTAGGTGCACTCTGCTGAAAACTGTTTGATCTTGTCGGTTTTGTGCTGATGCTGGAAGAAGTCCTACCATAAAGAGGTGGGGGTAGAGCAACCCTATCTGGTGAATGACCCCTCCTTGCACTATTTGTATCAATGGAAACATGTAATTTTCAAAGAAAGTTATGGTTATTAACGTTACACCAGAAAAACCCAACTTAAGATGCTACTACAGATACCATTTTTAATGTAATGAAATGATATTTAGTACCCCAATATGCCATGCTCTATGGTTGCCTTGTACTGAGAAGGTATCTCCATCAAAGCTGAAAGGGCAAAATCTGTCTCTTTTCTGCTTGAGTCTACATTCCTTGTCATTATTTCAGTGAAATTAACAAACTACATGCAGCCATATAAAATGTCACATTTCAGTATAACAGGAAGATCTGAACATGAAAAGTTAAAAAATGACAAGTGAATTACACCAAACCTGAAAATTGTCAAATGCTCGAGAAGGAATGTTATCATCAAATTCCCTCATCATATCCCATGGTCCATCTCCAACTCCCACCAAAACTATTGATAGTGGATACTTACTGCAATTTAAGAGAATATAAGAATGCAGAACTGTACTCCGCATGCCAGAATACTAAAATTTTACCTTGCTTTAACTATTGCATCTATTGTGTTCTTCTCTTGTGGACTTAAGTTGCCATGTTCTGTGTCAACACTTCTAGTCACCTGTGATAAATACCGAGTATCAGTTTTTGAAGCCCTGGAAGAGAGCAGAAACAATGAATATGTACAACATGTGAACATGTGATCTTATGAGCCAGTGAGTACAGTAGATGTTAGCATTTCCAAGCAAAAACCAAATGAACATGTTGCAATTTCTTCATTTATGGTATGAAACTTAAGATGACTGATTCCAAAAAGTGCTTAAATTCAGCTTAACAGTGAGAATATGAACTAGAGAATTACCTGTCCATCTGCAATTATCAGCAAGACATGATATTGGCCACCACTTTGCTCAACAATAGTCATAGCCATTTCAATAATAGGGGCAAATGAAGTGGGTCCTGTCACATGAAGGTGGTGAGTAATGATGAACCTAACTAAAAACTTCTAAGATAATACGTAAATGAAATACCTGCAAGTTTGAGGTAAGGAATAATTTGTCTGTATCGTGATAGAACTTCCTCAAATCCATTGCAGTACCTCTCTTCCGAAAAGAAACTAAATACATCTTGATCATGTGTAGACGCTGAAAGAAAATAGACAAAGGAGAAACACAAATCATGTATGCAATCTGTACACTAGAACAACTTCATTGGAAAAGTAGTTAGTTTTCTGTCGGACATTACCATCTCCAAATCCAAAACAAGGAATCAAGTTATCTTCATCAAAAGCAGATAAAGTTTTCCCAATAATAGAAATTGCTTGCTCATACGGGTTTTGGCCACTTCCAATGTCATGCAAACTTTTTCGATTGAATGACCTCTTCCCTGATTTTCAGAGTAACATATATACTTATTTAGCATTATAAACTCGTCACAAAATATTCAAGAATAAAATTGTGAGTACGAGATAACACCTGTCCACTCATTGCTCTTTGTGAAATCAATGCCAACAATGAGATTAGAAGATTCCAGCCCAGCATTTGCAAGTGCAGCAGTAACCTACATTCATTACTTCATTTTAGACAAAAATATAGTGTATTTTCTCTATGTAGTTGTAGAACTTCTATCAATTTCTGTTATTTTTCCCTTAATATGTACTTGACAGCTAAAGCACTGATACATGATGAGAAAACAAGAAAATAGCAGCATCTCTTGAGCCACTTCTTTCCGCTGATCTTGTATGTGTAAATTCTATTACATGGACTACAAGTCACCAACACAAAATCTTAAGGCTCAATGTTTTTCTTTCTTTGTTTTTCTTTACATGTCACTCAACATTTTCATTTCTACTCGGTATAGAACTTTTGGCTCATATTTGAATTCCTAACATTTTTTAAAAAAAAATAAATCTTGGATATAACAAAAAGTATCTCTCAAGTTTATTATTACACTAAATCAGATTGCTCGCATAATTATTTATTAAAACTACTTAAGAAAAAAAAAAAAAACTATTTAAGAGCTCAAATATTTCCGTTCTCATAGCAGAAGAGGCAAAAAGGTGAACCCCGATTTCAGGCAGAGCAATTCAAAACCCCTTTTAGACAACTAGATGGTTCCCTTCCTTTTATCTTAGTTTCTATTTTTCCTTTGAACTGTACTAAATCGCGTTCACATTGGCACAACAGGGATATTCTTGTTTAACATAAGTCAATGTTGCAAGTTGCAACCCCCAACAAGACAAGAGTCAATTATAATGACAAGAAGCAAATCAAAGGAGATGGAATAATTGCTGATAAGATATTAAGAAAAAGAAAAAAACACAAAAACACTGTTACATGCAATGATCAAATCACCTCATCCAAGGAACGGTAGTTATCAGCTATCCTTGAATACTTCCTATCCAACTTCCTTTTTGGCTGAGCATTATCATAAAATGGAGTTGGTGCTGATGCATGCTGGTGCTGAGGTGTTTGATGAGAAGGATATGGTGATTGTGGAGGGTATCCACCATAGTTGTTATTATCCCATGAAGATGAAGAAGCACCATACTCATACCTCCTTCCACTTTCTTTTGAACCCTTGCCCCCCATAACAAACTCCTTCACAATGAACACCAAGATGCACAGAACACCAACCAAAACTGTCCAAGTCTCTATCTGCAACTCCAACAAAACGCACACATCATGTTTGTATATATAACTCTGTGAGGGAATCAAACCAAAATAACCAAAAGGGACAAAAGCTCACAACTATGAACTGAGAAACCAATAAATTTCTGGGAAACTGGAAAAAAAAACTTGAGGGTATGCAAAATTCAGCCCAAAATTGGTGAACGAAATTTCGATTTCGAGGTCAGAAACACCGACAGCAGACCAAGAAAGACAGTGAGACTATTTGATGTACCTCCGGATTCATTGTTTCAACAAGAACACCAAATCAATTATGACAGAGAGAAGAAGAGTGCTGTAACAAGGAATCTAGCAAGGTCAAGTCAACTGTGTTCACCCTTTTCTTCCACTTCAAACAACTTCTTTAACATCATTAGTCTATGTTAACAACTATTAAAAAATGAACCATCTTATCCTACAAGAACTATCTATAATAAAAATATATAAGAAAAAAGAAAATAATCAGACCAGACATTTTTACATTTAAACCATATTAGTGTTTGATAACCATTGAAACGAAAGATAAACACTGTAATACCTCGATGAAATCATCTCAATGATTTTACAGTAAAGAAACAGAAAAGCAAACAGAGAAGAAATAGTAAAGTAGCAGAAGAAACAGAAAAATAACAATCTAATCATAACTATATAATCTTATTTCTAATAATCTATACTTACAAATATAAAAATGTTATAAAATATGGTTTATGCATAACTTGCTTGAATTTTTCCTTCATTTTAAATGGTTCTTTATGTTGATTTGGGGTTTCATGGGAAATTTCACATTTAATTGTTTGTGTCATGTTGACGAGTAATCAATGATTGTACTTTTCTATCATTTCCCAAAGTTGACACGAAATGTTCTTAGTTTATTTATCCATAGAAAAACGAACATTGCAATTTTTTCTCTGTGGATTCTTCCTCGTTATAACAGGTGTAATACTTTTTGCGTATAAGTTGAATTTTATGTTTAAATAAAATTGATTGCTTCAAAAGCATTTTTGCTGTAAGTTTTTAAAACGGAGATTAACAACAATTTTTTTTAATGTAAAAAAAAACAAGATAATAGATCGAAATAAAAGTCACGCCATCTCATTAACAAAAATTCAATTAACAAATGTAAATTTTTTTAATACTTAATAATCAATTAAAAATATCTAAATATATAAAAAATAAATTTAAAATTTAATCAAACTTTTTTTAATATATTATTCGGACTCCTTCACCTATATATAGTAATACAATAATAGAGTCTTAATTCCATACTTAAACTTCTCACACTTGTCAAATACATAACCGTAATTTGTTCTTTTTCTTTTTCTTTTCGTTTTTGACTTCTTCCTACATGTTAGGTTTCGAGTTTGGTAAAGATTTATTCAGGTTTACTAGCAGATTATTTTAGATTATTTTAGGAGTAGATTTAAATCTAACTCAACCCTATAAAATCAACTTGTAAGGTGAGGTCACTTATATATTAGAAATTGTTTTATCTTTAGTCAACATGAGACTTTCAACACATCCCCTTATGACGAGGTATATACATTTTGTACGTGAGACTAGAAATTAATGGGTAGTTCATTATCAGTCTGATAATGGGTGGAACACAATGTCCAAAAAATCTCGTTAGGATTGACTGTTTTTAAACAATGACTCTGATAACATGTTAGAAATGGACTTTAAGCCTAATTCAACTCCATAAAATCAGTTTTCAAGGTGAAGTCACTTATATACTAGAAATTGTCTTATCTCTAGTAGATATGAGACTTTCAACCTTTTAGCAAAGCAATATTAAAAGAAAAAAAGATGTTTAACTTTGGTCAAAACTTTGCTTTGGTTACTCCCTGTAAATGACACATTTTTACTTGGAAACTTTTCCTGAAAATGTGACATTATTTCAAGGAAAGTGTGGTAGCTTTCAAATTCAGTAACCATCTTGAAAAAGTTGCAACCATCAATAAGCCATTGTCAAATGACAAGTCCAGCAATAAGGAAAAAGAGGACAACCCCGACTAATTTGAACTGCTCAAAAGAACATTTTTGATAAATTTATATTTTAAAGTTTAGATATGACATCTTTTGAATCATTAATTTGATTTACATTTTAAAATATATAATTAAGAAATAATTATTATTAATAATGAAAAACACTTTAACTGATCAAATTTTGTATACTGAGATATGGTATTTATATCGAAATATATTTGGTATACAAAACATACTTTAATTATGACTTTATATTTAATATTATGGTTTACCTCTACATAAAATTAAGGTTTACATATGTTTTGGAGAATGTTATTATAGCAGTTTGGAGGGTGCAAATAACAATGTCCTTCAACAAGCTTCTTAGCAACTGCCTCGTCATTTGTTAAACAATTTACAATAATTTCTTCTTGCATTTCCATAAGTTTGTTCTTGTATTTCTACTTTTTTTAATTGTGTAATTTTAAATGTAAATTTTATAGTTTGACATATATAATCTAAAATATATTTTTTATTTTATATTTCAAAATATATAATCTAGAATGTAATTGTTTTATAATTTTATTTTATTTTATTTCTGGTTTATGTGAACCTTTTAACAATTTTGATATTGGAAGAGAACAAAGATGGGGTGGTTGGATATTTTGTGAAGATGAATAGTAATATTAGTGGTATTGTGTAATGAGATCATTCTGTAATGTAATGATGTGATTATGAAGATATGATTATGAAGATAATTCTATGGCGGCTACTTTGGACAGGTCTTCTCTGTGGTCCACAAAACTTAAACAATTGTTTTCTTTTTTTTTAGCCTTTTATATTTTATTTCTTTTCAAGACAAGAGATGTGTCTAGTGTTTACACGTTTCACTTTTCTTTCAAAGGTTCACACTTATTTTTTATTAAAGATTGTTCACATCAGATACAATCGTTGTTACGAGAAAAACTCAAGTTTCACATTAATAATTGAATTTAAAATCTCTAACTAAACTCTAAGGTAAAAGGATGGCATAAAAAAAACCAGGGGATAGCTTGCACTCTAATCTTAATCCATTCACCTCCACAGTCATTGATTACTCATCTTAATTTCATGATTTCAATTCTGTCATATCAATATTAAGTATGTGCAGAGTTGATTCTATTTTATAATTGGATTTCACGAGGCAGCAATTAATAACATCCCAAAGATGGATTATAAGAATAAAACTTCAAACGTTTTTTGCCTATAATATACTGAAATCAGGACATACAGCCAGCATTTGTGATGATGGTTTCGGTAATTTGTTCATATATACCAAAATTCTGCAAAAAAGTGACATTGTGGGACAAGCTTGTTTCTTTAAATTCCATTGTTGGACCTTAAAAATGCCATTGTTGGACCCAACGCACTACATCTCATGGCTCTATGAGACCATGACCGCGTGCTTGAGCTCTCTCCCCTGCTCCAACCACCATCCTGCGACAGCTTCGCCTTTTTTGCTTCTAATTCCTTGCTAATTTCTTCCCAGACGTCTACTTCCCCATTTTCTGTAAGCAAATTCACATGTTTAGCGCATCAAAATGTTTTAATGTTTCTACACCATACACTCCAAGAATGGCAAGTCTACATTACCTTTAGCAGGGTTAAGAACTTCCTTTTCTGTCTGGCAACTTCCCAGGGTAGTTTGATTACCCTTAAGTTTTTCATCAGTGCTACCATTAGTTGCTTTTGTTGGATTGACAAATGCATTACCAGAAACGACTGCAGTTTTCGATCCAAGATGGCCATGCTTAACCATTCGAACATCAACAAGTGATGCATAATCTATCTGTAGAAGGAAAGCAGTCATATAAGCTACAACACAAATAAAGTAATTGGGAAAAAAATAAAAGGAAGTAGCTTTACCTCTAAAGAACCATCCTCCTGATAAGGGGATGCATCAGGCTGTTCAAAAGAAGATGCATCCTTCTCTGTTTCTTTCTTAAAGTCAAAAGGATATTCTAAAACCAGTTCCAGCCAAATCCTTTTTGTTTTAGCATCATACTGAGATATTTTTCCAACCTGCAAGGACATAAATGAAATACATATTAAATTAAACCTCCGACACAAGATTTTTTGTGATGAAATTCAAAAGCAAACTTGATATGTACCCTAAAGGAGGAAAGTTCAGGAGTGAAAGACTCTGATAGCTCGACCAATCGATAAGCAATTACATCGCCCTCCTGCAGTGTATGATCAAGTTATTAAAAAGCACCAAAAGAGTACTATGCTATATAATTTACAGATTCAAAGCACAAAATACATATAAGTTGAATTGTTAACCAGAAGCTAAAAGGACTCCTAACTTGCAGCCATGGGTTAATTTTCAAATGCTCTTAGCAGAATGAGAATTGTCATAAGTACACATTAGTTAGGGGGAAGGAAAGAAAAACACCTTAGGCAAACCGGTATAAGGTTGAAGCTTATCAAAATCTACTACATTGAAAGTGGGTTCCTTTTCAGCATTTTCAACTGTAGCATACTCTTGACTGGAATGCTCGTAGCCATCATGTTTATGGAATGACATTCTCTCTTTACCCCATTTCTGGCCCTTCTTCTTGTTGGTGATTCCATTCCACTGAAATGTTTCCTGAAAGATCCAGATAACATTTACAAATTGATTGAAATAGTGGGGCAAAAATAATTGCATATCTCCTGATATTCAAACACCAAGAAGATGAATCTCTATCTTACGTGAGGTTTTGAGAATAATACGAAACTAACATGGAAATACAGTTGTGCACCAAAATTTATGAGTAATTACTCAACATGATAAGTTCTAGAACTTCGAGCTATTAGCCTTTTAGTGAGAATCAATATATCAATATACGGATTACATTACATGGTTCAAATGCCAAAAAATTTATAACAAGTCATATTGATTCCTAAGATTACCAATCAAAAAATAATCCTAAAGAATTTTGTTAGCTTCCTCCCACATCTCTGATACATATCAGGCCTTTAAGAAAAAAAACTAAGAAAAGGCTGTTTAGTAAATTTTGTACTTTCCAATCCAAAATCACTTCCAAGAGAAATATTCTTTATCCTCCATCAAACACTAAAGTCTAAAAACCAGAAGTTCAAATGCAAATATAATAGAATGCATATGCATTTCTTTTGGGCAAAATTAACAATATTACTTATTTATTGACTAATTTATGATTGAGAGTAAAACACAGCTGAAATTGTGAATCTTTTATTGAGGGAAATCAAACCAACCACTGAAAACTGATTCTGCGGTACTGCCTGATCTTGATCTGCATTAAATAGACCATTAAACATATATTAGATCATGAAAGCAATCAATTTCTACTTCATAAATCTTTATAGATGAGATCTTCATTCAGACCTTTCTTAAGGGGCTCAAACCGAATGTGCCCTGGTCTAATCTCCACAGGAACAATGTCATCATCATCATCTTCTTCACTCTCTTCGTCAGATTGTTGATGTTCATCAGATTTTTTATGCACATCAGAAGCAACAAAGCTGTTATCTTTGATAGGTAATACTTGTGCGTCTTTTTCAAGTACTGTAGTCTGGTGGATCTGCCAATTTGAAGAGAAGAACATTTCCTTTCAGAGAGAATGGTAATACATTTTGTGAATAGCAAGGTTAGACAAACGACCTTCAAGACAACAGGTGAATGATTTAAACCATTGCAAATTATGAGGCCTAGGCATCTTACAAACCAAAAAAATGTCAATAACTCAACAATATCAAATGGAGCTAGAATCCGTAAGAACTGTTATCCAGGTCATGGGAATGGCAGCAAGACAACAATTCATTACATATCATATAGAGAATAATGTGCAGGCAAATGGCAGAAGCCATATAACAGTTGAAATATATAATGCATTTGTCAAATGCAAAAGGATTTCCCTAAATTAACCCAAAACTTCAATTGGCCAGACTGAGACCAGCCAAAGATGACAAGAGGATGCAAGAGATGAACAAACATCAACGAAGGTGTTGAGTCTTTCCTTGATCCTTATGCCATAACTGCAAACAAAGTCGTGATTGAAAATCCTAGGAATTCCACAACACTAGCACTAAAGTAGAAACTATTTAAGAACACTGTTCATTAGATCCAATCTCATATAAAAGGTAATATCTGCATCATTATAGAACCAGTTCACCTTTTCCTGTTTCTCCTTCTGTAGCTTTAGTTCCCTCAGCCATCTTCTTTTAGCTTTCTTCCGCCGAGCACTTCTGCTAGGCAACTGAAAGAATAAAATAAAACCAATAAAAGTAAAGTGTAAATACTTGCAAGTGATATGAAGTGTCCACCAAGATGATTCCTAAAGCATTGAGCACCCCTAATATCATGACTGGAGTATTTTTACTGACCAAATACTCAAACTGGTTATCTATATGCATGGGAAATCATGTTCGTCCTCCAAATATTTTTAGATATCAATGTGGTCCTCCCTTCGTTGTGTAACATGAACATCAATTTAATCTCTTGATGAATTGGTGTATCTTCCTATACCCATTTGATTATGTAGTCAATTTTGTTCCAGCACTACTGATCAAGGTAATTTATGGGCAATTTTAATCTATGGCTGCATCAAGTCCTGTTAATATGCTTCAAGTGGAAATTAAACACGTGTGAACACATCCTATCAAAATTCATTTTACCTTCAGGGAAGGAAGGAGACCATAAGAACAGCAGCAATTAGAGCCAACTTAGCAGTAGCCTCTAATTTGACTTGAAGAAATATACTTTTATTTCGCTAAATTGTGGTATCTCTGTTTACAAGCCAAAGAATCAAGCTTAAATCCACGTGTCACAAGAAAAAACAAATTCTGAAAGGGACATCATGGAATTGTTATATTTACGCTTCTCAGGTGTGAGACTATGAGGGGACTCAATAGCAAGATGCGATAAGCCTAAAAAACTTGACTAGGATAGACTCTGCATAGCTTCAATACCATCTTAAGAAAGTGAAATTGAAACCTAACTTAATCTTACAAAACTAACTCAGTATATATATTAATTATTATCATTTGGTCATATCTCTAATCAATGTAGGATCTCTAAAAACAAGCATTAGTATGTATTCTTCAACGTCTGGTGCAAAGTTTGCGGCCTCTCTAACCAAGCCCCCAAACTATTTGCCTAAACCACTAAACCAGCACTTTTCTCAACCAGGCTTTTAAGGTTGCTTGACTCTATGTTTGATTCTTGTGCCTCTGCAGCTTTGTTTGTGTGCTTTACTTGGTTTCCATCTCATCTCAACATTCATCTAGCTAGACGGGAGTTCATGTGTCATGTTTTGTACTGGTAGTAGGCACTAGGCACTAATACAATATTATATGTTGATTTGTTTGTCATTTATGACTTGTGAGTTACGAGTTTAGTAAAGGTTTAGTTATTGACTTTCTTATGCTTATTAATCCGTCAATATAAATTTAAGGTTTATTAAATATTTAGTGTTACATGGGTTCGTTTCTCTTATTTATGTTATGCTATATGCATCTATATCTATATGAATTTTAGATATCTTGTAGAATCTTGTGCATCAAGTTGTGATCCCAAAAATTATGATTTAGCATTCCCTTTCCAAGTCTAGGTAGAATCTCAAGTTTATAACCGTGGTTCAATGCAAACAGGATACATATGTATATTCCAAAGAGGTGTAAATTAAGTGTTACCTTTTTAGTTCCACTTTCATCTTGAGGCTGAACAAACCTATACAACAGATCAAAGAAAAATAAGGAAAAACATTTTATATTTCTGATATTTAGTAAACAGACATCCTCATTATAAGGGGACAGGGATCTAAAATTGAATGACAATAATAAGAGGAACTGAAGAATCAAACAATCTATACATAAAATAAAAAGGAATATTGTTTTCTACTCCATCAAACCACACCTCTTAATCTACAAACATAGACATATAAACAAAAAATAAATAAGATAAAATATCACCAGACATGGATGCCAAAAATTGTCAATAAAATTATATCAGCTGGTTCACTTGCCCAGAATACCAATTATGCACTGTGCAATGAACAATCAGAGAAGGAAAAGATACACCATTGACATGTCATACAAATCACAAGTGTGATGAAAATGGACCTTGTTTCATCACTTGGACAATCACTCTTGTCATTCTTCTGTTTATCAAGGTTGCTTGGCCTATTTAGCTCGCTAGATAACTTGGAAGACTTCTTCTTGTCCTTCTTGACAAGACTCAATTGGTGATCAATAGAGCCTTCGTTTTCCTCCTCGTGGACCTCAGGAATGACTGACAAGTTTTCAGAAGTAGACAACTTAATCTTCTTCTGACTAAATGTCAAAGATAATGGAATAAAGTCAGCAAACCAGATAACGTTTACATGGTCCAAATAACTACTTCCAAAGTTCAAAAACAAGGAAAAAAAGAAAAAGGTTTCAAAGAGAAAAGGGAGATCCCTACTTAATCTTACACTAAAAACAAATGAAGTTAAAACAGGAGCTGAAAATTGATACATAGATTATTATCATAACATGGACGAACATATTTCAGAAAGCATCAATACGAAAGTTACTTGAACAAAACTAAATCTGATGGTCGGGCAATGGTTAAATTAAATCCTTAGCTCACAATACCACAAGCTCATCAATGCTATGGAATCCTGAGCCAAAAATTAATCCCATCCCATTGCAGTAATGCGATCATAGGATTCCAAACTAAATACCCGTTATAATAGTAAAAAAAAATTTCTCCTGTTTAACTTCATTACTTCCTAGCAGGAGCAAAAATAGAAAACAAAACTAGATAGATTCCATAACTATCACAATTATCTAAGCTTTGTAGCAGTAACAATATTTGAGGACAGAACTAACCTAGGGCTCTTGAGCTTCCTTGGAGCTTTTCGTTTCTTGGAGGTTGTCCCATCAGATTTACATTCCACATAATCAGCATCTTCTAGTTTGTCATGGTCATCCTCTTGGGACATGGTTTCTTCTGCTCCAGACTCTTCTTGAAAACTCTCATTTGCAAGAACAAGGACATTTGGAAGTTCTATAGCTTCACGTCCACCAGGGGCAGGGGGCAGCATTGCAGGTTCATCATCAGTCCGTGTGCTTACTTTTCTTTTCACGCTACGACATAGATGACATGGATGCACAAGTAAGCAGAAACACGTTAAAAAACACAGAAGAAATAACTGTATAACTCACCAGATGATATCCTTGTCCTTCAGAATGCAAGTGGACTCAAAAGATGGTATAACAAAACCATCCATCTACATTAAAATCCAATAAGAAAAGGAATCACCACGGTTATCCGATAAATTTCAATCGTCAAAGAAAGAGATAACACAACAACACGATAAACCAATCTAATAGTGAAATCGAGATGTAAAATTTTAAGAAATTTGTTTCGAGATGGTTGAAAATGAAGATGCAGCAGCAGAACAACAACAACGGAGCATGCATATCCAAACATACAGATAGGATGATGCCGCGGGGACAGGTGCGGTGGAGACGGAAAGTGTTGTGCAGATGAGAAGCAACATCAGAAATGGTGCTGTGTTGGGGTTTAAGCAGAAACCAACAACGATTCAATCCTTCCTTCTTCTTTGACTTGCTCAGCATGCCTGGATCCTCGAACACCACCCGAAGTCTCACCATCTCCGCCATCGCCTTCAATGTGGCGCTGCTGAACCAGATTTTCCGGCCACCGTCGATTGCTCTCTCCGGTCCCTTCTTAAACCCTCGCTAAGCCTGTGAACTTTTCACCCCACTTTTATATATATATTTAGTAATTTAATAATGAAACCCAAATTTAATTGTTTTTTAAATATTGTTAGTCCATTTTTAAAATTATAAAACTTTTTTGCCATTCTGCCAATTTTTCATTCTTATCTCTAAAAATTAATGACGGATATTAGGTCTAAGTAACATTGGAATAGTAGTGGTACAACAAGATGGTTACTATCACAATTCACAATGATAGTAGTATTTAACATTTAACATAACATACAATTGGAAATAATATCGCTGGTTTAACATACAATTGGGAATAAAATTGATGGGTAGGTGAGAATTGAATTAGAAAACAAGTAATTATCTGTAATTATATAAATCTTTAAAATTAAGTTTTTTAAATGTTTATAAACACAATAATAATAATAATAACATTTTTTACTCACGAAATGTTTATAAACACAAAATTTGTTGTCATGCTTATTATAGAGTTATAGAGCTCCTTGACAAACCAACATCATAACAAAAAAAAAAATGTTTAATTTTTCTATTTTTATATATATTAATTTATTTTAAATATGTATCTTCCATTTGAGCATATGTTACCTTTGTAGGAATGTAGTTTTCAATTATCATATTAAATTCCCATCTTTTTAAGATGTTTTTTAAACCCAAATTTAAAAGGTCAACAAATTATAATTATTTTTCTTAAACTTGAAAGAAACGCCATTAGTTTGTTTAACATGGAGAATACGCGTACTATCAAAACAAAAGCTGCATTAATAATTTGTCTTTTTTATGCAAAATACTCCTTTCTTGAAAAATACTATCACCTAAACACATAAGTTTTTCTATAAACATTTATGAGAGAAAAAAATTAACTTTTCTTACTAAACTAACTAATTTTGTAATTTTTTTATTTTTAACATAACTGATTAATTTTACTTTATAAAAGTTAATCTCATTTTTTTCTTAGTTTTATCTTTTAAAAGTGTTTATAGAAAATTTCGTTTAAATAAATTTTCTGTTATAATGACTTGTCTAGTTTAAGATACAAAAAAATTCTTGGAGTGTAGTATATAAATAATTTGTATCGTTTAATATAGAGGAAAATTATTTTCAATTTTGGTAAAACCCACTAACTTGTTTATAAATATACATTATCTTCTTTCTCGATCCTTCACTATAATTTTTAACCAAACACTAATTTTTCCGACTTTTTTTTTTTCACGTAATGGAGAACTGAGATATTTAATATAATTATAAGTTCAATGAAATTTATGTGTAGATGAAAAATTAATTGCTTCGATGTGGGAGTTTTTTTTTTTTTCAAAACAAAAATGGAAACCTATGTACGTTCTCCTTCAGCCTAAAGAAGTAACACAATTAAACTACAATAACTCTTTTACCATCAATTGTTGTGTGTTAGATACAGAGAATTGGTTTGTTCCAATTTTGCAAGTTGGTTCATAGAAATCATGGAAGGTTGGTCAACAGAGGAAGCAAATTCTTGAACCAAAACGAGTAAACGAAGGGTTGTGTGAGTGAATGACGATGATACCCTCGCGTGGAGAACAGTGATAATATATGATATGAATAATAATAAATAAATAATAAATAATAATGCAATTGCTGGTTGTGGAAAAGAATAGAAAGAAATAGCGGAAAGAGGTGGATCTGAAATCACATGGGACTCACCCACAACAAGAAAACGTTGCTTTCTCCTGCGTTGGTAAGAGAAGAGGAACAAACACTTGTTACTGTTTCTTAGTTTAGTGATAGAGAGAGAGAGAAAAAGTGGAAAGAGAACGAGAAATTGAGAGAACTCACTCCATTTCGAATCGGAGCATGGCGGAGCTCCGCCACTCCTCTTCCCTCGGCAGCCGAGCAACCAATTCTCCAATGAAGCGTGACGCCATCGCCGTCGCCGTCGGCGGCGCTGGCGATTCCTCTCCGCTCATTACCGAGAGCCACCTCACCGACGACGACGAGCACGATCGCCACTCGTCCAAGGAGCGCGACAGGCATGTCTGCTCCTTCTTGAACGACGACCCTAGGGTTTCGCCTCACCACTCCAGGATCTCTCTGTTTTTCACCTTCCTTCTTATACTCGTTGGTTTAGTCTCCGTATTCACAATCTTCCATAAACTCGTGAGTCCTCTCTGCCCGCGTTTTAGATTTACTAATAATGCATTGCATCCATTTTCGCCTTTGGTGTGTGGAAAACGAAATTGCTCATCTGTAATTTCTACTGTTATTTTGTTTATCTAAAATTGAATTAAATTACCGTGGAATTTGTACGTGGAGTCAACAGATTGTTCTTATTTCAATTTTGATCTGCATTGTTCAGCTGGAGTAACTTCTGTTACGAGTAGCTGTACAAGTAATGCATGTATTTTATTTTTTATTTTTTGTTCTCATATAATAGTTCTGCCGGTGCAGTCATATTTCTTACTCTTTGTTTTTGGCGAGTTCTTATGAGCGAATTCGTGTTCAATTTATTGTAGAATGCCCCTTACTTGTGTAAAAAGGACGGCATTGTTCTTCATTGCCCACATGTAAGTTCTCATAAGGACCACTCCTTTGGTTTCATTTCATTTCCTCCTTTTCTGTTGTTCAATGACAGTGGTGTTATTTTCTCTTCTCATGTCCTCTTTGGTATTATTTTCAGGTTAAGGAATCGCCATCTCTTTGGGAAAATCCTTTCTCATCCACGACATCTTGGAGGCCCTGTGCCGAGCGCCGGGATGGCGTTTTATCAGGTTTCCACGGTTTTCTATGTTCATTAATATATTAATATATATTCATATATTTATTTATTTCACATCCCATCAGCATTGCAAGCCATGCCAAGACAGGGTATTAAGAAATTCAGTAATGTCGATATCTCTTCATTCAGAAGCTGTGAAATTTTAACATAATTTGCATTTGTCAGTAGCATCGAATAAGAGCGGTTATAATTGGTCTCGCTATATTGTGATGTTACCATTTAGGCATCACTGCAATGTGATTTTTTTTAATGGAGTGAATGGACCCTTTAAGATTTTTTATCACTCTCTTCATCCTTCATTAGAAAAAGGAAATTGCCAAATTCTTAAGTTAATTTTTTAAAACTTTTAACAACGGGTTCTAATAAAGTGATCTATAAATCAATTGTTTCATTTATTTCTTAATGTAATATTCCCCATTCATCTCTTATATGTTACCTGGACTTGAATACATTCATACTGTTGCTGTGTATGTTGTTTCTAGTATTACTGCTATTATTCACAGTACTTTATACTTCTATGTAGAGCTTCCTCATGAAAACGAAACAAACGGCTATATATTCATCCATGCTGAGGGTGGTCTAAATCAGCAAAGAATTGCGGTATGAGATATGTTCTTTCATTGTGATATTCTCTCTATCTTAACTTAGACTGTTTTTCTTTTCCAAAATTGCTCTTGAATGCGATATTTTACTGTTTGCCTGTATTTTCTTTCATAGCCATTGTTCTCTTGCTGACTGCCGCACCTGGATTGATGATTTTCTTTCCAATTGTAAAATATATGTGAACATAATGTTCTTCAAACTGTCTGATATAATTAGAAAGTAAAAGAATAAACTAAGAACAGTATTTTTTTTGCATTTAGTTTCATGGTGCACTTTTTCTTAGGAGACTGATTTATTTTGTTAAAGTGCCATCTCAATACATTTCCAATTTGGTGCACTAGAAAATTGCAATGCCAGTAAAATTACTGTTTTAAATTGGATCTTCATGCAAAATGGTGCTGATTTCACTTTCTTGTTTCTTACATTCAAATGACAGTCTGTGGAAGATTTAATAATGGAAGATTTAGCTGTCAGTGACTTACTTTCCAAATCTTTTAAAATGCAGATATGCAATGCAGTGGCTGTAGCCAAAATAATGAATGCCACTCTTATTTTGCCTGTTTTGAAGCAGGATCAAATTTGGAAAGACCAAACGTGAGATCTCTTTTCTTATTTCTTTTTTTTTTTTCACGTTGTTTAGCTAAGTTTAATTAGGTTAAATAAATAATTTGGTTCCTGCAGTTGACACTTTTTTTGTGTTAATCCTTACATGAAGAACTCTGCACTTTGGTCCTCATGAAAAGTCATTTACACGTTAGACCTACTGTTTATCCCTCTTTTATCATGGTTGTTTCTTACTTAGCAAATTACATTTGACAGAAAGTAAAAGGCATGTTTAACAAGTCATCAATTAGTTTTCTTGCCTAGGTTGGTAGATTTCAGAGACGGTCCTCCATTCTAATCATGATGATGCATTTCACGATTTCAGGAAATTTGAAGACATTTTTGATGTGGATCATTTCATTGACTACCTTAAGTATGATGTTCGTATTGTACGTGATATTCCACAATGGTTTACTGATAAATCAGAGCTATTTTCTAGCATAAGGTTTGATAGATTCCTGTACTTTTATTACTCTGTTGAAAACTAAAATCCCCAGTTGGTATAAGAGATGGGTAAATATTTCCTTTTTTCCCCTTAAAGTTTAAACATGAAATAATATGTCCTCAACCACTCTTTTTAATTCTGTTTTTATCAATGCACTGATTGACAACAGGTGTGATTGAAGTGCTGGGTTTTGTGACCACTGACCAAATAGCATGAAAATTATGAGTTTGAAGTTAGAGATTCGTGTGCCTTTTTATTAGAGTCTTTTGAACTCTTACATCTCACGTTATGACTGATAAGAGACAGATAAATATGTCAAGACCTAGTTAGCTTTTTGTTGGTTTTCTTTTTCATCCATTGACTGGCTATCTTTTGGTTTAGATGGAATTGCTCCTTCTTGTGTCAAATGATAATTATGAATTTAAAGTACTTGCGAGTTAAACATGTCCTAAACCGTTGATATTTTTTTTTTTTTGTTAAGAGGGCTTTGTGGGCAGAGAATACACAATGTTCTGTCTATATTTATTCTTTCAATCATCTAACTTCTTACATATTTCTCTTAGTTTTACGATATTGTTACCAATGGTGTCAACCAAGTTGTTTCTGATACTTGGTGTTTGCTATTGATGCCTTCTGTGGTTGAATACATACTTGTGTTGACTAACAAAGCAAATGTATCTTCTCATTCAGACGGACTGTAAAAAACATTCCAAAATATGCACCAGCACAATTTTACATTGATAATGTTTTGCCCCGGATCAAGGAGAAGAAGATTATGGCTCTTAAACCATTTGTTGACAGGCTGGGGTAGGCCAAGGATGATATATATGTTTTATGCCTTTTTTTTGTATGAATTGATTGTGTCATGATGTTTCAGTTTTTGTTTCAGATATGACAATGTTCCTCCTGAAATCAACAAGCTGAGATGTAGAGTTAATTATCATGCACTGAAATTTCTTCCTGATATAGAGCAGATGGCTGATTCACTGGCATCAAGAATGAGAAACCGAACTGAAAGTTCAAATCCTTATATGTATGTGACATTTGTGATCACAACCCTGACTGAGTTATGGGTGATTTTTTCTAGTGTCCAAGTGATTTAAGAATTTTACTGTAAACAGGGCTTTGCATCTTAGATTTGAGAAAGGAATGGTGGGACTATCATTCTGTGATTTTGTGGGGACAAGAGAGGAGAAAGTCAAAATGGCAGAGTATAGAAAAAAGGAGTGGCCTCGACGGTACAAGGTGGCCATCATACTTTTTATCAAATCAACACGAACTCTAAGAACCTTCTATTGGAGCTTTTTGATCACATTGTATTTGTTGAAAAATGCAGAATGGTTCCCATCTGTGGCAATTAGCTCTACAGAAGCGTAAGGAAGGACGATGTCCTCTAGAGCCTGGAGAAGTGGCCGTTATTCTTCGGGCTATGGGCTATCCTAAGGAAACTCAAATTTACGTTGCTTCTGGACAGGTTTATGGTGGACAGAACCGGATGGCTCCACTAAGAAATATGTTCCCTAATCTGGTAAGGCTTCTTCACTTCCTTTCTATTCTGTTTATTTTTTATTGATGAAAATCACAATCATTATTATGTAGTGAATGAAGTGATGTTATCACACGGAGTTCTAATGTCCGTTAAGGCTATCAAGCTGTTAAGCTATGATGCAATGTTCTGTTGCTCTATATAAATTTATTTATCCATTATAATATAGCAAATGTAAGTCTGTTTGAACGAGCTTGTCCATAAGTTTTTTTAGGAAAGAAAAAATAAATTTGACTTCATCTAGTCAAAATTCATGTAAGAATTCCTTAGATTCTTTTGCAATGTGTTAATCTTTTCCCTACAACAGGTTACCAAGGAGGAGCTAGCAACCAAAGAGGAGTTAGATGGTTTCAGAAAGCATGTGACAAGCCTAGCAGCTCTTGACTTCTTAGTGTGCTTGAAGTCAGATGTATTCGTGATGACCCACGGAGGCAACTTTGCTAAGCTGATTATCGGCGCCCGTAGATACATGGGTCACCGTCTAAAGTCAATTAAGCCTGACAAAGGCCTAATGTCGAAGTCTTTTGGGGATCCGTACATGGGTTGGGCTACTTTTGTAGAAGATGTTGTTGTTACTCACCAGACGCGAACGGGATTGCCAGAAGAGACTTTCCCCAACTATGACCTCTGGGAGAACCCTCTGACTCCATGCATGTGTAGAGCCTGATTACAGCAATTTTATCAACGACACTGGGACTTTACCCAATGCAGTTGGGAGAAATATGCCGTTTAAGTTATGAATTCTATCTATCTCCAGGGTAAACGTCGGAATGCTGGCTCCTGTCAATATAAGCTTTGAGGTAGGAGGGGCAGTAAATAGAAATTTGAAGCAGAGATAATGGCTTGAAGGGAATGAGATTGGAATGTTGGTTATCATTTTAATGAACAGATTTCCTATTCTGAGTATTCTCGTAGCCGAGATACCGGGTGGATTTTGTCTTTTCGTCTAACATGTAGCCATTCCCCGATCACTTTTATTCTTCCAGGAAAAATTGATTATTTTTTGTACTAAGAAAATTGTGCAAATCATTAATGACTTACATTAGTAGGTTTATGTGATTTTACTATGCATTGGCAGGGTGATAAAGGCTTTTCATGATTACATAGGAGGATTTGGCTCCTTAAAAGTGCAGAGTGTAATTAAAGATGCTGTTGAAATTTTCAACTTTTTATTTTCTAAATAATTGATTATTATTTACACTTCTCGTTTAATAGAGGAGCTAAAAGTATCAAGTATTTTCAATCACGAGAAATGTAGGGTCGTTTCTGAATGTTCTATGCTGGGCAAGGAACCTGAGAATATGTCATGTTCCCCCACAACGAGGCCGTCCTTGAAACAAAGCCGCAACAAGTAGTACCATTGTTTCTTAGTTTAATGTTCTTATTCTCACTAATCTTCATTGTAACTATGGCAGAAAGAGGAAAAAAAAAGGTTTAACTATGCCAAAAACATTAAATATGTTGTTAACCTAGTCAATGTAAACGTGAGGGTGATAAGTCATAAGTAGATATGGCAAATAAATTTGTTCCTGTAGGTATTATCCGAACTCGTCCCCGTTTTGACTGGAAATCCCCGCATTGACTGGGTATGGGTATGGGAAATTCCTGATTTTTTCAATTGGGTATGGGGATGAGGATGGGGATATACATATCCCCGCCATAATACCCGTCCCCGCCATATCTCCATCTTCGTTTAAATTATTAAAATATTTACAATTAATTAAGTAACTATATATAAATATATATATATATATATTCTATTTTTTATTTCTTTTAATTATTTAGTTTGTTATGAAATTCATTCGCATCTCCAATATATTTTTTATCTTATCATAACCCTTATGTAATTATGTTAGAATGATGTATATCAATTAAAAAAAATTATTTCTAACATTTGAATATTTCTATTATTTTTTAATATTTTTATTTATTGCATTTT
>Ga0214544_1000067_pt1 | contig 125462 bp, 56 predicted proteins | sample CNSS3metaG_FD_160074 | JGI IMG/M metagenome (GOLD analysis project Ga0214544, IMG submission 160074) | Root nodule microbial communities from cowpea collected in UCLA plant growth center, Los Angeles, California, USA - CNSS3 | ecosystem: Host-associated > Plants > Roots > Nodule | place: USA...
AAACATCTTTTTTTTTTTTCTTTAAAAAAAAAAAAAAAAAGGACGCGTGGTTTGGCAGTCTCTCTCCATCGCGATTGTGATCCCTTTATATCTCTACTCCACCGTCCCTCTCTCCCTTCAACTCAACTCAAGGGAACACTCTAACGGAACGCCTCACCCACCCTGTTCCGTTCCCTTCTCTCCTTTTTCCCGTTCCTCTTCTTTCTCTGTTTTAAGAATTCAACATTCTTCAGATGACATCATAATTCATAATCGTCAGAACCAACATCATCGTCAATGATCAGAAACCCGACAACAGCGAGCACGGAGCGGTCACGTGACGCGAAGAGAAGAAAGAAGAAGAAAACACAGGAACGCGAGGATGAGAAGCAGCCCAAGTGGAAATCCCAAGCGCAGCAACAAATCTACTCCTCCAAGCTGCGCCAAGCCTTAGCCAGAGTCAACAACCTCGGCTCCGCCTCGCCCAAAGGCAAAGCCGTGCGCCAAGCCGCGGACAGAGTCCTCGCCGCCACGGCCAAGGGGAGGACGCGCTGGAGCCGAGCCATCCTCACCAACCGGCTCAAGCTCAAGTTCACCAAACACAAGAGACAGAGAGTGGCCGCGACGCTCCCTAGCCGCTCAAAGAGAGCTCGCGTGAGCGTTCACCGGCTGAAGGGGAAGGGTGGAGCGGGTGTGCAGAGGAAAGTTAGGTTCCTGGGACGGTTGGTTCCCGGTTGCCGGAAAGAACCGTTACCGGTTGTTCTTGAAGAAGCCATCGATTACATACCCGCTCTTGAGATGCAGGTTCGAGCCATGAACGCTCTCTTTAACCTTCTCTCCGCTGCTTCTTCTTCTTCTTCTTCTTCCTCGTAATGTATGTCATCTCACGTGTCTGTCCATTTTTTAAACTGTTACTATTATTTGCCTCCTTTTCTCTCCACTCTTAGTACAAATTTATCTAATCTATGTATCTATCTATTTTTGTCCCACTTTAATCTCGAAGAATGTGAACATCCCTTTTAACCACTTCGTGTAATCTTATGTGAATCTTGTTTGTTTCTGCTACAAATGGATAAATCTAAATAGATTAATTATCATCTCAACCGAAACAATACTATTCCACCCATGAAATTGACTCTTTTCTATCTTTGCAAAAGACCATAAATTAAACTAATAGAACAGAGTTTAGAGTTGAGAAGGTTCAGTTGCAGGTCGCGCCTCTTCTCATAAAGGTGGGGGAATCCATCGCAAAATTTACTTTCCTTGAATATTAATAACCGGATCCATGATTAAGCATGTGATTTAATGGTGTGAAGCTTGCAAAAAATATCATTTTTTCGAATCTGTGGGGTAACAAAAAACTACTGTGTTTTGATCTGAATTAATACAGTATGTTTTGAAGTGGAGTTAGTGGATACGAGACAAACATGGTGACATGACATGCATATTTGTTTGGTGTTACTATTGAATGGCAAAGGTTGCTATGTATTTGAGATTTTATTGGTGTTTATCTGAGCTAAAGGCTTCATGATACTGTGGGGGAAATTAAAGTGAATGTGTGAAGGAAATTGAATGGAGTGAATGTCCAACTCCACTTCTCCAAACTTTTCACAAAAGCTCCAAAAAACATGGTTATTGGACAGAGCAGAATGGCCTAACATGCCATGTGACTTGTCGCCCACACCTTACACGACCCCACCAACTTCTCTTCCCCTTTCTACCCACACCTTCCAATCACAAGCCATGGATCTCATAATAAAATAAAAGTTGGTGAGAAGAAGGGTAAAAGAATTTGAATCTGGTCGAGGCGTGCCTATCTGAGATGCTCAGTTTAAAGGCTCACATGCCCTTTTGGATGAGGCAATGGCCTATATGAAGGACTCAACATGTCACTTTCTTTAAACTCTTACCCTCTCTCTCTTTCTGTGGCTCAGAGCCATTAAGATACACGAGTGCTCTGGTTTCATCGTTTTCGGTGGAAGCACTCACCACCCCACATCCCTTTGTTAGAATCGTAGAATGGCTTGGTTGGGTTGATTTGTAAGAGGACCACACCAAAAGTATTTAAAATTTTTGCATGTCACTTTTCAGATTGTGGAGGGTGATTCTGAAAAATAGTGAAAGAGAAAGGAAGAAAAACCAGAGAATCTTGAGAAAAAACTCGATAGAAATGGAAATGGGTCTTTGTTGTTGTGTGTCCACATCCAGCACTAGCATAAAAGTATGACCATTTACAAAGCAAACGGCAATGGTCACGACTCACCAATGAATCTGGCGTTTCCTTAATCAAACTCGTGTCACCAACTTCCAACACAGATGTTATTATCATTCTGGAAACATATTCATGAAAGGAGAGGAAAAGATGAATAAGTAATAACAAAGTAAAAAATAAATAAAATAAAATCGATTCCCTTTGTGTTGTCCTTTCCTCCGCTGAAGATTATATTCGATTAACTAATTAATTCACCTAACAGTGAAACAATTATTAATCCCCTTTTTCTCTATAAATCACGAGGCCATTGTAAGCTTTAATAATGTGACAGTGGTATTTTATAAGAACAGTAATTTATAATGAGAAAATCATAGCACTTTTTGACATGAGACTGTTGACTACTATCAAACCTTTTTTTGCCACTATGTGTTTTAGTGCTGATCAAGATTTGAGATTATATTATGATGATAAACTTCATAACTCTTTAACATTACTTGAACTATCACGTTTTACTACTTAAATCAATGACTATTTGGCTGAATAGTGGTACATGTGTAATATATATTAGTACGAGTTTTACCATGACATTGATATGTATTTGTAATAGCATAAATATGGATTTGTTATAATAAATCACTTTATCACAGCACGCAAACAAAAAATTAGACTAATAATAATAGAACTTTAACATAGGTCTTTTATCTTTTGTACTTCAATATATCTTAAATGATGATAAAAAAATTATAACAATTACATTAAATTATTATATTATAGTAAATAAAATTTATTTATACAATTGCAGTGATAATATATTAAAATAGTATTATACATAATAAAAATAAACAAAAAATAAAAACAGTAAAAAAATGATCAAATGTGTCTTAAAAATAATTTGAAAGACTTTGCACAAAAAAAAAATAAATCTATAATAATTAAGGGTATGATAAAATGAAAAATACCTTAGAAAGATTTAAGAATTTTTTTTAAATATCAACATAATCGATGATTGAGAGATAATGAAATTTGTTTTAACGAAACAAAAAAGTTATTCAAAAGAACAAAAATTAGTAATAATATAATAAATAAGATAAATTTTTTATATAAATTGATAAATGAAAGGTTTATGCCATCGAATACTTAAATTGATAATGTTAAATATTTTTATGTGAAAAAATATATAATAAATAAAAATATTACAAAATATTAAAAATATTCAAATGTAAGATATAACAAATATTTAATTGACACACATCATTTAAACTTGGATGAAAATTGTGATAAGACAAAAAATATATCAAAGATACAAATGAATTTCATGACAAATCAACATAAAAATATAAAATATATATTATATATATATATATATATATATATATATATATGTTATGAATATTTTAAAAATTTAAATGTTCACGAATATCATAATAGATATAGGAAGATGAAGTCGAAACGGATATATACGTATCATTTCCATCCGCATACTTATTTTTTATACTCGTATCTATATTTAATCGGTGCAAAATTTTCTATCCAAACAATAACAAGTTCAAACGATACACACCAAAATAAATTTATTTAACATTAGAACATGATAAACTGAGAGAGATTTATTATTGTGTGAAATAGAGTGATAATTAACGAAAGAGGGTGGGGCCCAGGAAGCATAAAATTATTGATGGTGAGCATGTGACATATACCCGTGCCTCTAACCAATTACACTAATTTATAATCACTAGCTTTGTGGTCTCCCACCCAAAACATCTACGATCTTTCAATTCATTCAACACTTAACCAATTTCCTTATTTATATATATATATATATATATATATATAAATATATATATATATATATATATATATATATATATATATTATACTTTTTTTACATTTTTTATAATTTAATTAAAATAAGTCGTAGAAAAACAAGACAAATAAAAAAAACAGAGAAAAGTTCTGTTGAGAACTTTCTTATTAATAACAACAATTAACAATTTGACTTTAGAAAGTAACAACTCAAAACAATTTGAAGAGTAATACAACTACTCTATTGCTATCATGGTTGAAATTAAAAAAAAAAATGAATGAAAATAGAAATGTCTCACATATTCTAGTGATTGATTAATAAAACGATTGCATCTACTTATTGCATCCTCAACGAAAAACTGATTGAAATACTTGAACAAAATTACCACTCTACTTATTGAATCTAATTTGCTTTTCCATGGTTAACAAATATTGTATAATTATATTAAGACAAGAAAAAAAAAAGCAACATAGAAAAACCTAATAGACATACATTAGTTATCTTCTCACCGTTAGAACTAGGGATATGACAACAGAGTGAGACGGTAAGAGTTTTACTATCTCATATCCATCTGTAAAAAAAATCAATTATCATTCTCATACCCAAACTCAAATCTAACGGGTATCAAACTTTTGTTCCATTCCAATCTTCACCGAGTAACGAATATGATCTCGTACTCTTACCCATTACCGTTTTCTTACTTTTTTAATATTAGTTTTAATTAATTTTTATAAAATAAAAAAAATACGATAAAGGAAACATAATATTATCAAATATTCAATATTATGAGGATGATTGTTTGTTTGATATCAAATACTATGAAATAAATTATAATTGTTTACATTTTATATTAGAATACCAAAAAAAAAATCATGAAAATAAAACATTTATTAAAAAAACATTAATGAGATCTAGTTGATAAAATTTAAAAATATTTTTAAAAAGTATAAAAGGAAAAACAAATATTCAAATTAAAATATATTTTGAATGTTTATTTACTTCAATTTTTTAAATTATAATGAATATCTTTTTTATACAGTAATAAAAGTTATATTACATCACTTGATCAAAATGACGCAAATAATAAATAATAAACATAATAATAAAATTTTAACATAGATCTTGTATCTTTTGAACTCCAATATACGTTGGATGGTGATAAAAAAATATTAATGGCAATTATATTAAATTTTTATATTGTAGTAAATAAAAATTATTTATACAATTATAGTGAAAAAAATTAAAGTATGATTGTAATGAGTTAGAAAATAAAAAATAATTAGATAAAATATATCGAAATAGTATTTTACATGATGAAAATAAACAAAAAATAAAAATATTAAAAAATTAACAAATGTGCGTCTTATAAACAATTTGAAGACTATTGAAAGGAATCGCACAAATAAAAACAAATGTATAATTAAGGGTATGATAAGATGAAAAATATCTTAGAGATGTAAGAAAAATTTTCAAATATCAACATATATACTCAATGGTTGGTTGAGAAATAACAAAAATTGTTTTAGCGAAATAGTTATTCAAATAAAACAAAATTTAATAATAATAAGTACAAATTTTATTTTATATTAACTAGTAAATGAAAGATCTATGCTATTAAACACTTAAATTAAGAGTATTAAACATTCTCATGTAAAACATGTAAAAGAAAAATATACAATAAATAAAAATATTAAAAAATAATAGAAATATTCAAATGTTAGACATAATTTTTTTTAATTGACATATATTATTTTAACATAATTACATAAAGGTTATGATAAAATAAAAAAATATATTGGAGATGCGAATGATTTTCATGACAAACCAAATAATTAAAAAAAAAAAAAAAAAAAAAAATATATATATATATATATATATATATATATATATATATATATATATATATATATATATATATATATATACGGTTACTTAATTAATTGTGAATATTTTTAATAATTTAAACGATGATGGAGATATGGCGAAGACAAATATTTTAGCAGGGATATGTACATTCTCATCCCCATACCCAATTGAAAAAATCTGGGATTCCTCATATTCATACCCATACTCAGTCAGTGCGAAGATTCCCGGTCAAAACGAGGACGAATTCGGACAATACTCACAGGACAAATTTATTTATCATCTCTAAAATTAAATAAAAATAAGATCCGAATGTGAATCGTGCCCTCTTAACTAGATTTGGGGAATATATTTCTCAAAGATAAGCTAGAACGGCGTGAAAAGTTATAATATCTTTTTCTGTCTCTTAAAACCAAAGAACGAATAAAAAGTTTATAAGTACTATGTTGTGGATAAAGTTAGCATCGGTTTGAAATATTTGATGAGGTTGTAGAAACGCAACACATCATGGTCGCAAATGGAAAACAAAACAAGAAGACACAATTGTTTAGCAATATACTAAAAAAATGTCCTTGTCCCTCACATGATCACCACTATATAGTCGTATATCATATTGAACTACTTTATTTGTGATTAGTGGAGTGATGAAGTAGATAGTGAGTCACGCATCCTTTTGTAGGGATAAGATAAGACTTGTAACTTATTTGAACTTCATAATAGCCCCATTAATGCTTCTTTTTTCCCACTAATTCATTGCCATCGTTTTTCAATCTTATCATTCTTAATAAATCACCATTTTCTACTTGTTCGGTTCAATTCAAAGCCATCGCAATGGACCCAACTAATTCAATGTTCTATATTCAAGGATAATCACATGTTTTTGAGTTTGGAAATTGCTTCCATTTGAATGCTCTTATGAAAAGGAGACACATACCGAAGAGAGTGAAAGAAAGAGAGACATAACATAAGATGGAGAGTGATTCAGAGATTCCTTAGAATGGAAATGTAAGACATAGATTATTAGAGTTAAGGTTGTTTTGAGACATGATGTGGAATTGGATTGAATGACCAGATATTCTCATATATTCATTCACTCAATCCTCCATTTTCATCTCCATGGACCCACACACAACCTTTCTCCTCTTACACGTATATGCTTCATCACCCACCACCCTTGAATCTATGTTTCATTCATTTTCTATTTCGAATAATAATATTTTAACAATTAAATTTTAACAATTTTTTTTTATAATTTGAAATAATATTTTTTAAGTGATCGAAATATAGAAAAAATAAAAATAAAAATCACTTAAAAAATTTCATCAGAATATAAAATAAATTAGTTGTCATTTTCTATCTCTCATTATATTGGGTGGGTGACTCACTTTCACTTGAGACTTTCTTCATATAACAATAACTGAAGTTATCGATGGACTTTTACTGTGAGACTTGTCTTCAAATTTGACTTAAAATATATCATAGGCCCACTAAGAAAACAGACCCAGAGTAAACCCATAATGGATCTCACTGGATCTTCAACCAATATAGTACGACCTTTTCTTCCTGCACCTCCTTCATTACTACCTACATCCCATATTAATATTATAATTGGGATTGGAATTATGTAAATTTTTTTCATATTTTATTCTTAAAAATATTTTAAAGTTACAACGTAAAATTTCCAGATAAAAAATATTAATATAAGAAAATGAAAAAAATATATAATAAAACAAATAAAGAAACAGAAAAGAAACGGAAACAAGAGACTCTATAGCAAATAAGAAAGTATCTATCTATATTCAACTTACAATGGAAGTGTATATACAACTAAATTTATAATATTTGATTATCTTATTCTCTCAAAATATAATTTAAGTACGTATAATAAATAATTTATTTAATTATATTATTTTTATATAATAAAAAAATGTGATAAAAAAGGCCAACACAGGCTGATGTGTTTGGTTTTCATAGTTAAAATGATGAATATTTTTCATTTAAAAAAAAAGTGATTATATATTTGCGCAATTTTTTTAAAGTTTTAAATTTAAATATAGTTTATGAAAAAAGCTATTTTATTTTACTTTCCTTTCTGAATTTCCTTGTAGAGAGAAGTTTTTCAAACAAACCCATTATCCTAGTGTTTTTACTTTACTTTGAATGAGTAGATTGCAACAGGATGAGTGTTGAGACACAATTTGGGGATGGAAACAGCGAAAGACCCAAAACAAACGAGTTTTGGCATTATATTTTCAATTTTCTGAGTGTGGAGATGAGGTAACAACTCAACAACAATGACTGCTACTGTTGCGAGTTGTTGCTTATTCGCCCTCAGGAGAGGATGTTCGGATTTATCTCACTCATTCAGGCCTTGATGCCAACTTTTCTCCAACAAAGGTTTCTTCTTTCCCCCAATAATCAATGCAGTATTGTTATTGAAAATGCCAACTTCATTTCTTTGGCTTAAGAGGACTTTTAGATTCTCAAAACCTTTTTTTTTTTTTCAGTAGCTATTTGTTGCTTCATCCCTCAATTGATTTTTGTTTTCCTTTGGAATTTTGGTATTGGATTGATGAGTATGATTAAGGCATTTTGCAAATGTGTGAAATTCTCAAAAACAATTGTCATGCTGTTTTTTAATGTGAATTTTATACTGCATCTGATGTTAGTCTGTTGTGCTTAATTTTTCATTTTTGGGATTCACCAACTGTGCACTTTCGTATATTTTTCTTCATATTTTTATTTCTTATAGAATGGGTCTGGAAACAGTTTCAGGTTATATTGCTCTGAATGATGGGGCCGTTAGTTATTGTACAATTACTAGGTTCATTTCTATTTCCTCGATTTTCTGTCTATCATCATTATTGTACATATTTGTTGCATCATGGTAGTATAAATAAGATAACAGTTCGGTGTCTTTTTTTCACAGAGCCATTAACCTAAGTATAATAGGTCATCCTAAATCATTCTGTATTTACAGTGAGTGAATTTTGCAGCAGAGATACTTGCATTGTTATTATGTTAGTTCTACAAAAAAGTAGGTTTCTGTTTTGAGTACATACTTGCATAACTAAAAACTCATTTTTACTGTTAAATATGCTGTATAGGTGAGTTCCTGTTTCCTAACAGCATAGACTTCATAGTACCAGGTTCTTAAATCATGAAGATAAGAATTTCTACTCGGATCAGTAGCTTCTAAGTGTAAAATTTTGTAAAAATATGAGTTTGTATTGGTTTTCTCAGTACCATTAATATCATAGTCCCTGTCACGAATATAATAAGCTGAAAAACTTTCTAACTTTAATTTCAGGCAATTGCTTTCTCTTTTTTAACGGCATTGGCTTCATATTTCCAGGTTCTTACCTGACTTAAATCATAGAAATAAGAACGACTACTTGAATCTGTAATTTCAAATTGTAAAAATTTGTATTTTGTGTTTCCGTTTTCTCTCCATCCGCACTTACTACACAATTTGTTTGGTTGTGTTTGTCAGGCAAAGATACCAAATATTGATTAGTGCTTACATGTTGCTACATTGCAAGCAAAGAGGGGTACTGGTGAGGTTTAATTGGACCCTGTTTTCTCATAAAGTCGTATATGGCTGTAGTGGTTGCTCAAGTAAAAGATATTTATTTGTATTTTATATCGAGGAAAGAGTTTTATATATGAATAGCAAATTTATCTTTTATCAGGCAGCTGAAATGAAAATGTATGCCTTTTATTCTAAGCATTTATATATCCCCCACCTTGTGTACAATGCTTGGTGTATTTTTATTACATCCTCTAGGCTTCCTCCTGGTTCCTAAACTCCTTGAGTAAAGAAGGCATATGAAAGGAGGGGGTGGGGGAGGGGCATTGGTGCCCTGTGTGGTACCAACCAGCTAAATTAGGCACACTGGAGCAGTACTCAAGCCTCATACGCTTATTAAAATTGGTATGTTTGGTATCTGGTTCGTGCCTACCTGTGAAGATTCAATATGTATTTGTAGGTACAAACATGTATGACTCACATTGATTAGATGGGCAGAGGTTGGTGGATATTGTATGCATCCAGTTTAGCTGTCTTCCATGAAGCAGTTGCGAGCTTGGGTTGTGACATTTAAATGTAACTAGTTCTATTTATCGATTCTAGTAAGATTCAACTTGCTTCATCTTGTAAACTTTTAAGAAATAAAAAGGGTGGGATATTGTAGATGTCCCGTAGTTCCTTACAACAACAATCAAGTCTTTTCCCATTACGAAGGATTGGCTGCATGGATCAAACAACAATCATGTTTATGGACAAACCATCGAGTTTTAAATGATGTTTACCTTGTTGATTTTTAATGTTTGCCCAATGATACCATGGTCAATACAGATTAGTATTTAAGGATAGATATTATGATAGATCCATAAGAAGTGTATGACAAAGAATAGGCATAGAGAGGGATATGGATGTGGGTCGTGAAGGAAATGGGCGCCAACCAGGTTTATGGGTGTGTGAGAGGAGAAGGGGAAAGGTATTGGCAAGAGCAAGGAAGGGAGAGAAAAAGGTAATGGGTAGGAGAGTAACAGAATTACCATGTGGCTGTGTTCAAGGGGAAGAAGTAGGAGTGAGTGGTAATCGTGCAAGTTGTGGTAGAGAATTAGTACTGGGGGGAGGCATTGACAAATTAACAATTGGTATGGAGTTGAGAAGAGAAGTTGGTTCTTTCCCGTGGGAGTGTCATGGCATTTTCACTTATTTTCTATCCATCCATCTTGTAAAGGAGCTCTGCTCCAATCCACCGTTATTTGCCTGATACATACTGTAAGAGGATTCATCCTGTGACTGAAAACTACTTTAAAATTGATTTCAGTTTTCTTTGGTTCTATCTCCTCCTTATCTCTGGTTCTTATCATATTTCTCCCTTGAATGTGTAGTGTTGCTGCTTGTTTAAACATTTTAGCTTTATGAATCTCTGTATTTTGCCTATCTTTTTTTTTTCTGGCTATATTTTTATGTTATGAAGTTTGTAACATATGAAAGAAAATATTCTTTATCTTCAATGATATTAGTCAAATGCTTATCCTTAACATTCTTTTCATCATCTCCAACTGGTAATTGAAAGTCTGCTTTTATGTGTATACCCGGATACCCAGCATAACCACGATGCCATGACTAATTTCTTTCCCAGCAATCAACATGTATGTTAGAGGGGCAAGAAAATACATGAGTGTTATAGATTGTGTTGAGTTCACTGTTTTTCTTTCAAATTCAACCACTTGCTAGATTCTTACACCGTTCTGCACATCTCGCTGATGGAATAGACCTTTGTAGTTGGCTTTCATGGTTGGTATTTGCCAGGAAGAATCGTGCTCAATACTGGTTTAGTCCAAAGGATTAGAAGGTTTTTAGTTACAATGATGTTGATACTCATTTTCATTTTAAAATTGTAACGGGCGTGATACTTTCTGGTTTACTAATACATTTAAAAAGTTTTACACCATCAACGAATGGTAGTTCTGGGTCATTTTCCCCTCCCATATTTGATCAAATTACAATTGGTCGCGTGTATGATTGGGATACTCATCAACAGAGAATTCAACAAGCTGGTGCCTAACCCTTCAAGACTAGCAAACCAAATCTGATACATGCTTCTAAACTTAGGGAATACATACATGTTGGTTTAATATACTGGTATCTATAACGTTTGGAAACACCAGTATCACTGGCATACCTTTTGTTTAAATCAATTACTTCCTGCACCCTATCAAATTTCTTCTCCCACCCCATCAAAATGCTTCTGGAAAATGTCTTCCGTAACGAAGAGATTATTTGCTTTCCAGAAAAAAAATTCCGGAAATGATGGTGCAGGAAGTGATTGCCTTTGTTTAATTTGTAGTACTGGTGTAAATCTTATTTGTATGAGGAAACTGTTATTTGAAATCAAAATCTGGGCCTGCAGGGTAGTAAAAAAGGCCCCACAGAATCATAGTCTGAACGAAATATGTGAGTGAAATAATGCAAAAATGAAGGAAGAAGTCATGCAGTCCAATATTGTAATACAGGGTAGGGCTGAGAAAATCCTTTGGTACGTGATGTAGACTTGAGAAGTGGTCTAATAATACAAACTGTGGAAAGTAACGACGTCATAGGAAAGAGGTTAAACCAGAATCTTAGTCTTAATGATCTTATGTTTTGAATGGTTGAGTTAGGTAAAGTGGCACTGTTATTCATGTGCCTAAACAGGATTCGTTGTTGGGTTCTAGCTTGACACATGGTTGAATATTATATGGTTTGTTTGCAGGCTAATTAATTTCATGGGCATAGACTCTTCACATGGGGGACCCATAAACAACGCTCAGTGTTCTCACAAGTCAAAAGCTGTATCAGCCTTTCGAACAAGTCTTCCTTTTTTCTAATTTTTTTTTTCTCCATTTCTTTTTGTTTTTCAGTGGCAGATACAAAACTTTTCGCCGAATATCTGCACCATTGCCTCAGCTTCTTTTCATTGCTATTACTCTTGCCATCATTATTATTGTTGTTGAGAAAGACGTGACTCAACACAACCCTAAACTTTCATGCAACAGAAGATAAACACATTACAAAGTATGCTTTGTCCACATTCATTTCCGTGCGTTATTTCAGAGGCTCATCTCATGATCGAGACACTGAAATTTACGTAACAAGAGGCTGCTAACTGCACTAAATCTGAAAATAATGTAGGTTCATATCAACCTCAACAATTAATTCAAGCTTATTTACATGTTTATAAACCTCTTTGAGTTATTACATGATCGAACACCACATCCTTTATGAAGAAGGCATTGTGTTTAGAGTTTGAGTTGTGTCTACTTTAGATACGTTGAAAACTGGTTGTTTAAAAGTTAGTGCCGGTCCAAGTTTGTCACCTACTTGTATTATTATTTAAGCCGTGAAGTCTATCCTAGATTCTGTGTGGGTGTGATTTGGTTTGCTTTTATGGCTTGAAGCCAACTATTGAATGAATAGTTTGTGAGGTATATATTATTATATTTATAGGGTAAGAAAGTTGACAAAGGCTTCGTGGGCCAATGATATGTCACACCTTATGAACCAAAAACTTATCTAGAGCTTTTGGTTGGTGAGGCTCTTGTACCTTAAAAAAAAATACAATGGTTAGGGTCAATTCCATCTCTGTCAAAGAACCATGCAAGGCATAGGTGTGGTTGACCTTATTAGACGGGACTTTGGCCCATTTGGTGATGGTCCAATCCTTCACAAAAAGTCACCCACCACCTTCCCCTTCTCATCATCAATTTTCCACCGTTTTTTTATTTATCTTTTAGTGCCGTTTTTCTGATTCATTCTGCCCTTCAAATTCAGCTGTTTAACCTTCATAAATGTTAGTGTAGTCCACAACAACCCGATTATGGCAATAACAAGACTTTGAAGTTTGAATCAGTCCTTTAATGTGATTGAGGTTTGAGACACTGAGAAAGATCTTATCACAAATTTGTGTTTATCCCATCAGAAACACTCCAAACTCAGTTTACTTAAATCTTGGTAGCAAGTACCACTCATTCTTCAAGTGGGTCATGAAACGAAGAGGTTCATCAAGTTTCCAAATTGGAAAAACCATATAGATTGGTTAAATTTGTAAGTTTGAGATGTTCATGTTTGTATTTATGCAGTAGTTACATTCAAAGTACAAATCTATATTTTTTATTGATATATCCTGCAACAGGTATCTTGCTCAATAAACAAAATTTCATATCTAAAAAGAGATTTTGAAGGGCATATGCTTCATAATTATGTCACTTTCATTACTATTACAGGAAATTGTTGAGAAGGACAATCTGATTAGCGTGGCTTATTCTGAAACACTAACTATTCTTCTCAGATTAAATGCATTCTCATTACAGGGAAAAAAGAAAAAAACAAAAACAAAAAAGTCGCATACGATACGTACCAATAATGCTACATATGCTAGTGCACATATATCCAAGTTAAGATATTGTTACTCGGAATTATATTTTATCCAAAGTTTGGAATTAACAACACCCACATATTTAGGGTGAAAATAAAAAAACAAACAGGCATGTATATCTTGCAAATAATTGAGACACGAAGTGACACAATATGCTTTTTTAGTGTAAAAAGAAAACAGTGGAATCTTTCTTAAGTTGTAATCAACAATCATATTATTTGGCGTAACTTGTTTGAATACCGATAAAGAACACAACGAACATTAACTCATAATACGCAACGACAGTGGGGTATAAAGTAACCTCCCATATACCGGTATTTGTTTATTCCTAATGTTCTCAAGAATTTAAAAACCACATCTTCATTAATAATCTATATTCCTACCTCAATTTTTTTTTTTTGGATATAAATTAGTAAATGGACATTTTGTGATGCTTTACATTCGTAGTAGTTTACTTCTACTTGCAATTATTATTATTGACCAATTGTGTCGTAATTAAGGAACGAATTTTAGTTCAATGTTTCAAAATTGACTGTTCAATCACCGAATTGAAATATGAGTAAATGAGTTTCCACAAAAATTTTATAAATCTTCGTTGAAATAATATCATTAAGATTAATTACTGTATTAAATGTATTGTGTATTTTAAAACGTAAAATTATTTTACGATTTTTGTCTTTTAAAAGACGTTTTAGAGAGTAAAGAGAGAAAAAAAGTACATCTGTTGAATACACTAGAACAAGAGCATCATCTCTTGAAATGATTTCACATAACAATATTTTGTTCTTAAATTTTTTACCTTTTTATTTCATATAAATCAACTTCAATTTATTTTTGATTCACTAAATACTTTTTGCCATATTGCCACCACTGCCAGCAAAAATCTACAAAGAGTATCGGACATTAATTCTCACGTGCTCGATTCATCAATTATATACGAATTCTAGAAGAAGAAGCAGAGTTAGCATGGTTTAAACTACTTTAATGGCGAAGATTTAAGAAAAGTTCTTACTTTTACTTTTATTTCCTGTTTCTTCATTAAAATTTTCTTACACACATCTTTAAACACTAGAAAGTAGATTACAAATATAAGGCTTTATCTTGTAATGATGTAATTAAACAAATAAATAAATAAATAACACTAGTAAACAGCTGAGTTTAAAATATGTTGTAAATGGGGTAGGTCACACTATGTGTACTTAGTTTCTTTTCAATGATTATTTGGTTCACTCTATTTTTTATTTTAACCTATTTTTGAAAAGATTTTTTTTTTATATTTTAACCTGTTTTAATATTTTTCAATAGTTGTTATTTCAAAAGTAGTTCTTGTGATTCTTCCACGTCTATGTATGTTATCCTCTCCTTTTTTTAAATACCATAAATTATAATATTTTTATTCTATCCCCCACGGTGGATAATTAGTATGTGCGTACTCCATTTTTTTAATCTGGGTTTTGAATTTCAAATTTGTGTTCCATTTTTTCTCTTTAATTTATAAATATTTTATTTTTTTTTCTAAAAATGAATATAAATAAAATTTGATGACAATTATAAATCCAATTTTTCTCTAAAGAATGCTATATTTTAAAATAATTAAAACCAATTTTTTTATTTCAGAAAAACCGAAAACATAAATTTCTAAGTATATATTTTTTTCACGATACATATTAAGAAGGCATACTTTAGTGTTGATAGACAAATACTTGGAGGGGCTAAGGTATAAAATGAATTAGGTTGTTTCCAAGAATCTAATGACATAAATCAAGTTTATTGAGTTCAATTGATTAATTGTTGCTTTTAATTTAAATCCAAATAATTTATTATCATTACAATTATCTTTGAGTTGTTTTTAATCCAAATCAAACTTGTCTTATTTGATAAAACATTTCGATTCTTAAAATTTATACATTTTATGCAAACTTGAAAATTTTGTATTCTTATTTCATATAATCATTTTAAAAATTGAACTTTAATTTTGTTTTTTTATAGGGATTTGTTATTTAAGAAGATGGATGAGGCTTTTTGCTTTCAGACATTAGAACTGATTTGTGTAGTTAGATTCGAAGAAAAATGAAATACTTTTATCCTTAAACATATAGGGAAGGGAAGACACATCACCGATACATATTTACTAAATACCCTTTAGTTTTTTTTAAATTCCAATTTAACAAGTATGATTTTACTTATTATTAATAATAATAGTAATATTAATTATATTAGTAGTAATAATACTGATAAGAATAACATTAATAATAATATAATAATATTAAAACTAATACTATTAATAATAAAAAAAGTTAATAATAATAATAATAATAATTATTATATTTTATTTTATATAAATTTTAACTATATGACTAAAATTGTAATTTAACAATTTTATCTATTAAAATATTATTTTATATTTATTACATCCATCAAATTATTTACAAACTTAAAAATTTAATTTTCAAATTCCTTCACTCTCATCTCTTCATTCCTTAAAACAAATAATTTCAATTTTCTTTTTACATCCCCTCAAATTCATCTATTTTCCTCAAATTCATTTTTAGAAGTAAATACATTGTAAGTTTAATTCAACCCTACAAAATCAAATTGTAAAATAAGGTTCATAGTCACTTATATATTGTAAATTAGTCTTACTTAAGATATTGAGTTTATGAGTCTTCAATCTTATTTGTATATATGAGTTACTAAGACTAACTATCAATTTTAACATCAATATTTTAACATCAATGGTCGAATTTTCGGGTGTGTTCACTTGTGAAGATTTATTTTGAGGAGAGGGAGATGATAAACTTAAATTTGGAAGTATTAATTATTCTTCTAAACATAATTTTAAAAACCGTTTTTTTAAATTATCAAAATTATGCAACATTATTAGTGATTATTTGCATCATTAATTTACACAGATTAAGAAAACATCTTGTGAGTTGACTTGAGTTAAGAAAACAAAAAAAAAAATAATGAAGGGCATTATAGTAATCTTATAAAATCACCTTGAAATCTCTGCACATGAAAGAGAATGAGAATATAATATAATTTCTTTATTTTTCTCTCTCTTAAATCCTTACAAAACTGAATAATTCAATTACTTTCAAATAATTTCTATTTCATCCTTCTGATTAATAAATACTCTCAAGTGAACATAATGTTAAAAAAATTACTAGAAAAATACAACACAAAAGAATCATAATTCTAACTCCTATAAAGAATTGACTATACTTCCGATCCAAAACCTCAATAAAAAAAAATTAGCATACTTAAGTTTGTTATTTTTAGTTAAAATGGAAGAGTTAGATTGAGTTGAATATGAAGTGATAATTTAAGGTATGTATTATGTAAAGATGGAAAAGAAATGGAAAGGTGAAAAAGTGGGTTGGATTTTTACGTTGTAGGCGTTGATGGGATCCGTGGTTTCCAGCATGGGCATGGCTTGAAAAAGCACACATCCACTCTCCAAAAAATTGCAGAGACGTGCACGCAATACGATATCGTTTCTCACTTTCTGCTCTCTACGCGTTCTTCTTCTTTTATTTTTCTTTACCCTCTTTCATCTTCAATTAACGTGCATTTCCCATTTCCAAATACATTCTTTAATAACTCCAATAATATAAAAATATAAATCTGTTGACTTTGACTTCCCAACATCCCATTCCAACTCAAGAACCGGTGTCAGTATTTTAATACTAATTGAAATTGAAACTTTGAAACTTTGAAACCCAACTTAAATTATTGGGCATGAATGAAGACACTATTTAAAAAAAATTTAAAAAACAGAAAGTGTAGTATTTTTTTTTTGGGTTACGGAAAAGAGAAAGATATGGAGAAGAGGTAAACAGAATAGAAAATATTCCATTGCAAGAGGCGCCGCAATCATCGCTGCCGTGTTCTTATTTCTAGAATTCCCCGAACCACTCGTGTTTTTTTGGCACCAATTTATATTTTTTTTCACAAATAAATCCATTTTAAAATAATTATCAAAGAATTTCATATATGAACAATACTCAGGGAAGCATTTGAAATTGATAATTATATCTCTTTTAATTATAATTTTACATATATATTCTTATAATACAAGTGTCATCAATTATTCCGTAACAGAGATCAAGTGGATCACATCACAATTGAACAAATCGTTATGTTACACTCTCAAGTAAAAAAATTGTGGCATGACTTATAGTTAAAACTTTTTGACCAAGTAATAAACGTTCAATCTATCAATTAGTATCAAAACTAAGATAACGAATATACAATTCCTAATAGATAATAATAGAATAATTGCTAAAGAGAAGATTGTTGCTTGATCTAACAATTATAAAGTGACTTTATTGTGATAATTTCTAGAATTTAGATGAACAAAGATAATATTAGACCCCACTAAAGCTTAAAATAAAATAAAAAATAAATAGAATACGGCAAATAAAAACCTTTTACTTGAAATTGTTCTCGATCAACATCATAAACATCTCGCCTCCAAAAATCTTAACCTTGGTTTTTATCTTATACATTTTTCAACCTCCTCTTTTTATTACACTCTTTCATGTTACAACGCATTCTTATTGTAACCACTTAAAAAATTCATTAGATAAATATTTTAAAAGAATATCATATATCAAAATTTTGTACTTACAATTATTTTCCAAAAAAGAAATTAGTAACTTTAACTTTTCATTGTACTTAGAAACGCATAGGAACGTGACACCATCTCTGCCAAGTTGAAAATAATATAAGTAGTATAACATTATTCTCCTATAATAATAATATTTAAAACTTATAAGTAACATATTAGACTAGGGATGTCAAAAAAATTTGTACCCGTGGATATCTGCAGATAAAACCCGCAACGGATAGGAAACGAATATTAAAAATGGATACCCGCTATCCGCGGGTACGAGTATTTTTTTGATACCCGCATGTTAACGGGGCGGGTACGGGTATGATAGTATTCGTACTCGTGGATACCCGTACCTGCTAAACTTTAATTCACAAAAGTACCCTTATATATATATTAGTAAAAAATATTTTGACATAATTTTTTCTAAGTTGCACATCTTGTCTTCTGTCTTCATTCTTCAAATTTCAAGTATCGGTATGTTGTCTTCTTCCAAGTACACCCTTTGACATCCTTCTCTTTCTTGTATTTGAAATTGGGCATATACATCAAATCATATATAGACAACAACGTCTATGGTATGCTTGTTGTCAAATGGTAGAATCAAAATAAGAATACTTGACACGTGGCAATTGAGGTTAATTATTTGTTTATTTTTTAGGAATCAATTAGAGAAAGTGGACTTTTTGATCAAAACATTACTTAAGGAAATTTCATTGTGTTGAACGTATTTTATATCTACTTTTATAATTATTTGGATTTGTATGAACTTGAGTTTATTTGAACTTTATTTAAAATTTATGACAGAGATGTATTTTATTTTATTTGAATTTATGATTAAATATTTGTTTTTTAAATAATTTTGTAAATATTTGTGGGTACCCGTGGATACTCGCGGATATGAAAAAAATAAGCGGATACCGCATAACGAATACCCAACTAATATGGTTACGAGTACAGGACGGATATTTATCCAACGGGTAGGGTACGGAGGAGTTACTACCCGTACCCTACCCGCTCCATTGACATTCCTAGATTAGACTAAATAATTGACCAGGTAAAAATAAATATTTAAAATTAACTTTAACTCTTTTAAGACGAATGTAATAAGATATTAATATTTCCGCATGACTCACTTTTAGATCTTTAATCTCTTTTTCTTTTAAAAAAAATCGATGTTTCTTTTAATAAGTATTAGTAGCCTATTTTCGTTATCCTTTCGTTAAATAAATTTTGAAGAATAAAATTCACAAAATAAATAAAATGTCTTTAATCTAATTTGGGTTACAATAGTTTTTGTGATTACATAATTTTGGTCTCCATAAAATTGTAATTATATATTTAGTTTTCCAATATTCTAAATGAAGTTATTTTTTCCCACCATGACATGTCTAAAATTTATTAAACCCTTACTATTAATATCTTAACATAACTAATTTATATTACTATTACCAATAAATTTGTATTGTTTTCTATTAATAATTTGATAATCACATGTTAATAGTGAACTTAGATTATTTAATTTTAAAGATTTGAATCATCACATTTATAATCAACTTTTTACAAAGAATCAGAATTCTGCATTCCAAATACTACACGAACGAAAAGTACATTGTAGCCCAGACAAGTATATTTATCTTTATGCGAATACAAACTGGATGGCTTAATTAAAAGCATGACATGACATAATTAATAATTAAATCTAGTCTTGCAAGAATATCTAGAAATTACTATAATAGAATTAGCATCAACAAAATCAAATAAATATTATAAGATAATAATGTGGATCATGCATATTGGTTTACAATCCACTATATAATAAGATAATCAAGTTCATCATTCTAAATAGTTTTTTTTTTTTAATTTTTCCAATATTTCATAATTCATTTTAATGTCTAATTTTTTTACGATATTTTCGTTCTTTACTTGTAATAAATAATAAATAAATAATCTTTATGATGGTTTCTTTGTAATTATTATATTAGTAATAAGATACTATAAAGTTAAGATTAAAAGACTGTAAATAACTTTCAAGATTTTCTTTTAATTTACTTTAACTAACTTGCAAACTCGCAATTATGATCACACCAAATCTATTAACTTGTAATTTAACATGTTACTTTTAGGTCAAATATGAATTAGACTAAAAGGAATCAAATTGACGTGCATTATATCACCATAAGAACTATCATATTTAAGGAAAGATTTAATTAAGTTATAACTTTTTTTATAAAATTCGAGTATTTTTAATTAATTTTTTATTAAATCTCTGTTGTTTATTGGATACTTAATATTTACGTATTTTCAATTTAATCTCATCTTATTTATTTGTTAGTTGAATAATATGATTGTTATGTTATTATCATAATTCCTTATTTTCACGTATTTGATTAATAAAGTAATATTACAGTTAATGTTAAACAACAAGTGATGAGGTAAAATAATAACCATATTATCTAATTAATTAATGAAAAAAAATTAAATAACAAAAATTTAATTAAAATTATAAAAAATTTAAATACCTAATGAATAAAAATATTTTTTTTTTAATTTTTTAATTAAAAATATACTTAAAAGTTAATTAGGTATTAAAGGAAATAGTTATTTATATCAATACACTTCTGTGAATATTAATTAGTCTTTTTGAGGGATATATATATATATATATATATATATATATATATATATATATATATATATATATATATATATAACCCTAAAAGGAAGCAGACATGACTTTCCAACCTTGAAACTAAATTGATGAGTTTTCTAAATCAAATTAAAATGGATGCCCCCACTTATAATAACATGACGTACGTCTTTTTAGAACACTTTCTGTACAATTTTTAATTCAGTATTAGCTTTGTATGAATTAGTTTTCGTACTGAGTTCTATATATCACTGTTGGTCAAAAGTTGTTGAGTTGACCATGAAAACAAATAAGACAAATTCAACAAGAGAATAAACCTTATTAAGAGATAATGTTCGAAGAAAATGTTTAAAAATATCATAGATTTCGAGATCATCTAAATCAATTATTAAATTAAGTTTTGAGATTAATTTGAGGCACCTTATATAATTAATTTTTAGTGAAATATTTGGAAGGAAAATGGAATCAGAAATATGATATAATCTAGTGTGGAAATCATGGATGGTGACACACATCTAGAACACAGCTTTATATTATTAAATCACAAATGGGTTTGGTTAAGATGTTTGGAAAAAGATTCTGACAAATAAAATATATTCGAATCATAGCCATTAAAAAAAAATTAACCAGTTTGCTTTCACATTTGCTACAGCCTGATCAATATTCAAATAAGAATAATGTTGTTCAATGAATAAACCGTTTCTAAAATAGCACTCTCATCAATAACTTTAGGCAAGTTACATGAACCTCAGTAGAGGAATCACAGAACCTAAATCATCAAATATTCTCCAATGTTTTTTTTTAATAATAAAAAAAACAAGCGAGACTAATAAATTCTATGCATTTCAACAATTACATAATGGTCGGTCATAGAATAAGGATAATGGCAGTTGGAAGTTTTAAAAGTTTTAAGATTGAGAGAATGAAGTTTTGTATTAATGGGTCTATGGTGTAATTTTCTTCCAATATTAGAATTTCACAAATATTTTTTAGTTAAAAGTGTAACAATATTCTAAGCGTTATAATTTGATTTGTGACTCAGTCCACTAACTTCTGTTTTGGGATAATTAATGTTACCTGCAACAATTTATTTTTGGAGAAAAATGCATCATCAATTAAAAATATTACCATTTCTACCTCCAATAATCAGTCTATTACCAGAAAAATAAGATTAACACAAATAACAAATATAACCTGAAAACTCCAAATGTGAAAAAAAAAAACTACAACAGCAAAAAATAATCACTTTGTATAAATTTGTACAACATACATAAAACACTCTCAACCTTTCGATCTAAGTACACTCATACTTTTCACTAATAACATCTTACTACAAGAGTATAAGAAAAGTCAAACACTGACTTAAAATATATTTAACTTTAGGTAAGAAATATCGTAAACTTAAAACTCATTATATAATCACTAGTACCTACTTCCTAACTTATTCAGAGCTATATGAGATTTTTTAAGACATCTCAACATATTTTCACGTCAAAACTAAAACCGGTTAAAAGAAACATTGCAACTACGCATATATGATTAAACTACAACTGCATGTTCCAAGTTTCATCAACCTAAGTCAACACAATAGCTTTTATGTTTGGGGCATGTATAGACGTAAGAGAAAGGGAGGAAAAAAAAAAAGAAAAGAAACCGATAAAAAAATAAAGGTACGAAATTCAGACATTTTTAATTCTCAGCCGAAAAGTGGGATAAGTAAAATAGAATGAAAATGCTTGTTAAATATTTTTTTCTTTTTCATTTGTCAGCAGTTTTGTAGTGTAAGCCAAAAATATTATTTTAAAATATAATTGGTTACGTTATTAAAGTAATAAATTGCGAATATAATTAAAGGTGTTGCTTTCTCTTGTATTTGTGTAGTTGAACAAAGAGAAGAAAATATTGAGAAGGTTGACGAGAAGAAGCGATTTCATATAATGTTTCATTTGGGATTATCCTTTATAGCGACATTTTGGACGGTATCTCATAGAAACCGCGGTCAAACACCGCAAACAGAACTTTAAATCCTATGTCGGTTGTTCCCATGTGATGTACAATCCAAACAAACAACCGTTTGTACACAATCAACAAACCACGCGCCGCCCAAAGCCACGGCGCTGCCACCTTCCCACCCTCCACCAACTAGCACCAACATGTCAAACCAATACCGTTAGAACACTCATATACGTCTTGTCTTTATACATGTATGATAATTTACGGAAAAACTATATTTTAATAAACTAAAATAAAAAAATAATATTAATTTATAAATTGGTATATTTTGAGAGAGGATAAAAGAATGTTGTTGCTTACGGTAATCACGCAGTGGATGATAAATACACGCTTTCTTATCTTATATTATCCCAACAAAAACAAATCACAACACTACTTTTATGAACATGGCATTCAAAAATTTAAAGAAAGAAAAAGGAATGGTGTGCATGATTAAAAAAGTGTTAGTTTATGGACATAAAAGAGATTGAAAACTTTGATAAGATATAATAGTATTAAGAAAAAAGAAGAAAAATACAAAGAGGTAAGGTTAAAAAAATGAAGAGTATAGTAATTGAAAAGAAGATGAAAGCATATATGGGTTGTGAAGAGTGTGTTTGAAGCAATGATAGAATATACCAAAACCGCGTAAAGTGCGTTTCCTTTCGATCTCTCTTTCGCTCAATCCCACCCGTCCATCGAACACGTAAGAGCTACGCACAATCTCCTTCTGCCACGTGTACTTCCACCGCACTCATCTCCGCGCATTATATTTTTTGACAAAATCTTTTATTTACATTTCACGCCTTTTAAATACATTTATAAAATAATAATGTGATTTCGTTTATTTATACTGAATACAATAAAATAAAATAACAATCATTCACCTAATTGAGAGGCCCATTAAATTTTTGAAGAGCATTTATTGCTCTAAACATTGCGCCTCTGTTACGAAAAAAAAAATAAAACTCAAAATGGAGAGGGAAAAAAAAGAGTGAAAAACTAATATTGGTGTATCTTACTATTATGAAATACAGTAAATAAAATAATTCATAAATTTGACATTAAAGTTTGGGAGTTCTATAAATGGAGGTAGTTTTTATGAGGAAAGGGTGATGTGGAAATGATGTCATGGAAGGCACCGAACTCCTATGAGACGACGACGGTCTTAACAAGTCACAACTCACAACGTTGTTGTACGTGTTACATGTTAATTTGTTTTTCCTATAATAACTTTTAATTTTTCATTCTTTTTTTAGAACTTTGGAATTAAAGTAACTCTTTCTCGTTGTCTGCATGAAGACTTCTTTTTCACAGGAATGCCTTTATGTTTAATCATTTTCTTTTCTGACAGTTAAAATTTAAATTATTCGTTCTTTGACTCAGTCCAATGTTTGATTCAAAAGTAATTTAATTTATAGGTCTCTGCTATAGATCTTGCTGCTTCTTACTATCTCATCTTGTAAACGGTTTCTGCTTTATTTTTAAATCTATTTCCCATAATAATTTTTCACTATTCAAGCTTTATTGTCTTTTGAGTATTACTTTCAAAATAAGTATTTAAAAAAAAGTGTTACTCGTCTTCTTTCTTTCAAATATAATGTTTTCTTACTTAGGTTTAGAAAATAAAAATGTTCAGGAAGATAAACATTTTTACATGTAAGCAGATTTTAGAAACAAAAGATATTTTTGGAACAATAAGACGAAATAAATAAACAGAAAGAAAGTGAGATATGTAATAAGTAAAGATGAAAAAGAAAAAACAACAACTTATATAATAAGTAAAAATGAATGTAGTCGTGTGATACGAAGCAGCATTATTGATTTGAATTTTGAGTTATCAATAATGATTACTATCTTTCCTATTATTGACTTTTCTCGTGTCGAATTGTATTTTATGTGTTACAAATTTGGTAGTGCATTTTAGCCAGATGTTGAAAATGTTATCATCTGGATATTAATACCTAAAATATATATAGTATAATGTTATTATTCATCTTTTTAGTTATTTGATAAAGTTTGATGATAACTCTCAATTTTGTTAAAATTTAAGTGTCGGTCTAAGTTTTAGGCTGGATAAAAATAAGTAAATGAAACATCATATAAGGATGAGAATGCATAAACTCATTGTCTTAAGATCTTGAGTTGAGAATAATATTAATATCTTATGTGGTTGAACTTGAATTTTATTGATGTTGTATATCCTTAGTAAATCTCTCCCTCCTTATATCTAACATGTTTCAACGTGTTTTTTTTTTCTCGCATATAACTTTTGAATAATTAATTTTACAATTTCTGATATTATAGATTTTAGTACATCCCTTTAAATACCAAAAAAATTTATTGGTCTATATTCACATAAGATATATTAATAATATATTAACTTTAGTTCCTGAATTTTTGTAAGGTTTGTGGTTTCTAATTTTTTTGTCAATGATGTTAGATTTTTTAACTTTTAACTATTCGTGATATTAAAGTTGATTGTTGTTTTGATCTCTTAAGTTGTAATGATTTGTAATTTTGTTAAATTTTTAAATTTAAAAGCTTATTGAATCACTATCCAATTATATTTAGTGACAATTAGTTGTTATTTTTCCGATAATGTGAAAAAGTCACATATTTTTTATTAATCACTTTCTCTATATCATATCCAAAAACCAATTGTCACTAATATTTAAAAAACTAAGAATCAAATTTGTGTGAACAAATGATAATAAATTACGAATAATGCAAAATTAATTAACCAAGATGATGTCAAGAAAATATAGAAATCAAAATTTGCAGATTTTAAAAAAATATACAAGGTTAAAAATTATAATTAGGCATGAAATCTCTTCTTTTCCATAAGATGCAAAACTAGAAGTGTGGTTGGTATTTTCTCGATTATAGGTGACTAAAATGAACACCAAATTAAATTTATATATAATATCATATTTAAGTTAATAAAAAAAGATTAAATATTTTAATTGTCAAAAATCATTTTTATATCAAAGTATACAATAAAATCGATTTAGAATTAAAAAATAATAATATTTAGCGCAATTAAATGATCTTATCTACTTTGATTACAATTTGTGTTTTGCCATAAAGCACATACGCGTCTTTCCGGTGCTGTAAATCACTAACTCTCATATCAACACATATCTATATTATATAAAATAAAATACATAGACTTTTTTATTTACAGATTTTTTTTTTTTTTATTAAACAATGTAAAGTATTAAGTAAGTGTGAATATTTTTTTTTTCTACAATGTCGGTTGACAAGAATCCAAGTTAAGTTAATTTAAATTTTTAGTTCCAACAAATTTAATTCCAATCATCCTAAATCAAAATCTCTAATGATTTTCGTGGGTTTGCGATTTACTAATTCAATCAACTCAAACTAAATTTACGCGCTAAAAGTCTCACGTCGTTTTTTACGAAATTAAATTAGACTTAAACTCCATTTTTAAAAATTTATAATATACCTTTTTAATTATTATTATACACGAAGTTTTACGAATTTCTTCTTCAGTTTATGTATTAATTACGATAAAAAAAATTATGTTAATTACTTTTAAGGACAGGCACTCTTATGAAAATAATTGGATCGAAAATTCAATTTCTCCCGCTCAGTCACACTCGTCTTTGTTCTAATCACAACTTGCATAAAGTCTGTAGAAAACTTCAATTTTCCAGTTGCAACACTTTTAAGTGTAACTTTTCTCTTATCTCTCACCATCATCAATTTTCCTGGTTATTGTTCATATTCTTAATACTAGTTTTATTTATTTTTAGTTTACTTCTGTGTTTGTCTTGGATCAATTGTTTATTTATTGAAGTAGATGATGAAACCTATATTTTGGAAACAGAATTAGGGTTACAATAAATTCTGATTCCAATTTCTTTTAAAATTCTTCAACCGAAATATTTTTATTTAATATTGTAAATGATTAATTAATTGCAACTATTTTTTCTACAAATATTGGATGATCATCGTTAGTGTGAATAAAATAATACAGGACAGCTTTCAACAAAGACGTTGTTATAAATATATACGTTAAGTTAAATCGTACTCTCCACCAGTTATTTTTATTTTTTCCACTTCTAGAAAAAAAAATCTCTAAAATTCATAAGATATGTATTGTTGCTTTTTATTGCACTCTTTATCCTATAATAACTTTTAAATAGTTTTTACATATATTTGCTGTTTTAAATGAAAAGAGAGATGACTAAATGAGAAACTATATAACTATTTTAATAAAATAAAAAATGTACCACTTTTTTGTTTTTACAAGACAATCTTAAAAAATACATAAAAGTCAAAGAAATGATAAATGAATTTTCAGATGTCATCATAATTAATATGACAAAAATTCATAGTGATATATAATATGAGTATGTATGTGAATATTTTTAAGAGATATCAATTAAGAAAATAATAATGATTTTTTAATGCAACTTAACTATATTAGTTTAATTAGTGTCTTAAAACGTTTAGTGAGCGGAATCCATGTGATGAATAATTTTTTAGAGTAATACATTTCTTTAACTTTTTCTTCGATAAACATTTTTTGTTTGTTTTAATTTTAAAGTTATTTCATTAAAGTTCATAATGACGCAAAAATTTTCTTTACATTTTCACATTTAAAGTAGCATTTTATTTCTTGTAGTTTTCCCATAACATGTTATGGTTCTCACCAAAATTAAACAGAGTGAAAATAAATGAAAATGTGTTCATAAATGAACTTTTTATTTGGAGGATCTAATATCATATGTTTGTACACGAAGAAGGTAATACAATCAAGATTTTATAATCCAAAACTTGTAATAAAATCAAAATTTCCAGAGCCTTTAGTTGTATTGATCACCAATATTAATATTAATAAATATTAAAAGTATTTACCTATTCATCCTCTATCTCATGGATGAATCTTGATTAAAGTTTTGAGACGAAAGTAATACAATTATTTGATCATTAGATTGAATAATTAGTATAATACTTTAAGATAAGTGAAAAAGTATAATCTATTTTGTTTTCATTTTCATGAATAATTTTTCTTTTATCACTTTTAGACAATGAATCTATTATTTTATTCTTGATCAAATAATGGATTGAGAGATAGATACAATTTGTGAAAAACAAAAAAAATAATGGAAAACTAAAAAAACAATAGAAAAAAATAAAAAATATCTTAATAAATATTTGATTTAATTATTTTGTTTATTTTTATTTTCGTTCAAAAATGTTAAGTTGGTCCTCTACTTTTTTTAGTCTCAATTTGGTATCAAGTTTAGAAAAATTGATGCAATTTGTTTTTTTCGTTAAATTTCTTGAAACAAATAAATGATTTTTCATTAAAATTGAAGTAATTAGTAATTATGGTTTGTTGGTATAATTTACATAATCCTAGTGTTAATTATGTTAGAAGTTCTTTTATCCAATTCAATAAATTTAACTAAAATGATTAATATACATCAATTTCAAAAGTTGAAATGAAATTGAGTCTTAAAAATCGGAGTACCAACTTAATATTTTTTTTTATGAAAACATTCACCAAAAGAGTAATTAAACCTAAATATTTTTATTCTTTATTATATTTTATTTTATTATCTACTTGTGCCTTATAAAAGAATAAAATACACATAATTTAATTTTCATCAATTTCTAAAGTATACTACCCATAATTTAAAAAAATTCAAAAGCTTTTAAAATTTTCAAAAATATATACAAATTTAAAAAATATTTGGGCCATGGCCCTTTCGTGTCCTTAAGATGATCCGTCACTTGCATATCCAATTTATCCCTTATTAAATTCATATTAATCATTCATTACAAAATATGAAGAAAAAAAAAAGATATTGAATTAGATAAAATTTATCCATTTAATTTTATTGAGGCTTCTAGTGATTCATCCATTCTTTTTCAAAATTCAACTTATAGTCCCATTGATACTTAACAAATATAAATGAATTCAACATTTTTTTCGCAATAACGTTTTTGTTAAATTATTTTTTAAAAGTTAAAAAAAGCTCTGTATTATAAAAACCTTAAATTTTTTAATTTCAATATACATTTTAACTTCTAAAATGATCTATTTAATAGACGAATTGAATATCCATTAATGAAAAAAAATATTTAATGGTTGAATTTTTATGAGTAGAAATAGTTTCAATGATTCAAAATCTATCAATAATTTATTTTCATCTGAATCATTTTGATGCAAAATAAAATCTATCTATCAGTTTGTCACCCTAATAAATATGCACACTTAATTTAGAAATAGTTTTCATTCAATGATTATCTAATTATAACTATTCTCTGTACAATTCATGGTGTGATAAAAATAGTTAAGGAGAGCTATCAATACAAAAGTTAGAAAGTTTTCAAAAATATATTTATTTTTCTCCCAACACAGCTTATCTTAAATCCATTAAATCAAGAGTGACATGGGAATAGAACATTATATTAATATATTGCATAACCATAGTTTACAATATTTAATTAGGGTGACACTACAAATCGTAGTTATTCATACTAAATAAAATGTAGTGAAGATAAATGATTTTGGAAAACAAAAAAATTTAAATAAGATTTTTTTTTTAAAAGAAAAAAAAATGAGAAAGGGAAATGAAAGAGGACAGCACCATCACATGCTACATCAGACCCTAAACTCCTTTTACTTACATCCCACGTGTACACTCCCCCGTTCACACTAATTCCGGTTGCCAGTCAAATATACGCGTTCAATGGGACCCACCGCTGTTCCTCTTTCGCAGTAAATGCTATCGCGATCCACTGTGAGAACGAAAACCGCCACGTGTCGGTCACTCCTTAGGTGGGAAACCTCCCCCAGCCAACCTGTTCTCCAAATTCCCTACCCCATTCACACACCCAATTTTTTTAATATTCTTTTATTTAAACAAAACGCCCTTATTAAATTATTAATCTTTATTGAAAATTGAAATATCACATAATTGAAGATTGGAGATTGATTAATTCTTTAATGGTACTTCAGTTTCTTTACATTCATATATACAATTCTAATGATGAAATGAAACTCCTGGTCAAAAGCTTACAAGACATGGTCTGTAACTAATCGTTTTAGGTTTAAAAAAATAATATTTTTGAATTAAGTATTAATTGTGGTAAAAAGATTGACTAAAACGTTAGAGATGAGTGTGTGAGAGCATTGGACAGTCTGAATAAAATAAGGCTAAAAAAGCAAAAAATAATAAATGGGGAACATTGTTTTTGGGGTTTTTGAGAAATATTTTTAAGCAGAGAGAGAGAGAGAAAGAGGGGGAAAATGAGGAATATGTGCAAAGGTTTTTGTTGATATATAGCACCTACGATAGATTAAAAGCAATGGAGGAGAAGAGAGAGAAAGAAGCGAACTCAAAGTCATCATCATCATCATCCACCATGGCAAATTCTGTGGCATTTTCCGACGAGATTCCCAACATGCCCATCACCATGTCCTTCCCTTTCTCCCCTGCTTTCTCCACCCTCTTCGACATCATGCCACCTCTTCCACCACCACCATCTTCATCCTTCGCTCACGATCCAAAAGCTTCAAACTTTCCCTTCATGGACTTGCTGGGTGTGCCTGATTATACCCCTTCCTTATTCGACTGGCCGCAAAACACCGCCGTCACCTCACCGCCACCGCTGCCAGCCCCCACCCAAATCACCCACGCGCTTCCCTCGCCGGCCAGCTCCAATGTCCCCGACGGAGGCTCCGAGGTCCTCAACACCCCGCCGTCGCCCAACTACTCCTCGATTTCCTCCTCCTCGAATGAGGCCGCCGCGGCCGCCGCCAACAAAGCAACTGGAAATGAAGATGAAGCGGAGGAGGATGAAACGGCAACGGATGCAGCGGGAAAAGGAGAAGACCAAGATCAAGACAAGTCTAAGAATCAGTGAGTAATGATGGTGATGAAAGTAATATTAATAATGGAATTAGTTTCTTAATTTTAATCTGTTTCGTAAAAAAAAAAAAAAATAATGGAATTAATTCTCTATGTCACTGAATGTGCTTGTGTGAAATAATAAAAAGTTATAATAAGATTAAACGAGGATAAAGTTTGTTACAGTTACAAAGACAGACAGGGTTGCTGAGTGCTGAGAATTGATGGAGTTTCTCTGTCTGTGTGTGTGTGAGTCTGTGTTTGTTCATTGAACTTAAAATGGGTTTTCGTTATACTGTCATTTCTTTGCTATCTCATCTTCAGATTTTGATTTGTTGTGTTTGTTTGTTATATAAATAAATAAAGCCGAGAAAAGAAAAGAAAAGAAAGATGTTGATTATTTGTTTTGGTAATTAAATTTCCATGGTTAGGCCGAAGCCAAAAAAGAAGCACCAAAAGAAGCCAAGAGAACCAAGATTTGCGTTCAAAACAAAGAGTGAAGTGGATCACCTCGACGACGGCTATAGGTGGCGCAAGTACGGTCAGAAAGCCGTCAAAAACAGCCCTCATCCCAGGTAACACAAATAATTAATTAATTAATTAATTGACTAATATTGTACATGTAGATTTCATTTATCAAATCTTGATTTAAGTAACATTGATTTGTTCTTCTCCCCTAGAATTATTTTGTTCTCTCATTTTATTATATATGCGGTGCTTTGGATATTGGTACTTTATAATTAAAATATTTCTTGCGGTGCACGCAAAATAATCAACAACAGGAGCTACTATCGTTGCACCACCGCGGCATGCGGCGTGAAGAAGCGCGTGGAGCGTTCCTCGGAGGACCCTACGGTGGTGGTGACAACCTACGAGGGGCAACACACGCACCCTTGTCCCGCCACGTCACGGGCTAGCCTCGGGTTCTTGCACTCCGAACCAAATGCGTTCGGACCCAGCGGTGGACTCTTCATGCTGCAACAACAACAACACCAACAGTTTCGTCATGACCAAGCACAAGCACAAGCACAAGCTCAAGCTCAAGTAGCAATGTTATACAACTCGAACAGTAGCAGCACCTCGTGTTCATCATCACCTCTGAATGTTGTTAACTCAGGTAGTTGCGTAAACAAGTATGGCAATACGTCGTCGTTGAATGCGTTCCTTCAGAGGCAAGAGAATGAGCGTGGTTTTGCGGTATCGAGTATGGGAGGTCCTCAGGGTTTGTTCAATGGGCTTCTTCAGGACATTGTTCCAACGCAGATGATGAGTGAAGAGAGGGGCGATCGTGTGTAGGTGATGAGTAGTATTAGTATTAGTAGTATTTCATCATACAACTTTTGACATTAATTACTTCATTTTAATTTTAATTATTTTGCTTGTATATTAATTATATTATATTACTATGATGCTATATTATGATGAAAAGTGAAAAGCTCTATGGCCTCTCGGGGTTACCATAGAGAAACCTCACTTCAACTGGCCCGTGCTCATATATATGTATTCAACTTTTTTGTTCTTTCTTTGTTTATATTATCGATTATTAGGGTTAGGGTTTTTCCATAATGTGTTGAATTAGACGCATAGTGTATAGGTATGATGAGGGAAATTTAAGAAAGAAAGATGAAAGGGTATGGAAAAAGTTGCAACATTATTACTGGAACAGTACCCTTTAGCTTTTTGTGTGTATGATGGCCTTTCTCATCATCTTCCCCTATAAGCTATATACAAAGATGGGGTTCAGCCATTCAATGATGATGTGTGTTTCCTGAGAGGGAAATATCTACACCATCCATTCTTTCTTCTTCATACCAAAACATCCATCATGTCAGATACTGGTGTCCACACACACTTACATACCCATTCGCCATGCCACTAACCCTATCCCTGCTTCCAAATTTTTCACTCACTTCTCATTAACATAACACAAATCTGCTACAACTTCATATAATCTCATATCTGTCACGCCTTTTATCTTGTTGGATTCACACATAATCAGTTAATTATCTTCTTTCTTTTATGCTGCTTTATCTAATTCCAGTGATATTCAATGTTTGAAAAATTTATTTATATTGAACCGATCGAATATTTTTTGTGGAGGCTGGGGATAGCAATGTGCTAATTGTTTGTAACCGTCCAGGAATATGATGAAGGAAAAAGATAAATCATACAACAAGATTCTTTACAAACACTGCATGAACTGCTGTATCAAGATTTTATTAAAAAACACATTAATTAATTCCACCTCTCTACCATCTATGACCAATGTATAAGATTTTAATCGCTAAAATCACCCTCTTTTATATTTTCATAATTCATCGATGGGTCTGGAAAGAACCCATGATTGAGCCAAGTTCATGCATGTTAGTTTAGGTTGTTAAAGTTTATAAGTTTTTATCTTTTGTATTGACTGCTTTAGGTTTTTTAATCTTCACTTTTCTTGATCATACCTAAGGGTTATAATTTGTGATACTCTTTTCTGATAGGTTTTTTATTTTCTGACAGGTTTAAAGTGAATTTAATATAATGATGATTTTAAATTTGCCAAAAGTGTGAGAATATTTTAGATTGATCTGCTCTAAGCTCTTATACATATACTTGAAACTTGTTAGTAAAAGATTCTCTCACTCTGTTCCTTTCGTTCATACTAAAAATTATTTGGCAACCTTAGATAAAAACATGACACAGTTACAGTGTTAGCTGAAAAAGAAATTAAGGTTTGGTGGAAGTCTAACATGTGAATGGTTTTGAAATATCACTGTTGAAACTACTGTTTCTTTTGATCTATTCCAGGTTAAATTTTAAGGTTTCTACTTTCTACGACCATGTCATGTTTGCAACTATATATTGTTGATTGTAACATCGTTGCAATCAAATTAAAACCATTGTTTGGTAATTGGCATGCAAGTGGTAGTATGGACACAATAGCAGATAAGGAAGAGGAAAATAAAAAGAAAGCACTTTAGAAAAAAAAAAATGTATACAGAAATTCCATATGATGAAGCTTTACCCATTTTTCCACGATGTCGTTGGTGAATGAATATTCTCTGATCGAAGAAACGAAGAAAAATATTTTTTGTGATATAAATGAAGGTGGATTTAAAGCGAGACTTTTTTTTGGTATTACCCAACTTTCCAGCCATGAAAACTTTATGTTATGGAATTGTAAAAGGAAACAGAAAAGTCGTATCTACTTGTAATCCAACTGTTGCAGTGGCAATTAATTTGATGCTTTATGGAAATCGAATCAATGAAGTGAAAAGAGGTGTAGTCATTTGCATCCAACCCATATGATTCGTTGCAAGCATCTCAATTGAATCCAAACTCAGTACAACCAATAACTCATTCACTCTTAATTACTACTTTACAATTTCAACACTTATATTTTTTAAACAGATATGTCTAAAATTCACCTTTTAATATGATATTAGAACTAACATTTTAAAAAATTTATCCTAACAAAATTTTCTTGGATAAATAGTTTCATCTGCTATTTTGGATCACTATCGGATCATCCATTTATTATAGTCTCACACACAATATGTATATATCTCGACATGAGAAGATGGGTTAAAAGTCTCACATTAATTAGATATAAGACAATTTTATAATACATAAGTGAGTGTAAATCTTATTTTACAATATAATTTTGTGGGGTTGAACGACAAAATATAATTTTTTTCAAAAAAACAATATAAAAGAAACCAGTTAAAAATCGAGTAAAATTAAGTAATTTTTATGAAAAAAAAAATCCTTCTACAACAATTTTTATGAAAATTGTGTTCTCATCCATTTTCATTCCAATTCTTAAACTATTCATACCCTCATATTGCTCTGCATTTGAAGCTCTAGAGAGTTGTGTGTGTTCATCAAAATCAAACAGGAATCAGATCCTTATAGCTAAAGATTAAGGTTTGACTCAAGTCATTATGATTTGAGGTCTTAGAGAGGAATAATTTGAATGATGTTTTAGAAATGGGAGGAACAAAGTAATGAGACATTTGACATGGGAATAACGATAGCAACAACAAATCCAAATGAAAAAAGTATATAGAAGTGAAGTGAAGAAAGTTTTTTGGCTTTATATTTTAGTTAAATTAGCGGGTATATTTGGTTAGCTTATATATCATCCATGAACACCCATTAAGATAAGTTTAAAAAATGGTGGAAAACTTGGGTGATTTATTCACCCTTTTACAATTTCTTTATTCCTTTCTTGTTTTGCAAGTTTAGGAATATGTCGGACAGAAGAAGTGTGTGTTAAAAATGTGGCAACCAAGGACTTAACTTCTTCATGGAAAACTCTTAAACTTTGGAACCCTCATTGTCACTTTATCTACTTATGATTCCCGAAGAAAATAAAATAAATAAAATAAAATTCCCCAAACAAGGGAGAGGATGGATAACAATGAGTTCTGAGCAAGAGATTAGACAAAAAGGTGGATGATTCTGAATCATTAGAATATTTTTGTGCCAATCTCCCATTGGTAGTTCGAATTATATATATTAAACTGCTAGGGAACTAGTTGGTTACAAATCATAAATTGTATTAAGCATGTTAACAATGATTAGATAAAGACTTTTCTTGTATCATTATTCAATATTAAATAAATAGATGTTTTAGGAAAGAAGAAAAGAGGTTTAAAATGGATGTTTATAGTGATATTATTTGTGCAAGATGATGGATGTTAATGATGATATTATTTGTGTATTTAATATAGAGATTTAGTTGTAATTTATGTTGTTATATGTCATCCCTCTATCTTTCGTCTTGCACAAATATGATGTAGAGAATGATTTTTTAATGTTTTTACCAAGTTTGAAATACAGAAAGTGTTGTTTTAATATATTAAAAATCCTTTTAATATGTTAAAATGGTCTTCACATTGTTAGGTTTCTAAGGAAACATGTTTAATATATTAAAATATATTTTAATCAATAACTTCATTTAAACCTTTTACATATGGAATTTCTTGGTAGAGTAATATCTGAAAACACATTTTAATAAATTAAAATCTCCGAAAGATTCTTCCTTAGTAATTTAAATGAATTCAAACCACAAATAAATTTATTAAAATTAGTCACTTCGGAGTTTGTTTCAATAAATTTAAATTAATTTTATAAAAAAATTTGACATCTTAAAAAGTGGAATTTAAGTTTAATTCAACTTTACAAAATTGACTTGTAAAGTTATATTTGCACTCATTTATATATCGTAAACTTATTTATCTCTATTTCATGTGGATCTCCAACATACTTTTCTCACGTCAAAACATATATATTTTGAGTGTAAGATTAGACACTAATACGTGATCCAATAATAGTTTAATAGCGTGTGACACGATAGGTCCAACAAACAACAAATCTCATTAGGATGAACTCAAACTTATACTCTAATATCAAGTTAAGAAATACTTTAAACCTACCTCAACCTTACAAAATCGAGTTGTAAGGTGAAGTTAGCACCCATTTATATATCGTAAATTCATCTTACCTCTGATTGATGTAGTATCTCTAACACAGTCTTATAAAAGAACTAACTCAGTCTATCTTTAAAGATTGAATTTTGATGAAAAATTTGAATCATTCTAAACATATGAGAAGAGCTTTATAATTGAGGAAAATATTCCATTTGAATTGTTCTATAAAATTAATTATTTTAAGATCACACAGTTAGTGATTCGTATTAGAGATCAATGGAAGGGAATGAAAAAACATTGCCATAGTCCCGCGACATTGTGGAAGAATATATGTTGGAAAAAGAAAAAAAAAGTTTAGTAAGGAATATGATACTTGTAGTGTTGTTGATATGGAGACATAAAAACAAGGTTGTATACTTTAATTATCAACCAAATTTGTGTTGAGACCCTTCATAATCTAATCTTTTGAACCCTACTAGAAGGTTTAAGAATAATATATCATTCATAAATTTTGATGATAACAAACACTTTGAGTATTTTGTCTGTTTCAATGTGATAAAATTATCCGATCACTTTAATGTGTGTTTTTGTAGCAGTTCTATGATATATTAGACAATTTTATTTTTATTCCAGAGTCTCCTCATAAGCAAGCTAATAGACCGTATATATTCTTATTTGAGTTTGAAGTATAATCATGACACTTAAATATTTTTAGATAAATTAATTGTTTGAAATAATTTCTCAACAACTATAAAATCTACAACTAAGGACATATAAAGAGCTTAAGAAAAAGATGAATAATGCAAAAGTGTGTCAAACTTATAGAAATCTTAGTGTTCTTTATGGATGAGACATAACCTTTGTATCTTTTTACTTCTAATTAAATCTCTTAAGTTGTCTGCTTAAGAGAGAAGCGAAAATAACTTGAACTTAAATAAATGAATATAAAAACATGTTATATTGCTTATTCTATTTGCTCCTAAACGGTTTAGTCTGGTTTTTTGCAAAAATAGTCTTGGCTCTTTTCACCCCTTACTCCTTTTTAGAGCCAATCGAATAATTTGGAACAATAAGTATTGGATTATATGAAGTATAATTCTTGATTGTGGCTAAAAGGAGTGATACAAAGCTTTAGAGTCATATTTTATTATTGACATTTCAACCAATGTGTTCCTTAATATCAATCTTGCAGGTCACGAGAGGATGAATATAATATAATAATTATGTATGGGAATATTAAAACGAATGATAGTTCTCTTCTACAAACTTTGGAGAATGGGTTGTATAAATGTATTATGCTACTACTAGATATTTATAAACATTGTAATATGATTTCATGTGTTAAGTTGTGATTTTGTATATTTTGTTCCCCTTTTATTGTCATTTGGAATTTTAATTGATGAATTAAATTGGTATTGAAATAAAATCGAAATGGTATGTATACATGCTTAATAATGGACATAAGATGCTGAAATTTCTTAAATTTGAATTATATACACTTAAATTTTATTAGGAAGTATGAGTGGAAGCATGATTGTAAGATTTGGGAGTTAAAATATATATTTAAGCAAATATTATGGTACAGGAAGATGAGGGTAGGGCATTTCTCTGCCATGTTTAGAATCCCACATCGGCAGTAAGTGATAGTGAAACCTCAACAATGAGGACCAAAATAAATTGTTACATGTTACACATCGGATCAAAATGAAGGCGCTGGTGGCCCTCTGCCTTTAAACATCAGATAACACATTCTGTTCCACACCCGTTTTAAAGACTGCAACATCTTTAAATGTTCAGCCTCAACTCAAGCTCAACCCATCCATCTTCATACTCCTGGAGGTCAAAAACCATACCATATGTTACGATTCAAATTATTATAGAAATATTAATTAATAATCCATACATTGCCTCCTAATCTCGCCATCCATGTCTCCAACATTCACGCCTACTCTAAATCACATTAATTTAACAACAAAAAGGTGACATTGTTCATAGGCATGCATTGTATCACGTACCTGAAGGCTTATTTTTCCACATCAATTCTTGTGTAGAATGAACACCCTGAAATTGAATCAGGAATAATGATAACACATAAGGGTGCATAACAAAATGGATGACAAGTATGTTGAGTGAAACCTATAACATACCTGTGAGTAACGTCCTGGATCACCAGCTGAAATAATAGTTGGCTGTAACTGTTTATAACCAACTTCCTAAAAGCCAAACAATTTTCAATCATACACAACAAAAATCAGACACTTCAAAAATAATATAATGAGCGGGATGCATAGCTCTTATTGTCATTAAACAAAATTTTGACAAAAATAGTGTTACCTGAACATTTTGAGGGCCTGTAACGCCATATGCCTGGAACTAGAACAGAATATGGGAAAAAGAGTCAGTAACACAATCACCTTTCAATGTACGTTAGTGTCAGAGATGCTTACTGAAGAGGACAGAGGAGGCTGTTGTGCTTGTTGCTGGTGAAGAACTTGTCCTTGGAGATGACTCTGAGGCTGAACCTGTTGGAACTGTGGAATCTGATGGACAGGTAGTACCAAAGGCTGTGACTGAGTTTGAGACTGCTGAACAGATACCCTTTGCTGTTGCTGTTCAAATAACGTCAACTCCTCAGGTTTCTCCCACTGAAGTTCCCGGTACAGGTCAGTTCCACAGCTATGTTTATTATAGCTAATATAATGGTAACTCAAAATAAATTCCTACCCGACTTTCACCAGTGACACTATTATAGTAGTACTTGAAGCCCTCAGGAGATATATGTTCTGTCCAATTACATTTGGCGAGAGCCGAGTTATGGTTTATCGCTGGTAAGGCTGAAGTAGCAAGTTTGGATGAAGGGGCGTCTGCAGCAGGTGCAGTTGCATGAGTGCTGGCCACTGTTTGTGCTACAGTCCCAACCCATTGAGACTACATCAATACAAAATTGGCACATAATCGTTACTTTGACATCATCCTCTAACACCAGAAAAATAATGATAAATCCTAGCATCATGACAAAACAACGAAAAATATTTTATATTTACAACTAGTCCAGTTTGACACTAAAAAATCTAAGTCTAGTATAATCAATTTAAGCAATAGAAAAAAAAGTGAAGAAAACTGATTTTTTAGTACAACTAATTAGAACTAAACTTCACAAGATCAGTCCGATCAAAGCAAATGGAGCAACAATATAGATCAAATGGAACAGCTAATAGAATTTAACCAAAAATACCTGCTTTTTAGTAGCTTCTGCATTTTGCTGCAATGATAATGCTTGACTAGAAGGCTGCATCATCTGCAGTTGTTGTTGAAGCTGGGAGAAGGCCTGCTGAGATGAATGAAAGCTTGCTTGCAAAGTCTGTGTCTGTTGCGATAGCATCTGAACTGTGGGAGAAGGGGATTGCTGAATAGCCTGTTGAGGCACGGAGGGAGGAACTTGCTGTTGATTTGTAGCTAACAAAGTATTAGATTGCATGCTGGTGTCAAGAGGAGCCTGAGGAAATGCAGCAGACAAAGCATTTGGTTGAGTTTGCGGTTGAGAAGTTGGAAACTGTCCACTTACTCCATGTATCTGCTGAGATTGAAGAGGACCAGCAGAAGGAGGAAGATGTGGCTGGCCATGCTGTCTAACAGATGTTTGTGGGTAGGGAACTGGTGCTTGAGGGTACAATTGATGGGATGGTGGCAACTCCTGTGATGATTGAATAGGTTTCTGCAAGGGTGATATTTGTTGATTGTGTGGTGGAATTTGTGGCATGGGCTGATTGAAATTCTGAAAGCAAAACAAAATTACTTGTTTCAAGATGCCAAAACAGGAAGTAAACCTAATTAATATCTAATCTCAATCTTAGTACACAGATATACCTGTTGTGACATTGATGGCATAGACTGAACTTGAAAACGACCATCTATGGGGCCTCCCAAGCCAGTCATAGGACCGCCCTATATTTGTTTAAGTTAGGTATAAGCAACAGATGCCGTGAATGTTGTGAAGAGCAACATACAGGTACTAGAAAAATAAAGGTGAAACATCAAAGTTAAATATATTAAAGGAAAAACACTAGCAACACACTATTTACAACATCCAATGGTTAGGCGAAATACAATCAGTCCCACTAAATAATGATGGTTTCACTCTCCCTTTAGCAGGCCCTATTTCCCATTTAGTGAAGTCCTTCTGTATTTAACCTAATATTATGTCAAAGTAATAAAAGGGGAATGGTGGGTGGCCGGCCATCCACAAAAGTACTATAGCAAGATAAGGGTAGTGGGATGACCACTATTTTCTTTTTTGTTCTTGTATTGATAATTTAATTCAATATATTTCTGCATATTTATGACATAAGAGAATAAAAGACCCTAAGACCCAACCTATCATCTGCAATCTAGGGCAACCCATATGGAACACCACGCACATGAAAAGGTGGGAGGTGGGAGGTGGTAAAACAGGATGCAGCAGAGAATCATCAATAGCAAGAACCAAGAATGAGGTTGCAGAGTTTTTGTCTGGTTACAGTAACAAGGCCCAGGAGGAGCAGTGGCAAAGCCGCAAAACTCCTTGTTTTTCTGCGTTTTACCTCATGAATGGTGGAGTGTTAGTCATGTGACCAGGTGCTCTGCAATAAGTGTCTCAGGAGTGGTATGGGGCTGCTCCACAGTGGCACATGATTGTCAAACTCTTAAATTAAACTCCCACTCTTGACAATTTTATGATACTGGGACAAAATACGATAAAACTTGCTATCAAATTCTTTTCCCAACACACTCAAGTAAGCTGGTGTAAACTCAAGAGCTAATAAGTGAATTGGTTTAAAATCAAATGTAAATTTTGACGCCATAAGGACTGTTTTAACAGGCTCAAATGATTTAAAGACAGTGTTTTGCATGGTTATCTAACAAAATGTTCTTACGTTAGTAACTCATGGTTTTAACAAATTATATATGATCTGACACTTATGTTGCTTCATCTTATTTCCTACTAGTAGTATCGCACTTTATTATTGTCGTTTGCTACTACGCTTTATTATGAAGTTGAAATTTAGACTTATTGTTGTGTTAATAGTACTATGATATGCCTATATTGAGCAAGTATATGCAAGCTCCACAACTTTTACACCACCAAGTCACAAGTCTGCACCTTACTGTTGCTTCAAGCTCTCCCTTTTGACTATGTTAATTCAATTACTTAAGGTAAGAAAACAGCAGTTTCGTTCTTCAGAAAGTGGAGTTTTGCGAAAAATAGAAACAAAAGTCAGCCATAAATGCATTTGAAAGTAAAAGTGAATAATGTGCACTACACACACACACATAACATAAAAGTCAAGCATTTAGTTTCTGTAGTTATTCACATTAGTTGATGTTGTTAGTACGATATTAAGTATTTAATAGAAGCTTTTAGAGGATTCTAAAGATCTATTTGTAATCATTACTTTAGGATTAGAGTTCTCTATACATAGAGGCTGATGTATTGTTTCAAATCAATCACTTGAATAAAAGTATTCTTTCATTCAGAATAATCATTTTCAAGTGTTGACAATAATAAATAGCTATGTTCCTGATCTACATGTCTAAACTCCACAGTAGGCTGCAAAGAGCTAACAGTTTAGTAGCAAGAACACATACCATCCACAGAAGAAGCAAAGCTAAAACAACAATAAGAATTCAAAAGAAAATTGTTGAAAGTCCTACATCGATTAGAGATAAGACAATATCATACTATATAAGTGAGGTGCAAACCTCACCTTACAAGCCAGTTTTGTGAGGTTGAATTAGATTTAAACTCTACTTCTAACATGGTATTAGAGTCATTGTTCAAAAAGCCTATCCTAGCGAGATTTTTTGGACATTTTGTTTCACCCGCTATTGGACCGCTAAGGACCACCCATTAATTTTTAGTCCTATGCGAGATGTATATACATCGGCGTGAGGAGGGTGTGTTGGAAGTCTCACATCGACTAGATAAGACATTTCATACTATATAAGTGAGATGCAAACCTCACCTTACAAGTTAGTTTTGTGAGGTTGACTTAGGCTTAAACTTCACTTCTAACAAAAATCTTAAAAAAGAACCGGAGAGGTATTTTGCATTGGAAATTGGGATTTAGGATGAATAAAAAATTGTACTTACCGCATTTGTAGACAATGCCATTTCACCAGATCTTGGAAGCATTGGTGGCCCCATGCCATGAAGACCAGCATTAGTTGATGGCCCCATATTTGGGGGTTGCATTGGTCGCCACGGATTAGGGGGAGGCATTCGATCACCCATAGGATCTGAAACATTGGATGGAAGTCTGCAGAAGGAATTAACAAAAAAAACAGCATAACAAGTCTTGACTAAAAGAATTCAATAGAAGAAGCAAGAGATAAAAGGAAAGAGTAAAGGTGGGAGGATACCTTGAGCCTGGTGTATCAAATCTAGGACCAAATCCTGGGCCTCCAAAGGCCTGACCCCTGAAGCAAACCAAGCATAATTTTAAAAATCTCTTGTTCACTTGAATCATAGCAAATCTAAAAGCCACACGGTCAGAACAAACTTATATTTTGCATCAACATACAGCAACTGATTCATATTCTATCCACACGTGTCAAGAATATCCTTATGTCTAAGCTCCTTATATAATATAATTCAAGTACAAAATCAAAGAAAAATTCCTTCCCAACACGCTGGAACAAAAAGTAAACAATTGTCAAGGAAGAATGAACTTCTAGGTGTAAGACACAAGGAACATGGAAAAATCTCCTCTGTCAACTTATACAGCCAACAAGCCTTGTTTTAGACCACTTCCATTAGAACAGTGCCTCCTCAAAATGTGGGCTAACAAGACTGCTGAGAACAAACGTACCAGAGCATTCAAATTGAAATTGTCAATTAAAAAGAATACTTCTGGCCTGGGCTTGATTTCATATTCACATCAGATAGCACAGGTAAATTTATTGGTCAAATTTAAAAAGTCCATGGTTCAATGCTTGGTTTAATTAAAATTATCATTAGCCTTGGAATGGACTTTTATGATTAGGTATTGTCAAATTAGCAAGGACATACCTGGAATCTCCTTGGCGAGGCCTTTTAGGATCAGCAAACCGAACAATTAGTGCTTGCTCACAACCCTATGCATAAAAGTACAAGATTAACCAGAATGCATTCATAAGAATTATTGAAATGAGAAAAATAATTTTTTTCCATACTCTCATTGTGTAGAGTCCATCAAGTGCATTAATAGCTGCCAGAGCCATATCTCTGTATGAGTATTTGACAAAACCACATCCTTCAAACAATATGGGAAAATATTATTTGTTCAGTATTGCATCAAATCAAACATGAACATACAAAGACACAAAAAGTAATTCCAGAAAAATAAAATAGAATGCTTTCAGACATAGATGAGAACAATAAAAACCACTCATTGCACCAACCAAATTGTACTTCCCATAAGAATTACGAAACAGAGAAGCACAGAAACCAACCCCTTGCCCCCTATGGATCCACACCCATCCCCTAGCTAGTTTACAGCTAATATCAGATATTGGTAGAAAATATACCACGACTTTGTTTCTTTTCATCACGCATAAGATAAACATCTTCAACCCGACCATATTTTGAGAAAATCTGGCGCAAGAGAAAGTAAACACCCCGAATTAGTTTCATGTTAATATTAACCACAAATAATAATACTAGCAATTAATTAACCACAGCTATTTTCCCATGTACCAAAGTTCCCTTTCGAACCACCACACAAAAATAACCATTGAAAATAGTATAACAGCCTCTAATGTAAAGTTTGACAACAGAAAGATACATACTTCCTCAACTTCCTTTACGGAAGCCTGCTTGTTCAGAGAGCCCACAAATAACTTGTACTCAACTGCACCTATTATATAAATTAAGTTGCATGACCATGAAACAGTCAGTACAATCATTAGATGACTAATAACAATGATGCAGTCACAGATACAAAGCCAAATCCATGCATAAATTCTCCCCCCAGAACAACCTAACAAGAATATTGCTAACTTTTCTACTTTATCAACTATTTAGCAGTTGTAAACGTATTTTTGGAAAAACAATATGTGAAACTATACATAGGATGTATAGTACAAATGAAAAGGGACAAGTATTAAGTCCCTAACTTCAATTGATAAACACAATTTTCCAAACATAAAAGATGTTTCAAAAATTTCATCAGATTTCACAAGACCACCCCCACCCCCCTCATGCAGAAGATTTTTGACAATTAATTAGTAAACAGGAAAAATCACAACTATGATTATCATGACATTAGCAGTATTTCTTAAAAAAACCCTTGTGCATGATATACATATGGTAGTAAGAATCAGCAAGCTTAACAATGTCAATAAGTATAAATATTTACCAAGGCGTTCCCGTTCACCGTCAGCATATCGCACTTGTATAGGACCAACACCCTAAATAATAACATACATGCATTAGAAAATAACTAACCAATAACTATAACTTGTCCTGACAATTTACAATCTAGGATTCGTAAACACAACTCACTCCAGGAAGAGTATGTTGATTATGCAGTGCTCTAATTGCCTGATCAGCTTCTTCTGCAGTAGAATATTTTATAAAACAACAACCTGCATGACAAAGATACTTTATACCAGTTTCATTAAATAATACAACACCCCCAAATAGGTGTCAATAAAAATACAGACCCAGAAAGACATTCGGCAGAAAAATAATAGAAAAGTAAAACTAAATGTGATTTTATTTTAAACCCTATTTTGCTTTAAATTACTTAGCTGTTATAAACCCATGCAACTAAAAATGGCCTGTCATGGTCTTTAATTCGTCAACATATCAGAATGATTCTTCCAGTGAGATATGTTACTGTCACAACTATTTGGCTGCCAAGAGACTATAATCCATAAAGAGATAAAACAATAACCAAACTATATTTTAACACCCACATAAACCATAAGGCAGAGATTAAGATCTGATAAGCTTCAGCTGATCCCCAAGATAATATCATCACAAGCATGAGGTAAAATCATCCCAGCAACAAGATATCACAAGATATTTCAACAATAATCTTATTAGAATTTACTTTATTCTATATTTCTCACAAACAAATCTAAAATCAACTGCCAGTTGCAGACCAAACGGCTTCAGTACTCTTACAGCTAGTAAACTTTAAAGGATTTGAATGGTAACGAAGAATTCTGTAAAGTGCAATTCATCGGCACAAACAAAAAATGGCATGTAGCTATAATCTGCTTGAATTTCTGTGTCAATAACCAGTATGATGCTGATTTATGAATCAGCAATAAATGGGGCAGCTTAGAACGTAGCTATGGTTGAAAATATCAGGGTATGACTAGAACATAATCTACTTTTTCTGTTAAGCAAATAAACTCCTACTACTTCAAATCTCCTATCAGAGTTTAGCATCATATTCCCCGTGGGTTTATACTTCCCCAAAGCACACATGGGTGAAGGCTTTACTACAGCGACCACATTATAGAGAACCACACAACAGCATGACAAATACTCACCCCCACGCACTAATGTGGTAACAGCGGTATAATATAAATAAGACTTCTGATACAGAATATGGCATTCATATGCATACAGTTAAACACCATCGTGATATAAAAAACAAACTGCTTTTCTCCTGCAACTGGGTATTGTACAAGCTTGGAATAAATTATTGTGATAAAACACAACAGTAAATCCAACTTTAGTATCAAAATAAATAAAGGCAAAAGCACAACACTACACGATAATTCAGGGCCATGGAGAATCAAGCTTTCCATGATGACCATTTGAACAACCATGTTTCCTAGAATAAAACTTTATGCACCGAAAGGTATCATCAACCCAAATGGCAGAAGATCCAGTAACACATGGAAATAGCTATCCAATACCTGTCACAATTCTTAACATAAAAAGGATTTTTAAAGGGCTGCATCGAATGCAATCACGGTCATCACGTCACCAACACTAGAACTACATACCTATATTTTACACACAAATAAATGCTCATCATCACGTCTTCAGAAGATACTACCACTCACAAGATAGCTACTGACGAATGATTTCCAGTAAACACCACACACTAGTATCAATAATCATCCAATATTTAGTCAACCCAACTTCATACCCATACCACTTCATTAAATCAAAAAAGTCGAATATGACATTCCAAGCCATTTGATCAATAATTATTTCACCAAAATGAGAAACATTAAACCTTCAGAAATACATTGTGATTAACACCATTCAAATGTAACAATCCAAGTTTATCCTCTGTTCCCTTTGTACAATAACCAACTTCTAAAATTTTGAAGCAAAAAGCCTATAGATATGGTAACTGACACTCCAACTACAATCAAACGTTGGGTAATGCCCCCACTGCTGCAGCTACAATTGCAAGAGCAGGATCTTTAGGTCCTCCAAGATCCCATCTGCAATACAAAGAGCAGCTTACAGGTTTACATGTTGTAGCTCCTTCAGGTATCATGGGACGGGGAAAAAGGTGGAACCAATACTAACAAGTCTGAACTTGTTGCAAAAACAAACTGAGAAGATGATGAGCTTATTTTCTCTACCATCAGCCTCTCAAAGGACCTGAAATAAAGTGTATATGAATCAAAATAGCCTCAGAATATAAAAATAACAAATACCTTGATGTTGTCCTGTCTTTCTATCTTTGATGAGGGCAACCTCAATCACATTCCCATGTTCCTCAAACAACGGGCGAATCTGGCATCAACAAATGCAACAAGATAATAGTTATTCGTTAATAAACCAAACTAAACTGAAGTCAATATCATTTAATATACGGAAGATAAGAATTCATAAAAAAATATAACTTACATCATCTTCAACAGCTGTTCGGGGAACAGATCCAACAAAAAGTTTAGCAAAATTTCCACCATCTAAACGATCTGAAAGGGAAGAACATGTAACTTGTTTAAGTTACAGCGATGTCATAAAGATATAATTTATTCTAAACATAGAGAAATGACAGAACAAGATTGCAGAATTAGAGGAATAACTGAAACAGCTTAAGAGCGTGACAAAACACACAACCACATCAAGCCTTATCCCACACACCAGTTGCCACCTCAGAAAAACACATCAAGTCAATCACCCTATATTCTTGGGGTTTCTCCCTCCCCCAGAAGTAAATTATAAAGTAATATTACCCGCCATGCTTCAGCATCCCTAACACCTCCTAAAGTAAACAAACAAATAAGCCGCTGTTCCCCACAGAAAAAGCTTCCAGGAACAGCATTTTAAATATCCAATTATTTACCAAACAAATTAACACTCTTAAACCCTAACGCCAACCAATAGTTTAAAGACTATAGCTTTATTTGGATAAACTCCACTGGATGCCCCCAAGGGGAAAAAAATAACACAAAATGAATTAAACTTCCCCCATAAAATAATCTCTCCCCTAAGCCACAATCAATTTCTCCTTAGTTAAAATTAACTTGGTCCCTTCATTTTCCTTCTCTAAAGGAGTTTCTCGAAACAAAACGCATATGCTACAAGGCGTCAACAATTGACTGCCACGAGAACTATAAGAAAATGATTATTTATATGAAACAGGACAGAAGCAACCCTAAAAGCAAGACCAGTTCCAATAAGTTGCAAGAATTACAAAAATGACCGCAGCCGCGAAACGAAAACCCCATATTCAGAAATCAATATTCAGTAACCAAACACGACAAAGAGAAGTAGCGAAAAGAAAACACACCGGGTGAACCGCCTCCGCGTCCGGCAACAGGAAACCCTCGTTTCTGCCCAACCAGCGGCGGCGGTGGCTGCTGGCCGTTGAATCCGAATTCCCCAGGACCTTCCCCGCCCATCGGCCGGAATCCTCCTCCCCTTCCAGGAGAGCGACGCGGAGGACTGTCGAAGGCGCGGTGGTTAGGGGCAGCGCCAGAGCGGAAACCGGAAGGGCTCCGGCGCGTGTTGTGGTAGCTCATGGGAGAATCGGAGAAGCGCCCCCTGTTAGAGTGACGATAGTTATTGTCGTTGTGGAAATCATTGTTGTTGTTGTAACGGTCTCCTCTGTGCCTCTCCAGCTTGGCGTAACAGAGCGAAACCCTAACGGAAACCCTAGCGAGAGCAAGCGAACAGAGATGTGCGCGCGTGCGTGCGTGGGAGTTTGGCGTTACTTTGCTTTGCTCCGGTGAAGTGACACCTTTTTCTGGTTACGATGCTATGCTACACCAACACAACATAATTAATAAATAACGAATGAGACGACGACGAAGAAAGGAACGACGACTTGACCCGTGTTTGTTTATTGGAATCGATTTTTCTTAATGGGCCACCTAGCCCATTCACTCCTTTCGTATCTCGGCCCATTTAGCTTCATCCAATGTTGTCGTTTCAACGCTTGTGGCCATTTGTCTACCCGTGAAGACAGCATTTCTAAATTAAATATGTTTTTTTTACCTCGATTTTAACTAAATTTTGAAATTAATTTTTTTTTTGAAATTTTATATTAATTTAGTTCTTTATTTTTTTTGAAATACATAGATTTAGTCCTTCTTACTAAATTAATTTTGTTAAGTTTATTTGACATTTTAAACACATTTTATGATAATATTTGAGTTAATATTGAAGTAAAAATATGTTAAACGATTTTAATAATTCAAATAATATCATGAAATGCGCTTGAAACGTCAGATAAACTTAATAAAATTTGGTTAAAAAAACTAAATTCACACATTTTTAAAGATGAATGACTAAATTGATCAAAAATTTCGAAAAGAGACTAATTTCAAATTTAAGTGAAACTTGAGGGATGATAAACATATTTAACTCAATTACAAACAATTTTTACTTTTTAAAGGATAATCTCTTCTTAGACTAATATTTAGTTTTAAAATTTAAAATTTTATTTTTCGAAAAACTTTTCGACATATCAAAAGTATATTTACTGGGTGTAATATTGTTGGATACCTGTTGGGACATCAAAAGAGTATATTAAAAGTTATTAAGATTTGTAATAAATGAAAAATGTTATTTCTTCTTAAAATTTAGTGACAAAAATTTCTAAACCACTTAGTTAAAATATATATTAGTTAATTCAAGGTTCAAATTTTGAATGATATTTGCAGAAGGGAAATTGGACTATGAAATGTATGGAACCCACAATCTTAAGGAGATATAGCTAGATTTGCTGCCTTTTTTAATTTGGCTGTGTGAGGCCATGTTTAAATTTGTTAATAAGTTTTCAAAATAATTAAAAATCATGTTTTAAGACATTTTAAAATTAAATATCTCAAGTACCTGAGTGTATAAAAGTATATTTGTTTTAAGATAATCCGACAAAAAATTTAAAAGTATTAAGACTATAAATTTGGAAAGTTTTTCAAGTAATAGAATTTTAGAGATAATTTTGTCAGTAGAAATCTTACTTCATCCTTTCTTGAATTTTAAAATTATTTTTAATTTCTCGTAATTTAATTGATTTAATAGATTTGTATATATTATCAAAAGGGTATTAATGACATAATAAATTATATTTTTTTATTTTGTTGATATGAACATTATATTCTAAATTAATTTAGACCACAGTTGTGTTAGGATCACATTTATAAGAATTCAATTTTTTTTTTCTTATGACAATTAACATGGTTATTGTGATTTGGGTACGCAGATTATTTTGAGCTCGAAGACAAATTAAAAATACACATTTTATCTAGTTATGTTTTGTTAAGCTGAATGATTTGAGTTTGGACAAAATCAAGAGATGAATTGGTTTAATTAATAAAAATAATACTATAAAAAATTAAAATTTACCATTAAAGTCCCAATTTTTTTAAAGCAAGTGTAGATAAAGTGTAGATAAATAAAGAGCATAGAGAACAATGGCGAAACTTGTACAAAAGATGAAGAAGACCAAGTTATATTTTTTATTTATAATTTTTTTTAATTAAAAAAAATTAATTTCCAAACATAAAATGTATCATCAACAACAATATCTTAAAAAAAGAAAAATAACTTTTAGTCAAAGTGTTGTTCTAAGTTCTTTTAATGATTTCAAATTTTAAATAGTTGAATCAAAACTAAAACTTGTTGCAATATCTCTTTTAATACAAATTATCTTACTACTTGTTAAAAAATCAACCTCCATTTTATTTCGTAACCTGTTACTTATTATTTTTTCAATTGTAATTATAAAAGTTGGAAGAGTCATGATATGACGTTTTCCCAAACTACGTTCTAAAAAATTTTCAAATTCATTATATGTAATTCTAAGAACTTTACGAGGGTTATTTTTCATTTTCTTCACTTATTGGATTTTCATGAAGTTTCTCAAGTTTAGTTGACATAGATACATTTTTTTCATATCCACCACAGGTCTTTCTCTTAAAACAATAATCAATTTTTTTACTCTTTATCATAAAATTTCTAATATGAATTTGTCACTTATCGCCTATTTAGAAAAGAAAAAATTATAAATACCCCAAACTAAATTTTAAAATCAAAACTCAATATTTTAATAAAATTAACAACTTATAAATAATTAACTTTTCTTATCTTAAAATAGATTCTTAATATTATTGTTCCCCCTTGCACAACTATAACAAAAAATAACAAAAGAGGAAGAAAACAAAGTTTTCAAATTCTAAAAAACCTTTTTTCTAAACTAAATTAACATAAATAATAAAATAATATAAAAAATATATTTTTAAAATACATATAAATTATAAAAAAAAAGTTGGGGGAGTCATGGCTCCCCTCGGTCCATTAAAAGGACCGCCTCTGATAGAGAAGAAAATTAACACAAATATTTATACGGATTTAGATCAAAATATAATACGTTCAGATGTTTCTCTTAAACAAATAGATTGAATAGACTGACTCAAACACTAACATAAACACAATATAATCATATTAAGAAAGGAAAGGTTTAGAGAACGCCCATCTTGATGACACAAGAGAGGAAGAAACAATTCATCTGAATCACACAGAGGATAATTAGTTTTCCTAACAACAGTAACAACACCCAAGAACTCACTTAAGAAAAGTTATCACTTTACCCACACTAAATTTTTCAAAGTTATTTTTTAATAGCACTCAGAGAGTTATTTTGCGGTCACAACACTTGATCTTTTGATGATTGAAAAAGTTATTTCAAAGTTTTTAGATAGGGATTTAAAAATTACGTTAAATTTTTATCCCATATATTTCTCCACCTTCCCCACTTTGGATATTTGTCTATACATCGAGAAGTATTGGATAAGAAATCGTTTGGAAGGTCTAAAATGAATAGAATTTCATAATGCAAGTTTTTTGTGAAACAAGGCATAATATGCATACGAAAATGTGTAGTTTCTATTGTTTTAATCATGGTCACTTTATTCTTTAGAAATATATCATTAGAGTGATGCAGTGGAAGTGTGATGGACCCATAATCCACAGATCCTAAGATTGAAACTTGGCTCAACGATAAATCGTTTTTCACCAATATTATTTTTTACAGAGGAAACTTTCTCCTGCCTTTATTTTGTTTCACTAGTGTTTTTTTTTTTTTTAATTCAACCCTTAGATTATATTTATATTTTTCTCTTAAATACTTATCAATTTACTTGTGATTTGTGAAAAAAAACAGTTTTCCTCAATGTAACTTTTACGTTTCTATAATTTATTTACGGATGCTTCTGTCCGTATATATAATTTATAATTAATATTTATAATTCAGCATTACAAAAATAATTATTTTTAGTAAAGATTATAGTTAACGTTTATACTCACTAATGATTTTATTCAGATTTTGCAATTTTCCTGGAATAGCTAACATGACTAACAAATTATTTGTTATTTTTAAGCAACCCAAAATAAACATAACTTATTTGGAATTTTTGAATCCCGCTACTAAGATTTTTGAATCTTATTATATTAAATTGTCTAAACATTTCATAACAATATTTTATTAAATTGGGTATTGTTGTACCGCAGTTTATTTCATTAATTTTGTAATCTTTATTGCTTCTAATTATTTCAAAAAGTTTAAACATTCACAAAACAGGTACTTTTAAAGAAAAAATACTGAAACATTATTAGATAACCCTATGATAAAAATGGTATCAAACACTTCGATGCCATCGAAACAGTTACATTTACAAATTAAATATGTTTCAATCAAGATCGAAGACTTAACTCCAATGCAAGACAAGAAAGAAATAAATTGTTTACATTACAACAAAATTGTTTATACAAATTAATTCAATTTGATTTTAAATTAATCCAGATTTACAGGATAAAGATCTGATGCACAGTGAATAATCGATTCTGATTTGCATTTATGAAAATAGTTCATGTCTTTGCCAACCACAAATTATCAAGATAACTTAAATAAACAATATAGTCGAATTTTCAATAAACTAGTAATCAATTGGTACGGTGTAAACTCAAAAAGTTAAGAAAAGAACTTTAGGAACCTTTTGGAAATCAACCACCGTATAAGAGATAGTAAAAGTAAGAAAACGACATGATTTTTTTTAAAGAAAATTAATATATATATATAATTATTTAAATTTGGAAAAATAGATACTAGAATATAAAGATGTAAATACTTTTTTATAGATTAATTATTTGAATTGAATAAAGTAGTTACTAAAATGATATAATTGAAAAATAGTTTTTTTATTAAAAATAATTATTTGAATTTTAAAAATAATAATTAAGAAGTTAAAATTGAAAAAAAATATACTATAGTGGTATATTCTCTTTATATATAAAGTTACTTATACATATTTATAGATATTGTGTAAATAAATTTTTATTATGAGTAATTATTTAAATTTGAAAAGGTAGTTATTAAAATGATAAAATGTAAATACATTTTAAAGAATAATTATTTAAATTAAAAAAATTAGTTATTAAATTGAAAGAACTGAAAATATATATTTTTTATTTATTTAAAATAATTATTTAAATTTTAAAAATAGTAATTAAGAGAGTAAAATTAAAAATAGTTATATATTACAGATAATTTTATTGTTTTACTCTTCTGATTTTACATTTTCTTTTCAAATTCAAAATTATTTTTATAAAACACCAAATAATGTATTCACTATATATAGTTATATATTATAGATAATTTTATTATTTTACTTCTGATTTTACATTTTCTTTTTAAATTCAAAATTATCTTTATAAAATTATAAAAAATATTTTATTTTTATTTTTATAAATTTAATAATAATTTTTTTTGTTATTATCATGTGTTCACCATGTATTTTATTTTGATTGATTATAATTTTAAGATATTAATTTTTATAAAAATAATATATATTTTGAAAATTTCTCATTTAAATATATTATTAGTTGTTATATAAACCGAAAAGTTTTTACAGAGTAGACACATAATAATTTATAACATTGGTTAAGGATTTTTGAAAATAGTAGCACTATATTGACACCTTTTTTTAGCATACTTTGGTTTAATCATATTTTAAGCAAATATGGGTCTCTTAATTAGATTGTGGCTGAAGGGCAATTAAGTCATTGTAAAGGTGAGGTTTTATTGTTTTGGAAAATGATAATAATATTTTGACTAATTTCTTTGGACTCATTTTTAATTAAAAAAAATCAAAAGTTATGTGATCCTAAAAATAAAAATGTTTTAGGTGTGTTATGATTTGCCCTAAAATCATTTTTGCCCCCAAAATTATGTAAAAGAAAAAAAAAATTGAATATTTCAATTCAAGTAGTAGTGACGCATCTTATATTATGAGTTGGTTCATAAACCCTCACAAAAGTAAAACCCCAATTCTGCTCTTTCTCTGTCTCTTGTCTTCGCCAGAACCAGTTTCAATCATTCCTGCATCGACATCGAGAAGCGCTTCAATCGGAAATGAACGCCGATAATGGTTCAGGAAGTGCGACTCTTGACAACGTACCCACGCAAATGGATTCCGATAGTCAGGTACCAATACACTTATCTTTTTTCACTCTTTTTCTTATTCCCTTTAATAAACTATAAATCTATGAATGGAAACTGAGCTACACTGCTTATGGTGAGTTTGAAGTTAGATTGTGTTGTTGGTTTCATGCTACTAAGTCTTACTATTATAATAGGATTGTTAGATTGTTATTCTATTATTCTATAATGGATAAACCCTAAGTCGCCTCTATTTTTAATTCGGTGACTTAAATTAGAAATTGTGATCGCGGGGAGAATCATATATCCTGTGGTTGGTTTTGTAGGTAAAAGACAAGGAAAAGGAAGAACTCACCGAGACTATGAACAAGCTGCATATCGAAGGATCTTCTTCTGGGAATGGATTTCCTAACTTCCGAAGAAAACCTGTCATCATTATTGTTGTAGGAATGGCAGGTGATTCTGCATTTATATTTAACATGCTTGGTTGGAATTGGTTTTCATTTGTAATGCTATGCTTTATTAATGAAGTCTGGGAATATAAACCTCGTTTGTGTTTTTAGGGAGTGGGAAAACGACACTCATGCACAGGTTGGTTGCCCATACACATATAAAAAACATCCGGGGTTATGTGATGAATCTTGACCCTGCCGTCATGACCCTCCCATATGGTTCTAACATCGATATAAGAGACACTGTTAAATACAAAGAAGTCATGAAGCAGTTTAATCTTGGCCCTAATGGTGGAATTTTGACTTCCATGAACTTGTTTGCCACCAAGTTTGATGAGGTAAAGTTGGTTTGTTAATTTTTAAAACTGCTGAGTTGTGACATATCTTACTTGTTACTCCCTTTTAAACCAAGTGTTACTTACAGTGCTTTCAACCGGCAATCTTATTTCTATCACTAAAAAAAGTAGTTACACAAATAAGGTTGCTGCCTGCTTGTAATTACAATATGATCCCGTCTTTGTTTAAATTATTGAGTCAGAGAGCTTTCCTTTAGCATGTTTGATCTTATGTTTTGGTTTTACTTTTCCTAATTAAGCTTTTGGTGCAAAAAAGGAGATTATATTGTGTACCTGATCATTGACTTACATAAGTCTTTATTTGTTTTAATTATCACTACAATTTTTAATTTTTTGGATCACCTCATTTTCAGGTAATCTCTGTGATTGAGAGACGGGCAGATCAACTTGACTATGTTCTTGTAGACACCCCTGGTCAGATTGAAATATTTACCTGGTCTGCTTCTGGTGCTATCATTACAGAAGCTTTTGCATCCACATTTCCCACTGTAGTGGCCTATGTAGTTGATACACCTCGTTCAGAAGATCCTACAACTTTCATGAGCAACATGTTGTATGCTTGTAGTATCCTCTATAAGACAAGGTTACCTCTCATCCTGACATTCAACAAAGTTGATGTAGCTGCACACCAGTTTGCATTGGAGGTATTGTTTGTTTCTGATGATTTTTCTTGTGCCTAGTTGAGTTGCAAATGATGTGTTGGTTAGATTAGTCACTTCAAATTTTTTTTTTTTATTTACCAAACTATTTTGATCTACCCACTCATTAATATCAGGTTGTGGTTAACTAGTACAATCTGTTTGCAAAGTAGATTAATATATTACTTTTAGTTATAGGCCTGTTTGTTTAAGTTTTTCTCACCAAATAATAACTTCTTCTCAAAGATATAATAATAATTATTTTGGTTTTTTATGTACTTCTTACAACCTTTAGAAAATAAACCGAAGCTGAAAAGAATTAGAAATCTGATTCTAGTAAGTTCTAATATAAATCATTTACTTATTATTATTTTGGTATTATCAACAACATAATGAACCTCTGTTCATTTTAGTCCCTAAATAAGGGTCATCAAAATCACTTTTTTTCAAAAACGCTGTATGTTGACTTTTAAGAACTGGGTCATGTGTTTAAACTTTAAACTACAAGAGTGAGAAATAATGACACATGGACTTTTTCTATGATTTGGCTTGGCTTCACAGTAGAAGATTTTTCAAAACCAGAAATGATAACATTTAAGTTGATGGAATCATTCACCTATGAAGTGGGAGTTGGATATATTTGTTATATTTGGAATATTTAATTATATCACCCTTCTATTGATTGTCTATGAATTTAACCAGCATTGCATGTATCAACACCAATCACTATGCTTAGTAGATTTACATTGCTTTTAATTGATGAAATTGAAGTTAAGGCCAGCAAGTAATTTAAATTTTGAGAAATTGCAGTGAAATGGAAAATAATATTGATGGACATAATTATTAATTTGGCCTCTCGTGTTGGGGAATGTATTGTATAGAGAGATTGAACATATTGCCATTATTATGGGGTTATGGGCTGCTTCCTTTGCCTATTTAAGCTGAATTGTCTAGTTGGCCTCAAAGCTACTCTGTTTGAAATTTTATAGCCTACTTTCTATTCCTCGTTGCTTCTTTTATATCTAGTCTTTTCCTGGCCTAACAAACTTACATGATAGATTGTACCAAATTTATTTTGATTAATTTTTTGTTGTTGTGAAATTCATTTAGTGGATGGAGGATTTTGAGGCATTCCAAGCAGCAGCAAGTTCAGATCAGTCATACACATCAACTTTAACTCAAAGCCTTTCTCTTGTGCTAGATGAATTCTACAATAATTTGAAATCAGTTGGAGTTTCTGCTGTTTCTGGTGCAGGAATGGAAGACTTCTTTAAGGCTGTCGAAGCCAGTGCAGATGAATACATGGACACCTACAAGTACTGTCTTATTTTCACTATTACATTACTATTGATTTAGCATATATAGCAGGGTGCTCGAAATAGCTAACCAAATAACTTCATTGTATCTTACACTGTTCAGGACTGATCTTGATAAAAGACGTGAAGAGAAGCAACGTTTAGAAGAAGACCGTAGGAGGGGTGACATGGATAAACTGAGGAGAGACATGGAGAAATCCGGGGGAGAAACTGTAGTTTTGAACACTGGTTTGAAGGACAAAGAGAAAAGTAAAAGTATGATGGATGAGGAAGATGAGGTTGAGGAGGACGAGGAGATAGATGATGATGATGATTCTGGGATATATACTGAAGATGATGATGTTATAGATGAGGATGAAGATGAGGAGGTTGCTAAGTTTGGCTTATGATGGGATTAATCTCCGTTTGGACCATATAAGAGTTTGTATAGCACGTTTTTCACTTTCATTTGGTGTACATGTATACAACCTTAAAAGTTTGACTACCAATTACTCAACTAGTTTACTTCATATAGCTCCATTTGCTCTAGGTTTATTTCGTTAATGTTTTGGAAATGCTTTCAGAGATAGTTTTTTTCTTTTATGCAACTTGTTTGTGTATTTTATAAATGACTTGAACATTTGCTTCGCCCGAAATCTGTAGTGATTTTGCCTCGTCTGATAAGGGAAGGGGTTCTGATAGGCATTTACACATTCAACAAACCTGAGTAATATTTTCTTTCTCACAATTTAACTGGTAGTTTTTGTTTGGAACATTATTCTATACAATGAAAAATTGGGCCAGATGATTGTATATGGTCTTTGTGTTATTCTGTATTCCTGTTCTTTCTGTGACTTTTCCATAATATTTTTTAATTTCACCAATTAACTGAATCTTTCCAGTGTGTTGAAATGCATCTGGCAGCTATTCTCTTTGAATGCAAATGATACTGCTGAATGTGCAGTCTCTAAATTATAGAATACTCTTGTGATTAGAGTGACTAACTCTGATTAACCTTTTAGATAGAACACACCTTAAAATCATTTTATTTTGAATTTTTCATACAAAACTAAGAATAATAATAATTTTTATTAAAATAATCTTATTCTTTTAGTAAATATACTGTTTTTATCAACTGTAAATGCAATTATTAATGTAATTCATTTAAAGCTAAATTTAAAAGTAATAATCAACATCGTATTTTAAAAAATTATAGTTATTTTAGAATTGAGGTTGAATCGTGAAATCCTTAAATTCACACCTTTACATTTTTTTAAGTGAGAGGATAACATTTTTTTAGAAGAAAGAAATGAGTAGGATGAAAATAAATTGGTAGAGCGAAGATGAACTAGAGAAAAAAAGTGAAAATGCTAGAACATACCTAAAAAAGTGAAGAGGATATTAATTTCATTCGAAAAATTATTTTCCCTGTCAAGTAACTTTTACAGGAAGACTATTATACACAACTTAAAGAAAATTAGAAACTATATATGGAGTAATTTTAAAATAGTAAAACTTATTCAAATTATTTTTTCTTTTGTGCAAGATTAAATGTGTGTACTATGAAAGACATATTCGGCAAATAAAAAAGTTATTACGAACAATAAAACTCTACGAATATTCACTATTCAACTTGGTTATTATAAATTCAATTAAAAGATTTAAACTAATTGATACGTTTTATGGTAATTAAAACAGTCTTAACTTTGTACATCAATTTGGAAATTAGAATGATAAGTTTATATTTTTAAAATTATCGAAATATTTTTTTGTTATTTTCTTTTCTTTTTCTTACCTTTTCTATTATCTCTCTTGTCAAAATGAATCCTAAGAATAAAGGGTCAGAGAAAAGAGGTGGTTTACCAAGAAAAAAGAAGTAGAAAACAGTGCATACTAATCATGTCATGCACCTTTGCATTGTAATAATGGTGGAGGAATCTAAAAACATTGAGGAACACTCTACATAAAATATTCTAACAATAATTGATGTAATCTTGAAACTGTTCGTAGCCCCACATGAATTGAGAAAAGATAGGAAGATATTAATTCGTTAATGATTTCTTAGGAAAGTTAATTAGCCCAACGAATTTGTTGTTTTCATTCACGATAAGACCAAACAACGATGTCAACACGTGGCCACAATTTTATAACACAGTGAATAAAAGCTTCAATACAGAGCCAAAATTCAAAGACAGAAGAATCAAACTCGTGATATGTCATAACTGCAACTTAACGTTGGAGTTTTCTAAAAAACAAATTCCATGGCCAATTAAGGTAAAAAATCAGAAAACCTTAAATTCCATTATATTTGAGTAGTGAATTTTTCTTTAAAACAATATTATATTGGAAATTTTATTTTCCTTAAATTCCATTATTAATTTACAAAAGGAGACAAGTGCCACGCAATTAGTTATTCTGGGTTTTTCTCAAATAGTCACTTCCAAATAACGTTTCCCAGCGCAAGTACAATCACGTCATTTACAGTCTCAATAAAGTTGACGCAACCGATAATAATAATAATTATTGTTATTATTTTAACGTATGATTTTTTAAATATTTATAAATTATTTAAATTTTAAAAGTAGAAATTGAAATAATAAAATTATTAAAATAATAAATAAATACATAGTTTTTTTTATATTAAGTAAGAAATTCTTTGAACTTAAGAAAGTTTTTGTTAAAATAAAAAATTGAAAATTAAATTTTTTATTATAATAATTATTTAATTTTAAAAAAATAGTAAATAAGAGTATAAAATTAGAAAAATAAAAAAAGACAAAAAAAGGTGGATCTTCATCGTATAATTATTATTTGATTGTTAATTATTGAGAGAGTGAATGATGATAATTACGAAATTGAAGGACTCCTAAAAAAGTCTGTTTCTGTTACAATTGTGGAACAGAGCTTGATAGAGATAGAGATAGAGATACAGAGAAGATATATATAAAGAGAGAGAAGAGTTTATTTGTTCGTTTGTTTGCAATTGCTTAGTTGAAGAACGAAAGAGGAATGGCGAAGCACGAGGAGCTTCCGATCCCGATTTACAATAACCTAGAGTTGGTTTATGGGGGTGGTTCAGCGCTCGAAGAAGCTCAGCTTCGTTTCGATACTTTGAAGTCCAAATTCTCCGAAGTTTTCAGTAATCAACCTCAAGTTTTCGCTCGTTCACCTGGTTCCTCTCTCTCTCTCTCTCTCTCTGAATTTCTAGATTTTTATTTACTTTTATTTCTATATTGAGTTTTCTAATGTCGGTGCTGTGGTTGAATTGTTAGTTTGTATGATATAGGGATTAGAGTTTTGCGGTGTTTTATGATAATTTTGGTTTGCGGTGCAGGGAGAGTGAACTTGATTGGGGAGCACATTGATTATGAGGGTTATTCGGTGTTGCCTATGGCTATTCGGCAAGATACGATCGTGGCGATTCGGAAAAACAACGCGGAAAAGGTTCTCAGGATTGCTAACGTGAACGGTGACAAATATTCTGTTTGTACTTATCCTGCTGATCCTCTCCAGGTGGATTAACGAATCTTTTTTTGTTCTAAATTCTCTTTGGCAATGCGTGTTTAGTATTCTTCACAATAAGGTTGTCCTGTTTTGTTGATAATTTGATTTGGTGTTCCTTGTTTGTGATTTTAATGCAGGAAATCGACTTGAAGAATCACAAATGGGGCCATTATTTTATTTGTGGGTAAGTTTATTCCATATATATATATATATATATATATATTTTTTTTTTTTTTCTCTCGCCATTCTTTAGGTTTTTGAAGGAATTATAGTTGCAAGCTTTGTTGGATGTATGTGCTTTGTGTATGTTCTCTTTCGTGAACCCTGCTTAACAGTTAACACTACCAAGATGATGCAGTTTATTCGTCATTCAAGTAATTAGTCTTGCACTAATGTGCATACTGGTTACTATTCAAATCTATTTAAATTATGAAAACTAGTGGTTGCAAGTTTGTTTCAATGATATATTTTACCTTTGGTACTGTGCAATTTGAAACTAGTGGTTGGTTTTCATTTTTTGGGTGTACAAGAAAGAGTGCTGCACTGTTGTTTAATTCAGTATTAATTGGTAATGCAATGTCTGTAGGTACAAAGGTTTCTATGATTATGCAAAACAGAAAGGAGTGGATATTGGTGAACCTGTTGGACTTGACGTTCTTGTTGATGGAATAGTGCCAACAGGTGTGTTCATTAATTTTGAATTAGAATGGTGCTACTGCTATAGACATTCAAATTTACCTCAAAGTGAATGTTGCTTGGCATCTCTGGTTCTCTATTGGAGATGAAATTGTTTTCTGTTGACAGTGTTAAATTAAAAGGATAAAGGGCGACACTTATTTATTTATATTCACAGGTTCTGGGCTATCAAGCTCTGCAGCGTTTGTCTGCTCATCCACAATTGCTATTATGGCTGCTTTTGATGTGAACTTCCCAAAGGTATCACTTTTGGGTTGGAATGCTCATGTGTATGTGGAATAGTTTGTGCTTTAAGGAGAAAATTCTGTTCTTCTCTTAATGAACATTGAATGGATAAATTGTTTCCATATATAATAGCTTGCAAGATTTTAAAATTGTTGTATTAATTATTAGTTATTCAGAATTATGACAAGGTATTTCTGGAATTTTGTGTCATTTAAGTACCAAAGGAAAAAAATAGTTGAATTTTTGGAACTGATAATTTTGCTGTATATCAAAATCGGGTATCAGTTCAGTACCACTGACATTATAGTATTACTGGAATTTCACATATTCACCCTTGGATGATCAGATCTAATTCCTATTTCAAATTATTTGCTGCCATTGAAATTGACGTTTTGTAAATCTCTACGCTTCCATGATTTAGTTGTTTTTCGTGAATTTTGTTATTTTTACCCAATCGTGTTTAGATTTATATATTATTTGTAGACATCTAAGATAATTCTACATTATACCTTTTTAGATGGATGATTTACAACTGCTTTTTGTTGAATGCCTACCTTTATTTTAAAAACATTTTATTCTGTTGTTCTGTTGTTTATTTGATGTTTTTATATTCTGTTTCTGACATATGTAATCATATATTGTTGACAGAAAGAAATTGCACAAGTTACATGTGCTTGTGAACGACATATTGGGACACAATCTGGTGGAATGGACCAGGTTCTTCACTTTTGTCATTACAGATGTTTTCTGTTGTAATTTTATGTGAACATGTCCCAATTAACTATCTGTGTATCTTCTTTTCCTCCATATCTCCTATGTGGCGACACTCGTTCTATGTTACAGCTTCTTGCTGATTGACACACTCATTGACCAATGTTTGTAATTAACACCTAAAATATATTGTCTCAAGTGAATAATTGAACATGAGCATATGGTGTTGCTGCATGAATTTTGAAACTCAAGTGTATAAAATACTGGATTTTTAAAATAGCTTGCTTTAGGGTGGGAAGTAATGCAGATATTTAATTAAATTCCACATTTAGGGATGATCCGGCACCATGCTTGTGGCCACAATTTGAAAACCATAGTCATTTCACTGTAGAAGTATGTTGCATAATTGACCGAAGATGCATTAATCTGCTTCCAACTGCATATGGGTTATTATTATCCAATTTGTGTTTCTCTTCCAACATTCTGACGTTTTACCTTGGCTATTTTTTTTTATTTGGTTTTACTTGACAGGCAATCTCTGTCATGGCCAAGACTGGGTTTGCAGAGCTCATTGATTTCAACCCAATTCGTGCAACAGATGTGCAACTTCCTGCTGGTGGGACTTTTGTGATAGCTCATTCTCTGGCAGAGTCTGAGAAGGCTGTTACTGCTGCGACAAATTATAACAATAGGGTTGTTGAATGTCGTTTGGCTTCTGTGAGTATAATCCAATTTTGTACCCTCTCCCTAATTACTACTTCTGGAGAAAAATATCTTTACCGCACTATTTTATATAACCTGTCAGGGTACATTTACTGGATGCAAATGCATAACTAATTTGGTAGTCCTTTATGACTTCTTGTAAACTACCAAAACGTCTTGTTTGTCACCGGTACATTAATAGTCTTTTTGATTGGTCAATTAGATTTCACTTGTTTAGTTTCTTTCATATACTGAAGTCTGAACATTATTTTACCTACTTTTATTATTGAATCGAACAAGGAACGACCTGTTCATTTCAGATGTTTGTGGCAATTTCATGCTGGACTTAATCATTAATTCATTAATGTGTATGTGCATCCATCAAAGCCTAGTTGCTTCATATCACTTATTCATTGCAGGTGCATGTGCACTAAAAACCATGTTGCTTATAATTTATTCACTAAATATTGCTGTTATAAAAAATTTCAGATTGTTCTAGCTATAAAGCTAGGAATGGATCCAAAAGAGGCAATATCAAAAGTGAGCACACTGTCTGATGTTGAAGGTTTATGTGTCAAATTTGCTGGTACTCGTAACTCATCTGATCCTGTACTTGCTGTAAAGGTAATTGAACCTGTTAGGATGTCATCCTTGGAATTTGCCTTGGGTGACACTATATTTTATCTGAGACACAATTTATATCACTTAATGGATTTCTTTGAATTTTAATATTTTTTCTGCATTCATAAAAATCTCAAGCCTGTTAATTGTTATAAAAACTTTTCATTCGGTACAGGAATATTTGAAAGAAGAACCATATACCGCCAAAGAAATTGAAGAAGTTACTGGGGAAAAGCTGACCTCCTTTTTGGGCAACAATGCAGCTTATTTAGAAGTCTTAAAAGTTGCAAAGCATTACAAGTTGCATCAGGTTTTTTTAAGCTTCATTATGTATTTTACGTGCAATTGTTTAGAAGCTTTTATGTATAACATATTCCAAATAAAAAATTTCAAATAATTTCTCGTGCTTTCTTTCGTATTTCACCAGCCAATGAGATTTTCCATCGAATAGAAATTATTAACAGCCAATGCATTTATCCCTTTTATACGCCGTTGTTTATTTGACACATTTTGTTTCTAGAGAGCTGCTCACGTGTATTCAGAAGCCAAGAGGGTACATGCTTTCAAGGATGTCGTATCCTCAAATCTAAGGTGAGTATTTTGGACTCTACATTCAGTCGGTCTTGAATGTGAGTTGGATGAGGACCACTCTTAATTTCTTTTAACGGGTTTCTATTTATTTTGATACAAAAATGCCTTGAGAACTAATCCCATCAGTTTGCAACTTTGCATATATTGTTATTCTTTTGTAAGTGAGATATGGATTATTTTTATGTAACTACCCAATTTTTTCAGCGACGAGGAGAAGCTAAAGAAGCTTGGTGACCTTATGAACGACAGTCATCATAGCTGCAGCGTTTTATATGAGTGCAGGTACTGAAATAGAGTATTGTGTCTTAGTAGAATAATGTATGCATTGTCAATTGTTTGGTTTCTCAGAAGGATTATTTCACAAGGCATGAATATTTCATGCGAGATTTTCCAACCTTAAAATTGATATTTTCTTTTATCCATGGAATCAGCTGTCCAGAGTTGGAAGAACTTGTAAATGTTTGTCGTAAGAATGGTGCTCTCGGGGCTAGGCTTACTGGAGCTGGATGGGGTGGTTGTGCAGTTGCTTTGGTGAAGGAGAACATAGTTCCACAATTTATCCTTAATTTAAAGGTTTGTTTATAATTATATATATTTAATAACCGTAATTAATCATTGAAGACCATGGATTAACAGGTAGTGAATGGTGAATTTTATATCCATTGCAGGAATGCTTCTACCAGTCTAGGATAGACAAGGGCGTTATTAAGAAGAACGACCTTGGCCTTTATGTATTTGCTTCCAAGCCATCAAGTGGTGCTGCTATATTCAAGTTTTAGTATATTTTTTACCCACTTCCCTTATAATGGCTGAGCCGAAGATATAAACACGGACTAGAAGCAATTTCAAATGGATAGAGTAAGATAAAATGGTACCTTATTTTCGTCTTTAATTTATTTTAATTGACAGATAAAACAATAATGATATTGCCGAATGGCTTTGCAGTTATCTTCTGCAATTGATAAATAAATATGTGATCGTTTAAATTCCTTAGTGCTCTTCAGATAAATTGACGTTATCCATTCATACATACCTTGTACACCTTCAAACCACATCAAAAGTTGTTGGAATCTTTAATCTTGTAGAAATAAAGTATAAACTTACAGTGGACTAAGAAAAAAAGACACCATTGAAATAAAAACCTAAAACGATGGGAGTGCAAGTAGTACGTTTGGGATGGAGAAAGCAAAAGCCTAACCAAGTTTTCACCAAAACTCGCCTTAGCTTGAAGCGTAGGAAACTCACTCACAACCACCCATCCAATTTGTTTGATTTCTAAACTCACTCACAGCTACGATTAAACTCTTCTACTTTTGTTGATTGTTTTCAATTTGTGGTAAGATTTATGGAGGGAATGTGTTTGCGTTTTACCAAGGCCACCTCTCACAATTTTTTAACTGTCGTTGAAGCGAATTTTGGTTTTGAATCTAATAAATATAGACATTAGGATGTTAATTTTATAACATACTGAAATGTGGTTAAGATCGGAGTCTTAGTAATAAAAAAGATGGATTAAATATGTTGTTGGTCAGTAAATTTTGGATTGTATTTGAGTTATTTATATTATTTGACATATTTTTATTTTAATATTAAATCAAATATTGGATTGTATTTGAGTTATTTATATTATTTGACATATTTTTATTTTAATATTAAATCAAATATTATTATGAAACGTATTTGAAATGTTAAATAAATTTAATAAAATTTGATTAAAAAGATTAAGTCCATATATTTTGAAAGATAAAAGATTAGATCAATTTAAAATTTCAAAATAGATTAATTTTAAAATTTATTAAAAGACAAAAAACATATTTAACTAAAACAGTAATATTTTAATATTTTTTTGAAATATATTATTTTACACTTTTTTACAATACTAGTTTTTATTTTTAAAATTTGTATATCTTGTCCATAGTCACATTTGTAGACATGATAGGGTAGGCTTTGAGTAAATTTTCATACTTCATGAATTTTTAAGATTAATTATTATGTAAAATAATGTTGATCACTGTTTACCTTCATTTTTACTGACATGATTTCTTGTTATATATTTATGTAAAAGCATTTATCAATTTATTATTGAATATAGTAATTTAAATAATTAATTTAACATCCTAATTAGGTCACTGTACCAATAAATGTTAGGAAAACAATTTTACATTGTGAGAGATATTTCTTTTTTATGTGTCCCATCATCAATAAATTTTAGGAAAACTCCATTTCTTTCCTTTAATCTTATAATTTTCCAGATTAAGTTGGATATTGTCAACCTTTTAAAAAAAAGAAAAACTCAACTTTTTTTCTATATAAAGGATTTGAGGTCCTACAGGTTGATACAGACCACAATAATAATTTTGTATATCGATGAAATATGAGGAGATTTATGAGAATATGAGAATGTATTATTCTATTTCTTCTCTCTGCTTTTAGCAGCTTCAGAGCACCGCGAAATCCACATGCGAACGTGATTCCTTCCGAGAATCACAATCTTGGCAGCAGAAAACGCGTTGAATCAATATTGAAACGACTCACACCTCTTCTCATTCCTTCTTATTTTTTTCAATTCAATACTTTCTAAAATAATATTTATTCTCAAATGCTTAACAACAATTTCAGATTTCAAATGCTAAATAATAATAATAATAATTTTAGATATTATTATTATTGATGGTAGCATGAGTAACAGATAAGCCTGACAAATCTTGAAATATCAGAAGCCACGTGCTTTTGTACCTTACTTATTGGACGTGGGTTCAAACCCCACGTGCTTCTGCAAAACTCCTTATCACAACTTATTCAATCCTTCCTTATGTTTTCACTCTCTCACTATAATAATATCCAACCAAATCTTTTCTTTATGTTTCTATGTCATTCCATTCTTCAATTCTTATTTTTATCCCTGTGATGTAATTTAATCTAAGATCTTAGTTATGTATATATTTTTTATTTATTCATGGGGCTTGTAATAATCAATGTTCAAAGGTCCACTCACTTATGAAAGAGATTCTAAATCTCACTATTATTCATTCTTTAAGACTCCATTTTGAAAAAAATAATAATAATTTACTGCTACAAATCCATCAATTATTGTTCATGAAAACATGTTGATTAAAGAATTTTCGAATTTCATGACCACGGTGCCTCAGTAAAAGACTCAAAATAAGCCAGTAAATTATAAAATTAAATATCTTTAGTTCATTTTTTTAATCCATAAATGTATCGCTACTTTTACTTTGTCTGTTTACAGTTTCTCACTAGTAACTTTATAATTTCAATTTATTTTGTTCTATCTTAAAACTAAATATTATTTATCAAGTATTTATACGAATTTTGTTCACTTTTATTATGATAATAATTGAAACATTGTTTAAAGAGAATTAAGTATACACGACTTAAACTAATCTCTCGTTAGTTTCTCTCTGAGATAAATCCTTTTAAAAAATGGATGTTGACTTTCTTTTCATGAGATTTATACAACATAATCACATTTTTTTTTAATGTATCTGTGAAAGAGACACTGTTTCATGCATGCACTTTAACAATAGATAATGATAATTCACTCTGTGAACATCGCTTAAACAATAGTCTACCATTCTAGTAATATTAGTCCATAAACATATATTTCACATAAATTATGTCAAAAATATTAACTACAACACATCAAGTATATTATAAATACCAATTACACTTAAAATATTTATATTTTCTACTTTAAGCTTTTATAACAATACAATTTTCAACAGTATTATTCACACATGTATATAATTACACTCCAATATATATATATATATATATATATATATATATATATATATATATATATATATATATATATATAAACAACATACATCTCTTAATCAATCTCATGTGACGAATTTGTTCCAGTGCTTATAAATCATACGACTAGATCTCTCAAAGCTTATAAAACTTCTCCTTATTTAAATCCAAAAGAAAGAAGAAAATGAAGTATAAATATACGTTTTATTAATACAACAATTGAACTTATAAATTCCTTTTTTTAGAGAATTTAGAAAATAAAATTCTAACAAGATGAAAGTGAAACAAAAATATTATAATATATTTAATACAAAATTATACCTTAACAAAATTTAGACATTACATTATTGGTTCAAATAACGACGGAGAAGTAAATATAACGTAGTATATATTTTTATATTGTAGTTTAATTCATTTCAATTTATTATTTTTCTACGCAAATATATATACTTTTTGATGTAATAATGTTAGAACTTATGATTAAGAATGAGAAATAAATTCGTGTTTATTGGTATTATTATGTATATATTCGCATTTTACCTACTTTCATTTTCGTTCCAATAACCATCCTGGTCTTTATTAAGTTACTATCACATCATTGTTTAAATAATTAAGTGTCTGGTTAATATTTTGAAATACTTAAAATTTTAGTGTTTTAATTATGGATTACGACGATTTTCATGTTTATGTTAATTTGAAGATATTGAATAGCTTACCAAAATTTATTTCTCACCCAAAAATAAATGTTACATATATTTGATTTGATTTTTAATAATTATATTTTAATTATGGAATAAGCTATGTTACAGGATATTATATATAATTACAGGATATTAGCATCAATAATTATTTTCCTTCGTAAATAGTGTAACATCCAACAATTTTAATTGCATTTGTATAAGTTAATTTTTTTACAAATTAAATATTTCAAAACGAAAAGTTTCAAATAAAATCGAAAAGGCTAAATAAAATACTATAAACGTAATTCAAAATATTTTTTTATAATTATTTAAATCAAATATATTTAAAATAAATTTCTTATTGATTGATGTTCAACTAACTGGTGTATTTAGTCACACTAGATCAAATTCATAATATTGAATCGAACATTTATCTTACAAAACATAACTTATAATTAAAACTTAAATCTTTTATAAGTAATATATCATGGTTATAGCTTGATTTTTATCACGAAATAATAAATACACCATGATAGTATATCTTTAACACGAAAATATTATAATATTTAATACATCAGTAGAACTTTGATAATTAAAATTAATGTGTTGTTTATTTCTCATTCTTGAACATTTTTTAATTTTTAACCAAATCTCAATATTAACTAAGTTTAATGATTTATTTTAATTATTACAAACATTTTTTAAATATTACTACGTTTTAGACTATTAATTAATTTATAACTATATTTTAGTTTTTAAATTATTTATAATTTTTTTAAATCATCATTTATTTTCCAGGTAATTAAACTTTAATTAATAATATATCAAAATGAAATTCAAAATTCAATTTACAATATCAAATTTTAATTATAAAAAGTAAACTGTACTGCTACTTAAATAAATATTATGAACAGTATATCATCTAAAAAAAGTATTTTTGAAAACATGCTATTTTGGAAAATACAAATCTCCGTTGTAAAATTTAGTGAATATATAAAACGGAAAAAATAATGATATTTTAATTTTTTTTTATGTACTTTTAATTCATTATTTTAATTATTATTAGATTATCACATTATAATATTAAAAAAAATTAAAATAGATAATTTAATAATAATTAAAATAATAAGTTAAAATTTAATAAAAGTAAATTAAAATATTATTATCCAAACATAAAAGTCAACTATTGCGAGTATTTTTTCTTTTAGATTTAATTCAAAGTTTATTGTTCAATCAAATATTAAATTATCACATCAAAATTTTAATCAAAGTATTTTAAGAAATAATAAATTTAAAAAAACTTTTCCATTTCAAAATTAAACGCATGATCAAATAAAGAAGACTTATTATTATTGCGAGTGCTTTTTCTACACAAAATCTATCTGTCATTCATGAATTTAGTCTTTTTTAGAATTTATCTCAATAAATAAATAAATACCCTAAAAGAAGTGTCGGTGAAGAAGTATTCATAAAACGAACACAACTGTGTCTAAATCAGCATTAGGTAAAAAAAAAAAAAACCGTGAACAACGCTTGAACAGAAAATAAAAATTACATTACTAATTCATATATTTATTATTCTAATTTATTTTACTTACACGTCACTCTTTTTTCTTCGTTTTTTATTATCCACTCATCAGATTCATAATTTTTAATAACTTTTCTTTCTTTTTTATCTTCTTTGCACGCGTGTCATCATCTCACACCCTATGATTAAGAAGAGTGGTGGTGACACTGACAGATAAAGGAAATTCCATTTAAATTTTAAAATGTCATTAAAATTAACGCGCTTCAACCATTGAAGTAATGAAAATTCTTAGTATTCCAGAAGTTAGAATAAGTAAAAACGAAAATTTAAAAAAAAAAAGAAAAGAAAGTGTACACATTTATTCTTAAAATAATAAAAAAAAATATTCACCAAAACAAGATAAAACAGAGAATTTGAACCAACTAAAACCGTGTTCTGTTCTGTGAACAGTAACACAGCAGACATTTATTTTAAAAGCATGTTTTTGAGACAAAGTTTGGCGAAAACGAAATCCGTTTGAAAAAGGTTTAGAAAAGTGATTAGATAATAATGAAAACAAGAAAAAAATGTGAGAAAGAGGGTGAAACACAGAGTTGCCAACTGTCGGCGCGGTTCTGCTTTGCTCCTTCCTTCCTAGTATTTTCGCTCTGTACTATAAATCACCAGTTTTTTTGTTTCGAAGACATCACATGGAAATGGCTCTGTCAATGAAAAGAAAGAGAAAGATTTTAAATTTCATTTGAAATCTTTAGTTTTCCTGTGATGTTGTTGTGAACTCCATTTCTCATGCTTCTTGTCCCTCATTGGATCTCGCCTTCTTTCTCTTTCCCTCAAGCAAGGTATTCACTTTTCCACAAAGCTTCGCGTAATCTACTTTCAAAACCTTAACTTTGTGTTTTTCTCTCCGGTTTTCCTTCGTTCGAGTCCCCAGTTATCTACTTTTCTTCATTTCTCTTTGGCTTACTGGTTTGAACCTTTTTTTTCATGTCTGTAACTGATTGAATTATGTTTCTTGTTATGATGCAGGGCTGGTCCATTCCTGGGTTTACTTTCTTTTTCTTTTTTATCCCTTTGGGGGTGTCCTAATTCTGTAGGGTAGGGTAACAAGCAGGGAGAAAAGTTGGATTAGTTTTGTGATGGATCATATGAGTCTCAAGGATGATGACTCTGAAATTGATCTTGAAAGTGGGTTGGTAGTGGTTGAAGATGACTCAAAGAATGTGTCTTCTCCAGGTAACACAAAACAAGGGAAGATTTTGTTTACTGAGATTTCTTGTATAAAAGGTGATGATAGGTATAGTGGATGCTGCAATGAGTCAAAGCTAACAGTAGTTTCAATGGACATGGTGAAAGTGAGTGGGAAGTTGTACTCGGTAGAATGTGTGGAGAATGATACACCAGAAAAGGAGAAACGAAAAAAGTGCAGTAACAAGAAGGCTCCCAAACCTCCAAGACCTCCACGAGCTCCATCACTTGATGCAGCTGACCATAAGCTGATCAGGGAAATCACTGAACTTGCCATGTTAAAGCGTGCGAGGATTGAGAGGATGAAAGCTTTGAAGAAGATGAAGGCTGCAAAGGCATCATCCTCATCATCTTCCAGTAGCAGCATTTTTGCTATGCTTTTCACTGTTATCTTCTGTATTGTGATATTGCTCCAAGGTAATAATTAATGCTTGTAATCAAACTAGTTCTTTCTTATCATGCATATCACATTTGTTTCCTACTCTTGTGCACTATAACATGGTTGGGGTTTAAGTTTAACTTTGAGTTATCAAAATTAGCAAATTCAGATTCAGTCTTTAGTTTTTGACATGTTCTCTTAACAGGCATGTCTTCTGGGAAAAGTTCAGTTGCAACATTCCAGGGATCTCCAGTAGCCACAGGAGTAACAGAGGGTGGTCTGGTTTATGTTCAACAACAACTCAATCCATCTTCAAGTCACCCAAATGCACCTGGTTTTCAGTACCACAAGTAAGTTGAATTGAAGCTCCATCTTTACACCTTTTTTTTTTTTCTCTCTTTGTTCATAAAGAATACAACACCGGTGTGACAACCTTGTAATGTAATCAATCATGTTACTTGATTGTTCCCTGCAGAATTGTACAGCAGTTCACTGGTTCAGATTTGCCTGCCAAAAAATAGAGAAGAGATGCTGGTTAATTAATGCCAGTGTGGTGACACCAAGAATGTCATTGTCATATGGTATTGTACCCATGTGCTTCTCACCAAAGATTTTTTTTTTTCTTGTCTTCGAAACTGTATTTCACAACTATCATGAGACTGAATGTGATGGGCAATTTTTCCCTGTATGTATAGTGTTATTAGTCAATGGTGGTGGGGTGGGGTGAGTTAAATTGCATAATGGTGTTGCTGGATGTTACCTCCTCAGCAACTGCTTGTTGCATGCACGTTCAAACAAATTCAGAGTTCTAGGAGATTTTGCTTTTCAAGCTTCAGTATTAATCAACTTGTGCATTTGGGTGAGCAGATTTTTTACTAACTCATAAACTGAGTTAACTTAACCAAACAAAGATGGTTGCAGAAACATCAAAACGGAGGTAAAATTCAGAAAACCAAGTAAAATAAATATGAAGATTCAGAAGCAACACTGAACGAAAAAAACTAATTGTCTTTATTTGTTTTGTTACTCCTCCAAACATACTGAATGCAAACTCTGATATCACATTCAATAACATGGTGTAGGGTAAAGGAAGCTGGCAAGAAAGTGCTGATAGAAAAGAAAAAAAGAATGCAAAGGACAATTAATTTTGTCGGGGATTTCACGTGTACTAATTATAAAAAAGATTTTTCTTTTATAAATTATTGTTTTTTAACAATTAAGAAAATTACAAGTTTAAATTATTTGTGTGTGGAAGATGTTTTTGAATTATAAAAACCCAAGAAAGAAAGTGAAACAAACAAAAAACTCTAATTTCCACATCCCTCATGGATTGTAGTTTTTACAATATTCGGATACATAGGGACTACCTCTGAAAGAGAGTGATTTCTCAACATTCAGACAAAAACAATAAGGTGTGTAGCACCAGTTGTATTTTTAGACAGTGACGAGTGAAACATAATAAAACTAGATTAAATTACTCTGCTATCGTTATTTAGATATATTGTGACAAAAACATGTAATAAAATTTTCATTTCATTTGGAAATCCATTTCACTTTCCCTCACTCCATCTCTTTCAACCATGAAAAAAACAATGCATAACTTGAAGATAGGTGTGAACTCTTGGAAGCTTGGTCTGAGGTTGAAGCCATTATGGCAGTTTGGACTCTACCTACTATTGTGCATGTTGAGAGGAGTAACTAGGCATGTGATTTCACATGTGACTGCTTCTCTCAATCTTGATCCGACAAACAAAATTAAGAAAAAGTTGACAAAACAATCTTCATCACAAAGGAAGTGGACACCTGCAACAGTTTCCATTTCATGACTACAGAGAGTTTGGATGAGTGAAACAATTCAATGCTGTTTGCTGCTCCTCAATGAATTTCATTGTACCAACACCATGATTATTGATGAAAGGCTACCACCTAGCCCTGTGAGAAAACCAAACCAAAACCACTACCACTACTGCTACTTAGTCTGTGGTCAAATCCAAGACAAGCATATTCTTAGTCCTAGGAGCCGTAGGTTGTCTAATTTAACTCAATTGGAGTTAGTAAGTAGTAACCACTCTCTTGATTTCAATTGTTGTAGAATAAATTAAAACCAAAGTATGTAACAATGTAACAATCAACTATGATGAAAAGGGGACCAGACTGCTAAAAGTGACACCAGCAAGGTTGTAAGAAAAGTATGGTTTATAAAGAGCATCTTTTCAGTACACAGAATTATAGCATACCACTATTTGTACAAACTCAATCATCTAAAGCATTTATTCATGGAATAAGAATAAGAGCTCTCATAATTACTAAATGCTACAAGAAATCAAAACTAATCAACCATTTAATAGTAGTTTAACTATGGCTGCAGCCACATCCACCAACTTCTGCATAATGTCATTTCTATCACTTAAGGGTGCCTGAGATGAGCCAGAAAATTTCTTGTCACAGGCATTTACTTCCTTCTGAGCATCAACGATGCAGTAACTGGCAAACCCAAATCGACCTTGGCTTATGGCATCAGCTGCTTGTGGGAGAATGTACTTCACAACTGGGATGTATGACTCTGCGCAGAAAGCAAGTTGTTGCTCCAATTCTTCATCTGAGGTTTGCTTGATCAAGTCTTCAATGTAACTCAGTGTGTCAGTAGCATTTGCCTGAATGTCATTCACCATTATGAGGGCCATACCCTTTGGATCACTTTTGGGGGCCAAGGGATTTGAGTGTAAGATGGAGCTGCAGAGATCATAAAATGGAGTCTTTCGGCATATCTGGTCCACCAAATCACCATCATCGTCACCATCTCCATCAGAGGAAAGTGTTGGTGTGAGAAGAATACAGGATAGAAGAAGAATATGGACCAGAAAAAAAGACACAGAGGGTAAGCTCCTCCTCATTTTCTCTGGTAGGGGAATGAATCACCAATCTTCTTTCTTGGCTGCTATTTAAAGTTAGGTTGGTCCTTGGAAAGTTAAAAAAAAAAATTGAGATTTGTTTGCATACAATTGAAAAAGAAGAAAAAAAATTGTTGGACTCCTTTGATTGGGTGCATTTTATGCCACTTGAGTATAGCACGAAAGTGATTAGTCATTCACGACATGACAGATTAAAAATTGAATCTTTCCTTACAAAAATTCAGAAAAATACATTTTTTCTTTTTGTCAGATTCATGGTCTGCATCCCCTTCAACCTAGTCTAGTTACTCGTTGATGAACACCTATGTCAAGCTAAATCAGTAATAAAAAGGTTTTGGTTAACATCAACAACACACCATCAAAATTCATACAGATAAAAAAACTTACTAAAACAGTGTAAGTAAGTGGTGAAAGTTATCTAGCTTGTCCAAGGGAAAAACACCTCACACCAGAAAAAAACAGATTTAAACAACTTAAAGAAAAACACAGCAACATTTTATATACACTAAATAGTATTTTAAACATGATTGTGTATGTGAAAGAGAATTTACACAAGAAACCAATAAAACAAAAAGCATGAGTCTTTTTCATATCTACAATAATTGGTCACAGGTGTGCTGTTCGCTTTTTGTAACCATGGGCTACCAGTGCTCTTGCAATTGCGTCTACAGCTTGATTTTAAGGATAAATCTTTCCTTGTATCACGGATTTCTTGTTTTCAGTTCCACAGTTTCTTCTGCTGTGTTCACGCTCTTCTGTAGCCTGTAAGATGACAAATCAGAGATCTTTCGAGATGATGTTGGCTTCATATCCATAAACTTTCTTACATTAAAGACAAGATCTTGATGATTGCATGTGTTTGAACTTTCTTTGTTTTTTAAAGGTCACAAGAGAGAGTCATCAATTATCCCTTCAACAAACACACACTAACTAACACCAAGCATAATTGGCATGGCTTCAACTTAAGGAATCATAGTTATCCACTTTTGTCTTGTTAGTAATGACAAGCATAGCAGTTATAGTTTAATAACACCCAATTTTCAATTGCTTTCAACTCCCAACTTGCTTGAACATTTTCCCTATTAGTCCTGGTCCTATATCTAGTGAGAGGCTTCTAAGAATTGTTTATGAGAATCTAGTACATTTTAAATCCCAAAACCATTGTTTGATATGAATTATTCAATATTATAGTGTGGTTGGGTATGTTCTTTTCTTGAGTTCACATTCAGCCTTGCTTTCAGAGCCAATCAATTTTATAACAGGGTGTTCAGTTCTTGTGGTGGGGATCCCAAGAGGACAAAATAGGAACTGTTTTTGAGGTTCCAAACTAAGGGGTGCCCCTGGCCAAGGCATCCAGAGGGTCCCCTACATGGAAATTGGACCAAACATCTTTAAACTGAATGAGGTCATACCACCCTAAATCTGTGTTGAGCCACAGAAAGAAAAGGGCCAACATATGATATAAATTATGTTAACCTATTTTTTCACCCAACCTTATCATTTTTCTAGCAGGTTCTGCAGAAATGAGTATTATGTCAGTAAAAAAATAAAAGTTATCAGATGATGATGGTGCACGCTTTTTTTAGCTTAGAACCTTGTGTTTATATACTGTACTTACTCTCTTGTAGTGAGGTTTCACATTCATGTGACATCGGAATTATCTATGATCATTTTTCTTCTACATTTCTTGTTGATGATTTCTTGATATATGCAGAAGATTTATCTCCTTTTGGTCGTTTTTTTCGTTCTTTCCTTGACAAAAATCCCCCTTCTGATCTATTTTTGTTTGAGATACTGTTAAAGATTAAACATGTGCTTCTTATATATAACTTTTAGAGTAGTTATTGTGAAGTTAAACAATATTTAAAATTAAATTACACTTTTATACTATTATTAAATTTTAATTAATTATACTTTGATCAGTACCTCAACATCATTTATTCACTTGTCTAACAAATCTTGTAAATTATATTTAAGGACCAAGCATTTATATATATTTTATTTATATTTATATTAAATACAAAATAAAAAAGAAAGAAACTGAAATGTTTTTCATCTTATTCCTTTTTTCGATTGTTGTATTTGTTTTTTTGATATTCATATAAATAAACCGTATTTTCTCCCAAACACCAGTTTTGTATTTTGGTAAAAAATTGTTCAAGTGTGATTTATTTGATAGGGGAGATTTAGGTAAGTGAAAAAATAAAACAAGAATAGGTAAAAGTATAGAATACAATTTTTTTTAATTTGAAAGAAATGATTCAGAAATAAAGTGAAAATAAAATTTTTTCTTTCCAGAGTAAAGAAGGTAATATATGCAAATTTTTAGTAAAAATATAATTTTAGTAAAAATATGAGTTTGGCATAGAGTTGGTATATTTTCTTGCATACCTAACCAATCATATAGCATTAGCATACTGACAAATTAATTGCAGAGGGAATCGTATAATCAACTATACCCACACAGTACCATTTAAACAAATATTAAATTAGCATACAATCAAAATCATATCAATAAAATACTTAAATTGAATTTAAGAAAGAATTGAAGGACCTAATATATAATACCAAGATAACTAAAAGATCTATCTGACACGAAAATTGAATTAAAATATGAACAAGTAACGCTTTTACATGGACCGTCCGATTGAGTAACACATCGTCGATCGGTGTGAGTTCGTGTTTCAACGGCCAAGATCAACGCTGCAGAGCAACCGGTGGAAGCGAAGGGAAGAAGCTGGTAACTTCGCTGTTCTCTCCATTCTCGCGTGCTCGGTTTTCGATCCATTTTCGCTGAGAAAGAACTCGGAAACGGTGTGTCAAACCCGTTGGAAATGGGAGAAAAAAAAAAACTCAGCCATTTAATAGTAGTTTAACCATGGCTGCAGCCACATCCACAAGCTTCTGCATAATGCAATTTCTGTCACTTAATGGTGTCTGAGATGAGCCAGAAAATTTCTTGTCGCAGGCATTAACTTCCTTCTGAGCATCAACGATGCAGTAACTGGCAAACCCATATCGACCTTGGCTTATGGCATCAGCTGCTTGTGGGAGAATGTACTTCACAACTGGGATGTATGACTCTGCGCAGAAAGCAAGTTGTTGCTCCAATTCTTCATCTGAGGTTTGCTTGATCAACTCTTCGATGTAACTCAGTGTGTCAGTAGCATTTGCCTGAATGTTATTCACCATTATGAGGGCCATACCCTTTGGATCACTTTTAGGGGCCAAGGGATTTGAGTGTAAGATGGAGCTGCAGAGATCATAAAAGGGAGTCTTTCGGCATATTTGGGCCACCAAATCACCATCAGAGGAATGAGTTGGTGTGAGAAGAATACAGGAAAGAGTAAGAATATGGAGAATAAAAAAGGACGCAAAGAGTGAGCTCTTCCTCATTTTCTCGGGTAGGGGTATGAGTCACCAAGCTTTTTTCTTGGATGCTATTTAAAGTTAGGTGGTCCTTGGCAAGTTAACAAATTGAGATTTGTTTGCAACCAATTGAAAAAAAAAAACAAGAACAAAATTTTTTGGACTCTTATAGTTGGGTGCATTTTATGCATACTTGTGAGTATCACATGAAAGTGATTAGTCATGCATGACAGATTAAAAATTGAATCTTTTCTTAGAAAAAGTTCAGGAAGTAGATTTTTCTTTTTTCAGATAGAGCTGTCCCCTACACCTCCTTCAACCTGGTTACTTGTTGATGAACATGTAGATTATTAAACAGGGCAATTAAATCAATAATCAATATGATTGACATGAACATACCAAAATTGAAATAGAGAAAAAGGCTTGTTAAAATAGTATAAATGAGTGATATGGCAAAAACATCTCACACACATCAAGAAAAGAAACAGATTTACTCAAGTTAAGAAAAAAAAAAACACTGGCATTTAATGCTAAATAGTGTTTTAAACATGATTGTCTATGTGAAAGAGAATTCACACAAGAAACCAATAAAACAAAATGCAGGAGTCTTTTTCAAATATACAATAATTGGTCAGGTGTTTTGTTTGCTGTTTGTAGCCATGGGCTAGCAGGGCCATTGGAATTGCGTCACCTTGATTTTAAGGAAAAATCATCCTTGTATCACGGATATCTTGTTGGCTTTTAGCGCCAACGGTTCCACAGTTTTCCAATCTATCAATTTGGACAAAATTTTCATCCTTCATGCACTTCTCTCCCTTCCTCTTTTGTGCATTTCTCAAATGTCGATAATTTCATTCAGGATTATAATGCTCTTTCAATTAGGAAGGACATGATAAACAAGGTATAACATAATTTATAATTTGATCAATATCATATTATATTAATCAAGCATAGCCTTGTTGGCAACTTGTCATTGGTGAGTGTTGATTTGGTTTCCCGGAGAAGATGATCTTGCAAGAGTTGGCCTAAACAGATGCATCATCAGCACCTTCTTCTGTGATCTTGGGGCCCCCTTCCTGCAGAGCTGCAACTGCTTTTACCATATCAGCTTCAACAATTGCTTTGTATCTATTAGCACACCAACATGCTTCCTTTTGACCGGGTTCAAGGATTCGAAAGTAGTTGATGGGTTTTGTCTAAGGGATTCATTCTTTTCTTTGGTTTTGATTACGTTGGTACACTACTGACTCGACTAACTACTTATGCTTGACTTTGTCTTTAACAACTCCCCGTTAACACCTTCCATTAAAACTTTCCTTTTATCACACAACATTCTGCTAGTAAGTTCCTATATATAGAAGAGCTGTGGTAGGCACTTATATCCAATAAAACTTCCTTACTGTTCAGCATACCATAACATTTAGAGTAATTACCATCCCTAAAATATAGCCATGCAAATAGTACTATTGTGTCTAATGATACTTAAGCTCACTCCAGCCTTTGCAGCCACCGTGAATGATGCCTATGGTGGTGATCCTGGTTGTGCATTAGGGAGTGGCATATACCGCCACACTTGCCCAGAGGCTGAGGCCATCATCTTCTATTGGGTGGAGCAGGCTGTTGCTGAAGACTCAAGAATGGCTGCCTCACTGCTTAGGCTACATTTCCATGATTGCTTTGTCAATGCAAGACATTTTTTTTGCCTCCACACATTATCTTTTGAAGGTTCTATAAACCCCACTAACCCTGTAATATATTGTTGACATTTCAGGGTTGTGATGCTTCAGTCTTGCTGGATGACACACAGGACTTTGTTGGGGAGAAAACTGCAGGTCCAAATTTGAATTCTCTCAGAGGATTTGAAGTGATCGACAAAATCAAATCTGAGCTGGAACTACTCTGTCCACAGACTGTCTCTTGTGCTGACATACTGGCAACTGCTGCAAGAGATTCAGTTCTTCTGGTTTGTCACTGCTGCATGCCTTCTTGTCCCAACCTCATTCCTTTCTTTCTCATTCCTTTTTATTTTATTATTATTTTTTAATTTTCTTGCTCAATTGTTTAATCTGTGACTATCATGAAGCATATGAAGTTGAACTACTATGTTACAGTCAGGAGGTCCAATTTGGGAGATGCAAATGGGAAGGAAAGATAGCATTACTGCTAGTAAGGATGCAGCAAATAGTAACATCCCAGGTCCAAACTCCACTGTTGACGTGCTGGTAGCCAAGTTCGAGAATGTAGGCCTTACACTTAAAGACATGGTTGCCCTTTCAGGTTAATCACTTTACAATGCTATTAAAATGCTGTAACAATTCTTCTCTATCAATCACTGACAAACAAGAAAGATTACCATTCTTTTCTGCATTCCACTTTTTAGGTGCACACACAATAGGGAAAGCACGCTGCACAACATTCAGCTCTCGATTACAGAGTAGTAGCGACTCAGAAAACATTGATTTCATCGCATCATTGCAACAGTTGTGCTCAGGATTAGATAATGGTAACATAGTTGCACATCTTGACTTGGCTACACCTGCTACCTTTGATAACCAATACTTCGTTAATCTTCTCTCTGGGGAGGGATTGCTCCCATCAGATCAGACTCTTGTGAATGGAAATGATCAGACACGACAGATTGTGGAAAACTATGTGGAGAATCCATTAGCTTTCTTCGAAGACTTCAAGCATTCAATGTTAAAAATGGGAAGCTTGGGATCACCAAGTAATGGCCAGATTCGTAGGGACTGCCGAACGGTTAATTAGTCTTAGCCTTTCCTTTTTAACCAAAAATAATAATTCTAGTTCTAAAGCTGATATTGCCCTATGTAAAAGCAATATGGTTGTTGCATACTAATTGATCACTAGAAGGGGCGAACTATGTTACTGTTATGGGATTAAATATTAATGATTACTTGATCCGCTTTTAGTAAAAGTTTTCCAAGCACTGGTTAAAGCCATTAATTGCTTCTGCTTCACATTATGTCAGTTCGTCACAAATATTAGCATGTAGCAGAAAATATTTCAACTTAAAAACAAAAGTAACAACGTTGCTTAGACGCTTTCTTCAAATAACTGCATGATTCTATTGGGAAACTATCATCCCTACCACCTAAGATATAAACAGTAGTACTTAAATTGCAAGTTAGGGATGTGAATATCAAATATAAATAATAAAAAGAAAAGTTAGGGATGTGAATAGATGAATTAAAAGGTCAGTAACTTCACTCAGTAGAAAACTGTTTTTCTTATTAAAATATCAAGGATCTTCTGCTTACCAAAGAGTTGTTGAAAAGACGAAATAGCTTATACATCAGAAGAAAGAAGTACAACACAGAGAGTCATATCAGGTCTCATGGTACAACTTCAAGCTCGGCCAATTATTTCCCAATAATTGATCAATACAAATGAAAATCGAAACAAAGAAAGCAAAGAAGAGGGGACAGTGAGAATTGTGGAAGTGGCAAAAGCAATTGTGTTTCCGAAACAGATGAGACCAACAGACATGAGTAAGTAACTAGAGCAATTGTCTAACTATAGCTCCTGTTGTGACTGCAACATCATGCGTGGCACTGTTCTCATCAGTGAGTGGCGATTTCCCAGAGAAACTGTTCTCACAAGAGGTGGCCTCAACAGCAGCATCATTCACACCATCTTCTGCGAATTTGGGGTCTCCTTTCTGCAGAGCAGCAATGGCTTGTGCCACGTCAGCTTCCAGAATTGCTTTGTATCTACCAGCACAAGAACTCAGTGATTCCTTTTGACCAGGTTCAGGGCTTCCCTGAAGAAGTTGGTGGATCTTGTCCAAGGCATTATTTGCTTTGGTTTTGATTACATTGACCATGATCAGAGCTAGCCCTTCGATATCTGCATCGGCGCTGCGAGGGTCAGAGGAGAGGTATTGGATGCAAAGGTTCTGATGGGGTGTCTGCTTGCATGTTTCTTCTATCAGATTGGCCTTGTTTAGCAGAACGACTCTGCAGTTAGTTGCTGTTGGCACCGAAATTGTTGTTATAACAACAGCGTAAAAAATAAAAGATAGTGGCTTCATGTCTTGGAAAACGAGAAGAAAAATGATGTGGGGATGGATCAATGTCTTCTCAGAATTCTCAGAAACGAAAGATTGTTTACCCTTTGCTTTTGTAGTTATGAGGCTGTGCCGTGCACGGAAGTGATCACCGTTGTGGGTCTCCTTTGTCTTGCTTTAGGAGCAGAGAACATGAAATTATTCTAGTTATTCCTACCATTTTCTAGAATAAATTAGTACTTTGTTTGAGCACGGAATAGACCTAATTTAGAGACCAAATTTGTGATTAAGGACTAAATAATCACAAAATTTGTACATTACGTGGCAGCCATTGGAATAGGAATCAAGGTGGTGAGAGATTGTGGTAACAAGAAGGCCAAAGTGAAAGGTTCATGAGGCGTGTTGTCTCTTTAGAGTGACCAAATGTGATCCCTTCCCCCAATAGATGCTATAATGAAGAGCCGTGTTTGGATATTTGAATGGAACATGATCTCCAACCACCTTAAAACAGCAATAATAACCACAAAAGGACAAGCCACACCCTCAGATTAATCTCCTTCACTTATCCTTATCATTTCTTCCTACCCTACCCCACCATTGCCAAAGAAGAATGAGACACGCATTAGTGAGGAGGGAGGGAAAGAAAGCATACACAAGAATAATATAGCAGTTATGCCTATCCTCAATTCCCAATAATTCATAAATCATGTTCATGGGTCTCTCTCTTTTTGTTAACATTCATAGAACAATAAATTTCTCGCAAAAACGCAACTTTGTGTCATTCAACAATAATGTTAAGGTTTCACAAACGGATTTGATCTTATGAAAATCAGAGCAAAGAGGAATTATGATAATAGTCACAATGCATATCAAGTGTTTGGGAAATTGCGAGATTAACGAGAGGCTTGGATTTTATTACATATAACTTATTATAAGAGCTTTAAAATAGATAGCAGCATTTTTTTTTTACATAACAGGTAAGAGCAGGTTCCAAGACACCTGCAACAATCAGTGAACACAACTAAGCATAGGTTTGAGGAAGTGCAAAATCTAGAGCAGCAATCTAACAATAGCAGCAGTAATAGCAGCAACATCGTGCATAGCATTGTTCTGTTTGGTGAGTGGAGAATTCCCAGAGAAACCACTCTCACAGTTGGTAGCCTCATTAGCAGCATCATTGGCTCCATCTTCAGCAAACTTGGGGTTCCCTTTCTGCAGAGCCTCAGTGGCTTGAGGAACATCAGCTATCAACACTGCATTGTATTTACTAGCACAAGAACTCAAGGCTCTTCTCTGTTTAGTTCCTGCTCCCGCCCTCTGCAAGTCATGGATTATTTTCAAGGCATCGTTTGCTTTGGCTTTTATCACTTTCACCATGATAAGAGCTAGCCCTGAAACATCAGCAGTGGAGCTTTCAGGGCTTGCCTTCAGAGTTTGAACGCAGAGATTGTAGTTGGGGGTTCTCTTGCAAGTGCTCTCTATCAGATTTTCATTGTTTGGAAGAAAGCTTCTGCAGTGGCTTCCTGGTATTGTAACCAGAACAACAATGGCTTGGAGAAAGAAGCACAGAATCAGTGACTTCAAGTTTGTCATTGTGAATCTTTGAAAGAGATTGGTGATGATTGATCACAGTAGCTTGATTCCACATTATGGAATGCAGCTATGCCATTTTATAGGTGGAAAATGATTTTTACTACTAAATTTTGACAATTTTCTCTTACAACTTTAAGTGACATATTCTAAGTGGTTCTCAAGATGACACTTCATGTTATAAGAAAAAGTTGTCCAAATTTAGTAATTAAAATATCATTTTTCTTTATAATTAAAAGATCATCACTTTACTTTTTAATGAGGATATCTTTTCAAATTAAATTTTCACAAATTTCTACTGCAAGATATTTTTCAAATGATTTTAAAATATAAAAAAAATCACCTAAAAAATGTATATAATATTATAAGAGAAATTTATTAAAATTTAGTCTTTAAAAATTCATTTTTCTTTTCATAAAAACACTTCTTAACTTTTTTTTTCTTGTTACAAATCTTCTTTCTAAGAAAATAAATATTATTCGTTAAATTTATTTAAAATTAAAAAATTCTAATGTCCAATAAACCTTGTTAGGATAGGCTTGTTAAACAATGATTCTGATACCATATTAGATATGTATATATTATTAGAATGAAAGATATGTGTTTGATGAAAAATAACTCGAGAAAACTTTTTTATTTTGCATATTAATCCAGTAGAAACTTGTTCAATACATAAAGTACAATATCTTATGATATAAAGAAAAAAATTAAAACCTAAGATATCATTTTAATACATAATATTCGATAATAATAAAAGAAGATAAAATATATTATATTTTCATCAATACAATTAAAACTAAAAGATATATGATATTTCTAATTTATTTTTTGTTTAATAAATAATAAGTGCTATTTATGATTTCTATTTTTTTAATAAATGTAATCAATGTATTTAGGAAAGCATTGTAAGAAAACGTAATTGTTTTATTAATGACAAATTGATTAGTTAACTTTACTATTTAATATTAAAAAATTAACGTTACAATATCTTAGGATATAAAGAAAAAAATTAAAACCTAAGATATAATTATAATATTCGATAATAATAAAAGAAAAGAAAATATATTATATTTCCATTAATAAAATTAAAATCATGAGATATATAATATCTCTAATTTTATTATTTAATAAGTGTTATTTATACTTTCTATTTTTTAATAAATTTAATCTATGTATTTAGGAAAACATCGTAAAAAAATGTAATTGTTTTATTAATGACAAATTGATTCGTGAACTTTACTGTTTAATGTTAGATTAGTTTAAAACAACAAAAAGTTAGTTTCGAGTATCATCTTTTATATATTTAGAGACATACAAAGAATTTACAACTCTGAATAAAAAATGTGCAACTATCATCTTTCAAATTATTTATCATCTTCATTCAAATTTGCTTTCTGTGATTAAATATCCACCGTTCTATGTTGGCTCGTTAAATTTACTTTTTTGGCTTTCAAATTCAATCCTAAATTACGACAAAAGATCCTTGTAATTAGTAATTGAAAATTAACTTTAATGGCTACGTCTTAACTGTTATTATTATATCCACAAAATAATGTATATTTAATTAAAAATGTTGGTGTTGTTAATTTGCGACTCTATTTGCATGCGATGATTGGGTGGTGCTCCAAGTAGTAATTATTTTACAAAGTAAAGTGATAAAGCACAAATGCATGGTTGTATTGCATTCTTATTTAACCCCTTATTTCTTATATATATATATATATATATATATATATATATATATATATATATATATATATATATATATATATATATATATATATATTATCTTATATTTTGATTCATTTTAATTTATTATTTAATTATTTTTAGATCATCGTATTATATTATTAAAAAATTAAAAATAAATAATTAAAAGATGATTGAAATAATAAATTAAAAGTGAGTGAAAATATATTTTTTTATGTTTCTTCTTTCATTTCAAAATTAATTGATCACATTCTAAGAAAATTAAATACGATTTTTTTAATAGATTCACATTGAACGAGGTTGAATACTTTCTTGAAATATATTTATTTAACCTTTAATTTAGATAAGCTAAATTCAGTGCATGAACTTTTTCTTCCACTATGTATATCTTAATTATTATACGCACAGAAAAGGTATTAGTTAAAAATATTTTAATTTGCAGCTGTATTTGCATGTAATGATTGGACGTGAGATGCAAGTAGTAATAATAAAATAGAATAATTTTAAGTAATTTTAGGAAGGAAAGTGCTAAAACCACAGATGCATAGTTGCATTGCACCATTCACCTCACTCCTTCATAAATAAATACTACAATCTGAAGCTAATTTAATTTAACGTATATACTATTTTTATTTTTCTAAAAACAGGTTCCATAACATTTGAAACAACTTCTGAAATCAGTCATATATATAAATGTTTAACTATAACTGTCAAAATGGGTTGGAATCCGTGAGCTAATCCGACTCATCACGAGTTCCGGCCGGATTGGATTGAAATTTTTTTACAAATTTCAATACGGATTGATTTTTGACCCAGCTCATCTAGAACCCGACTCATCCGGGTTGAATCCGTGATGAACCGGGTTGGCTCACCAGTCCGCAGATAAAATGGTCACACAAGTGTTTTTTATTAAGTTGGACTTTACATTTGGGTCATGTCAGATTTTTTTTTTTAGCCAACACATAAATAATTTGTGTTTTTTTATTTTGGTTTGTATTTGGATTGTATTAAAGTTTATTTAGATTTTAATTAGAATTATAATTTAGTTTTGACTAAAAAATAAATAAAAAAATTGTATTCTTTTTAATTAAGTGAACCCGTGAGCCAACTTATTTAACCCGCCAAACCGTGATGGGTCGGGCCGGATTCAAATTTTTTGACTCACTAAAAAATGAGCCGGATTGGGTTGGGTTGGCTCACTAAATTATCAATCCATGATAAGTTTACCCGTTTGACCAGCTCTGTGTTTAGCTATTTGAGTAAAATATTATAGAAACAAAAGAGAAAATGAAAACGATGGAATACCATGGAATAATCTAATAAAAGAAACATTCAAGAGAATTATTAAATAAAAAATAAAAAATATAGCCTGTAGATTGATACTTGTTAGGTAATAATTAAGCCTTTTTTCATACAATATTAGTCAATAGATTCCTCCCAAACACTCCACTTAACCTAACAAGCTGAAAAACTAAGCATAATTAGGATGATAATTAATGGATAATATTGGCATATATACCACGTTTTTAAAAAAAAATATATATATATATATATATATATATATATATATATATATAGAGAGAGAGAGAGAGAGAGAGAGAGAGAGAGACATCTGCCCAAACATATTAGGTAGAAAGTTCGATATATGTGTATACCTTATCTACAAGATATATTCCTACATCCAAATTCATGACTCGTGTTAATTTAAATATTTCATTACACATTTGTTTAATAAACTGATAAAATATTAAATTTATACTAATATTAATGGTAAAGTTTAAACATGTCTTATAGTTATGAATGCATTTTTGTTATTGTATACAAAAATATTTGTCATTCTTTAAAACTTGAGTTTTTTATTTTTAGTTCTTATTAAATGAATAAATTTATAATTTTTATAGGATATTTGTGTTTAATATATTCTTTTAAAATCTCACATTACCCTTTTTTTTTTTCTTTTACATTCATTTTATGATGGAGAAGGAATTATTTTTGATATCTTAAAAAAGTTTAGAAGTTGTGTGCTTACTTTAATAACGATGAAAAATAAATACATAAAAGTTAAAGTATAATAAACTTTTTTTCATTTTAAAGTGTTAAGAATATTTTTATATTCATTAAAAAAAACTAGTTAAAAAAAAAAAGCACACGTCTAAACCTAAATTATTGAATAAAATACCCAATTATCATTTGTGGTTATTGCTTCTGCACCACGATAAAGAAAATTTGTGTTTTTTTTTGGATAAATCACGTTTGCAGTGTGCATGAAGGAACCTTTTTTTGAAGAGAAAGGAATAGTTGCAAACAGAGGTTTTGTTGCATGATGCATTTCTTATGTGTGGTTTTATCAGAGTTCATAAAGATGAAAGATGTCTCGTCTCAGCTTCTAGAGATGTTGACTTGGATGATCAATCCATGATGTATCATATAATATGGAATGCTTAGCCGTGTTATCACAACATCTCTATCCAGTTTTCAGTTTCACTGTTTCTGTAAATTTCATATTTTAACATAAATAATATGTTACACAAAACTTTTCAATAATGAGAAAGAGACTCACATATCAAACTTTCCGCACTTAAAAGGAAAATAATGCACAAAATGTCCAAGAAATCTTAGAAACAACTACCACGTTTTTAAGATATTGTCAGTTTTGGAACGTTTTAGTTTCAGTTTTGTCCTTAAAAGGTATCTCGGAGGATGAAGGAAAGTAGAAGGATTTAAACTTCACTTGACCTCGACTTCTAAACGAGATGAGACTTTATTGAATGTAACGAAACAAATAACATATGAACAAATAAATATATTATTTTTATATTCTATTTAATAAAATTATTTCTATGTTTATTATATTTCTCACATATTTCTTTCCAGCCAAATAACCTTTTTTTTTTCTTCTATTTTCTCTTTCACCATCTTTTTTTCTTCTTCTTTCTTTCTTTACGACAAGAGTCTTAGTAAAAATATTAACGTAAACTGACACTAAAGTGTCATGACATGATAAAATTTAATTTAAACAACAATATGAAATCATTGTATATAAGTTTTGTTGAATAGGTGGAAAATGTGATATTTTTATTTTTTAAAAGAAAAAAGATACCAGCCTAGTAGCATTTTATCATATATTAAATTAACATATAATTAAAATCGCATTAATTAAATACTGAAATTAAAATAAAATAAAATAAAATCTAAAAAACCTGATTTATTTGGTGTGGTTCTTTCTTTTTGCATTCATATGGTTTCCTCCTACACTTTGGATATATGAAGTGTCAAAAATATCCTATCACACTATTTTATTGGAAAGATTCTAGATGATTTAGAAAGATTGTTAAATGTACATTCTTGAAATTTTGAATGTTGTCTCAGATTTCGTAACTTATAATTATTTATTTTCAACGTTGTTAAATATTTTTAAATTTTACAAATTGCAAAATTTAGAAATACATTTTAGATTCTATAATTCGAAATAATTTTTTTTCTTAAAAAAGTGACAAATCCAAAATTAAACTTTGGTTTGCTAAATAATGCAAAAGTTTATTTTATTATTTCAGAGTCAATAATCATGTGTCTTGCATTGTATATGTTATTCCCAATATAGGAGGAACTTTTCTAAAGTTATCACTATCACACTTTGCAATTTTAAGAATGTGTTTTGGGAACGATCTATTGTTGAGATAGGTTTTTGTATTTGTTTGTAGTAATTTAGAGGCGATGACAAAAGTGGATTTGCGTGATTACTCATTAATGTTATTTCGCTTCGTGCGAAGAGATTTATGCGCGATAAATCTCATTATACAAAAATAACATTAGTTTAATACCATGTTTATAGCATGCGCAATACTGTTTTATTCTAGTTAGGCTTGTTTTATTTCAAGAGTTTCTCAATTTCTTTATAAATACTAATGTAAGTATGTGTGTATGATTTTTTAAAGGATTAAATATATTTTTGTTTTTGATTTTTCAAGTTTCAATGAATTTTGAAATTATTAATTTTTTTTTCAAAATTTTTAACTAATTTAGTCATTTATTTTTAAAAATGTGTGAATTTAGTGCTTTTAACTAAATTTTGTGAAGTTTATATGACGTTTCAAGCGCATTTTATGATAAAATTTGAATTGTTTACACTGTTTGACACATTTTCACTTCAATATTAACTCAAATATTATTATAAAATGCGTTTAAAATATCAAATAAACTTAACAAAAATTAGTAAAAAGGACTAAATTCACGCATTTTGAAAGATAAATGATTAAATTGTTATAAAATTTCGAAAAGGAACTAATTTCAAAATTCATTAATTGTTGATGAATAAAAAAGAAATAAACAATTTTATAAAAAATAGATAAAGATAACCGTTAATTTTAAAAAATTTAATAAATAATTATATTATAAAAAATATAATTGATATTATAAAATATAAACACAAAAAATTAAATCTTTTTTATATATGTTATAGGTTATTGTCTCGCCATTCTAATAATTCACCGTGTTAAATACACTTATGAAACAAACCACGTTTTTTGGTTTTTCACCGTGTACTTTGCGACATTAAACAATATTCTGAATAACACAATCCAAAATACAAATTCAAAAGTTTAAGTTGTATTTTAGATTATATACCTAAAATGTTATTTTCATGCTTCAAATTACACAACTTGAAATAAAACACTAAATTTACTTATTTTCTTATGAATTGTTTAATATAAAAGATTTTCATATAATAAAATTATAAAAAAGAAAACTCCAAAACAGTAAAGATTAAAAATTTTAAAAGTATAGAGGTGTGAACAGGAATTAGAGGATGGAAAAAGAAATTGTCTTACTAAGCTAACTAAAAGTCCAACTAACGTGATATTGAATTAAAATTATGGACACGTACGGGTCCGGGTAGGAAACTGGGAATCCGAATAAATGATCCGGAAAAGAAAACCCTAACCCTGGATTGGCTCATTTCAGTAGCACGTGACACACGTGACTGTGAAAATAGGAGTAGTGAGCGCCGCAAGGCGCAATCACACTATCTCCGCTGAAACGCAAATGCTTTTACGTAGACCGTCCGATCGAGTGACACGTCATCAATCCGTGTGAATTCGTGTTTCAACGGCCAAGATCAGCGCTGCAGAGCAACTGGGGAAGCGAAGGGAAGAGGCTGGTAACTTGGCTGTTTTCTCCATTCTCGCGTGCTCGGTTTTCGATCGATTTTCGCTGAGCAAAGAATTTGGAAACGGTGTGGCAAACGTGCTCGGGTTTCTGGATTCGAAGATGAAGGTCAAGGAGGAATTGAGCGAGCAAGTGGAGGAGAACGAGATCACGCTTTTGAGTGAGGATGACGAAGAGTACAACTCAGAGGATGAAGTAGACGACGCCGAAGACGATGAAGACGATGACGAAGATGATGACGACGATGACGATGAAGACGGCAATGATGACGACGAAGATGATGATGAAGACGATGCTCCTGATGCCGGTAACGACGACGAAGATGACGAAGAGGAAGAGGAAGGTGATGTCCAGCACGGTGCTGATCCTGGAGACGGAGACGACGACGACGATGACGACGAAGATGACGACGACGACGACGATGACGAGGAGGAGGAGGAGGACCACGGTGAAGAGGTAGCTATCTCTGATTTAATTTCTTAAATCCCTAATTTTCTGAAATTGTTACGGTTTTGGTTTCGTCGAAAGTATTTTATCCTGGATTGTTTATTATATTTTAACTTTCCCTGATTCGTTTGATTTCTCCTTTAGTTTATGTTTTCCCCAAATTTTATTCTGTTTCAAGCTATAGTTTAGTAACCAGGGATTCTTCACTAACTCATTCATTTAATCATTTACGAACCTTACATGTTTCTGAGTTTTCCTTTTTGTTTTGGAACAACCTTTTTGCAGTGAAATTGGTTGTTGCTGTTGTGTTGTATCGTTACCGTGTTCTATTTTCTTTTTTATCTCTATTGTGCGGGATCGGTCGTAACATTTCCCTGCTGCAATGTCCTTTTCCCTTGCTTCAGAAATACACGGATCAGTACGGTTTGTACTGATTGGAAAAAAAGGAGGGGGCAAAGTTTGTTATAGCTCCTATTTAATTTTAGACATACATGAATTTTACTATGCTTTATGTTTAACAATATATTAATATCATTAAATTGTTCATTTCCATTTGATCTTTATCTTTTGATAATTTCTTCATTTATATTTTGATATGCTTGCGAATTTGGTCTTGTTGTCTTGTTTGATGCCAACCATATGGGGGAAACAATGAATACACTTTCACTTCGAATAATGGACCGGGGTCCTTCATTTGGCATTGTTTGGATCTCTTTATTTTTCCCCAATTTAGGCGTCATGGTTTTTTATGGGGGAAGGGATTGTTGAGAATCTACTTAATAGAATGATGTTTTTGCTTAAAGAGCATGGTTCATGTGAAATAAATTTTAGTGCTGTATCTATTGTGTTGCTCTATAGTCCATGCTTATCTTTTGCAATAATGTATAAATATAATTTTCTACTTTGCCATGGCCTCCTTCGTTTGAATCACCTGTAGGAGGATTTGGGAACAGATTACCTTATTCGCCCTTTAGGCACTGCTGAGGAGGAGGAAGCATCTAGTGATTTTGAACCAGAGGAGAATGGAGAAGAGGAAGATGAAGATGTTGATGACGAGAACGGTGAGAAGGCTCAGATTCCTCCAAAACGTAAGAGGTCGGGTAAAGATGGTTCAGACGATGACGATGGCGGAGAAGATGATGATGATGATGAGAGACCCTCAAAACGGTAGAGTTGGGTCCCTTATTTGCTTAAGGGATTAAACTAGTCAACCATAGGTTAACTTATCTCCCTTTGACCTTTAAAAACACTGCAGAGAAAGGTTATGGGAATTGTTTCATTCTCTCTTGTATCATTATGGTGCGACATTATTAGGCTTATTACTTTCAAATGCTTGGTGCATAGTCAGTCTATAATGGGTTAAACATTCGGTAGAACAAATTTTGCACATTTGAATGTTTTTAAGTACTTTGTAGCTCAGTAGATCTCATGTTATGTATTACTGTATCTGTTGGTAAATTTCTTCCTCTGACAAAATGTTTTTTCTTTTTAAAATCTATGCTCATTGGTTTGTATTGCATTTTAATGTTTGTTTCATCTTTCAGAAAGTGAACTCCTCATTGCTTCCATGATGATATATTGAATCTACTTCGAACAGAAAATTGGTACCCTTTTTTGTATACTAAAAATGTGCCATTTTGTTTGATTAAGAGTACCTATCAATCAATCCCTCCCACTGAAATAGGTGTTGAAGTTGAAATTATTCATACATGTTTGTTTTAGAATCTAAGTTAAACTATTCACTTCTTTAGAATCTCTTTTACAAGGTTCCTTCATAAAAAAAGGCTTTTACATTCCATAAAAGGAGAAACTCGATGGGGTGAACGTGAAACTGGTCGTACTTGGTTTCTTAGAATCTTAGGTGTTTGCTGTAAAAAAAAGTGTATATGCCATAAAAGTAAAATCCGTGCATAATTGTTTTTGTTTGAGTGCTGTACGGTTGAGATGGCTGGCCACTATACTCGATTGAAATGAACTGATGGCCTATTGTGATGTCTGCCACTGTTCGGGTATTTCTCCATAATGATAAAATTAAATCAAAATTGCAGGCAGGATATAAAAGAGTGACAGAATTAACCAATCAGGGTAAGGTTTTTCTAGCACCTCTAAACTTTCTTCTTTCACCTTTATAACCCTTTTGAATCTAATGGTAGAACTAAGTATAGTTTTCTACATTACATAACATCAAATCTATAAGTTCGATAAATTAAAGGAATCTAGTTTTTTAATTGAATCTTATCTCTTAAAATCAAAATATATAATAATTTTAACTTCTGCACTATATATTTAATACTTTTCCGAAACAAAATTTTCACTCTGAATCATAAATGATAGTTATTAGAATGAGTTTTTCTAGACAAACTTTTTTTCAAAACAGATTTTTTCTCTTTTTCTTCTTTCTGTCAAAGATCACAGTGAAAAACAGAAGTGCAGCGACACCGCGATGGTATAGGATAGCAAGAAAAGATATTTTCGTTTTTGATGTTAGTTTGTGGGTGCAATTAATAATAATGAGGTTACATGAAGAAAAAAAAAGCCTTTACAATTGTTAAAAGAGATTTGAACTTTTAGGTTTGGGCTTTTATTTTAGACTGTAGCAGAAAACTAAATAAAACAAGAGGTGAAGTAAGAAGGTGTGGGGTTGCAAAAGAAATTTCTTCTATCATGTAAATGAATATAATGTGTAACTTCAAAATAGTCACATGATTTGAATTAAAATGACATGTTATACAAGTGGATAATCAAAATTATACTTCTAACTTCTTAAAATTTTGTAAACTAAGTATTCAATAATTATGTATGTATGTAATATAGGCACGTGAGTTATATTTTATGTTTTTTAAGTTATACTCAATTTTAATAATGGGATTGCTGTATAAAACACCTTTGTACTAAATTTACACGATCAAACATAATGTAATATATTAGATTTTATCTAATTATTAAACATCCGTTTCCTTTTTTACATATTTAATTATAAATTACATTCAAATACTCAAATAACTATTTGACAACATATTTTTAAAATCAATACTGGTGTCGGCGAAGCAAATACCAATCCCTTTCGCACCATTCAATTCTCTTCCCACCATATATGATGGGGCAGGTGTAATGCCATTATCCATCTTTATGCATATTTAATATTTCTGTCAATATTTTTTAATTCACTTCAAATTTCAGTTAACCTTATAATTATATTTAATTATTATATTTTAATTGAAGTTAGGTTGAAATTAATTAATTAAACACACTACATTTATTGGAACTAGACCCACCCCATTATATGACCTGGATTCAAATCAAACAAATTATTACTACATTCAATTCAATTGTCGGTCACTGGGTACACACCGTGGAGAGAGTAAAAAAAGAAAAACACAAGTCAAAATCCCTTTTTTTTTTTATGTATATATAAAATGAGAAGAAAACAATAATGCAATGGTTAATGACCCCCTAAAAAGAAAAAAATAATAATGGAGAATTTTGTTTCATTTGTTTTTATCTGCTCGACACTTTTTTTCTTCTTCTCCAACAAAGACGCGCAGTGAGTTCTACTGTTATCACCTACCGTCGCTCACTGCACTCTTCTTGTATTTTACAAACGGAACCACATGAAGCATTTTGCGTAGTGAAATTTCTCTTCAATTGCCCTTTCATTCTCGCTGAATTAGGAAATAGCATTTCTCTCCACCAGATCCGGTGGCGGATCACCGTCGAACCGCTCTCATTCTTCGAATGCCGCTTCGGTTCCTGTGATTTCCGCTGCATCGGCATTCGGAACTGTGCTGTGATTCTTCTGCATCTTTTGCTTCTCCGAAATGCTTATCTTCAGTCCTGTTACTCCCGGTCAGGTACGCCTTCTGGTTCGGCCTTCTAGAGCCATCAGATCTTGCACCGACTCGTATTTTCTTGCCGCTAGTTACTCATTCATGTTTATTTCACCTTGGAATTTGATGTGTTGTGTTTATGCGAGAGACTGATTCTTGTTTTTTCGCCGCTAGTTAATCGTTGCCTATTTTTAATTTGAAGTGTCTGTATTTGTGATTAGTGATCGCTGTTGAATCTTTGGTTCGTGATTCTTGCAGGTCTCGTTCTTGCTCGGGATCACTCCGGTCGTTGTGGCATGGATATACTCGGAGATATTGGAGTATCGGAAAAGCTCGGTCTCGTCTAGAGCGTAAGTTCGACTGGATCGGTAACTCTTTGTGGCGTGAGTTTTTAGTTGCGCCTGTTGGCACAATGTTTGCAATTTACGGGAATGTAGCTTCCTCGAATTTCGAGATAACTAGAAAATTAATTGATCACTTACAGTTGCTGTGTTATTGGTTGAAGTGTTGAGTTAAGTAGTTGGCCACAATTGGATTAACGGACGTAGATATATGTCGCAGTAACGGGTTTTAATAGTTATGAATTGTGATGCTACCGCTATGCAACTTCTTTTTTTTTTTAATCCACCACAATTTTTTAGAATAAAGAATGTGATAATCCGATATGGATGAATTAATTAAGTGGCAGAGTCAAGTGTTCTGTGTGAGAGTTATAGTGTGAAGGTTCTTCCAAAAATATTATATTATTCCTACGTTTAAGAATGGAAGTGAATTAGAAAATTGTTGCCATGATTTCTTATGGTAGTTGTTCTCGTTTAGTGGTCACTCGGATATCAAATTGGTTGAAATGGGTAGTGATGCTGTTAAAGATGAAGACAAAGCAGTTTTATTGGAGGGAGGAGCTCTACAATCAGGATCCCCGAGGGCGCGGAGCATAACTGCCTCACCATCAATTATCCGGTTTGTAATCCATGTCGCCCTTGTTTTTGCTTAAATTATGGTTATATGTTTTGTTATTTTTTTGTCTTTGCTGAAACTTGCACTTACACGCTTGGTGTTTTCCTAATTTCTGCAGATTCCTTTTGATGGATGAATATTTCCTTCTTGAAAACCGTTTGACACTCAGAGCGATGTAAGTAAATTATATGAAATGAGAATTATTTCTTTATGTGGATCAAACTAATTGTTTTTCATTTCACCTGTTTTTCCTCCATGATAGGTCTGAATTTGGTCTCCTTTTGGCTTACTTTTATCTTTGTGACCGCACGGATTTCTTTGCCTCGTCAAATAAGGTTGATCTTTAATCAGGATATTTATCTTCTGCGTTTCATTTCTTGACGAGTACTATTTTGTGCTTGCATAGTCAGTTCAGCAAACAAAATTGCTGCATATCCGCATGCTTATTAGCTTTAACAGAACTATTACCTTCTTATTTTTTCAGCGAAATTTTTGTGGCGCTTCATATTTCTTTTGTTTCTTAACCATGACTTCCTTTAAGATACGTTATAACAAGTCAAAGTGCGAAATTATGAGAATCCAAGAAAGGTTAAAATCTCTCGAATAAAAAATTGACAAACGATTGGAATCAATGATTAAAGTAGAAGGAAAAGAGAAAGGATATAGGAGGGAATACATGTTGCATCAAGACACACACAAAGCACAATGTACCACCTTAGTCAGTGCCCATTGCTGTTGGTCATAGGTTAGAAAAATCAGTACTCTTAATTACCGTGAAAGCAGTAATATATATTTAAAAATTATCTTTGTCATGTGACTACTATCTGTAAATGATACAATCTTTGTCAACGACGATCATCTGTTTTTGCAGAGTTACAATAGGGATCTCTTCCTATTTCTCTATTTTCTCCTCATAATAGTTTCGGCAATCACTTCCTTTAAGATACATCAAGACAAGTCACCATTTTCTGGGAAATCCATCCTTTATTTAAATAGACACCAGACTGAAGAATGGAAAGGCTGGATGCAGGTTTGTCACTTTTTCAGTTGATGTTGCTTTTCTCTTTCCATATATGCTGGAAAAACTCCCTGAAACTTCTGAATTATGCAAGTGCAGACCCCCTGAAATTAATACATTTAGTAATATGGAAATGCAGTTCAATTTGTTTTTGATTTTTTCATCAGATGTTCTGATTATTCAACTCATGCCGGTACTTATAATTAATAACGTAAATTCTTCAAATTTTAACATTTCATATTTCTATCGTTTGACATCCATAACAGGTTTTGTTTTTAATGTACCATTACTTTGCTGCATCTGAAATCTACAATGCAATCCGTTTGTTCATTGCCGCATATGTTTGGATGACTGGATTTGGGAACTTCTCGTATTATTATGTTCGTAAAGATTTTAGTCTGGCCAGATTTGCTCAGGTATGCAATTTTCTTGAACAATAAAAGCCTTCTTTTTCATATTTGGTCTGTACTAACTGCAGCAAATTTCTTAATTTCTCTGGTTGAGCAGATGATGTGGAGGCTTAATTTCTTTGTGGTGTTCTGTTGTATTGTACTCAACAACAGTTACATGTTATACTACATCTGCCCCATGCACACACTTTTCACTCTTATGGTTTATGGGGCACTTGGTATTCTCAACAAGTACAATGAGATTGGGTCAGTCATTGCTGTGAAAATCATTGCTTGCTTCTTGGTTGTTATCTTAGTATGGGAGATACCTGGAGTCTTTGAATGGCTTTGGAGTCCATTTACTTTCCTTCTTGGTTAGTAACATTTGCGATATTTGACTTCTCCCCTAAAAGAACAACAGATCATGCTAACTGGAAGGTTTCTTTAAACTTTCAGGTTATACTGATCCAAATCCTGCCAAATCACATCTTTCCCGCTTGCATGAATGGCATTTTCGCTCAGGTCTTGATCGCTACATATGGATAATTGGCATGATTTATGCCTATTATCATCCAACTGTAAGTTTCTCATTTTATATTTTTGAAATAATTCAAAAAAATCTTATCATCCTCTCTGATTGAGTGATGATTATGAAGCTGGAAAATATGTCCAAATTCTGTCTCCTCTTTATTTATTTATTTTTTTTTTCATTTTCCCGTGAGTTGAGTATCTTGTTGACTGTCACATGATATATAAGGTTGAACGATGGATGGAAAAATTGGAGGAAGCAGAAATCAAGCGCAGAGTATCAATCAAAGCAGCTGTTGTGCTGATATGCTCATTGGTATTGTATTTTTTTAATAGCATTATTATATTAGTATACCTGTACTCTGTTTTATTTGATGGCCCTGACCATTTGAGTTGATTTCTAGGTTGGTTATTTATGGTTTGAGCATATATACAAGCTGGACAAGCTTTCATACAATAAATACCATCCTTATACCTCGTGGATTCCCATAACGTATGTTTAATTTTCCTTAATATTCCATTTAGGAGGAGGGGGAGGAACCTGACGAGAGACCTTTTCAGTTACTAATGTGACACCTTTTTATTTGACAGGGTTTACATATGCTTGCGGAATGTCACACAAAGTTTCCGTAGCTATACTCTGACACTTTTTGCGTAAGTTGTCTTTGTAGAAGTACAATCTTTTATTCTTCTTCTCTTCCCATGGACATGCCTTCATATGCTCAATGACTTAATTTACTGCTAAATGCTGTCAAATTTAACTTTCTTTACTTTGTTTTAAGGCTGGTAATTTTTTAATTTATTTATAATGCTTCTACTTTTGCTAGATGGCTTGGGAAGATTACACTGGAGACTTACATCTCCCAGATCCATATCTGGTTAAGGTACTTTGAAGCTGATATACTGCTTTTAGTATTTATTAATTCTTTACTAGATATTATGTATTTTTTGTCCTAATATGAGTTGATTGAGAGGTCGTTTGGTGCACATGTAGTCAATGACCCAACCATATTCGATTCCTAGGCATGACCTGGATACATGTTTGGGCATGTAGGATTTCACTTGTTTTGGCATGGTATAATAGATTTGTAGATTTGTTCATACATTTGTTTCGTTACACTCAATGATGAGCATTTAATTTTGAATTATTTTGATTACTAATTTTTGGTGGGGTGATAACTTTGAATTTAGAACATATACTGTGTATTAACTAATAGATAGTTTCATATATATCAATTTGCCATATAAAAAAACATAACAATGAATATGCTTTGCACTAGAAATTGGGGCAAATTGGATATAAACTTTTGGATGATTACCTCGTCCTTGAGAAAGAGATTTTGCTAAACTAATTGGTTTTGTTGTTCTAAAATTTGGTTTTTAATGCATACCGAAAGGGGAAAATGCATCATAATATACATTCATTACTTTCGTGCTTGGTGCAACTTGTGTACATGTGTAGTGTAAATGTAATTATTATTTTTTATTTATCTGAATATATTAATTCTTCCTTGATATAATTGGCTGATTTTAGGTCAGGTGTTCCAGATGGACAACCCAAATTGTTGCTTTCCCTGATCCCAGACTACCCAATGTTGAACTTCATGCTTACTACTTCCATATATGTTGCAGTAAGTAAAAAAACTAGTTGGATTGAGTTTTTTTATGTTGATTGGTTCTGATTTTAACGTTCTTCGCAGATTTCCTATAGGCTTTTTGACCTGACAAATATACTCAAGGTGGCATTTGTACCCAGCAAAGACGACAAGCGTCTTGTACACAATTTAATTACAGCAACAACAATCTCAGTTGTTTTATATTCTTTGTCCCTCGGCTTCCTTTGGGTACCTCAAATGTTGGTAAGTATTATTGCAATAACATGATCTGGTCCGAATCACTTAAATTATCCTTAGATATAAGCAACCTACAATCTACCGGTTAAAGCTCATACTTCCTTCCGTACACCACACCCGATAACATGCATGTGTATGAAAGTACCCAAGATAGGCATGAGGTTTTCTTACATGTAATAACATAGTTTGTTGATAGCAGAAGATGATAACGAGGCTGGTAAGAAAGACGGTTTTTTGCCTTTGCATGCCCTATGGATAAATTGTCTTCTTGACAGTCTTAAAACTAGACTACTGTAGAACTAACGTACCATTATAGAGCTACATAAAAGTTAAAATAAGCTTTCACTTTTTGTCATGGATCCTAACACCTCTGTTGAATGCGACATTGTACGAGTGAATAATATGTAGAGATACATCATGTCAAATTAGGAAGCTATGCCACCACCACAAATGAAATGCAGCCTACCTGTGTAGAACAGTTGAAATTTTATCGTTTACATTTGCATTTTATGTCTCATACATTTCACTAAATCTTGATATGCAAAAATTCGCAGGTTTGAAAATTTGCATATGTATACTGTTGCAAGCTTCTATGATAGTTTCCTGTGGAATGGAAGAAATACCAAGCCAGCTGCTACCATTGGTTTGTCAGGCCTTCTCTTTTACAGAAAGACGCATTCATCTCTTTTGAGTCACAGGTAAAAGTGAACTTGTACCCATAAGAAGCAAAATGGAATTATTCTAATAGGCTTAATAGCTCTCCACTTTTAGGGGTTTGGAGGTTGTATAGATAAGAGGGTGGGTGCATCACGTTGCAATTTTATTTTTTATTTTATTTTATGCAACCTCACTTTGTGTCGTACACAACTTATGTTAGTATGTTAGTGATTTCTCATTGAATAGAGATGAGATAAATTTACATAAATGCAAACATCATCTTACAAAATCAATTGGTTTTGTAGAGTTGAATTTAGATTAAAGTCAAATTCTTAATGAGTATTAAAGTTATTTGAAAGACTTATGCTACACGATCTGTTATTTATTAGACTTATCATACAAGATTTGTTATTCATTATACTTATCATTATCATGTTATCCAATTGTTACTGGACCATTCATAAATATCTCTAACTATTTATAGATATTCAATTTGACGGTGGAATTTATGTTTCATCATGAGAAAATGTGTTGGGGTCCCCAAATAAACTAAAGTTTTATATTATATAAGTAGGTACAAATATTATTTTATAATTGTGTTAGATTAAAACTCTATTTCTTAATAAAATCATTTTTCACTAAAATGAACTCAAATAAAAAATTAATCTTAAATTACAATTCAAATAAAATTATATCATGAAATGTTATTATGAGAAAACTAATCTTTTTAAAAAAAAGTTCAAAACAAGTTGTAAATACAAATTTTTTAAAAAACAACTTTAGTTTTATAAATTTAATTTCTTTGCTTAGTTTTAGAGAATATGTAAATAGAAATTATTAACTAACAATGGTATCTACATACTCTAATTAATATATATATATATATATATATATATATATATATATATATTAATTATATACAGCAGCATATAGGTGTGCTAATGAAATTTTGAATAATATTAAACAAAAGAATTAAATAATTATATTATTATGTAGTAATATATAATGCAAAAGTATGGTCATATTAACAAAGTAATAAAAAATAAATGTAATATAATATTTTATCTTGCCCGTGCATGTTTTAGTATTATAATTACCAACTAATCATGAGTTGATGAAATATTACAAATATATTTTGTTAGCATAGTAATTTTTGTTAATTTCGTGTATGTATGTCGTGTCATGACATAGAAATTTTAATTGGGTGCTTGGTTTTCATTTACTAATATTATTATATTGTGAGCATCATCATTATATTTGGACAATATGTATGCAGTCCATCCCTTTATCATTTAATGTAAAGAGGTGTTTGGCAACTTACCTGCAAGTTCAGTTACAATCTTGGGTAGGTTTGGTTGTGAAAAGTTTCTGGGATAGAATAGACTTTTACTCCTTCACTTTAATTTTTTGGTTTTAATTTCATCTTTTCAAACAAAAAAATTAAATGAGATACCAAATATAATGAAATATAAAAAGTATATAATTTCTTAATAGAAAATAATTGCGAATCGACAAATTTTAATCTTAATCTTATTTATTTAGTTATAAGATCATTACGATAACCAACTAGAATACACATTCAAAATGACTAGCCATTTCTTTATTACAACTTCCATAATAACTAAACCCAGAATGTATGTTCAAACTGAGTACTATTAAACTGTTGTTTCTACCCTTTAATCAAAGGATTAAAGGAGAATAATTGAATTGGGTTGGTTTTAAAATGGGCAGCTTCTTTCTGCACCTCCATAATTGTTTTTTTTTTTTTGCATTTTGCCCTTTTTGGATTGTTTATCAAAGTTATTTCTTGACTTCTTAATTGTGTAATTCAGAAGTTTTATAAAAGTTTGTAAGATATAAGTCAAAAATTATTTTTCGAATTACATAATTTGAAAGTATTTTAAATGACTTTCGAGTTATATAATCTGGAAGGATAGAATGGGAAAGCAATTACGGTGGTGCAGAAAGGAAGATATGGAGGTGCAAGAAGAAACTGTCATGATGTATCTACTGCCAAAACATTGAACTGGCCCAAGCCCATTGTTTGCAAAATTCAACTTAACTTAATTGCCCCTTATATCAAAGAAAACGCACTATTCTTTTACAAATCTTTGAGAACAAAAGATAGACGAAAACATAAAATGATAAATTAGTAATTAACAATATTTTTTATCTACTAGCTTTGGAAAAAAATGTCTAACTGTAGAGGCCAAAATCAAATAAAAACGAGGTGAAAATTATAAACTTAAAAGGACCAAAACCAAAACACATAGGAAGTAAAAAGTTGTTTATGTTTTTATGTTTCCAACGATCACATAAAATTCAACCTTAAATATTAATAGTTTTCAACCAAAACTTTTGAATTCACTATATTTATTTAGAATATTTTAATTCTTAAAAAATCATTGTTCCTAAAAGTAAAATAAAATTCAGTAAAAACTATTAATGCAAAATAAACATATATTGAACATCTAATCATACAAAAAAAAAAAGGCAATTGTGTATTTATATATGAAGAAGATTGGGGAATTTAGAATTATTCCTAGAATTATGTGGAGACCGTTTGGTAAGTGTGGAAGAAGCTTCAACTGTTTCGTCGCGTATTTATATATATATAAACCTGAATATTCGAGCCAAGCGGTGAAAAAGCCTCAAAATTATTCTCTGATATCTCCAAACTCATCTATAATCAACACCATATATATAGGTGAATTTATACAAAAACTTGTAGGAACAGCATCAGCACCGGATTAGAGATCTTTCAAAAATGCAGAAAGCAAAAGCAAAGTGTTTATTAACAGAGGAATTGAAGTCGAAAGCCGAGGTTTATCACGGGGACAAAGTTTGCAGGGAGAAGTTCTGTTTGTTGCTGGCAGAAAAAGGTCTACCTGAAGGGTTATTGAGCCTTGAAAACATTGAGGAATGCGGGTATGTGAAGGAAATAGGGTTTGTTTGGTTAAAGCTTGAGAAGAAGAAGGAGCAGAGGTTTGATAACATGCATGTCTGTTATGATTCAGTGGTGACTGCTTATGTGGAGCCAAACAAGATCAAGAATCTCACTGGGGTCAAGGCCAGAGACTTTCTGGTTTGGTTCACTTTGAATGAGATTTGTGTTAGGACATCACCAGAAGGACCTGTCATCACCTTCAAATCTTTGGTTGGTCTTTCCATGTCTTTTCCATTTTCGTTCTTCAAACCTGGGAAATAAACCAGGGATTGTAATTATTCAAGAACAAAAAAATAGTATTAATTACATGTTCTGTTAATGTTGTGATATAGAATTATGTTTTATCAAGCACTCGATTTTCGATCCCTAGAATGAATCGATCCTAACAATATCATGAGATTATGGTGATGCATGTTTTTATTTTTGAATTTTTAAATGATTAATTAGTGGGTGTAGTTTATTAAGAAAAGTGATTTAGAATATGCGAAGAGGTGCTTATTATTGTCTCTTTTCAAATGGTTTACGTAATTGAGTGTTGGAAGAGGCGTGTGCCTTTCATCTGCATGGCATGGGTTACGTGAGAGTCACCGTGTGAAAGAAACATTTATGTTAAATAATTAGAGGAATTAATCTACTTATTATCATAATATAATATTCACAATTACTATATATTTAATTGTATGATGATGGGTGAAGATATCATTAATAAGAAATGATTATGAACTTTGAAGTAGTGAAGAATAATAGGGCAACACTTAAGAGCATGATGTTATTATGGTAAAGAGATAATGGATGAAAATGTTGAAAGAAAACTAAAAAACAAATCACTAAAGATAAGCGTTGAAAATACTAAGAAATCATGATGATGGACACGTGCAACGGAAGAAGTTGCCAGAAAATGCAAATTTAAACTGATATAAATACGTAATAAATCAAATGAGTGCTTTAGTTAAGAAAAAATAATAATAAACTCTAATTTTTCTTCACCCTTTAGATCCAGTCGTTTCAATTGGAGAGTAACATAGAAGGAAACATTTTACTAATCATAAATAAATTAATCTTGCTATTAGAAAATATAATTTATACATATATCATTGTTTGATTAAATGCATAAATTATACATATCTTACTATATTTGATTAAAATTTCAAGTTTATTGCCAACAAATATTTATTATTTTATATTCTTTATAGGAGTTTGTTTGGATGGGATAACTATAACACAATGAGATTCTAATTATTAGTTAACGAAAGGGTGGTGAGGTGAAAATCAGACAGAAAGCTTCAAAAAGAAGCTTCTGATTTATTCATATTCATACATAGGATTTTGATACATAGTTGTCAGAAAAATGGGCAACATTATCCACGAGTAGGAAGATGGTCCCCTGTTAAGAAAGAATGAATAAGAGTGAGAGATTCAGTGGGCTTGTTCAGTGGCACCAAGTGACCAGCTCCTCTCACTGTCACATACGTTAATCCTTCATATTCCACTGTTCTTCCTCCAACCTGCTTAACTCAATTATGTTACAACCAAACATGTCACAGATAAACAAATAACATCATAATTAATCACAAATTATGTGCTATATATACCTGATTATCATGGTACCAAGTTCTCCACCTAGACTTGAGAGGCAATCCAAGAGCCTCAACGCAATATCTTGTCCCTATCACTGGCACTCTCCCATCTGCGTCTCCACTGTACCACAGACAAAACATCTCTTTAATTTGTTTCATGTTTGAGTCTTAACTTTCCTACCCAACTAATCAGAAATGGAACCTAATTAATGCAGTCATGACATAAGAATGATGATTGGAAAAAGGGAATCACGGTAAAAAGCAGAGATTGTAATCCCTGCATGGATAGCACATGAGTGAGTCACCCTTTTGCTCAAACCAAGTAAAAATTCCATCTTTTCATTCAATAGTACCTAAAGTTAACGATCATGTTAGTGATGAGACACTTTTTTTATCTTGAAAGAGAGTGAAAATAAATACCTGTATATCCATATCTTAAGCCCACCCTTTATGAGTTTGGTGTAGATGGGTAGGACCGAGAACACAGAGAAGTTGTAAGCCCTCAGTATGGAATTACTAAGAAATCATCAAACACTGACATTAATGTTCAATGTTCATTGCTAAAAATGAATAATGTAGATTCAAGGAACAAATTTCAGTGCTTACTTGCAAACCTTCCATGCCACGTTAGTGGCTCTTTTAGTGTCTGCATGAAACGATGATTGAACATCTTTTCTGTTGAAATATTCTTCTGCATAATTGGAATAACAAGGGTCATATCCCCCAAAAATTCTCATCCTCTTTTCTCTATAATCATTTCTCACCTGCAAGAATTAAAAATCCTCCCTCAACTTAAACAACTTGACATGGAACAAATTAGAATCTGCGATGTTATTTATGAACCTCGGTAAATGATTCGGGGCCGTTACTGTTGCTATCATCAGCTACTGAGGATGTGGTGTTTGAAAGACATGCCGGGGCATAAATGTTGTATATGTCAATTTCTGAGTAATCTTGGAAGACTTCGGTCATGGCCTTGTTGCATTCATTAGACCATTCAAATTGTTTATAATCGCATACTTGTTTTGCTTTCTCGTATTGCTGGTCCGATATGACCGCGTGGCTCCATGCATATTCCAGAAGGCCTTTATAGTCATAGTAATCATCGGTCTCTGGGTTACCTACCTGAACATGTGAATCTATTTAGAGAGCATATTCAGAAACTGTACTAAAATTTTGAAGTTCAGACAAAATGTGTGTTGTTTTCTAATCACAAGTGAAGTTCAGAATAAGCTGTGTCTGATTTACTTACAATAAAACCTTTAAGATTAATAAAGGGGTATTTGTTGCTATCTCTGTTTCGATCAAAGATTAACTCTGCAAGCTGAGGGATATAGTGACCTGAAAAATATGGAAAATGGAAGTATGATGATGCTAGTAAGGTACGTGACAGTGAAATAATAATCACGATCACAGTGAAGTTAAACACTGACCAGCGTAGCTTTCTCCTGATATAAAAAAGTCCCGGGATTTGAACTGTGGGAATCTTTGTAGCCAATTCACCAAGAAATTGTAGGCATCTTCAGCTGATTCAAGTAGTTTGTCAAATATCACCACTTCAATCAACAAAACAACGAGAAGAATTTATATCATTTGTGAAGGAAACTGACCTACTAAGTTATCCTCTAAGATGGTGTCAGAAGAGGTGTTGGTATAAGAAAATCCAACTCCAACAGGGGACTCCACAAACAACAAATTTGCTTCTGCAACAAAGGCTTTCAAATTTTTAAGCAAGTAAGAAGAATAACTGAAAGCAAACAAAGACAGCACAAAATTGAAACCTTGATTCCAGGAATATGCGTTGAAATGTAGTCCTTCCCCGTTTTTGGTGACTAAAAGAGGTCCAATCTCAACAACAGCACCATACCCAATAGAGGAGCATCCAGGTCCTCCAAATGCCAACCAATGAAATGGTTTCAATACATGAGAGGAATTATTAAAAGTGAAAAAGTACGTAAGAATAGGAGAAGAAGAAACCTCCATTGAGCCAGAGAAGAAGAGGCTTGTTGGAGGGTTGAGACTGAGCTTCGAAGAACCAGTAGAAAAGGGCTCTTCCATGGTTTTGATTGACAGTGATGTAACCTGAAAAGTGTGAGAGTGAAGGGGTTGAAGGTTGACCAGGAAGATCGATTATTCTATCAGACTCATATGCTGCATTTATTGCAGATGCTTTAATGAAGAAAGTACTCAAACATAGGAAAGGGAGAATGAGAATAACATTGATGGTGTTCATCTTGAAAATGGACCTCTCTGGCCAAACCATTGAGTTGATTATTGTTCTTATAGTGCTAACATTGGTGACTCTCATGAAATCACTTGGAGTTGTCGGAAATGTCCAATGTACACGTGTAACTGTTTGTTTTTTTGTGCTTCTGTCTTTCTACAGTAATTTAAAATTTTTGCATGTTTTATTATACAGATAATGTTTTTGTTTTTGTTGTGAACAGCTAAGTTTATGGCCAGTGTTGTTCAGCAACTCTTGTGGTGGTCCCTTCTTTTCTGCACTACGTCACATCAATATTCTACCCCAAAATTTACTGCATGTTTGGCCTCACTCACATGTTTTATTTCCCCAAATTCATGTCGATATGCTACTTGCAAAATATGTCTCTATTTTTCTTAAATGTTCAGAGGTTAAATAAATTTACATAAAAAATAAGGGTGATAAGAAAAAAATGGCAATATAAAAATAGTGGGAAAGTCACTATTGTGTTTACAATAAAATAATAAAAGTTTAAGAAGTGATTCATTTTGGTACGAGCACTAAACTTCCTCATATCTAGTATGTTCAGAATCCACTACAAGGGTTTATCTTTTCTTATCTAACAATAAGAAAAAAATTAATTCTAGGTCTAGAAGTGACATGCTGCTTCCGGTAACTACACTAATAAGTAATTTGTATAAAGTTGCGGTATTTCATATAATGAATAAATTATATAAAGCTTGCTAATTATTTAGTTAGTAAAATTATAGTAATTAATAAATGTTTAATGATTAAATTATAATTATCTAATTAATAAATTTTCAATATAGTAAGAATATTAATATAAGTCAATCTATATCATATATAAGAATGTTATATTAAACTTAACAATAAAGTAATATGAATTTTCCTTTCGATGTTGTTTAAATTATACATTTCTAATGAATGTGGCACTCAAAAATTTCTAACGAAAATGAATTCCTAACAAAAAGTGATTTTGAGAAATAAAGTGATGAGATTTCGTTTAGTATACAGATATGGCATGAGCAGTAGGAATTAGGAATACTCGGACATAAAACATCTCACTCCATTCAACTAAGATCTTGTGTTGAATAGTGAAATTAAAAGTGCTTAGTGCTCAAAATATAGATTTCAGAACAAGAGAAATAGGTAACTTGTGAAATGTTAAGTTTCAAGAGGCTGAAGAATTAATTTGGGATTTTTCTCTTGAGATTTTGTTTTCCTTTTGGTGGAGAAGGGTCGAATGATGAATCTTGAGAAGCGGCTCAAGTGATCTTGAAGTCCTTCCATCTGGTAATGACCAAACCGCCAATCTCGTTCGATATAAGGTCGCTGTACAGGCTCATCAAGTCCACCTGTCACCAGAAGCAAGAACACTTCTTAATCACTTTTCTGTATAATAAGCTTTTAAATGTTTCATGTAACTTGTTGTCGAAGTGCTAACCCATCTATTATATTAACAAGGCGAGATCATACTAATACAGTTAAAGAACAATCTCTGAAACTTTACAATCATATCATGAGTAAATAATTACCTGCATACATTAAACGGTGTTTATTCACAGCCCGATAAAATGGTCTCGTTTTCTTCTCTTTGGCAGCTTTTTGGAGTTCATCCCATGCTCTTTCACGATCTTCACGTGTAACTTTGCCCGTGTTCACAATCTGCAATCAAGAGTCCATAGAAAGTGATTCAAAACTAGACAGCGCAAATGTCACGGAAAAGCAAATACAGAATGGGAGTTCGAACTTTAGAAAATAGATGGTAAGAGGGGCGAGGGATCCGTGCAAGATTATTTGCCCTGTCAACTGCAACAAGTCCGAACTTGGGACCATATCCATCGGCCCACTCCCAGTTATCAGAAATAGTCCAGAACAGGTAACCAAGTACACGTACACCCTGTACAACAATTACAGAAACTCTACAATCAAATTGGTGTTTATGAAATAATAAGTTAATTTTAAGGAAATAAAATTTAATCCACTGTCAAAACCATTTTTATGGCAGCATAAACAGCTAGCAAATGCTCCAAGAGATATGGCCGTCGGATCAAATCTGTCTCATCCGAAACCCCATTTTCAGTAATGATGAAGGGAATTTTTAGATGTCTGTATCTTTCATGGAACTGAAGCAACATGCGGTATAAGCCATCAGGGTATACCCCACGACCAGATTCACTATACTCGTCATTTTCCACAAGCTTCAGGCCTGCACCCGAAACCACTTCCTGAAATAAATGTCAGAATTGATAGTGTGTAGGCCAGATATCATGCATAGTGCATGTCAAGGTTAATAAAGCAAACCTGCCCATAGTAGTTTATGCCTATATAGTCCAGCTTTTCAGATATTCCATCAATGTATGGGAAGAGAGTCAATGAATTAGCCAGTGACACAGCAGCAATGTCATACAAACCATAGGGTCGCATAAATGACACATGATGTGCTACACCAACTATTGAATTTAATGGGTTACTGCCAAAAAGATATTATAGTTCAGATAACTAGAAACATAAAAGTAGAAAAGAGCCTAAGTGGCAACTCCAAATGTTTAGCTTACGTATATGAAGGGATAAGGCATAAAACAATTGATTGCAATAGAAAGGTATAGTAGCCAAGAACTCAAACAGAGAATGGACACGGACATAAGCTAATAGATAAAGTTTAATACAAATGAGCCCAAGAAAAGTGGATAAATATCATGAACAATTTTAAATTCCATAATCAGGTCTATGATGATCTATATGCGCAATATAAACTTGCAACAAATCTAAAGCTCCTACGAGAAAGAAAAACCTTTGTCCGTGGATGTAATCATATGCCTTTGAGTGTGCAACAGACATCCAATGCATGGCCTGCTGAAAAACACCAGTTGGAAGTGCTGAGGTTGCGACCTCAAGCATATCAGGATGACCTCCAGGCCAGGCACCAGCACAGTAAGTAAGCATACAGAAGACATGGGGCTCATTAAATGTTACCCAATAGTCTACCAAATCTGAGACACTGTCTACAACAAGCCTAAATAAAAAGAGAGGATATGAGAAAAAGTTTCATGAATATACTATCATACGATGAGTAACTCAATAGGACTACACAATAATGTGATCTAAACAGGAACATTGATATTCATGAAAGGAGCAAATCGTATATAGAAACAGGAATTTCAATCTCTAAACTTTCCCAAATATGCATTAAATAAAGAAATGCATGGATTAGTCATAAGTATTAAGTAACGAGATGGAATGATGGTTAAATGTGACATTGGAAACTCAAACTAAAATATTATAATGGAGTCTAGATGGAGAATTCACAGAGGAACACATTATCAGCTTTTCATTTAACTTTCAAATGATTTTCTTAGCAATTAGCACGGTTCGATTGCTGCTTTGATAGGAAAACAATAGCATACAGATAACATAAACTAAAGGAAAAACTAACCTGGTAAAGTCCATGAAATAATCCACTGTCTTTTCCAGCTTCCAACCGCCATATTCACCAGCCCAGGGTGGAAGTGAGTGATGGAAAAGAGTAAGCATCACCTTCATTCCATATGATCGAACCTTATTGATAATCCACTTATACCGTTCCAACGCAGCATAGTTAACCTAAGAAAGAACAACACCTGAGTTACTCATAATTCAATTGGTTGATGAGGTTCAACATAAAACTGAGAATTGAAAAGCATATTCATAATCTCCACTAAAGCTGTTGACTGACATAATCTTCGCCCTGAATGGCACCGTAATTCATCATCATTTTGAAAGGTCCGCTTCTAACTTACAGATTCATTAAGGCTGTTTACTGGCTCCACTGGCATGATTCTTGTCCAATCTATTCCCATGCGAAAAACGGTAACACCAGTATCCTTGGCCAAATTTATTTCTGTTTCAGGATCAGACCAAAATCTTAACCTCTCCTCCCTGAAAATCAGAAATTTCTTACTAGATAGCCATAAAACTACAGCGTTTTTTTATTTATGGAGGTGTGGAGGGTAAAATTCTCAATTTTGAATTGAGAGAGTTACATTATGTTTACAAAATATAGGAATCTGCGCATGTTTTGATTCTCAAAATATTATGTTGATTTTGAGGTAATTACTATAAAATAACGTCAAAACAAAATAATCACAGGGCTTACGGGCGTGGAACATTATGCCAAGCAGTTACATTAGGACGAGGTTCTTCTCCCCCTTCTTTTCCTTCCACTTCCAAGTACTTGTCAAATCCCCTAATCATGGCTTCCATAGCCAACTTAAGAGGCTTCCTGCCCGGCGGAGACGTCACGGCCCGCTGGGAACCACCGTCGCCAGAAGCAGAACCCATAACAGCATCCACTGTCTGCCTCCCCTCGGAGTCACCACTCTTTTCCTCAGCAAACTGGATCCAAGCATCATCAAGCCTGTCCTCGACATGAGCCGGTGCAGTAGCCAAACCAAAGAAAAACTCTTCTTCTGAAAAAAAAAAAAAAACAAAAAACGTATCCTTATCCGTATGCTTTCAAACAAACACCTAAAGAGCTCACTTTTCATACACCTTAAAATTTACACCCTCTTAACCTCATCGTAAGCTTTCAAACAAAAACCTAGAGAGCTTACAGGAAGTTACGGCTTATAGACCATTCTACAGAAACCTTGAAAACGCTGTCGAAATTATCCCAAACACGAATTTCATCTACAATGATTAGATGACATTTGTAACTGCAACTTTATTAAATTCGTAATTAATGCACTCAATCATAATATAGAGTTTCTGTGTAATTGAACTTATGCAACCGACATGAGCCTTAAAACGCTCCCTTTCGCTAGGTCGTTGAGAACAAAGGCTTTTGACGAGGAAAGAAAAAACGTTACTGATGAAGAGAGCGTTTTATTGTAAGTTACCGGCGATGTTAAAGTCAGCGAGAGTGTCGGAGGATTCGTCGATAGGGGAGCGGAATCGGCGGAGGTTGTTCTTGCGGAAGCGGGAGTAGGAGAAGGCGTTGGCGGCGACGGTAAGAGTAAAGAGAGCTCCGGCGAGCTTGGTGGCGGTGAGGAAGAGCGCGACCAACGTCATCGGAATGAAATGCGTGTCTCAGTTGCTAAGTAACCCTCCAAGCCATGAAAAAATAGAAGAAGATGACAAGGTGCGCGTGATCTCCACGTCACTTCACCCAAATCAACGACGCTTCTTTCACCGGCGTTTTCTGAACTTAGTCCCTCGCTGCGAAAGAGTGAAAGTGAGTGTTGTATCCACGTGGCGCTAGGAGTGTCTATATGGAATTTTTGTTGGATAACTGTCACTTTTTATTTGTCTTCAATCTACCAAAAGCAAAGATGCATGAATATTAAAACACAATATTATGTTATGTTAATCTTAACAACAATATTTTATTTTGTGATTTTTTGTTTATAATAAGATACTGTGTAATATCACTAACTACAAATTCGAAGTTAGACTAAAGTTTTAAATGATACATATACATCCTCATAAACTCAACTCTTGTCCCACTATAACATGTTTTTAATACAAAATATCTTGACAATTTTCAATGCAACGAACAACAATGAAGATAATAAAAGAAAATAAATAAGACCATAACAAAAAAGTGTGAAATATGTTTTCTTTTTACAGAATATCTAAGATAGTTTTAATTTTAATTTTTAATATAGAAATTAATCTATTTAACAAAAGGATTAGGGCCTTGAAGAGTAACGGTATTAGCTTTATTACGATATTTTTTTTTTAGGCTTTTGGATGAATGTGTCTAGACAACAATTTCATTTTTTGAAAAACTCTTGACAATTACTATTACTTTGTAATGATTTTGAATGATACACATAATTATACATAATTATATATGTATTTTAGGAGTTATTTAATAGGTTAAGTATTAATCTTTCTAAAGGAATTGTACGGATGTTACAAATATTATTACTACTCATTCTCCACAAAACACATGTCCGTCACCAATGTGTGTTTACTTTCTTTATAATAATAAAAAATAATAAAATTATTATTATAAATTTAAATATAATTTTTTTTATAATTTTATAGATCATTTATTTGAATATAGCAAAAATAATGAGATGAGTCATTTGATATATTGATGTTGATTAGATTAGTCTAAAAATATACATTAGACGATTTTGTTCATACATTAATTATATGGATCTAGCAATATATATTAGATAAATTTATTCATATATGTATTATATAAGTTTATCAATAAACATTAGACAACTTTTATCTATTATCTGATTAGACAAGTCTTGCAATTAAATTATATGAGTATGTCTATATACTATTTAGACAAGTATATCAATACACATTACACAAATATCTCTATATACTGATTAGACAAATTAACTAACAAATATATTATACGAATTTGTCAATGTATTAATTAAACATGATTGACAATACACATTAGACTATTAATACACTAATTTGTATTTTCAACGAGTTCACTTCATGTATTTTTAAATATTATTTATATTTTTAGAAAGTCAACTATATATTTTTTAAATATTTTATCTTTTGTATTTTTACAAAGTCTACTATTTATATTTTTACATACATATTAATTTTCTAAGCCTATAAATCATTTTTCATATTGATTATATTAAAAAATTAATTACAAACCTAAAAATATTTATTATTATTTTTTCTCAATTTTTATATCTCTTTTAATAAACATAAATATAAATTCCAACTCACGGGTATATATATAAGTTTAAAACTAATAGTTAATTAAAAATATGATCAAATCAAGAAAAATGATTAAATTTAAAAAAAAAACAGTTACTTAAAATATATTGTTCATAAATTAACATCTAATAAATAGAAAGATTGATGCAGATAAATTTTACATTTGAATAATATAATTGGTGAAATTGAAAGTTCAATGTATAGTTCATAAAATTAAAATGTCAATGTTAAAATCTGTTAAATTGAAGTTTCAGTAATAAAAGTTCTGAAATTGAAAATTCAATAGTAAAAGTTATAAAATTGCAAAATTCAATATAAAACGTGTAATTTAAAATACGCAAAAGCATAAAATATATATACTTTTTTTTAATTTCAGATAATAATATTCACAAAATTTAAAATTGAGGGTGAAATTCACAAAACTGTGTAAAAGTTCAATGATAAAATATTTAATTAAGTATTTTTTTTTTCTAATATCAGTATGCTCTCTTAGTTTGATTTGTTTGATACTTTCTTCTAATTTATCATTTATATTCAACAATTAAATTTTTTTAAAATAAATAAATCACGTGCTTAAATTAACTAAAGCAGTTAATATCTTATTTTCAAGTTATTAAACGTATTTACAAAATTTAATAAATATAAAAGAATAACAAAGCCCATGGGCCGCAGTGTTATCATTTGAGCCTATAAGTCACGAGGCCCACGCAAAAGGAAGAGTTTTCGTGCCCTAGCCTTCTCCCAAAGTCTTTCTATTCAAATAACCAGCATCCGTCCGACACCGTCCACGGTGATTCCGGCCACCGTGCGTTTGAATTACATTTTGTCTTCCGGTGGAGCAGTAGAGAAGTATGGGTGACAAAGACGAAGAGTCGGGAATGCCAAGGGATGCAAAGATTGTGAAGTCTTTGTTGAAGTCAATGGGCGTGGAGGAGTACGAGCCTCGCGTCATTCACAAGTTCCTTGAACTGTGGTATCGATACGTCGTCGATGTATTAACCGACGCACAAGTCTATTCAGAGCACGCGGGAAAATCCGCAATCGATTGTGACGATGTCAAGCTTGCGATTCAATCCAAGATTAACTTCAGCTTCTCGCAACCACCACCTCGGGAGGTAATAGCAGTGATTAATAATTCGCCTTTCCAATTGTTCAACTTTGTTTCATGTGAATTTATGATGATAAACACTTCTGAGGGAAAAAAGCAGGGATTTTTTTTTTTTTTTGCCTGAGGTTAAAAGTTAAGTGTGTTAATTTTGTTGGCTCAATTGGGTGTGCTGATAGTTTGTAGCAATTTGCTGAAGTTTGCAAGAGTTAAGGTAGTGTGAGAGAGGTTGCCTTGTTTATGTGAAGTTTAAATTTCTGCGTCGCAACTCAAGCAAAACCCACCCCAGGACTTGAAATAGTGGGGTTCTCTTACTTCCAAAGATTAATTTTCTTTTTATGTACTAGGTTTGGTAATTGTGTGTCAAATGATGACCACACACATTTATGTTCAATAATGAGAATAGTGTGTTCTATGATATCCCTGACATAGGTTAATTTGTTATCCAATCGTATAGATAATACATGTGCTAAAACTAATATCTACAAGTGCTGCGTGTTCTATATTTAACACTTCCCCTTTAAACTGGAGCTTATGGATCACTTGCATCAAGCTTTTTACGAATGTGAGAAAGGTGAATTTTGTTGTTCGACATATGGTTCGATGCACCAGAACAGAGAATTTATGAACCAAGAGAGGAGGATTGGAGCACAAAGGTCACAGAACTACCCATGTCAGCAACATATACGTCCTGTCCTGGCTCATTTATGTCTTTTTTACCTCCTGTGCTGGTGCATACTTTTATGGAAAACTGAGTAATTGGGCATCCATATGACTGTCTTGTTGATCACTGTGTAAGGACCTTATAGCTCTGATACACTCCCCAATTTTGGCAGATCTTGACTTGTAGCTGTAGGCAGAAACCATCTGGAATTAGAAAGCAAATCTGCAATTTTTACATTGTTGGGAACAGTAGGCAACCGTAGGATCCGCTTGCCATACATGCCTCCCAACTTGGTTTCATTGGCAAGAATCATGTATGGTATATCTTGTAGCCAACTCTCTAACTTGTAAAAGTTTCCTACAAACCAGGATAGAAGGACTTTTTAGCCAGAACCCAGACATGCTGCTTCACAGCAGCCGGCTTTATTCCACTCCATTGATGAAGTCTGAGCTCCTTCTTTCAAAATGCATCAAATTTTCAATCAACATTCCTTTGGACTCGTATCAGGAGGACTAGACCTTGAGAACCATCTGCAGATCTTATCCACTGTCTTCAAATCAAAACCTGCACTGGCAGTATGAACAGAGTACTCCAGTAAACTTGCATGACCAGTTGTAGAGCATATTGGATGGAAGGACCTAACACCTAAAATGCTGTTGTTTTTCTCATGTTTTGGAGAAGATTATTTGGTTTGTTCTAGACTTTGACTGACCAAGTTTGCATGAGACTATGAATGAATCTAGTATCCACTCGAGTCTGTCAAGTTTTTCTAACGAGTTCATGTTCTTTGCCTTGAATTGTAAACTAGCACAATTATATACATTTAAATCTGACAACCGTGGCACAAGTTCCTGTGCTATATAGTTTTGATAAATTTATTTTTTAAATGATCAAGCTGGATTAAGTTAGAAATTTGATGTAAATTATTCTTGTCTTCTTTTCTTTTCTGTGTTGCTGTTTTATTACTAGCTTGCAGATATTAATCAACTACTAATTTTTAATATTCATTTGTTTGAGAATTATGGCTGAGATAGCCTTTTGGTGGGACCATATTTTCACTTAGAATCTAAATTATATAGAAACATTTTGCTAATATAATCACTTGCCAGGTGCTGCTGGAGTTGGCTCAGAACCGTAACAAGATACCATTGCCAAAGACTATAGCAGGACCCGGTATTCCTCTTCCACCTGACCAGGACACATTAATCAGTCCTAACTACCAGTTTGGAATTCGAAACAAAAGGCCTGCTGAACCTTTAGAAGAAACAGAGGATGAAGAAACTACCATTCCCAATCCCACCCAGGAAGACAAGGTAGAGATGCAGCAGAATCCCCATCAGAGAGTGTCCTTTCCCCTGCCCAAACGCCAAAAGGATTAATTTTAATTCCCTTATGTCACCAATGTTTTAGTCTAGCTTTTGTGTAATTGTTGTACAACAGTATTATTAGCTACAAAATCTCTATAAACGATACCATGTTTGTTTTATTGTGTAACATCCACTAGGTTCTGACATTAAAATGAAATGAAAAAGTTTCCAAACGGCTCATTCTGCTTGGAATATGTATATGTGCTTCGTTTCAAAGTCCTTGTGAACACTGTCTCTTGGCTGGTTTGAACTGTGAAATGACATTCAATTTCAAAAATTTGTGTTGGGTTGAAGTGTTTTGACTGTATTCGGTTAGGTTTGTATATACAAAATTTGAGCTGAGTATTAAGTGCATTTCATTTGGTCAATTTGGATTGAATAGAAAATAATTTGTTAAAACTAATTGGACCAATTTTATAAAGAAAACGACTATTTTTTTTAGAATAAATTAAATATGAAAAAATATTTAAGAAAATTATTAATTGTTACACTGACTTTCTCTTTATATTATCCCGTTTAATCTCATGTAGATGGGTGGATTCAGAAATTTCTGGGTACAAGTAGAAAAAGTTGCAATATTATACCACACCACATCAAAATTATTAAGCATAAAAAGTTGCAATATTATACCACACCTCATCAAAATTATTAAGCATAGTAAACAAAAATCTTTGAATAATGACCAATTGTAGTGACAAAAAATAATTAATCATTGACAACTAAAATAGTTCAAAAAAATTTAATAGTTCAAAAATAATTAATATAGTACACATTAATTTTTACTGACCAATTTAAAAACTAAAAATTATTGGCAACTAAAATAATTCAAAAAAAATTATAATTGGTCTTTAAATTGATAATTAAAATTGTTTTCATTATGAATTGGTTTCTGAATTCATCACTAACATTAGCTACTATGGTTTTGACTACCAAAATAATTGGTCTCTAATTAGAAGATTGGTCTCTAAAATATTTTTTGTTATTAAAACTGGTCACTATTTGAAAGTTTTGTTATAGTAGTACTTTTACGATAACAATAATTTATATATTTGTTTATGTTGACAACTTTAGTACATATAGTTTTAATTTGGATTCACACAATAATAATAATATATTTCTTATGTTTTTAATAATTAATGTACATTTTTCAATATTCATATATCGTGTATTTATCACATATCGTATCCTATTATTTTCAAAATAAACATATCAACGTGTCGTATCATATACAAGTATTGTATCTGTGTATCATAGATGGACATGCGGTTGATACATGGTTAACCCTAATATTATGTGGTATGGTGAAATTCTATAAAACTATTTAAGAAAATACATTTTCTCTAACTACGTTTTAATTAAACCCAAAATTAATGCAAAGCAAATAAAATGAATTGAGATATTTAAAACAAAACGTGTGAATTAAGAAAAATGCGATCTTGTAAACTAAATTATTTTATTTAATAGAATATTGAACTCATGAAGATTAATACTTATTACCTTAGAGAAGAGTCTGAGTGTTTATAATGTGACACATTTAATTCCTGGGTAAGCATTTCTTTCTATAATTAATCACGTTTATTAAAGTTTTCTTAAACAACTAAAAACAACTCTCTCTCCAAAAATTGGTTTAACAAAATATAACTACCATCAATCACTTCTGTGTCCATTACTTCAAGCATACCTATCTGTTCATTCTTAGATCCATCCTTATTATAAAAATTAATAGTTACAAATACATAAAAAAGAAATATATAAGCAAAACATTAAAATTATAAATGTTTACTTGTAACTTTATCAACTCAGAATATATTTAAACATTCATGTCCTGTAGGTTTATTGGTTAAACAACATATTTTCATGTAGGTTCATCACTGATTTTCTCTATTTAAAATAAATATTTAATACAATAAAATCTCCATATTAAGTAACGTGATAAATTTTCAAAAATGTTTTTCTTTTCTTACAATTTCATCTTAAAAAAATATTTGAATAAAGTTTTGATATGCACTCGACATAATCTTTTTAACAACAAACAAAAATAATTCAACAAGTTAATCTCCTTGTGAAGTTGTTTATTATTTTGTGTAGTCCATATTTTATTTTTTTTAATAGTTTTTCATGTGATAAATATTATGATAGATATGAAGATGAATATTTATATCTCTATCTCTATTTTCATTATCGTATTCAATTGGAAAAAAAAAACGACAAGTTGATCAACAATTTAAAAATAAAAAGACAAAAATATCAACCACATTCTTCCATCGACACTAAAATTATACAACAAAGTATTTAGATAAAAGAAATTAAACATTCAACAATTTTTTTAACAAAATTTTTCTTCATATACTTTAAGGTACATACAAATTAATTAAACCTAACTTATTTCATAAGTCCTGATCATTATTTTAAATCTTAAGCTAAAGTGGAAAAACTTGTCCTGAGTTTAATTTGTCACATACAGGATTGATCGATTACACAACACCATTTCAATGTTTTTGACTTCTTAAAAAAAAAAAAATTGACAACAAAGACACCACTTGACAAATCACTCTTACAGATAATTTAGTTATTAAATAGTGAACTTTAATTAGTGTATACAAAGAAAAAAATATATTGAAGAATGAAATAGTGAATATAAAATAAATGCAAAAATCTGTTAAGTGTTAAAATATAATAGTATTTTTTTTAAATTGTAAAAGACTTTAACTTCTTAATGGCATATTGTTAAATCAGATATGTCTAATATAACCCAACCAAGAAAGGGGTGTGAACTGGTTATTGAATCTTTCACTGATTTTAATTGAATCTTGAAAGTTTCTTTAACTCTTATGACCAAATTTACCAGGTTTACAGTTTTGTGTTAATGGACTGTGTAAAGCAATTAAGAAAGGTGTAAAAGAAGAGAGAAACAAAGAACACAATAATTTATACTAGTTCGATTCAATATGAATTTACGTCCAGTCTTCTCCTAAGCAACCCACTTAGGAGGATTCCACTAAATCAATAAAGATACAAGAATTACAAGAGATCTGTATAATTCAAGACCCTAAAGACTAAGGAGCTTGATCTACAAATCAAGAACTCCCCCTAGATGCAATGCATCCACACAATTGCACCTAGACCTTCACTTTACCCAGTAAAACAATATGTAAACAGAAATACAACAAGAAAAGAACCAAGGAACGAATACACCTAGTAGTTGTGGAGATTTGTCACTTGATTCCTAGATCCAAGCTTGACCCATCAAGGTTGAATCCACCATCATTCTTCTTGAATGTCCAATTGAATGATCTCCCAATAAAGCACAAGAACTATATGAATCTTGATCTCAGTAAAGAAGTCTTTCAGTTCGTTTCTCAATGATTCAGTTATTTCTCTCTCTGTTTTAAAACTGATTTCAAAACTGTTTTTATACCAGAGTTCTACTGCAGTAATTAATGGATTAAGTATTTACCTAATAGATTATCATGAGTGTATTTTCACTGCATCAGTGCAGTGCCCTCATATAATTTATTATTTAAGTATTTAATCCATTTACGAGTTCTGCTTTTGACACATTCAAAATTTTTGATAGCTGATTTAATCCAATTCAAGTTTGTTTTACATGTAATTCTTGATCTACAATATCTAATGCATAAGCTAGAAAATCAGGACTAATCCTAAACCAGTGATGCACATGATGCATAGCCTTGGACATCATCAAAACCATCTTCACTTGAGTTGAACAAACTCCCCCTTTCAACACATATAAGTGAAAGAAAGAAAAACATAAATTACACAATTTCTACGATACATGGTATATGAAAAAGCTAAAAATACTTAAAAGAAAATAACACAAATATCCTTAAAAAGTAAACAAACAAAAATAAAGGAGACTTAATTTTTAAGGTTAAATATATTTTTAATTCTTAACTTTAAGTGAAAATTAGAATTAGTCACTTTTTAAAACTTTAACTTAATTCATTTCTCCAATTTTAGAACTATGTCGATTTAGTCAATTTAATAAAATTTTGTTAAGTTGATTTGACATTTTAAATGCATTTCATATTAGTTTCTTAACTAACATCGAAGTAAAAATGTGTGAAACAATATAAATAATTAAAACTCAAATATCATGGTTAGATGTGTTTCAAATCTTGGATCAATGCAACTTTTAAAACAAAAACAAAAATTCAATCTTCCTATCATTATAATCCACCAACTAATACAAATCAAAGCATTAAATAACATATTCACAACAAATGTATTCATCATTTACAATAAATCTCAAATTTCTTTTTGAATAAAAATAAAATTTGGGAATCTATATATACAGAGAGAAGAAAAGAAAATCAGGTCCACAATGTAGATGGTAGCCACAGGCTGGCTACTAGCAGCAACAAGACGGTGCAAAATTTTATTTGTTTAACTCTTTCATATAATATTTATTTTTCATGTCAAATTCAATGAATTTAAATTTTATTTGTTTAACTCTTTCATATAATATTTATTTTTCATGTCAAATTCAATGAATTTTCTTAATCCATTATTATTATGCAACACGTAAGCATCCTTCAATCTCTGTCAAAACTCGTATAAAAGCAGTTGCGTCCTCTGAAGTGTTACAAATTCTTGCATGTGCATCAACAGTCACTCCACTGTAAATTATTGGAACAAGCCAAGTCATGTAAAATACACCAAAACTTTCTTCAATTATTGTGTTTCAATTTTTCATACAAACATTTGTAAACCCTTTTGAGAAACACACACAAATGTTTTGTCCTTTCTTGCTGGGTTTTTTCAGATCAAAATTCATTCTAAAAGTACACCATCAATAAAACACAAATTCAATTTATATCAAAATTCACATAACTTCTAACCTAAAACTTAACTAATAGATTTTTAGATATTTCTTTTTATAAAGCACTTAATGTTTCATCATATATTGTATTTAAGCTTAATAAACAAAAATACAAGTTAACCATTTTCCGAACAACCAAAACTCACTATTGTAACATGAAAAATAAATAAAAAAATAGAAGCTAACCTAATATAGGTATCTAGAAAAGGCACATAGGATATTACCCCAAAATCTTAAAGCACTTTTCTTCTTTGACCCCTAACTCTTTTCTACCACCTTCCACATTCTTCATCCATAAACATAAAATGGCCACTTGCATTTTCATAAATTTTTTATTTTCTTTCCACTTTGTTTTTCCTTGCCATCTCAATCTATGACTATATATATGTTAATTTCTTTTATTTTGTTATCTTGAGTTGCCTTAATAACAAAGAAAAAGGACAACAAAGGCCATAATCATTTCACACAACTTTTTTTCTATTTTTCAACTGCTATATTCTGTAATTAACTTATTTGTTATCATCACCTCCATGAGAGAAAAAAAAAACCCAGGTACTTTATTTTCCATGGTCCTACATATATTCCATTTGATTGACTTCTCACCTTATTATTCTTGGTACAATTATTTGTAGATTTTATAGAATGATTTTTCATTTTATTTCACCTTCCAACACCACTCATCATTATACATATCTCTATCTTATCTAAATCTCCTTTTTTCACACCGATAAAATTTTAACATTAATACAATTTTTTTTGGAAGAATTTACTATGTGAAATAGAAAGAGAGAATTAGCAGGTATATTGTTTTTTTAAAGTATCAAAGATGATATTGAACGATGATTAGAGAAATTTATTTCAAATACAATCCCCTGTGTATGATGAGATTAGATAATAATGCACTCTAATATACGAAATTACTCTCTCGTATTTCAGTTTCCTTACACGTGATTTATTTATTTCTCCTTATTATGAAAACAACATAATAAAAATTAATAACACAAATAAAAATTTATTATGGTTATAGAAAAAAGTTATTACTTAAAAAATTACTACTAAAAATAAAATATAATCTCCATGTAAATAAATTATTTTTCACCTTATATATTAAATTTATTTTCATACCAAATATATTCTATTATTCATTTTTTTTATAAATAATCTTTTTTATAATTTCAATCATTCAGTAAAATTTATAAAAATAATTTTAAATAGTTTATATATAATTTTATATTACTTTTAATAATACACACATTTTCGTAATCTAAATTCCTTAATGTTCTGTTTGGATTTGCATGAGTACTGTTCATGCGGATGGGATGGAAAGTGACTTGAAAACGTGTCTGGATCTGCTTGTTTGCGCTGATTTGTAAGAGTGAATTTGTAGGTGAGTTACAAAATTTGACACTCTTTAAAATAAAGATATGTGTAGGAAAAGCTAGATCATCGTATTAAAATTACTTTATAGTCCATCTCTTTTAACAATTTAATTTATTATATTTATTATACTATATATATATATATATTTATAGTAACTATAATTATAATTATAATTATTATAATAATTAGTATATAATAGTAATAATAATAATAATAATAATAATAATATTATTATTATTATTATTATTATTCAAATAAATATATTTTGTAAATAAATAATTTTATAAAATAAAATATATTTAAATAAATGTGGAATTAAAATTAAACAGTCTATATTATAAATTATTTCAGGTTATAATTGAGAATAATAATTATTATTTTAAGTTATTAATTTTAATATGAATGGATTATATTTTTTGTAATTTTAAATAACATTTTTAATTTTATTTGAATATCATTTTTTCTATTTACATTAAAGGGTAAAATGGTAATCATACATTTTTATTCTATTAAAAATTATAATTTATTAAATTTTATCAATTATGTCATACACAAACTTTCATAAGCTTTTCACTTATATCTATTCAAATCATATCATCTTTCCTTTAATTCAAACAACCTCATCTTTACTTGCAAATCAACTCAAATCAACGCAAATTCACTCTTCCAAATCCACACCACAATCCAAACACAACATAAAAGAAATAATGTCAACTTCACCCTCTAATCCTTCTTGTGTATTCTTCTCTCTCCTTCCTCCCTCAAATAATTCATTCCAAAGAAAAACAAAGCCAATAAAATTAATTTACAAGTTATATATATAGAGAATTTTTTCCTTAAAAGATTATTTTTGTGAGAATAAAATATTCTAAAACGTACTTCTCAATATAGAACCTTTGGTGATGTTTCTCTCATTCAAACAGTTTTCTTCTCCATTTCAAATTTAACTCACTTATCGTCCACCCACACGAGTATCTTATACATTTCTTCTTACTCTTTTGTTGATTGAACAAAAGAACTTTTCTCTGTCTCCTACACATTCTTTTAATAATATATTTATGAAAAGGGAATGAGGTATACTGTATGAAAATTAAAGTTGTGGGAGTAGGAAATGAATACTGCAACACAATCCTCACTATTATTGATCGATAATGTTTTAAAACGTTTTCTTCAATTTTTTTTTAATATTTTTGTTAACATATTACATATTTTAACCTATCGTCGTCATTTTTATTTTCTACATTTTGAAGAAAATATATCAATAACTAAAAATAATCTTGTATGATTACTTTACTTTTAAAATATAATTTATATATTTAAAAAAATTATATGTTCAAAAGTATTTATATATTGTAAATTTAGTTGTACAAAGAAAACAATTATACTGTGTATTGTACCCATTATTAAAATATTAGTACACTTACACTATTAATGTAAATTGTAGCATCCACTTAGGGTTATGTAAAAATGATCGTTGACATTTAGGTTATATTTAAGTGGTTTTAATTTTTCATTTTACCTAATTTTTAAAGTTTCTAAAATTGAACTGGAAATGAGAAAGTTGAATAAACAAGAACAGAAAATGTATTGTCTTCTTCAGTTCGTGTATGGCCCCATTGGCCATCCTCTTCAAACCATGCTGCTATTTTCATGGACCACAAGCATTTATGGAGATTTTGGAAACACTCGAGGACCTTTCTTTCATGTTAATCTTTTTTCTTATTTCTTACATGATAAAATGGGTTAGTTTGATCCGTATGTGACCCGTTAAAAATAGAAGGTATTGGACTGATCCATCAAACAAAACGAGCTAATGATAATAATTTGTCTTTCACAGGATGAGTTAACAAATTGGACCGGACTGACCCATAACTTTTTTATTTTTATTTTTAAATTTTTTTAATTGTTTTTTTAATTTTTAATTTTTAAATTTTGTTTATATATACATATAAATTATTACATTTTTAGTCTCATACAATAATTTTTTAACTTTTAATTGATTAGTTAATATTTTTAATTAAATAAACTAAAATAATTATTACATTTACATGTTATATTACACTATTATAACTAATAATTGAAACTTAATTTGTAAGTATTAATGATTTAAATAATATTGTTATATATCTACACATTTTTTAAAAATATAATATAAATAAATTAACGTTTTTAATTATTTTTTTTACCTTTTAATTAAAAAAAATGAGTTAACAAGTCGAGACAAATTGACCCATATTTTGACCAATCAAATGGTCTTTTGGGTTATAACAATTAATATACTTTTTTAAATTTGTTAAAAAGTAAATTTTAAGTTTAACTAAATTTTACAAAATCAATTCTTTTTCACACTGATTTATACACATATTGAGTATAAAACTAAATATTAATGAATGATCTTTGTGTTGAAAATAATGTGAGTGTAAGTCAAATTTCTACTTCATGACAATTAAATACTATATAACATAATTGATATTATTTTAAAAGGAAAATTTTAAACTTAATGAACTTACACATATTTATATATTATAAATCTCTTATTTTTATATTATGTGGTATTTCTAACAAAATTCATATATAT